>Ga0209385_1001001_pt1 | contig 11824 bp, 15 predicted proteins | sample NGEPerB_FD_184506 | JGI IMG/M metagenome (GOLD analysis project Ga0209385, IMG submission 184506) | Arctic peat soil microbial communities from the Barrow Environmental Observatory site, Barrow, Alaska, USA - NGEE PermafrostAB12-B... | ecosystem: Environmental > Terrestrial > Soil > Wetlands >... | reverse complement strand
GGGTGTTGTTCACCCGTACGATGCCGGGCTGGTCGTTGGTCGCCAGGGTGTTGCGGTCGTGATTCACGCGGCCCATCTCCAACAGTCCGGCGCCAGCCGCAATCAACACCACAGCCGCCGCTGCTACTACCGGCCTCCGCAACCATGCCAGCCAGCCGCTAGGTTGCATCGCCGCTGCCTCGCGCGTCCGCGCCCGCAATCGGGAACTGAAATACGGGGAAGGCTCGGGGGCTTGCCACTCGTCCAGCACAGACATGGTTTGCTGGAACGAAACCAACTCACGCGCGCAGGCCGCGCAACTCCGCAGATGCTCCTGTAATTGAGGCGAAGCCGTTTCCGGCCCGCTTAACACCGCTTCCATGAAATCGGCGCGAAGGTTCTCGCACATCATAACCGCACCCTACTTCCTACTTATAAGAACTGTTTCAGCGTCTCCCGGAGCGTTTCATAGGCCCGGAACAGCAACGACTTGGTTGCCGACTCGCTTAACTTTAATACCGCCGCAATCTGCTTGTAATCCATGTTCTGGTACTTGTGCATGATCACGGCCGTGCGTTGGCGCTCGGGCAACGCCTCGACCTGGCGGCGAATGGCCGCCAGCCTTTCCGTGCGAAGGATGATTTGCTCAGCATTCAAGCTGCCGTCCGCCAAGTCTACCGTCATGCCCGTATCGGCATCGGGTTCGTCGAGATTGACGATGTTCTCCGGGCGTTCGTGCTTGGTGTCGCGGGCGTGATTCACCGCCAGGTTGGTCGCGATGCGATAGAGCCAGGTGGTGAACTTAGCGCTCGCCGCATAGCTCTGCCGCGAGCGATAGACCCGTAGAAACACTTCTTGCGCGAGTTCCTCCGCTACCGCCTGATTGTGGGTCATGCGGTACATGAAGCTGATCATCTGACGGCGGTATTTCTCCACCAGATAATCGAAAGCGACATCGTCGCCCGCGGCCACGCGTAGCATGACCTCGGCGTCGCTCAGCATCTCCAGTACGACAGGTTCGGTCAATTCGCCCCGTAGCCCGGCGGGTAGCTCCGCTGTCCCCTTAGCGGAGCCACCAACCAGCAAGAGTCGATCCAGTGCGATGCTGCCCACATCGGCTGTAACCCTTCTGCCTCCAGAAAGTTGCGCCGAACGAGCCGGGCTTGCCGGCGGCCTCGGAGGGGCCGCTCGGAGGCGCCATCGGAGGAGTCGGAAAGCTCCGATTCGCACCTGGGTTCGTCCATCGCCCTGTGGCAACCTGCTGCATCACAGCAGACTTAACAGTATTATGCATGAGTGGCCAAATTCAGGCACCCCGGTAATCATTCGATGCAAAAGCGCATGTCGTTTATTGGCTGGTTCACGCTGCTGCCTGTCGTTCTTCTGACTACAGCATTGCAGTCAGGGGCTGCTCCCTGGGCTTTCAGTAGGGTCGCGGAAATACGGCAAGGTCAATCCGAAGGACCCAATAGATCGGGCACTCACAGTCCGGCGCTTCCGCGCTCGGTTGGCTGGGATGTCGAATCCGGTCCCGGGGGAACGACACAGCTACTCGCGCAGAATCAGCAGCCTCCGGCCCCTGCGCCGGACCAGGCACAACCCTCCGGCGAAGAGAAGCTGGATCTCAATGACGAAGTCATACGGGACGTGTTCGGGCCCTTGCAACGCGCGATTGAAGGCCACAACCTCGATCAGGTACTGGCTATCTTCGACCAGCAGGGGACGCCCGACTACGCCCAAGTTCGCGACCAGTTGCGAGCGTTTTTCGATCAGTACGATGCAATCCGTTTTCGTTACCAGCTACTGCAGGTTACATCCGATAAGAACCACGGATCGGCTGTTGCCGAGATTGAGATGGACGCGACGCCTGCGGACCCGTCGCTGGTTACGCTGCGACGCGACATCCAAATGCGCTTCCACATGGACCTTGGCCGCAAGGGCTGGAGGCTGGTGGGATTTTCCCCCGCCGATTTCTTTGCCCAATGATGCCGACACAAACGTGTCCGGCGTGGCCTCCGGAACCTGCGATGAAACGCGATTATCCCGAACAACCCATCATCGGAGTTGGCGCAGTGATCGTGGACCGGGGCCGCGTGCTGCTGGTGCGCCGCGCGACCGAGCCGCTCAGGGGAGAATGGTCCGTTCCCGGCGGCATGTTGGAACTCGGCGAGAAACTTCGCGATGGCGTCCGCCGCGAGGTATTGGAAGAGACCGGGCTCCATGTTGAACCGGGCGACGTCTTGGACGTCTTCGACAGCATCTTTCGGGATGAGCAGGGACGTACCCAGTATCACTACGTGCTAATCGATTATCTTTGCCGTGCTATCTCTGGAGAAGCCAAAGCAGGAAGCGACGTCAGCGATGTCAGATGGGTGCAAGAAGACGAACTGGCGGCGATGGGGTTGCGCGATTCCATCGAACAGGTCGTACGCAAGGGTTTCCTGAGAGCCCCACAAAATACCAGTTGACGCCGTGCGGGTCTTGCGGAGACCATTCCTCTTCCAGGAGGATTCGATGTCGCGCACTTTTGTTGGCTGTATCGCAATTCCGCTCCTCTTTTTTTTCATGGTGATTTCGGCCCAGGCGCAATATACGACGAACCCCTTGGAGCAAGCTCCGGCTAGTCAGCCCGCGAGCCAAGTTCCTCCGCCGAAGCCACCTGACATGGTCTGCTTCGGCGAGGGACCCAAGTGGAGCATTCAGTTTGTCTCCTGGGGTGCGAGATATCTCGGCATCAATCAGCCGGACCAGGACTTTCTCGGCGGATTCTTCTGGGTACCGGACCAAAAGGTCTGGGCGTGGCAGCGGAAAAACGGCCTCGCTCCGATGGACGGCGGATATGCGCTGTCGGCTACCATCCGGAAAGCCTCGTGCACCGATGCTATGCGCAAGGAAACGTTCCCCTACTCAGCGCAGGTCAATTTGCCGCAGGGCGACATGGTGAGCGGCTGCTGCCGCAAATTGAAGGCGGGGGAGGCCCCGGTGGGGCCGCACGGTCTGCCGTCCAACGCCACTCCTCCGCAGTGAAGCGCCCAACTCTTTCCCGAACCTAGGATGGTTGTACCGCCGTTAGGCCGAAGAACGGCCCAGTAGCCTGAATTTGCCTTGAAAAAAATCTACCTTAAGTAGGTCAGCGCCGTTCCATTAGAGCAGTTTCAGAGTTAGTGTGAACTGCGGAAGTTTCGCCTCCACAGCAATACCAACCTGGAGCAAGACCGACGCTCGGGTAGTGCGGCGCTTCAGCGCCGCGTCATAAGTCTCCGGATGGAAGGACCTTTAGGCCCTGAGGTTGGGTGTTTGAATCGGCCGAAAGCGCCTCCGAGGGCCGCCAGAACGAAGTACCCCAGGGGCTAAAGCCCGGTCTTTCTAAAACGCTATTAACGCGGACCTGAAGGTCCGCACTACCCAGTCAGGTCTACGCTAACTCTGAAACCGCTCTAGACGCGGGTCGAAGTGGAAGGGAAGTGGCCCGCTGAATTGCAGCTTAGGAAAGTCGGCATGCCGGGGATTGAGAAGAAAATTTGATTCTCCAGGAACCAAGGTGCTCGGCACCCGCAATACTGGCGAGGTGGCACTGGCCGCCCATTCGTCTCCAATCTTCTGCACTTTGCCTGGTGCAGGTTCCGATCTCCAATTCCTGGGCAGTAGGGCTGCGTCGATGTCGACGATATACGACTCATCGATCCCGACCTGAAACAACGTATACTTTTTCAGCAGTTCAGGGGAATCCAGATGAACCAGGATTTCAAGTACCGCCAGCGATTGCGACTCGGCGGTGTAGATGATGGCAGTGCCAGGACTATTCCATCGCCCGCCGTACAGCCGGGCACCCTCGCCGGTGAATTCGGATCTCGCGTGCTTGCGCTTGGTAATGCGCCAAGCAGAAACCATCAGGAAAAGACTCCATGCTCAAGACGGCCGATCAGGTCTTCCACTTCCCGGGCACCGAACTCCGTCCGCGCATACATCAGCGGACGTTCCTGATTGAGGGCTTTCTTCGGGGTTGTCAGCCAGTTGACTGCTGCTGTGACATCGCCCTCGAACAACTCCACACATTTCTCGAATAGGTTGGAGACACGCAGCAATCGCTCGGATTCATCTGGTGCGAGTTTACCTGCAGTCTTGCGCCGGGCCAGAGTTCGTTCGGGAATGCCAAGGATCGACGCCAGCAGAGAGAGCGCCAATCCGCTATTGACTTCCAAGGTCCGTAAGGTCGCGAAGGAAAAGCCGCGCTCAATTTGCTGAATGAGCTCTGCGGTATTGCTGGCTCCGAGCCCCAGACTCGCCCCACGTCCTCGAAAGCGCATGACCCGGCGCGACCCGGCGGCTGGGAAGGCGACGCGCAACACTTTTGTATTGGCTCCACTCATAGCTTTATGATAGGCGGGAGTCCGCCACAGTGTCAAAAATTATACGCCATATGGCAGGATCTGAATACCGCCAATCTTGGAATCGCGCAAAACCTCGTTCAAATAGAAAAGACCCGCGGCGCACGGCGCCAGCGGGTCCTTCCGGTTAGCTGTTGGGATTGGCCTGAGGCTGTCCACTCTATGTGGCCCCAGCGGCAGACTTCACAGCTATGCGAGTCTTGCGAGGATTTAGAGCAGAAGCCCTAAGCCTCAGCCACCTCACTTGGGATACTACATGGACAATCAATCTTCATAATTTGGATCACCCTCCTTTCCAGTGTAGAAGCAAAGTAACACTGATGAGGGCGTCCGTCAAACACAGACTTGCGGGGAGTGATCGGGTTGCAAATCCCCGAGCCACTTCACAAACTCGTTGCTCGGCCCCAGCACGATTTGTTTGGCCGCGACCGGTCCGTTGGCGAGTTCGAAGCCCATGATGATGATCTCTTCGCCCTTCTTGACTAGGTGAGCGGCCGCTCCATTCATGCAGATGACGCCGGAGCCGCGCGGCCCCGGAATGGTGTAGGTTTCCAGCCTCGCGCCGGTGGTATTGCTGACCACCATCACCTTCTCGCCGGGCAGTAGCTCTACCATCTCCATCAGTTCTTCATCGATCGTGATACTTCCCACGTAGCGCAGATCGGCATCGGTAACTGTGGCTTGGTGAATTTTCGAACGTAGCATCCACCTCATGTTTGTTCCTCTCCGTGTCCCGCGCCGCGAACGCGGCTGCAGGCACTTGCTAATATCCTAGCAGTTTCGGGGATGGCGGCATAACTCGGACGGTAGAGTGTAGATGCTCCAAGATAATGTCACCCCCTAACTGCAACGAAACTTTGTCACCCTAAGAGGGTGATGGAGTTCAGCAACCGAGAGTCACAACGAGTGAAAGTAATCAAGAATGCAGTGGCCGGACGGGTAACGGTGAAGCAAGCGTCCCAACTGCTGGACTTAAGCGAGCGGCGGATCAAGCGGCTCAAGACGTAAAGCTGGGCGTCGAGGGGCGAGGGCCTGCCCAAACTCTCGTACAAGTTGATCGAAGCAGACAGTTACTGCGACAAGAACATCCTTGTGGTTGGCGGTGAAGATTCGGCCGTTGAAGCTGCGCTCGCCCTGAGCCGGTCCGGAAAAAACAATGTCGTGCTGTCCTATCGTGGCGACTCGTTTCGGCGCGCTCGCGAACGCAATCGCGAGCATTTGCTGCAAGCCCAACGCGAAAGGCGCTTGCGTGTGATACTGAATTCAAATGTAGATCGCATTACCGCGGAAGAGGTCATCGTCAGCGATTCCCTAGGACAAGACACTCTCCACAACGATTTCGTCTTTGTCCTGATTGGCGGGGAGGCGCCGGAGGAGTTTCTTCAGAAAATCGGAATCGCTATTGTCGAAAAGGCAATCGGGGGATTCTGAACTGCCAGCCGCGGTCCCGGCTGGCATCAAGCATGTCGATGGCACGTCCTTCCGGCATAGCCACTCTGCGTTCTTGAATAGGAGTTAAAAGGCCGGGGAATCTTCTTCTCGGGCACCCAGCAGAATTTCACATTTGCGGCGAGCGTTTGTCGGGTTGAAGCAGCAGAACGTGATAACCGGCGATCCGGAACGGAGCACCTCGAAGCCACTTGTCTTCTTCACGGCCGTTAGCGGGGCGTCTGTCGGGTTGTTCCCGAGTCACGGGCCTACACGGAAGTAATCCGCTTCGTCGGCTAACGGGCTGACCGGGGAGCAGACGACTGATGTCGATAACAGCCCTTCTCACCATCCAACCGCGACGATCTATTCCCCCAGCCACGCGCCGTAGGGCCGCAGCCGCTCGATGTGGTCGCAGATGATCTTGCAAGCGCCCATGATCGGTACCGCCAGGATCAGCCCCATCGCTCCCCACAGCCATCCCCAGAAAAGCAGAGAGATGGTGACCGCCAGCGGGTTCAGTTGCAGTCGCTTGCCGAGGATCTTGGGATAGAGCACGTTCATGGCGATCAAGTGCAGCCCCAGAACAACGGCGACCACGATGAGGAACGTGGCCGTTGTCAGGTGTCCCAGGTCCGCGATGAGCGGCGGAATGACGGCGAGAAGAACGCCGAGATAAGGAATCAGACTTAGAAATCCGCTGATCGCCCCGAGGAAGTAGAAGTAGGGCAGGCCCATCATTCCGAACACGGCGATGCTGCACGCGGCCAGAAATACCCCAATGATGAAGTTGCCGACGATGAAAGACCGGATCATGCGCGCAATCAGACCCAGCATGACGTAGGCAGTATTCCGGTTCTCCATGCTGAACAGCATCACCGATGCAGAGCGCACGTGGTCCTGCCAGCTCAACATGAAGAAAACCAGGAACGGTACAAAGGTGATGGCAAGCACCATTTCCGATACCGAGCTGGCATTCCGGCTGACCATGTCGGTCCAGGTGCTCGACTGGCGAACGGTCACGGTCTTCTTGTCTGCTTCCGACGAAGGCATTACCGTCTCGGTGGTTTGCTCAATCTGTTCGGCTTGCTCGCGCACCCGCCCCATCATCTGCTGGATCCTGGCCTTGTACTGGGGCAGCTCCTGCATGAACGACAAAGCGCGGCTGTAGGAGACATACGTGGCTGCCCCCACGGCGATCACCAGCAGCAGCACCGCGATCAGCGATGCCAGGGCATTCGGTATGTCGAACCTGTTGAGCAGGTCAACGAGAGGGGCCAGGACGAAAGCGATCAGGATCGAGATCAGAATAATGACCAGGATGAGCTTGGCGACGTAGAGCATGGTCAGGACGGCCGCGATCGCCAGAATGAGTAATGCTGCCGCTTGGGCGCGCAGAAGGCGGCGGCGCTCCCGTTCGGCGATGGTGGAGCGGTCGATCGACACCTGCGGAATAGGGGCGGGGCCGCCTGCCGCATTGGCATCCACATCGGCATCGCCGTCGCGTGTCCGGTGTGGTTCTATGTTGTCCAGCAGCTTTTCTGGCATTTCGCCTATGGTACTCGCATAACTCTCAGATTCCGAACATGATACTTTTGCTGTGTCGAAGATGGAAAATTCTTTTACGACGGCGCAGCCGGTTAATCAACCACGCCGCATCCTGGCGTTGGATTTTGGCTCCCGGAATATTGGCCTGGCGGTGAGCGATGAACTGGGGATCACGGCGCAGGGCCTGCCTACTCTACGCCGCAGCAACAAGCGCAACGATTTCGATCACTTGCGGCGAGTGATCAAGCAATACCATATCGCCGAGCTGGTGATGGGACTGCCCCTGCGCATGAGCGGAAGCGAGGGGATTCAGTCGGAGAAAGTGCAGGTGTTCGCCGAAGAATTGCGCCGCAAGTTCAAGCTGCCGGTCCACCTCTTTGACGAGCGCTTGACTTCGGTCGAAGCCAATCGACTGTTGCGTGAAACTGACATGGGCATCCGCCGCCGCGCGGGTGTGGTGGACCAACTGGCGGCGGTGTTGATTCTGCAATCGTTCCTGGAATTCCGCAAAAACAGAAATCCGTAGTCACGGATCAGCACGGATACCGATGAAGATGAGACTCTGGGCTACGCTCTTTGTCTTGCGGAGCAGCGCACCGGTGCCGCTCATCATCTAAACTGCTGTATTCCGTGCGAACATTCTTCAAACTCGTGGTGGCGGTCGTACTGGCGTTTGCTCTGTGGTTCGCGTGGGCGGCCCTGCTGCCGTTGAAGCCTTCGGAGACCAAGTTCGTGTTGCTGCGTCCGGGCTGGAGCACGCGCCACATCGCGCAAGATCTGCAGCGCGAAGGCGTCATTCGCAGCTCTGCGGCATTTCTCATGCTGCACTACGCGAAAGGACTGAAGACCCTCAAGGCCGGCGAGTACAAGTTCGACGAACCGGCCAGCGCTTTACAGGTGTGGCGGCGCCTGGTACGCGGCGATGTCTATGCGCGCACCGTCGTCGTCCCCGAGGGCTACACCATGTTCGACATTGCGGCCGCGGTCGAGCAGGCGGGCCTGGGTCCGGCAGCCGATTTCCTCACTGCGGCCAAGGGAGATGTGTTTCTCCTCCGCGAGATTGATTCCACCGCCCAGTCGCTGGAGGGATATCTCTTTCCCGACACCTATCAGTTCACCCGCATCGATAGTGCGCATGACATGGCGGCGGCCATGGTTCGTCGTTTTCGGCAGGAAGCGCATAAAATCGGGCTGCTGGGCAACGCTGACACGCACCGCATCGTGACCATGGCCTCCATTGTGGAGAAGGAGACCGCAGTGCCGGAAGAGCGTCCGCTAGTGGCCAGCGTGTACTACAACCGGCTGGCCAGGAACATGGCGCTGGGGGCTGATCCCAGCGTGATCTACGCAGCCCTGCTGGCCGGTCGTTATCGCGGCACCATTTACCAGTCGGACTTGCAATTCGATTCGCCGTACAACACCTATAAGTATCCCGGGTTGCCTCCCGGCCCCATCGCCAATCCGGGAGTCGCTTCTTTGCAAGCCGCCATGCATCCGGCGCAGAGCGATTTCCTCTACTTCGTCAGCGATAACAATGGCCACCATCGTTTCGCGCGCACCATGGAAGAACATAGCCGCAATGTGATTGCATATCGCAGGGCGGTAGCTGGCAGACAGTAGCGCCAATTCGAGAGAGTTGACGTGCGAGCCGTGCGCCTTATGTGCGAAACCCTCTTGAAACTGCGCCGCACTATATACTGAATGTTCCTGTCGGTCGGTTGCGCCCCGATCCCATTATGAGACGATCCCAAGTCCTTGCCGTGGTTTACCTCGCCGCACTTCTGCTCGGCGAGACCGGATGCTTATTCCGCACCCGTTTGGTGGAGATGCGGACCAGCACGGCCAAGCTACAGACTGCCACGCAGCAGGAACTGGTGGACCGCATCAACCGGGATTCCTCGCAGATCAAGACCCTGAACGCCACCGTGGAGATTGCTCCGTCCGTGGGAGGAGAAAAGAAGGGCAAAGTCACCGACTACCAGGAAATCACGGGGTACATTCTGGTACGCAAGCCGGACATGCTGCGCATGATCGGCCTGTTCCCCATCGTGCGCAACAAGGCCTTTGACATGGTGAGCGACGGAACTCGCTTCAAGCTGTCCATTCCGGCAAAGAACAAGTTCTACGTGGGGAGCGCCGAAGTCACCAAACCTGCGAGCAATCCGCTGGAGAACCTGCGGCCCCAGGTCATCTACAACGCTCTGTTGCTGCCGGAGATCGATAAGGATGAAATTGCGGTGTTGGAAAATGATACCGAAACCGTCCTGGACGCCAAGACAAAGAAACTGGTCCAGCAGCCGGATTATGTCATCGACATTATCCGCCGCTCCGACGTTGGCCCCGGCTGGTACTTGTACCGCAAGATCTTATTCGAGCGCGTAAACCTCGTCCCCCACCAGCAGATCGTTTACGACACCACAGGCGAGATCGCTACCGACGCTACCTATCAGGTTTATAGGGACTACAACGGCGTCAGCTTTCCGGCTGTGATTGAGATTGACCGTCCTCAGGAGGAGTACTCTATCCGGCTGACGGTTGAGAAGCTGGTGATCAATGAGCCGATCAGGGACGATCAGTTCGCCTTGCAGCCGCCGCCGGGCTCGCAACTCGTGGACCTCGACCAACCCCAGAACGCCTCCGCGAAGAGCGCTCAGAGTCCAGACCAAAGCGTGACCAGCTCGCCGAAATAGCGGCCTGGAGCGGATCAAGCTGGGATTCGACATCTCGGAACAGACTGCGTCGCGCTTGACAAAGACAGCTCTTGCGCCCGAAGCCTCTAGCCGACGTGAACCTCAGGAAGAAGGTCCTTGATCCCGGTGCTCACTTTCCCTTGACACTCCCGACCGGCGCCATATGCGGCTCCGGCTTCAGCGTCTTTGACTCTAATCGGCTGAGCGCCGCCACCGGGGATGCAAAGGTCATGGGCTTGTCACCGCTGTGGACGCGCAGCAGGTGATAGGTCAGCAGCAGTTGGGTAATTGCCAGCGGATCGCTGTGCCGCACCTCGTTGCGATCGTTATAGTCGCCGAACTGGTCAGCGCGCAGCGGACGCAAGTCGGGCAAGTGTTGCCAGATCGCCTCTTCCAACTTTGTCGATTGTTCCCGCGTAACGCGGCCGTCCACGTCGAGGAAGTCTACTGGGCGGCCGTAGTCGCGGCCCAGTTGCATGCGGACGCCGCCCGCCGCGCCGTGAGTGTTGTCGATCAGGTAGCTCAGATCCGGATGGGGAATCGTGGGACGCAAGACGAGCCTGACGTTCAGGCACGCATCGGCCTCCTCGGGGGGCACACCGGGGTCAGGAGAGAACTGGACGACGATGTCCGCGAATTCGCGCTGCGGACGAATAAACTCGCGCGAGTCCGCTTCCCGCCTGTCCATCTCCGCTCGTACTTGTTCGGCTGTATAACCCCGCTTGGTGGTATCTCTCTTGATCTTCCACACCCGCCTCAGGTCTTCGGGTGGATCCAGATACACCTTCACGTCATAGAATTGCCGCAGGGTGGCGCTGTGGAAGCCGTGCAGCCCCTCCACAATGACGAATTCGCGCGGCTCTACGTATTCCGGCCGCACCAGCGAGCCCGTGCTGTGGTCGTATACCGGCTTGAGCATGGACTGGCCGTAGTGGGTACGCTCCAGATGCAGTTCCAGGATATCGAGATAGTTGCAGTCCGGATGCAATGGGGTGATGTTCAGCCGTGCCCGCTCCTGCCGGTCATACTTGTGATAATCGTCCGTACAGACGTGCGAGACGCGCTCTGGGCCAAGCAATTGCGTCAATCCGTGGGTGATGGTGGTCTTGCCGGCAGCGCTATCGCCTACAATGCCCAAGAGTATAGGTCGTTGCGTCATGACCTCTCCTTTGCCGGAGGAGCTTCGCATTCTGTGGCCAAACTCCTCTGAAATACGCGGCTCTGGTGGATGTCCGCCGCGTCAATGCGAATCAGTTCCGCTTTGGCGATGCTGCCGCCACCCTTTACCAAGCGGTTGGCTTGGCGCAGCTTGATGCGATCGATGGCATTACGCACGCTACGCGCGTTGGCAAAGTGCGGCTGCTTGATCCGCAACTGCAGATACTCTGCGAACGCCTGCCGCGACTCCTCGTCGAAGGCGTACTTCTGCCGCCCCACCATCAATTCGGCGATGGCCAACAACTCCTCGAGTGTGTAATCGGGAAAGTCGATGTGATGCGCGATGCGAGAATGGAAGCCGGGATTGTATTGGAAAAAGGTTTCCATTCGCTCCTTATAGCCGGCTAGGATGATCACCAGGTCTTCACGCTGGTTTTCCATCACCTGGAGCAATATCTCGATGGCCTCTGGACCGTAATCGCGTTCATTTTCGGGGCGATACAAGTAGTAAGCTTCATCGATAAACAGCACGCCGCCCATCGCCTTCTTGAGGACCTCTTTGGTTTTGGGGGCGGTATGGCCGACATACTGTCCAACTAGATCGTCGCGCGTGGCCACCACGAGATGGCCCCG
>Ga0209385_1000998_pt1 | contig 11832 bp, 8 predicted proteins | sample NGEPerB_FD_184506 | JGI IMG/M metagenome (GOLD analysis project Ga0209385, IMG submission 184506) | Arctic peat soil microbial communities from the Barrow Environmental Observatory site, Barrow, Alaska, USA - NGEE PermafrostAB12-B... | ecosystem: Environmental > Terrestrial > Soil > Wetlands >... | reverse complement strand
GGGCCGAGCCCGGCCGGGCGGGCCAACGACCTCGAGGACGCGGCACTCGTCGTCGAGCCCCGGCTCGCGCCGTGGAAGCGGGCACTCGCCGAGGCTGCCGGGGTCGAGCCGCGCCTGGCCGGCAGCGGTTCCACCTGGTTCGTGGAGGGTGCTCCCGAGGAGCTGGGTCTCGGCCCCGGGCCGTGGCTGCACCTCGGAGTCGAACGGTCCCTGCTGGTGCCCGTCAGGACCACCCCGCCGCTCGGGTAGGGCGGTAGGCAGACGTCAGTCGGCAGACGGGAGACGTCAGGCGGCTCGAGGTCGGGGACGGCGTTCTCGCGACCGAACCGCCGGCCCGTGGTTCGGCGGGCCGAACTACTTGCCGGCGGCTCTCCGCTGCCAGCGGGTGGCCTTCAACATCTTCTTGTGCTTCTTCTTGCGCATGCGCTTACGGCGCTTCTTGATCAGGGATCCCATGTCGACCGGCACCCTAGTCGACCAGGTCGTTTTGCGCCATGTGGCCCCTGTATCCCGGACGCCTGCGGCTCACTAGGGGACAAACGGTGGGGGCCGATTCAGTCTTCCCGGCCGGCGGGGTGGGGGGCGGTGACCACCGGCAGGGCGAACCGGAACAGGGCCCCGCCACCGGGCGCATGGTGCACGCTCACGCTGCCGCCCTCGTCCCGGGCCACCTGGGTCACGATGGCCAGCCCCAGGCCGGATCCGGGCCGGCCACGGGCACCGGGCGCCCGGTAGAAGCGGTCGAAGATGTGCTCCATGTCGGTGTCGGCGACCCCCGGGCCGTGATCCCGCACCACGAGCACACCGTCGGAGCAGGTGACCTCGACCACCCCCCCGTCCGGGCTCCACTTGAGGGCGTTGTCCAGCAGGTTGTCGATGGCGCGCCCGATGCGCGCCGAGGAGCCGGACACCCACGTGGGCGACACCCGGGCCTCGAAGGTCACCTCGCGGCTGCGACCGTGGGTGGTGGCCACCTCGACCGCTTCGAGCACCGCCGTGTCGAGCCGGATCGGCTCGGAGGTGAGCCGGGGCTGCTCGCCTCGGGCCAGCTCCGCCAGGTCGGCCACCAGGGTGGTGAGCTCGTCCAGCTGGGTCAGCACGTCGCCGATCAGCACGTCGCGCTCCTCGGGGGCCAGCTCCTCCATGCGGCGTGCGACCTCCATGTTGGTCCGGAGGCTGGTGAGGGGGGTGCGCAGCTCGTGGGAAGCGTCCAGCACCAGTTGGCGCTGGCTCTGCAGCGAGGTGTCCAGGGCCACCAGCAGCCGGTTGAAGGCCCGGCGCAGACGGCCCAGCTCGTCGGGGCCGCCCGGGTCGAGCCGCCGGGAGACGTCGGTGGTCTCGGCCAGCTCCTCGACGATGGCGGTGAGGCTGTTGAGCGGGCGCAGGACGGTCCGCCCTACGCCGAGCCCGAGCGCCACGGCCAGGGCCACCCCGACCAGCACGATGAGCCACAGGGCCACCGCCAGGTGGCGGAGCTCCTCGTTGACGCCGGTCAGGGGGGAGGTGACCTGCAGGGCACCTCCGCTGGTCAGCTGCACGGGGAAGTTGTTGCCGCGGTAGGTGTATCCGGGTGGCAGGGCCGAGACGTTCTCGCGGACGGCGATGCCGTTCACCGTGGTCGAGAAGAAGGTGTCGGCCTTCGCGCCCTGGCTGGCGGCAATCGCCCTGACCGCGTCGGTGACCGGCAGCACCGACGGATCGGCAGGGTTGGTCTGGCCGCTCGACGACACGACCTGGATGCAGTTGCCGGCGGTGCCGCAGCTGTTGGAGATGCTGTTGGTGGCGACGAGATAGCGCGACGTCTGGCCCAACGTCACGTCGATCGACCCCACCAGCGAGTTGTAGGCCACCAGGTAGGTGGCAACCGACCCGAGGACCACCACCACCAGGACGGCGGCGGTGGCCGCCAGCACCAGTCGCGCCCGGAAGGTCACGGTCGGCTCTCGGTCGACGCCGGTGAGCGGCCCGTCATCGCCGGCGGGCGGCCACCGTCAGAGGGCACGGCTCACGGCTCACGCAGGACGTAGCCGACACCCCGCGCCGTGTGGATCAGCCGCGCCTCGCCGTCGAGCTCGGTCTTGCGGCGGAGGTACCCCACGTAGACGGCCAGGGAGTTGGTGCCCGAGTCGAAGGTGTACCCCCAGACCCGGTCGAGGATCAGCTCACGGGTGAGCACCTGGCGGGGATGGCGGAGCAGGAGCTCGAGGAGGTCGAACTCGATGCGGGTCAGCGTGAACTGCCGATCGCCGCGGCGCGCCTCGCGGGTGACCGGGTCGAGGCTCAGGTCGGCGAAGTGGAGGACGTCGCCGGCGTCCTCGGGTCGACGGCGGAGCAGGGCCCGCAACCGGGCCAGCAGCTCGGCCAGGGCGAACGGCTTCACCAGGTAGTCGTCGGCACCGGCATCGAGGCCCTGGACCCTGTCGTTGATGGCGTCCCGGGCGGTCAGCATGAGGACCGGGGTGTCATCGCCGGCCGATCGCAGTCGACGGCACACGTCCAGTCCGTCGATGGTGGGCAGGCCGATGTCGAGGATCATCGCGTCCGGCGGTCGGATGGCGATCTCCTCGAGTGCCGGGGGCCCGTCGGTGGCGAGCGTCACCTCGTAGCCCTCGAGCCGGAGTGCCCGATTGAGCGCACCGCTCACAGCTGGATCGTCCTCGACCACGAGCACCCTCATCGGGCCGGGAGCCTATCGGCATCGTGCCTCGTTGCCGTAGCAGGCCGGCCGGGGAGCACCCGGTGCCCGCGGGCAACGGCACGGCGGGGGCGACGGCGCACGGCCTGCTGCCGTGGTCCGGACAGGTGGTGGAGCCCGACGGCGGGGCTAGCCTGTGGCCGTCGCCGGTCGAGCAGCCGGCGCCCGTTCCGAGGTAGTTCAATCGGCAGAACGCTGGCCTTTGGAGCCAGATGTTGGAGGTTCGAGCCCTCCCCTCGGAGCCGAGACGGTCCCCCGTGCCTCCCCGGGTGGGCGAGGCTCAGTTGCCGGCCTTGCGCGCCCTGCTCCGGACGCGGCCCCGCGTGGCCTGGTCGAGGACGACCTTGCGCAGGCGGACGGCCTTGGGGGTCACCTCGACGCACTCGTCGTCGGAGATGAACTCGAGGGCCTGCTCCAACGAGAGGAGCAAGGGGGGAGTCAGGCGGATCGCCTCGTCCGCGGAGGCCGAGCGGATGTTGGTCTGCTTCTTCTCCTTGGTGGGATTGACGTCCATCTCCTCGTCCCGGGCGTTCTCCCCGACGACCATGCCCTCGTAGACCTCGGTTCCGGGCCCGACCAGCAGCATGCCGCGCTCCTGCAGGCTCATCAGCGAGTAGCCGGTGGTGAGCCCCCGCCGGTCGGCCACCATCGAGCCGTTGCGCTTGGTCTTGAGCTCGCCGTGCCAGGGCTCCCACCCGTCGAAGACGTGGTGGAGCATGCCGGTACCGCGGGTCTCGGTCATGAACTCGGTGCGGAACCCGACCAGGCCGCGCGCCGGTACCCGGTAGTCCATGCGCACCCAGCCGGTCCCGTGGTTGACCATCTCGATGAGCAGGCCCTTGCGTAGGGCCATCAGCTGGGTGACCACGCCCAGGTAGTCGTCGGGCACGTCGATGGCCACCCGCTCCATGGGCTCGTGGATCTTGCCGTCGACCTCGCGGGTGACCACCTGCGGCTTGCCCACGGTGAGCTCGAACCCTTCGCGGCGCATGGTCTCCACCAGCACCGCCAGCTGGAGCTCGCCCCGGCCCTGGACCTCCCAGGTGTCGGGGCGCTCAGTCGGGAGGACCCGGATGGACACGTTGCCCACCAGCTCGGCTTCGAGCCGGCTGAGGATCTGGCGGGCGGTGACCTTGCTCCCGTCGGTACCGGCCAGGGGCGAGGTGTTGATCCCGATGGTCATCGACAGACTGGGCTCGTCCACGGTGATGACCGGCAGTGGCCGGGGATCGTCAGGGTCGGCCAGCGTCTCGCCGATGGTGATCTCGGCCATGCCGGCCACGGCGGCGATCTCCCCGGGGCCGGCCTCGGCGGTGTCGATCCGGTCCAGGGCGTCGGTCACGTAGAGCTCGGTGATCTTGGTCCGCTCGATGGTGCCGTCGAGCTTGCACCAGGCCACCGTCGAGCCCTTGCGCAGCGTGCCGTTGTGGACCCGGCAGATGGCCAGGCGACCCAGGTAGGGGGAGGCGTCGAGGTTGGACACGATGGCCTGGAGGGGTGCGTCCGGGTCGTAGTGCGGGGCGGGGATGCGGTCGAGGATGGCCTGGAAGAGCGGCTCGAGGTCGGTTCCCTCCACGCCCTGCTCGGTGGCGGCCCACCCGGCGCGGGCGTTGGAGAAGAGGATGGGGAAGTCGATCTGGTACTCGTCGGCGTCGAGGTCGAGGAAGAGCTCCTCCACCTCGTGGACCACCTCGTCGATGCGGGCGTCGGGCCGGTCGACCTTGTTGACCACCAGCACCACCGGCAGGCGGGCCTCCAGGGCCTTGCGCAGCACGAAACGGGTCTGGGGGAGGGGCCCCTCGGACGCGTCGACCAGCAGGAGGACCCCGTCGACCATGGTCAGGCCCCGCTCCACCTCGCCGCCGAAGTCGGCGTGCCCCGGGGTGTCGATGATGTTGATCTTGACCCCGTTGTGGAGGACGGCGGTGTTCTTGGCCAGGATGGTGATGCCTTTCTCACGCTCCAGGTCACCCGAGTCCATGACCCGCTCGTTGACCGACTCGTTGGCCCGGAAGGCCCCCGACTGCCACAGCATGGCGTCCACCAGGGTGGTCTTGCCGTGGTCTACGTGGGCCACGATGGCCACGTTGCGGATGTCGTCTCGGGTCAGCAGGGGCATGAGGGGAGAAGGCTACCTGCCGGGGGTTGCGGGTCGGACGGCGGGGTGTCGGGGCCAGGGCCCGGCCGCGGGTGTCAGCCCGACCTCTGGTCGAAGGGTCAGGAGGCGGCGACGCAGTTGGTGCCGACCGGGTCGTTCGCCGTGAAGGCCGGGGGAGTGGGCCATGGCCAGGTGGGCGCAGACGTGGCCGGGGCCGGGGTCTTCTGCACCGGCGGTGCCACCGGGCACGATCCGTTGGTGCTCTGCGACGAGGAGTCGAGGGCCCACGAGGCGGTGCCCGGGCTCAGGTAGTAGGGCGGCGAGTACAGGGCCAGACGGGGATCGAAGTTGTAGTCCTTGAGAAACCCGGTCAGGAGATTGCCAGACGAGTCGCCTGTGCCCACCGGTCCGCGTGCGTCCTGCTGGATCGACCCGTAGATGGTCAGATGGCCTTCCTTGGTCGGCCCACCGGAGGACCCCCCGCCCGATGTTCCCGACTGGTCGTAGTTGTTGACCGCGAACGACTGCTGCAAGGCCAGGATGGAGGCGTCAATGGTCAAGCCCCACGATCCGGACCCTCCGCCATACGGGCTGCCGGTCGCCGACGTCGGGTCGCAGAGCGGTGCGGCCGGGGCGCCGCTCGACCCGCAGTTCGGAGCCACGTTGCCGCCGCTCATCGGCCTCGCGACCTCCACATAGTTGAGGGCGATCAGGCCGAGCGTGTCGTTGGGCGTCGCGCTGGTGGCGTCGATATAACCGCACGTGGTCTCGTGCGGTGTGCCCGCCCAGTGGGAGGCGCAGTCGGAGTAGGTGATCGGCCCATCGATGATGACGTCGTTGTTGGCGCCGATGGTCAGGTGTCCGGAGAGGCTCCCCTGAACGAAGACGTCCCCCTCGGTCCAGGGAGTCCCCCCCTTGCCGTAGTAGGTCTGGCTGGAATACGGGTTGGCAGTGGTGATCGGCGGATTGGTGGACGGGTTCTGGTCGACGAAGATGACGCCGTTGGACGGCAGGGACACCGAGGTGGTGCCATCGGTCGGGCACGTGTTGGTGTTGCCACCGAACAGGCGGTTGGCATCGGTCGCCGACTCGGGACTGAGGACCGTCATCTTGTTGCCGACCAGCGTGACCGTTGTCGGGCCGACGTAGTAGCACCCTGCCTGCTGGGCGTAGTTGCCCAGACTGGTGTTGTCGGTGGGGATGGTTTCGAGGTTGGTTGCGCTGTAGGAGCTCGCGGCCGAGTTGTAGTAGACCTCACCGATGGCACTCGAGCAGTTCGGATTTCCGGTGGGGGTCGAGTAGGCGCTCGGGGTGAAGTCGATGAACTGGCATTTCGGATCGGCCGTGGTCACGCCGTAGTTGGTCGAGCCCGACCCGAAGTGGGGGCCCGACTTCGGCGAGGGCGTGCCGGTGACGAAGATGGAGTCGTTGGAGAACGCGGGTCCGTTGATGATGTCGCTGGCGGCGAAGTTGACCTCCGTGCAGCTCCCGGTGTTGTTGTAGTTGGTGGCCCACCAGTACTGGCACGTGGACGGCGTACCCGTCGACTCGAAGTTCGTCCACCACACGTTGTCGAGGAACCCGTTGGCGGGGACGAACTTGGCCACCATCGAGTAGTTCACGTTCCGGCCGCTGAAGCCGGCGGCTCCGACGATCTGGACCTGCAGGCTGGTCAGCATGCTGGTGGTCGGGTCGATGACCGACTGGGGGTTGTCGAACTTGTAGTACTCGGGGATGACCCCGTTGCCGAGGTCCGTGCCCGGCACCTGGCTCCAGGTGCCGTAGGTCAGGCCCGCGCACTGGGCCCTGCCGTTGGTGTTGGTGTTGCAGGCGCCGAGATAGGGGTTGGCGTTGATGGCGCTGGTGTAGGAGTTGAGTCCCGAGGAGAGGGCCCGGTAGGCGTAGCGCTGGATGTTGGCGTTGGTCAGGAGGGGGTCGTTGTTGACGATGTTGGCGATCATGACACCGCCCACCATCGTCAGCAGCACGGTGATGGCGATGACCAGGACCAGGGCGGCCTGGCCGGCGTCACCACGCAGCGATCGCCGTCGGCCCGCCGCCCGAGCTCGCCGGAACGGGGCGGTATGCACCCGCGTCACCGTGCGGCGCTGCTGCTTCGACTTGGATCGTGACTGAATGATCGGCATGTTGACCTACCCGACGAGGGGACTGTAGGAAGCGGAGGCCGAGGAGAGCCGGTAGACGAGGAACGAGTTCTCTTGCAATGGGCTTCCTTGGACTTGGACCTGGAGGTCGACCCGGATGCTCTGGATGATGTCGGCCGGGCAGTTCGACTTGGTGGGGTTGCCGTAGGCGTCGAACGTGTTCGGAGCGGCACACGTGGAGAAGGCGGACAGGAGACCGGTCGGTGGTGTTCCCGTTGTGGATCCGGTCTGCGTGGTCGCCCCGGGGGCGTAGACGGGCGGCAGGGGAGGTACGTCCCCCGCGGGGTTCAGGTCGAGGGTGTTGTAGGTGAAGATCGGCGTGGCCGAGAGCACCGCAGTACCACCCGAGTTCAGTGTCAACCCGTTCACCACGTTGTTGATGGTCACCAGTCGTGTGCCCGACGCCGACCAGCTGCAGACGTTGGTCGGCGCGGTCGGGCTGGTGGAGGGATTGGCGAACGGGCACGTGCTGGCATTCGCCTTGTACTGGGTCACGGTGAATTGCGCCGAGGGGAACTTGCAGCCGGGGCACTTCGTGGGGGTCGTCTCGGTCATGACGATCTTCGCCGGCCCGTTCGCGTCGCCGATGTTGGCGTAGAAGGTGTTCGAGTAGGTGCCGATCAGACTTGGGTCGAACGGCGGGCACGGCGTGTTGGCAGTCGGGTTGGCGCAGTAGCCGGCACCGACGCCGGTGACCGTGGTGGCCAGGGTGGGTGCCGGCTCCACCTCGCTGCGGAGCAGCCTCTGGATGGTCATCGACGTGGGCAGCAACTGGTCGGTAGCTGCATAGGACGAGGTGACGGCGGTTCCAGCATTGAGGTAGGTGGTGAGCACGTTGCCCATGATGGTGAGGAGGACGATGAGGGCCGTGAAGGCCACCAGTAGCTCCACCAGGGTGAGCCCGTCGTCCGAGCGGTCGACCCACCGCCGGTCGGACCGGGACTGGCGAACGTCGCTGATCCGCAGCGGACGCCACGTGCGCCGGGGTCCGTCGCGGAGCGCCATCACGCGCCCACCGCCACGGGCGTCGGGAGCACGTAGGTCGAGACCCCGACCACTGTCAGCACGACGGAGTTCCCGGTCACCACCGCAGTCCCGTAGGCAGTGGGGCTGCCGTTCACGTAGAGCGAGTACGAGCCGAACGGCACCTCGGTGCGACTGAGGCCGTCGACACCGGTGGTCTGGAGGTTGTACGTGTCGGTGCCGCATCCGGCCACGGGGGTGGTCTTCAACTGCAGCGTCACCAGGGAATGGGGCAGACCGGTGGTCGGTGACGTGACCTTCACTGACAGCAGGCCAAGCGGAACCGTGGGGGACGCCATGCCCACCGTCGACCCGGAGACCCCGCCGGGAATCGTCGTCGCCACGACCATGTTGTATGCGTTGCTCTCGCTTGGGCAGTCACCGGCGAACATGCTGTAGCCGCCCTGGAAGGGGAACAGGACCGGAAGTTGCGTAGCGTTCGGGGAGGCCCCGGCGGTGACTGCGTTGACGGAGGTCTGGGTCCCGGCCACGCCGGAGTTGAGACTGGTGTTGCTGATCTCGATGGGCACTCCGAGCGCGACCGTTCCCGACAGGCCGGTGGGAGTCTGGTCGGACCACCCGCCACTGGCGCCCGGGCCGGTGGTGGACGTGAGGACGACGGCCCCGGTGGGGGTCGCCCCGACGGCCGAACAGGTTCCGGAGGCCCCCGAGGAGCAGTCGATGTCGTCGAAGTAGAGGACCTGGTCCTGCGACGGGAGGATGGCGGCCGCCCAGGTCGTCGGGGTCCCGCCGAGATTGGTGGTCGAGATCAGGAACCCGGCCGGGGAGCCCGACAGCGTTCCTGCGGCCATGATCAGGCAGGCCGCGGCTGCCGGGCAGACCACCTGGCTCAGTGTGCTGACGGTTCCGCCGCCGTTGGGGACGGCGTCCGAGTGCCATGTATCAGCGAGGTTGTTGGTGCTGTTGATGGTCAGCGTGAAGATCACCGGTCCGGAGGCGTTGGTAGCGAGGGCGGCACACGTCGTCAGCGACGGACAAGTCACCTGGGAGACGGAGGCGACCGTGGCGCTGCTGGCCAACGGGAACTCGGCGCTGAGCGGTCCGGCGGTCGGACCGTAGAGGAGTAGGGCGCCCGAGGTCGCCGGGGACGCGAGCGCCCCGGTGCCGGCGACCAGGCACTTCGTGGTCAACGGGCAGGTAATCGACGAGAGGGAGGCCACGGTCGTCACGGTGGCGGGGTTGAAGGAGTCGGCGATCCACGGCACGACGGCGGCGAGACCCAAGCCGCCGGCGAGGCCCGACAGGACGACCGGCGAGGAGGTGGCCGCTCCGTTGACCTTGCCCGTCCCGATTGCCATGCAGGTGGTGGTGGTCGGACACACCACCTGGGTCAGCGCGGACACCGTGAATGACGTCGGGCCCGAGCCCGGCGTGGTCCACTGCGCCCATGTACCTGAACCCACCGGGCCCGACAGGACGACCGGCGTGGTCGAGGTGGTGCCGATGGCCACGCAGCCGGTGGCCAAGGCCGGGCATTGCAGGCTGGACAGCGAGGTGGTGGCGGTGGACAGGGGGTCAGGGACCCATGCGTCCGTCGAGGCCGAGGAGCCGATGGTCCCCGACAGGACGACCCCCACCCCTGTGCTGGTCGTGCCGATGGCTACGCACTGGGTCGACGAGGGGCAGACGACCTGGGTGAGCGTCGCCCCGGCCGTGTTCAGGCCGGTGCCCGTCATGGTGTACGAGCTGAGGGTGGGCGAGGCGCCGGTCGACCCGTGGAGGATGACCGCGCCGGTGGACCCGTACCCCACCCCGATGCACGCGGTCGACCCGACCGTGCAGGCCACCGAGGTCAACCGGGTCAGGGCGACTCCGTTGGGAAGAGCGGGGTTGGACCAGGTCGACCCGGAGGCCCAGCTGACCTGGGCGGTGCCGGCGGAGTTCTCGCCGCTCGCTATGCAGGTGATCTGGTTTGCGCCCGGACAGGTCACCCCGTCCTCGACGGACGTCGAGGACGCGTAGGAGAAGTTGACGGTGCTCCCCTGGTCGAACGGCGGGTAGTTCGCCGTTGCGACGGCCTGCACGCGGGTGACCGCGCCGATCCCGACCGTGATGGTGGGCACCGTCCCCTGGGGCTCGCTGTTCGGCGGACTCCAGACGTGTCCGCTGTAGGAACCGGCCGGCAGAGTCGCACCGCCGGCCGCATTGGCGACGAACTGGGGACTCCCGTAGGTGGACCCCGGCGGGACGTTGGCCACCGGCTGGCCGACGCTGACCGTGTAGGTCCCGGGTTGGACCTGGGCGAAGACGCAGCCGTACTCGTCGGGGTAGAGATTGAGGACCTGGGGTCCGCTGAACGTCACGGGGATGGCGGTCACCCGCTCGCTCCAGGGGTTCCCCTGGCTGTCGCTAGCGAGGGAGTCACCGTTGACCTGGAGTGCGAGGAATCCGAGCGTCTGCACGCCGGCCGGCGGGTAGTTGATCACCACACTGTCCTGCACGTTGTTGGCGTCGGCGTTCGGACCCCACGACACGGTCACGGTGAGCTTGAGCAGCTGCGGCGTCCCGGCCGTGCACAGGTTCGGCTTCGGGTTCTGCTTGACGGACGCACCGGTGGCGACGGTCCCGGTTCCACCCGTCACGCCGGTCAGCTCGGGGGGCGACGTCTGCGTTCCCGTGTAGGTGATCGTCTGCAGACCGTTAGAGACGGTGGCGACTCTTGCCGTCTGGGGGCTCACGCTCGACGCCAATGTGAAGTTGGCGATCGAGGTCACCGGCACCACGGAAGCCGGCAGCGTCAGGCTCGACCCTCCGGAGTAGGTGGTCGACACGATGCCCGAGTTCTGCACGGTCGCCCACTCGTACTCTGCGGAGAGGTTGTAGGTGGTGCCGCCCCGCGTTTCCGTGGGCGTCGCCACCTCGGTCTCCGTGACGGCGCTGGAGCTGCTCATCGCATTGATTCCGGCAGTGGAGGAGGAATTGCAGGGATTGGTGGTGCACGTGAGAACGTTGCCTGCGGTCGAGGTGAAAGAGATCTCAATGGTGGTCGCCCCCGTGCCGGTACCTGTGACCACGAACGCGGTCTGAGGCGTGGTGACCGATGCTGCGGCGAAGTTGGCCGTCGAGGTCACGGTAACGCTCGACACGGCGTTGAGGAATTTCCCGACGGACGTGCCCGTGACGGTGGTGGCTGCACTGGACTGCCACGGTCCGGACGGGGCTTCCCTCGTGTCGACGATGACCGCTGTCGAGGCCGGGTTGACGGGTGGTGTGGTGTTCGAGAGGACCTCAGCCCATCCCTCCGCGATTGAGAGTGCGGTCTGCTGGTTCTTCGCCTGCCCGGCCTGGACCACCGAAGTGGTGAAGAGGTAGGACAGCGGAATGAGAGCCACCATCAAGATGACGAATGCCACCAGCACCTCGATGAGGCTGACCCCTTCATCCGTGAGTCGGCCGGCGGCCCGCTCAGACGTCCGGATACGCGCGGCCATCGGGTTCAGGGTCCATCTCTTGTGCGACTTGCACGTCCGGTCGGTACACATTGCTCTCAGTGGCAGGATATTTGCCATGAACGGGCGTTCATAGACGTGATTCCACCTGTACCAGGCATAACGGCGGACTCGGGGCCCGACTTGAGGAAAGAACCACCTGATTCCCGGCCACGGAGAGTGGCGAGGCACGGTGTCCCCGGGCGACGGGAGGCAGGAACCGAGGCAGGATGCGTCGAGCGGGTGTGCGCCGAGGAGGCGCCCCGGACGGGGTGCTCAGTACGACTTGGGCAGTCCGAGGGAGTGCTGGGCCACGAAGTTGAGGATCATCTCGCGGCTGACCGGGGCGATCCGCAGCAGGCGGGCCATGCCCCACAGGTCGGCCAGGCCGTACTCGGTGGA
>Ga0209385_1000996_pt1 | contig 11842 bp, 10 predicted proteins | sample NGEPerB_FD_184506 | JGI IMG/M metagenome (GOLD analysis project Ga0209385, IMG submission 184506) | Arctic peat soil microbial communities from the Barrow Environmental Observatory site, Barrow, Alaska, USA - NGEE PermafrostAB12-B... | ecosystem: Environmental > Terrestrial > Soil > Wetlands >... | reverse complement strand
ATAAATTGAGCAGGTTTTATTGACGTTTCCGAACGGTGCCGAAAACCTCATCCAAGACGCCTGAGCTCGCTGGATTACGCTGGCTTACCCTGGAGAAGGTTAGTTTCCAGTTGCTCTCCCTCCGCCAGTCCTTAAGCGACCAACGTTCTCCGCCGGCTTCCGAGTGCGCATAGAAGCCCAATAACCAGGGGCTTCCCGTACCTGCGCACACCTAGCGTGGTACTCGCGCCCACAGCCGCCGCCAGCGAACGGGGGCAAACAGCAGTGCCAACGCCAGCAAGCACACGCTGGCGCCCCATCGGACGCGCTCGCGCGCCCGCGCGCGTACTTCGCCCATGACGAATTGCTCGCCCTTGCGCATTTCGCCGTAGGATTTCAAGAATGAGGAAATGCGCGCGACACGGAAGTCGTCGAACGCATTGCCTTCAGTGCGGTTCCGCCGTTCCACATCGTTGAGCTGATCGGCCTCGCGACGATAACGCTCGGCGTATTCGGCTGCTTCCGCGAAGGTAGTCTGCTCGGCGCGCGTGAAATACAACGCACGGAGCGAGGGAACCGCGTATTCGACCAGGTCGATGAGTGGCTGATCCGCGCGCGGAGCCGCCGCCAGCTGCAATGCGGAGCCCACCAGTATCGCGGCGCCAGTCCAGCGGGCGGTTGCGATCGCGACGCGCCATGCACTTTGGCGATTGCCGCGCAGAAACGGGTAGAGCAACCCCGCCACGGCCAGTGCCGCGCCGAAGGCGCAAACCATAGCCGCGCCGGTCGGCAAGTCGAAGGCAAACGAGGCGGCAAGACCGGCGGCACTGATGACCGTGCCGACGATCCAGCCGATTGCAAGCTGTCGTGCCAACGACGACGCGAACATGACGCCGATGGCGGCGGGAATGATGAGAAACGAAAACACTAGCAGCACCCCGGCAATCGCGACCGAGCTTGTGACGACCACGCCGAAACTCGCATAGAAGACGAAGTCCCAGATGAGCGGCTCCGTTCCAGTCAGCCGGCGACGCAACAGCCAGTGCAGGAGCCCTACCGCGGCGTACAACGGAACGATGACGGCAACCTCATTGTACCCGCTGGTGAGAATATTCCCGGTGAGGATCTGCTTGAGATGTTCGGCGCCTTGCGGCGCCCGATCGATGAGCAGGACGGCCGCCGCCGCGGCAACGACGTAGATGACGCCGATCAGCGCCTCCTGTGGCACGCGGGTGCCCCAGGCCCGCGTGAACGCCAACAGCACGGCCGCAAGCAACGTGAACGCGAGCGAATAGCCATAGGTCGCAACGCTCTGCGCCGGATGACCGAGCATGAATGCCACCGTCGCGCCGAGCGCCGCGATCTGCGCGAGCGCCAAATCGACAAAGATCACTTTGCGGGCAAGCACCTGGATGCCGAAATAGGCGTGGATGCCGACGAGACATACCGCCGCCAGGAATGCCGGCCAGAGAAACAGGAGCGGCTCGATCATCGTTTAGTCGCCGCTAATGTGAGGGCCTCGACGTTTGCGTCGAACAGCGAGATGTAATCGCCCGTGCGCGGCAACGCGCCGACCGATGCGGCCAGCGTCACAATCGACGCCCCAGCCTTGTTCGCCACGAAGGCAACGTCGCGTTCCGGCTCATGCGGCTCGCGCACGACGATCCGTACACCGCGCGCATGCATGGTCTGGACAATCCCGGCCAGGTGCGAGGGGCTCGGCGGCACACCGGGCTTGGTCTCAATAAAAGCAAAAAAATCCAGGCGGAATCGGCGCGCAAAATACGGCCAACTATTATGGTATGCAACGATCGGCATGCCTTTGAGCGGCGCCAGTGTTGCCTCCCATTCCGCCAGCTTGGCCTTCAGGCGAGCGAGGAATGCCAACCGATTGGCTTCGTAACTTGCCGCATTGGCCGGGTCGATCCGCGCCAGCGCTTCGAGGATCGTGCCGGTGATGATCTCGGCGTTCTTGGGATCGAGCCAATAATGCGGGTTTCCGCTGCCATGGGCGTGGCCGTCGCCGGGGCCGACGCTCATCCCGCGAAGCTCCAGCACGGCAATGGCGAAAGAGGCATCGACGTAGCCAGGGCCGCCGCGGGTGATCTCCAGCTTGCCGGCCTGCGCAAGCAGGCGGTCGACCCACAGGTCGTAGTCGAGTCCTACGCGCACGAGCATGTGCGCATTCTTCAGACGCAGGACGTCCTGCGGCTTGGGCTGATACTCCTCGGCGTCCATGTTCGGCGGAACGAGACTCACCGTCGCCACCCGTTCGCCGCCCACCGCCTCAGTGAGGCTGCGCAGGTCGGTTGTGGTCGTCACAACCTGGATTTGGTCCTGGGCATGTCCGGGCGACGCCAAGGCCAAGCCGGCGGCGATGAGAGCGAAGCGCAACGCCATGGGTTTTGAAATGAGGAAGGGCCGCACGGAGCGGCCCTTCCAATTCTTCGTTAGCGCTTGCCGGCGTTCGCGACCCAGATGCTCTTCGGCATCAGGCAATGGACATTCTTCTCGGCGTCGGAGATCGTCCCGACCCGGCAATCCATCGCCACGCTGGCGAGCCCATAGGCATCGAGACGCGCAATCTTTTTTTCCGTTTCGAGCCACTTGATCATGCCCATCGAGGCGTCGTTCATTGCCTTGTTCAGGTCGGCATCCTTGACGTGCGAGACGTAATATTTCGACGTCTCTTTGGTCGGGCGCTCCATGTCTTCCTTGTCGCGCGTATTTTTGGGATTGAGGCAGTGGATGCCCTTCTTGATGTTGACAACCTGCGAGACGCGGCAATCGGAAACGCTCGTCATTAGTTTCTCTGCTTGTTCAGCAGAAACGCCGCGCTGTTCGGTGAGGAATTTGATGGTTTGCGCCTTGGCTTGTGCCCAAGCCTTGTTCAGGTCTTGATCAAATCCCATCGTGATCCAGGATTTTGGCGTCTCGATGCGTGGGAAGTCGAGCGGCTTGCCCTTGACGACCTCCACCGTGATGTTGAGCTCTTTGTAAGCGGTCTCAATGGCAGTCAGGTTGACCTCGCCGTTCCCCTGGCCTGCGTGAGAGTCTCCGCTCCATAGCAACGCACCCGGCACATGGACGGGCACATAGAGCGTTGTACCGGCGACGAAATCGCGAATATCCATATTGCCGGCGTATTCGCCGGGCGGCACGCTTGAGTAGCGGCCAGGCTCCTTGCGCGCATCACCGAGCGTCCCCGGGAATGGGCGCACCGGCAAAACGATGCCGGGCAGGAACTCGGTCGTCATGTTATCGAGATCGAGATACAGATATTTGACTTGGCCGTCCTGAAAGATGGTCGGAAACTGGCCGAACATGCCTGGGACGTTGAAGTTCGTCGCGTAAGCCCGCGGGACGATTTTGTTCAGCCTGACCTTGAGCACGTCGCCCGGTTGCGCTTCCTCGATGTAAATCGGTCCGGTCAATGTGTGTGGCCCGCGACCGGGAAAATCGGTGCGCAACTTCTTGATTTGCTCAATGGTGGTGCCCGGAACCACCTGATTGTGACTGTGCATCATCGTTTCCATCACGATGGTGTCGCCGGAATGGACTCGCAACACAGGCGGCTGGGAATTGTCGAACCAACCCCATTGCGTGGTTTCGAGCGTCGCCGGCAGCAGATGCACCTTCTTGCCGTTTGGCAAACCCACAATGCGGAGCTTGGGATCGGCCGGCCCGGCGGCGGGATAGCCGGGAGTGGTAATCGTCGCGGTTGGCGGTAATTGCGACGCGGCTGGAGTGGCTGGAGCCGGAGCAGGCGGCGACGTTTGCGCAAGCGCTGCCGCGCCGACGATCAATGCTCCGCTGGCGCCAAATGCGATGCGAGACAGTAAGGTTGCCCGAGCCATGCTTTCCTCCCCTATAGGCTAATTTTCCTCAGACGGCCTTAAGTGAGGGTAGGCTATTTTGGCTCGTGGCGGCAATGTTTCCCGTTGGTCCTTTGTCAGCTTGCCCTACGGCTTTAGCTGCGCGACGATACGCCGATAGTCGGCCCGTTGCGGCCGCAACGCAGTCGAATATCAAAAAGGGGAGGGATTAATGATCAGGACCGGCAAGATAATCACCGCTGGGCTCATGGCTGCGGTGCTCGCACTTGCGGCGGGAGACGTAAACGCCAAGGACAAAGTGAAAGTCGGTTTCATCGGTCCGCTGACGGGCGGCGTCGCGGTCAACGGCATCGGCGGACGCAACTCGGCCGACCTCGCCGTGAAGCTGCGCAACGCGGATTCGAAGGCGAAATACGAATACGAGCTGGTGGTGCTCGACGATGAGTGCAAGCCGAACGTGGCGGTTCAGGTCGCTACTAAGATGGCAGCCGACAAGGATATCATCGCCGCCGCCACGCATTATTGCTCAGCGACAGCGATCGCGACCGTCGACACCTATCACAAGTTCGGATTTCCGGTGATCGTGTGGGGCGCCGTGCTGCCCGACATCACCTATCGCAACAAGTACGCGGAAGTTCACCGCGTCAACGGCACGATGATCAACCAGAACGACGCCAATGCGGACCTGATCTCGAATCTCGGTTACAAGACCGTCGCGGTGATTCACGACACCACCGATTACGGCAAAGGGCACAACGAATATTTCAGCAAGGCGCTGGCTAAGATTGGCAAAGCGAAGATTGTCGGCACCTTCGGCGTTACAGCCGAACAGCAGGACTTCACCGCCGAGCTCACGCAGATCAAGGCGCTCAATCCCGATGTAATCTATTTTGGTGGACTGACCCCGATTGGCGTTCGCATCCGCTCACAGATGGACAAGCTCGGGATAAAGGCCGTGTTCGACGCCACCTCGGGCATCGTGTCCGACGCCTATATCCAAGGCCTGGGACCGCTGGCCGAAGGCACGCTCGCATTCCGCGAAGGTGCGTCCACCGAGAAGCTGCCGGGCGGTAAATTCTTCATGGAAAAATACAACGCCCAGAAATACGACAACCCGCCCGAGGCCTATGGCGCCTTCGCCTATGCGGCGATGGACATGATCCTGAACACCATCGAGAAGGTCGGGCCCGACCGCAAAAAGGTAATTGACGACCTCGGCCATGTGATCGACCGCGACTCGATCGTCGGCAAGATCACCTTCGACGACCACGGCCAGAACACTGTGGCCATGATCACCAAGTACGTGATTCAGGACGGCAAGTTCGTCGAGTGGGACGAAAGCGAATATGCCAGCGGCAAGCGCAAGCTGCCGGGGCAGAAATAGCATTACGATCGAGGCGGGGCTCTGCGCAGCCTCGCCTCGCTATGTTCCTCAATAGTATAGTCAAGACGAAATCATGGATGTGGGGCTGTTCGCTCAATACGTCATGAACGGGCTGATGCTCGGCATGATGTATGCGCTCGTCGCTGTCGGCTTCACGTTGTTCTTTGGCGTTCTCGACGTCATCAAGTTTTCGCACGGCGACGTGGTCACCGTCGGCGCCTTCACGGCGCTCGCGGCTTTCGCCGGCCTGCATGCGCTCGGTTTCAATTCTCCATGGCTCGACCTCGTCGTCATGCTCGCCATTGCGATGATGGCGATGGCCGCGCTCGGCATGCTGATCGCGCGCTATCTCGTGATGCCGCTGCGCTCGGCGCCGGCGCTGAACACGCTGCTGATCACCTTGATGCTCGGCACCGTATTGCGCGAATCCGTGCGTCTTTTCTATCCGCAAGGCGGCAATCCGAAACCGTTTCCGGCCTTGCTGCCGCGAAACTCGATCGACCTTGGCAGTTTCAACTTGCGCCTCGACAATTTGCTCATGCTCGCGGCCGGCGGGCTGGTGATCGTCGGACTGCAGTTTCTCCTCAATCGCACCAAGCTTGGTCTTGCCATTCGCGCTGTCGCGCAGGACGAGGAGACGGCGCGCACGATGGGCATTAATTTTACCGCCATTGTGCTCATCACTTTCGCGATTGGTTCGGGGCTTGCCGCCTTCGCGGGTGTCATGAACGGGCTCTATTACAACGAGATCAATTTCGGCATCGGTCTTTATCTCGGCGTGATCGGTTTTTCAGCCGCGATCATCGGCGGACTGGGCAGCATCTACGGCGCCATCCTCGGCGGCTTCCTATTCGCCGGCCTGCAGACGATCGGCACGGTTCTTCTGCCCTTCGCCAGCGCCTACAAGGACGTGTTCGCCTTCGCCGTCGTCATCGCCATCATGGCCTGGCGCCCGACCGGGCTAATCCAGGAAAAGATCAGTGAGCGGGTGTGAGCCGATGGCAGAAGGGGCGGCGAAGGGCGAGAACGCACGGGCGCCGTTATGGCCTGGTCTCGCTGCGCTCGCGGCTGCGACTGTCTACCTGGTCGCGCTGCTCGCCGCGGAAAATCAGGCACTCATCATTTCTCTGCTTGCGGCCGGCATTGCCGCCGTGCTTACCGCGGCATGGTTGCGGCTGCTCGACCGCGCGAGCCATTCCTTCATGGATCACGAGGATGCGCTCGGCGGCTTCGCGGTTCTCGCGGCGCTCTCCGTCGCCGTCTTCTTTCACGAGGATCATTTCGTTCTGCTGCTGGTCATCACGGTCCTACTCTATACCGTGGCGACGCTCGGCCTGAACATTCAGTTTGGCTATGCTGGCGTGCTGAATTTCGCTGGCGCATCCTTCTTCGGCATTGGCGCCTACACATCGGCCGTTCTCAATGCGCACACGGCGATTCCGCACCTTGTCGTTCTCGCGATTGGTGGCGTGCTTGCCGCGCTGATTGGCTCGCTGCTGCTACTGCCGGTGCTGCGCACGCGCGGACATTATGCCGCCGTCGTCACCATCGCCTTTGCGCTACTGTTCAAGACCTTCCTCGAGGTCAACGACGTTCTCGGCGGGCCGCAGGGCATGCAGGTGCCGGGCATGAAAATCTTCGGCTGGACATTCAACGACAATATCGAGATCGGCAGTATCTCGCTATCGTTCTACATGAACTATTATGTGGTCAGTCTGCTGCTGCTGGTCGGGGCCTTCGTCGTCGTGCGGCGGCTCGAGCGGTCATGGATTGGGCTCAATCTCGATGCGTTACGGCTCGACGAGACCGCCGCTAGCTGTTTCGGTCTCGATGTCGTGCGCTGGAAGATCACGGCATTTTTGATCGGCAATTTCATCATCGGCATTGCCGGCGCGCTGTTCGGCATGGTCGGGAGTTTCGTCGCACCGAATAACTACACCTTCGCCGACTCGCTCATTCTCGTCTCGATCCTTCTCCTTGGTGGCATCGGCAATCCCTGGGGGCTCATTGTCGCAACTGTCATCGTCGTCGTCGTTCCCGAAAAGCTACAAACGATCCAGGAATATCGCTTTCTGCTCTATGCACTGCTGGTGATCGCCGTGCTGTTGTTCCGGCCGGAGGGATTGCTGCCCCGCCCCATCCGCCGCTATTTCCCGGGGTGGCGGCCATGACGCAGCTACTGGAGGCGCGTGGGCTATCCAAGCGGTTTGGCGGCGTCCTTGCGCTCGACGGTCTCGATCTCGACGTCGCACTCAACGAAATCTTAGGTTTTATCGGCCCGAACGGCTCTGGTAAGACGACCTTCTTTAACGTGATCACGGGTATCTACGGCGCCGACGCAGGCAGCGTGACCTTCAACGGTGCAGATATCACGAATGCCGCGCCGCGCGCGATCTACAATATCGGAATGTCCCGCACATTCCAGCGTTCGCGCCTATCGCTGCCTTTGTCGATCTTCGATAACATCATGATCGGCAACCACAAGCGCCTCAATCAGGGGCTTTGGTTCAATCTCGTCAGGCGCGGCGAGTTCAAGCGCGAATTCGAGGCGAGCTATCGCGCCGCGCGCGCGCTGGTCGAGGTCTTCGAGCCCGCACTTGCGAGTCGCATGTTTGAGCCGGTTGCCGGCCTGCCGATGATCGACCGCCGCCGCATCGAGATCTGCCGCGCGCTGATCAGCGAGCCGAAATTGCTGTTGCTCGATGAACCGTCCGCCGGCATGACGCATGACGAAACGGCGGAACTGATGAATGACATTCTCCTTGTGCGCGAGCGCAACAAAAATCTGACGATCATCATCGTCGAGCACGAGATGGGAGTGATTGAGCGCATCACCGATCGCTGCGTCGTGCTCAATTTCGGTCGCAAGATCGCGGAGGGACCATATCGCGAGGTTGCCTCCGACGCGCAGGTGCAGGAAGCCTATCTCGGAGTCGCATGATGTCCGGCACGCTCGAGATCGACGATGTCTACACGGCCTATGACAAGGCCGATGTGTTGCAGGGTGTCTCGCTCGCCGTGAAATCTGGCAGCATCACCTGCCTTCTTGGCTCCAATGGCTCCGGCAAGACGACGCTCGTCCGCTCGATTCTTGGACTAACGCCGCCGCGCGCAGGTCGCATTATCTTCAACGGTATCGACATCACGCGGATTCCGACCCACAAAATCGTTGCGGCGGGGATTGCCTGCATCCCCGAGGGGCGTAAGGTGTTTCCCAAGCTTACCGTCGAGGAGAATTTACGCGTCGGCGCGTATCAGGAGACCTCGGATACGGTCACGCAGGCGCGCATAGCCGACATTTTCCGTATCTTTCCGCGCCTTGCGGAGCGCCAGACGCAGCTTGCCGGCACCATGTCGGGCGGCGAACAAGCGATGGTTTCGATCGGACGCGGGCTGATGTGCGCGCCGAAGCTTCTGTTGATCGACGAGCCGTCGCTTGGGCTCTCACCTCGGCTGGTGAAGGAGAATTTCAACATCATCCGCCAGATCAACGAGCGCGGCATTACCGTACTTTTGGTCGAGCAAAACGTGCACCAGACGCTCGCCATCTCACATTTTGGTTTTGTACTGTCAAAGGGCCGCGTGGCGACTAGTGGGGCACCTTCGGAACTTGCGGTTCGTAAAGAGGTACGCGATGCTTATTTCGCTTAGATTATGATGCATTCTTCGATCAAACTGGCACAAGAATTAATTCGCTTCAACACCGTCAACCCGCCGGGCACCGAGCGTCCCTGTGCGGAGCGACTGGCGGGGTTGTTGGAGGGTGCAGGTTTTGCCGTCGAGCTAATTCCCTTCGGCGAAGGACGGGCGCAGATTCTTGCGCGTATCGGCGGGAAGCCGGGTGGGCTGCCGCTCGGATTCACGGGCCACCTCGATACTGTACCCCTTGGCGCACAGCCATGGTCCGTAGATCCATTTGCAGCCGATATTGCGGACGGCAAACTTTATGGGCGCGGCGCATCGGACATGAAGAGTGGCGTCGCGGCTTTCGTCATTGCTTGCATTGCGCTTGCCGATCGGTTGGCAAGGACGTCCGGCGTCATGCTGGTCATCACAGCCGGCGAGGAAACGGGCTGCTCCGGTGCCGAGGCGATTGTCCGCACAAACGGCCAGCTTGGGCAAGTGGGTGCCCTCGTCGTGGCAGAACCGACCGGCAATAAGCCGCTAGTTGGCCACAAGGGAGCACTCTGGCTGGAGGCGGAAACGAGAGGCGTGACCGCTCATGGTTCCATGCCAGAGAAAGGAGTAAACGCCGTGTACAAAGCTGCGCGAGCTGTCACGGCACTGCAGGAATTTGACTTTAACGTGGCCCGCCACGATGTGCTCGGTCTCCCGACTATTAACGTCGGCACTATACAGGGGGGCCTCAATATTAATTCCGTTCCTGACCGGGCTACGATCGGTATCGATATCCGCACCATACCGGCACAAAGCCACGCGCAAATCCGCGAGCAGTTAACAAGCTATCTTGGGCGGGACGTTACTTTGAGGACGCTACTTAACGCAAAAAGTGTCTGGACCGATCCGCATCACCCTTGGATCAGCGAAGTCTTCCAAGTCGCACGGAACGTCGAGGGCATCGATAATGATATCGGAGCTGCGCCTTACTTCACCGACGCCTCCGCGCTGACGCCAGCGTTCGGATCTCCGCCTACCGTGATCATCGGACCTGGTGAGTTGGCGCTTGCCCACCAGACGGATGAATATTGCCAGGTGTCACGTATTGAAAGGGCGACTGAGATGTACACGCAGCTTGTCCGGAATTGGTGCCGGATCTAACCGGCCCCACCATCTGTAGCTTGAAAAATATCCCATTGTTTGTACCGAAAACATCTGCCGCAATGATTTCAGGTGTGGACGGTAAGATTCCCTGTTCTTGCGCTAAAATTCCCAGCTTCGCCGAGATAATTCCCTGCTTTCGTTGAGTGCGAAATCCTGGCGGATTCGCAGAATGACAGGTTACGGAATATTGGCGGCGGATAGCGGACATTAGCCAACGGCTACCGACCAATTCGATCTATGAGTACACGCTTTTGTCAACTTCCGCCCTGGTGCGATAGAAGCTGAGCGGTTTTTGGCCTAGATGGATCGTTGATATTTTCCTCGGCGATCTGCCTCATAAAATGTTGGCGTCCTTCCTGTGCGAGTAGCCTCAAAAACTCGTAGCGAAGATGGTCGTCCGTCGTTTCGGCTAATTGGCTTCTATATCGTTTTGAATTCATGGCGTGCCTTCCGAAGGTAATTGTCATATTTTTTGTCAGCTCTGTATTAATTGAATAAATTTAAAAACCGATGATGCAGATATGACGAATTTTATGTTGATTTGTATGTTGCTCGGGGGCGGCTTCGCCGAGAGATATTTCAGCCGGCGTAATCAAATAAAGGTTCAGTTTGCTGCGGTGCAAGAGTCCGGAATTGGCACACCAAAAGCGGACTCATGCACCGCAGCAAACAACATCTCTACTCGATCACCTCGTCGGCGATCGAGAGCAACCCTGGCGGCACCTCGATGCCGAGCGCTCGCGCCGTTTGAAGGTTGATGACGAACTCGAATTTGGTTGACTGCACGACCGGCAGATCGGCGGGCTTCGCGCCCTTGAGGATCTTGCCGGTGTAGACGCCGACCTGACGAAACGCGTCCGCGAGGTCGGTTCCGTAGCTCATCAGCCCGCCGATTGCCACATAATCACGCAGCGAATAAGTCGCCGGAATCCTATCGCGCGCCGTCAGGGTGATAAATTGCACGCGGCGGCTAACGAAGAATGCGTCGGGAGCGACGAAGAGGGCATCGGGGCGGTCGCGCGCAATGGTGGTAAAGGCCGCATCGATCTCGCCGATCGTACTGGCATTGAGGATCTGGATTTTCAGCCCGAGGGTTGGGGCAGCTTCCTGCACGGCCCGCAATGTGAACTCCTCGGTCGAGGCTTTGGCCAGATTGACGAGCACGGCAATACGAACGGCCTTGGGCACCAGGTCATGCAGGAGCCGCAGCCGCTTGGCCGCCACCTCGTTGACGAAAAAATTGATTCCGGTCGCGTTGCCGCCAGGCCGGGCAAGGTTCGTGACAAGACCAAGCCGGACCGGGTCATCGCCGACACCGAAGACAATCGGGATCGTCGTTGTCGCAGCTTTGGCCGCGAGCGTGGGCACGATCCCGGGCGTGGCGATCACGGCCACTCGACGGCCGACCAGGTCAGCCATCAGTGCCGGCAGGCGATCGTATTGGCCCTCCAGCCAGTGGTACTCGATCGTCACGTTCTGGCCTTCTACGTAGCCGGTTTCGTTGAGGCCTTTGCGGAACGCGGCCGCAAAGCGCGCGTTGGCATCGGCCGACCCGTCTCGGATAAACCCGACCACCGGCAGCGCCGGCTGCTGCGCCCGCGCCGCAATTGGCCATGTCGCCGCCGCGCCACCGATAAGCGTAATGAACTCGCGCCGCCTCATGTCCGAGCCCAAGCGAGGGAGACGGCATCTTATCCGTTCAAACGAGCACTTTGATAGGGGTCGAAACCGGCATCAAAACCATTACCGCAGTGCACAGCCAATGTCGCTTCTCTAATCGGCCGTTTGGGGTCAAGCACTTTCAGACTATCCACCACTGCAGTGTTGATGTCGCTCACGGGCTCGCGCTTCTCTTCGGAAT
>Ga0209385_1000994_pt1 | contig 11860 bp, 12 predicted proteins | sample NGEPerB_FD_184506 | JGI IMG/M metagenome (GOLD analysis project Ga0209385, IMG submission 184506) | Arctic peat soil microbial communities from the Barrow Environmental Observatory site, Barrow, Alaska, USA - NGEE PermafrostAB12-B... | ecosystem: Environmental > Terrestrial > Soil > Wetlands >... | reverse complement strand
CCCTGGTGCTCTACGCCGCGACGATCTTGATGGGCCTGCTGTTCGACAAGTTGGGGCTTGGCGCGAGCCTTCCATATTCGGCGCCCGCGGGCGTTCAAGCCAACCGCTAATTGCTTTCGCTGGCGATCGGCCTGGTGGCCGTCGGCCTGCCGCTCTGGCTGTTTCATTGGGCGCTCGTGGAGCGGATGGTCAGCGGCGTCGAAGCGGCCGCGGCAGTCGAGCGGCAATCCATCGTTCGAGCCGTCTACTTCGGCCTGCTGCTGCTCATCCTGGTCTCACCCTCAGTTCGAGAGTTTGGACTCGCCGAGCAGGATCCGGTGAAGCTCGCCCTCGCATTCCGTCCGGCCGATGCCGATCACCTTGTCGCCCTGCTGAAGCTCGGTATCGGAGCGAACGGAGAGGGCTCTATCGTGACGGATGATGGCGAAGACCGAGCAGCCGTCCGGCAGCTCAAGGCTGCCGGCCAGACGGCCGATCGCCGGCGATCCCTCGCTCAGCTGGGCTTCGACCAGTTCCAGTTCGCCTCCACCGAGCACCGCGAGGTGGAGCAGCTCGTGGACCGGGATATCGGCCTCGATCGAGCCCAGGATCATGCGCGTCGGCGAGACGATCTCGTCCACGCCGAGATGTTTGAAGAGCCCCTCGTTCTTGGGGTTGTTGACCCGGGCGATTGTCCGCGGCACGTCAAAGTGGTGTTTGGCCATCTGACAGATCACGAGGTTGTCCTCGTCATCGCCCGTGACCGCGGCCACGATGTCTGCCCGATTCGCGCCCGCCTGGCCGAGGTATTTGCCCTCGCAGCCGTCATGCGAGATGACGATAGAACCGATCTCTTCGGTGATCTGCGCGGCCCGCGCTCGATCCCGTTCCATAAGGGCGACTTCGTGGCCGGACCCGATTAGTTCGCGGGCAAGGAAGTATCCGACCTTGCCGCCGCCTACGACGATTACGAACACGTCTGCCTCCTACCCGCGGTCGCCGCGCCAGCGCCGGAATCCGGAGCGCTGAGCCGGGGCCGCTTCGGCCTCATTCGGAGTGACGGCCTTGCGGCCGGGGGCTGCGGGCCCAGCCTGCGAGATATGACGCGAGCGAGGAGTCGCGGCGGGCTCCGGTGCAAGTGCCGCGGTTTCAATGCCCTCGGCGGATGGATGCGGATGCTCCGCACCGGGCGTCTCTGGGATGTCGATGCCCGGGCCCGTCTGCATAGGCAGGTTCAGATAGTCCGCGACGGAATCCACCATGAGGTTGGTCCGGCAAAGCGTGACTATGCCAAGTTCTGCGTAGGCAGCGGCGCGGACCGGGTCGTTGATCTTGGCGATGACCTGTGGGACGCCGAACGACTCGATCGCCACCTGCGCGGCCATGACATTGCGGTTGTCGCCCTCGGTCAACGATAGGAAGATTTCGGCGCCCTCGGCACCGGCGCGTCGCAAGACCTCTTCATCAGTGCCGTCGCCGCGCACCGCGGAGCCTTTGAACGCCTCTGGAAGGCGGTCGAAGGCTGAGGTGCGGATGTCCAGGATGATGACCTCATGCCCCTCCGCGTCAAAGTTCTCGGCGAGCGTCGATCCGACGCGGCCGCAGCCCACGATGACGACCTTCATTTCGACTCCTTGGGCATCGGCTCACGCACCACCCACACGGCGCAGGGGGCGTTTTTCAATGCGTAGGTCACGACTCGTCCAACAGCAAAATCCCCGCCGAAGCGGGTCTTGTAGGGCAAACCGAGGATCAGCAGGTCGGCCTCGCGAGCCTCAGCCTCGTCTACGATGGCGGCGCCAACGTCGCGGGCCTGCACCAGCACGGACTCGAGCTTGGCATGGAGCTGCTCGGCGACTCCCTCGGCCATGTCGAGGACGCGTTGCGCCTCTTCGGACCGTTCTGCGACGTCGGCGTCGAGTGGCTGAGTCCAGTCGAGTTCCACCACGTGCACGGCAACCAGCTCCGCATGAGGGGATCGGGTCGCCTCGATGGCCAGCCGGACGATGGTGTCATCGACAGGGCCACCGTTGAGGGCAATGACGGCGCGCCGGAAAACCGGTTGATTCGCCTCGGCCACCGTTCCTCCGTTCTCGTCGCGAGTCGCGGCTATTAGCCGCGCACGAGGCCGAACGATACCACCGGCACGTAGATACGTATGGGCGGAAGGTCAGCCGACCGATACCATCGGAGGAAATCGGGTTCGGGCCGTTCGGTCTCCGCGATTGGGCCCTGCGGCCTTGCGGTCCTGAGGCTCGGCCCACTTCCTGGACGGCCGCGCGCCTAGCTGCGTCCGCCGGCATCGGAATCATCGGGCAAGCTGTCGTCTGCGGCCACGAGCGTCCCGGCGGGATGCGGCTGATCGGCGGCGGCCGCGGCTGCGGCTCGCGCCTCGTCGCGTCGGTACGGCACGTTGATCACGACGGTGTGCGGCCGGCCCAACAGCGCCGCCCGCAGCTGCTTTGCGGCCTGGTTGTAGAGCATCCGCTCCCACCAGCTCCGAGCGACGTATTCGGGGATCAGAACGAAGGTGATCGGTTCTTCTCGCTCGTCGGGCCAGGAGCGGTCGAGTACGTCCAGGTAGGCCACCACGGGCGCGATCAGGGCGCGATAGGGCGACTCCACGAGAACCAGCGGGACGTCCGGAACCGTCTGGGTCCACATCTCCCGGATGGCGTCGCCGCGGACGCGGTCGTCCGAAACATAGACGGCCCGAATATCTGTAGTGATAGACCTGGCCACGTTTAGCGCCTGGACCACGGCGCGGTTGACGCCGGAGATTGGGATGACCACTCGGTTGTGGCGGTGCGGCTGCGGAACGGCCGCGCCGGGCTTCATCTCGAGCGAGCGGGCGGAGGCGGTGTACTGATGCTTCACGAACACCATCATCGCGATAAGGGCCGGGATGAAGATCAGCACCATCCAGGCGCCGGTGAAGAACTTCTCGTACGCCACGACAACGAACACCACGCCGGTCAGGATGGCGCCGAAGCCGTTGACAATGCTCCGCCACGCCCAGCCGGAGCTTCGCTCTTTGCCCCAGTGGATGACCATCCCAGCCTGCGACAGCGTGAAGCAGATGAACACGCCGACCGAGTAGAGCGGGATCAGCGCGTCGACCGAGGCGTTGAAGGCGTAGAGCATGGCGATGGAAACCCCGGCCAGGATGACGATGCCCCACGAGAAGGCCAGTCGGTCGCCCCGGAAGGCAAACTGGCGCGGCATGTAGTCGTCCTTGGCCAGGATGGCGGCCAGCCGTGGGAAGGCGTTGAAGCTGGTGTTGCAGGCCAGGAAGAGGATCAGGGCCGCGCTGATCTGGAGCGTGAGGAACAGGACGCCATTGCCGAATACGGCGCCGCCGATCTGGCCCAGGATCGTAGGGCCTGGAGTGACGGTGGCACGGACGTCGTACTGGAGGCCGACGAACGTGAGCCCGATGAAGATCACGCCCAGAAGGATGGCCATGATGATCAGCGTGTTGGCCGCGTTCTTTGCTTCCGGCGGCTTGAATGCCGGCACACCGTTGGCTATCGCCTCCACGCCGGTCAGGGCCACCGAGCCGCCCGCGAAAGCCTTGAGCAGCAAGAGTATGGTGAATGCCTGAACGCCGGCCGACTCGGCGAGCGCCGGAGGGGCCAGGTGGTGCGCCGAGCCCGTGGCCGTGTTCACTATGCCGACGCCGATCGCCAGAAGGGCCATGCCCACGAACAAGTAGGTGGGCAGGGCAAAGATGTTGCCGGACTCGCGGATGCCTCGCAGATTGGCCGCGGTGACGAGGATGATGACGATCGCGCAGATCTCGACCCGGAAGGGATTGATGGACGGGAAGGCGCTGCCCAGGTTGGCCAGGGCCGAGGCGCTCGAGACCGCGACCGTCATGACGTAGTCCACCATCAGCGCCGCCGCGGCAATCAAGCCGAAGTTCGGGCCCAGGTTCTCTCGGGCGACCACGTACGCTCCGCCACCGTTCGGATAGCCACGGCAGACCTGGCGATAGCTGAAGGCAACGATCGTCAGCATCAGGGCAATGGCTGCCGCGACCCAGATCGACCAGGTCATCCAGGCCAGCCCGGCCAGGACCAGAACGCGCAGGATTTCGTCCGTCGCATACGCGGAAGACGAGATGGCGTCCGAACTGAAGATAGGCAGGGCCAGTTTCTTGGAGAGCCGCTCGCCGATCTCCGAGGCGCTCGTCAGCGGCTTGCCGAAGATGAATGCTCGAACGCGGGCGGCGCGCCGGCCGAGAGCGGTCGTGGGCGCGCTGGCAGCGGCCTTGGCCACCATCACACCTGGGCCCGCGTAGCGGAAGAAGGCTGAGTGCGGCCGATTGACCACCACGCGCCGGTCGCCGAGCTTGCGGCCTTTGAGCGGAGGGCGTGGAGGCGTCATCGAGCGCTTATGCCTCTGTGATGGTTGATCGCGAGCGGGCATCGCATAGGCGGATAGCCAGCGGTCGTCGCCCCCGTTGCCTGCCACGCCCTGCCGAGACTGGGTGCGCTTCCGGAGCACAGCAAGGCTAGAAGGCTAGCACGACCGCCGATGCCCCGATGTGGTGCCAGCGCCCCGATTCTCACGGTCGGTGGGGCACAGACCAGGACCCGCGATTCGATCCTGATCAGGTCATTCGGTCCGTCTCCGCCGATCAGTCCGGAGCGCAGCCGCTCGTAGGGGCCCGCATCCCGGACTTGCGGCGGACTCGGCCGCTCCCACTCGATCATAGGCCGGAGCCGAGGCGCCGCGCCAGCCGGGGCGGAAGGCCGGCGGCGAGAACTGCTGCCTGCGTGGTCTTGATGTTGTAGGCAACCCGCTGCCACGTGACCGCAGTGGCCTCGGTATCGATCAGCAAGTAGCTGGCGGTGGGATCGCCATCGCGGGGCTGGCCGACGCTGCCGGGATTGAGGAAGGCGCGGCGCTCGTCCAAGCCGACGCGACTCTCCCGCTCAACCGGTCGGGCCCGCATGAGGCTGTGTTCCTCGCGAATGATCAGCGGCACGTGGGTGTGGCCCACGAAGCAGTAGGCCGTCGTGAGGGCCGCCAGGTTGTCGCGGGCCGCGGAAGCAGTATCGAGGTACTCGAAGAGGGGCTCACGCGGGCTCCCATGGACGAGCGTGAAGTCCCATCGCTGGGGCTCCAGCCGCTCCGGCAGACCGATCAGGTAGGCACGCGTCTCTTCGCTCATGTGGGAGCGGGTCCACTCGGCGGCGGCGCGGGCGTCGGGAGTGAATCGCTCGATCGACTCGCCGCCGCAAGCGGCGTCGTCGTGGTTGCCCTTGACGCCGATGGCTCCGACAGCACGCAGGCGCTCCACCACGCCGTCGGGCTCGGGGCCGTAGCCAACCAGGTCGCCGAGGTGCCACACAGCGTCGACGGTCCCGAGGGAGCCCAGCACCGCGTCCAGGGCCGCGAGATTGGAGTGGATGTCCGATAGGACCGCGATGCGCATCCGCAACCGCCTCTACAGCGGGCGGCGGCGGCGCGCGGCGGGGTCGCGCGGGAACTCACGTGGGGTCTCGGCGAGCTTCTCAACGACCACCAGAACGTGATCCTCAAGGCCGGGTACGACCACCGGCTGGAGGCGTATCAGACGGCCGCGCAGCTGGTGGATTGCGCTGTCCGCCCGGGCTAGCTCATCGTTGATGGGCTGCCGCTTCCAGGCTACCAGGAGGCCCCCGATTTGCAGCAGCGGCAGGGCCAATTCGGCCAGGTCGGTCATGTCTGCCACCGCTCGCGCCACGACTGCCTGCCATCGGCCGCGGTGGCGCGGATCGTCGGCAAGGGTTTCGGCGCGTGTTGCGGCGACGGCCACGCGATCGCCGAGCCCCGTCGCCTGCACGACTGTGGCCAGGAACCGGGCCTTCTTGCCGACCGACTCCACGAGCACGGCCCGACGCGCTGGAAGGGCCACGGCCAGGGGCAGTCCCGGGAAGCCCCCGCCGCTGCCGATGTCCAGGAATTCCTCCACCCCGGCTCGGCGCAGCAGAGGCAGGGCAGTCAGGCTGTCCAGGACCTGGTCTCGTGCGATCAACTCCGGGGCGCGAATTCCGCTCAGGTTGATAGCCCCGTTCCAGGCCATGAGCAGGCGGACGTGGTCGCCAATCGCCTGCAGCTGAGCCTCGGAGACGGCGGAATCGTCGCCCGAGCCCGAGCCCGAGTCGCCGGAAATGGCGGGGAGCCCGGCACGGATTGCCTGCCAGTAGTCCTCGGGCAGGGGAGGCAGGCCGTTAACGAACGTCGGGAGCGATTCGCGATCCTGAGGTGGGGTCACCTGTGGACTCCCCGTCCTCATAGTCGCGCCGCTCCCGGCGTTGACTTAGCTCGCACCCGGCGTACCTCGGTCTTCCCGCGTCGGTCCGGTCTTCGGCCGGGTTTCCCCAGGCCCCTCGCTAACGCAGTTACCCGTGCGACGGTCCGCAGCAGCGGTGCGGATGTCGGACAGTAGGCGTCGGCCCTCACGGCGTCAACGCGGTTTTCCACCAAATGGGGCGAGTCGTCCACAAAAGTGGATAACCTCCTATGCCGGACCCCGGATGTGGATGAAGTCGCCACTTGTCGGCGCCTTCCGATCGCGCGAGCGAATCAGACGCTCAACATTCACGCCCGAGGTCGAACCGGCTTTCCGAGGGTCCGGCGAACGACATCCAGGATTTCCTCTACATAGCGATCGGAGTCGCCCTGCTCGGCCGCATGCCGGACGCAGCCCTGGACGTGGTCTTCGAGGATGAGGAGCGCGACGGAGTCTACGGCTGCCCGCAGCGCCGCCGTCTGTTGAAGGATGTCGATGCAGTATTCCCGGCGCTCAATCATGCGCTCGATGCCACGGACCTGGCCCGCGATGCGGCGCAGCCGCCGAATGAGGATTGCCTGATCACGTGAGTAGGAGTGCCGGAAAGCCGCGTCAAGCTCGTGACTCTCCGTCAAGTCGCGCATGGCCTCGGCGAGACGGCTCTGGGAGTCGTCCGTGCCCAATCCCGGGGCTTCTTCCTGACCTGTCAACTCGACCTCACTCTGCGCCGGCATCCCGAGTCTCTCCAAACCGGTGACCGTCGGAAATGATACCCCCGGGGAGTATGTTGGGCAATGTTGGGCGTGGGTCCGGCCGGCGAAACCGCTTGTTTCCACGCCGTGTGGGGCGCCTTTGAATCCGCCGAGCGGATAGACTTGCAGGGTGGATCCGCGAGAGCAGTTGAGCACGAGCCGGGCGGAATGACCGACGACGAATTGACCAGAAGCCAGGCTCGCCTGGCACTCGGTCCGCTGCCGTCCCAGAACTTCGCCCACGCCAGCGAGGCCGAATTCGCCCGTATTCTCGACTTCTACCAGGTGATCTGGGAGTATGAGCCGCAGGTTTTCCCGATCCTGTGGGATCTCGACGGCAACGTGCTGGAAAGCTTCGCGCCGGACTTCTTCCTGCCGGACCTGGGGCTCTTCGTCGAACTGACGACGCTCCAGCAGCGCCTGGTCCGCAAGAAGAACCGGAAGGTAAGGCGCCTTCGCGAACTGTATCCAGCCCTCCGGATCAAGCTCTTCTATGCCCGCGACTTCAGGGCCTTGATGCTCAAGTACGGCCGCGCCGCTCTCTTGTCGGGGTTGAGCGGAACGCTTGGACAGGTTGTGCCTCACCAGGAGCAGTCGAACGTCGACGATTCGATGGCTTGGGATGCCGGCCCGGCCGGACTCGAACCGGCAGCAACCGGCGCCGGCGCGTCGCAACCCAATCCCGCACGCCGCTCTCGCGCCTCGCGTCGCCGCGCCGGGCGGAGGGCCGCCGCAGCCGCCGCTCATCAAGTAGCCACGTGATCTAAGAGGTAGCGATGAAAGTCACCCGGGACCTCCTCGCGGATATCGCCGAGGTGCTGCTGACCGAGGAACAAATCGAGAGCAAAGTGACCGAGCTTGGGCAGAGGATCAGCGCTGACTACTCCGGCGGCGAACTGACCCTGGTCAGCGTGCTGAAGGGATCTTTGCCCTTCATGGCGGACCTGATGCGCCGAATCAACCTGCCGCTGCGGATAGATCTCATGGAGGTCTCGAGCTACGGTGGCACCGCCACGGAATCGTCCGGACTGGTCCGGATCCTCAAGGACCTGAGTGCGCCAATCGAGGGACGGGATGTCCTGCTCGTCGAGGACATCATCGATACGGGTCTGACGCTCAACTACCTGCTCCGCTACCTCAAGGGCAAGAACCCGCGCTCGATAAGGGTCTGCTCTCTCCTGGACAAGCCCGCCCGCCGACTGGTCGAAATCCCGATCGACTATGTTGGCTTCGAGATTCCGGACGCCTTCGTGGTGGGGTATGGTCTCGACTTCGGCGAGGTGTACCGGAACCTCCGCTTCGTGGGCGTTCTCCGCCCCGAGGCCTACGAGTCCTAAAGGGGCCGCAATGCACTACGCAACAGCCATGAGAGGCCGCTGGATCGTGGCGATCGGTGCGATCGTCGTAGTCGGCTCTTCGCTTCTGCCCTGGTGGCAGATCGGCGGTGGCGTGGGCGAGCTGTCCGTGCGGGGCGGCGTCGGCATCTCCGACGGCCGGACCTTCCTGATGTTCCTGGTCGCGCTCGCTTGCCTGCTACTGGTTACGCTGCCCTTCGCGTCCGAGAAGCCAATCCCCATAGATCACCCCGTGGTCTACCTTGGGCTGCTCGCTCTCGCGATCTTCGCGTACGTGTGGCGGGTTGTCCTCCTGGCCCAGCTGTTGCTCGTGCCGTGGCCGCCGACGCAAGGTTGGGGCTTCTGGCTGGCCGCCGTGGGATTGATTTTGCTGGCTCGCGGAGTCTTCGAGGTCTTCGAAGAACGCCGCCGCCGCTTGTATTAGCTCGCCGGCGCCGCACGCAATCCGATCGCCGGCCGCCGGCATGCACCGGCAGACGGAGATCGAAAACGGGACCACTTCCTGATAGCTGTTTCCGTGACGTATAGTTAGCACAGGCGATCCAGATGCATGTGCACGGTCGCCAGCCTACCGAGGCGTGGCTGTTCGAGCGGGAAAGCCGCTCGCCACCCCGAGAGCACCGGCACTGAGCAAGTCACGTCGGCCAAAATATGGCTGTCGTGGCAGTGCGATCGCTCTTGTCTTGAGGTTCCTGGTCGAGTGGAGTACCTGGCTAGACAGGCCCGAATTACCGACATCGATCGGCTGTACGCGCTCTGCGCGGACAAAGGCGTCGTGCCCGGCGGCGAGTCACCAATCGACGCGATCGGCCTGATGCGCCAGCTCGTATACCTTCCGAATGCGAGCGTCGCGCTCGTTGAAGCGGGCCGCCAGCTGGCTGGTGGTGCAGTCCTTGGACTGCGGCCATCAGTTCGAGTCGGCGGGTTCGTCGGCACGGTTGACTTGCTGGTCATCGCGGATGGCCAGGACACGGACAGAGTTGCCGACCTGCTCATCGAAGAACTGCTGCTCTCGGCACGCAGAAAGGGCTGCACATCGGTCGAGGTCATATTGACGCCAGAGTCCGACTACCTGTCGAACTGGCAGAGTCATGGCTTCACGAAGGCAACCACCACTACCTACCGGACGGCGGTCGTCGTAAGGGCGCCGATCAGCCGCTGAATAGACTGGGCAGCCGAGCAGGAGCCAGTTGCGACTGGCTTTGGACTGCGCCGGGCCCGGCGACATCGAACCAAGGAGTTCATTCGTGAGTAAAAACGTCGCCGTCTTCGTAGACGTGGCGAACATCTTCTACGCGGCCAAGGCAGCCGGCGCGGACATCGACTACGTGACGCTGCTGAAGGCAGCGGTTGCCGGGCGAGACTTCGTGCGGGCCTATGCATACACAGGCCTGGATCCCGACAACGAGAATCAGCGCAACTTCCATTCCTTCCTTGCCCGTCACGGCTACAAAGTCGTGAGCAAGGACATTCGCAAGTACGGCGACGGCAAGGTCAAGGCGAACCTCGACATCGAGCTTGTCGTCGACATGATGAAGACGGCCCGAAACCTGGACGTCGCGATCGTCGTCAGTGGCGATGGGGACTTTGCGCCAGCCATCCGTGCGGTCCAGGAAATGGGAGTCCGCGTCGAAGTAATCAGCTTCCGGGGCAACACCAGCTCGGATCTGATCGAGGTGGCAGACGCCTTCTACGACATCACACAAGTGGCCCGCGTGGACCACGACTCCTCGCGCTCCGGACGCCGAGTCGCCGGTGACGACGAAGATCTCTCGATGACGGAGGTCCCGGACAAGCTGACCGAGGGTCGCGGCGGCAGGGGCCGTGGCGGACGAGGCAGAGGCCGAACCGGACGGATCGACGCGGTCGAGGAAGCGGTTGTGGCCGCGCCTCGTGCCGAGCGACCCGCGAGTCGCGTTGCGGCCAGCCGGCCGGCGCCGCGATCGGGTGGTCGGCTCGTGGCTCTCCCCGGCGAGAAGCTCTCCCGAGCCACCGACTCCGGTGAGGCTGCGGGCGAAGAGTTCCCCGATGAGGCTCTTGCGGTCGAGATCGACGCGAGCGAAATGGTTGCGGGCGAAATCGCTGACATTGAGGCCGCCGAGGGCGGAGAGAATGCCGATTCCACGGGTCGCCGTCGGCGACGCCGCGGTGGTCGCGGCCGGGGTCACGGCCGGTCGGGCGAGTCGCTCGGTGAGGCCGGTGAGGCTCCCTCGGGCGAGGCTCCTTCGGGCGAGGTCCCTGCCGGTGAGGCTCCTTCGGGTGAGGGCATGGCTGGCGAAGCCCCCGCGAGCGAGATCGGCGAAGGCGAGGTGTCGGCGCCGCGACCTGTGCGACCGAACCAGTTTGGATCGGTGTGGGACTCGCAGATCGGCATGGCCGGTCGGCCCGCGCGAACGGAGCGCGCGGCCCCGGTCTCCTCGGACGAGGACGATTTCGCCGAGCCGGAGATTCCCGAATACTTGCTTGCCGAGCGACATCGAGGCGGCAACGCCGCTCGCGGTGGTCGCAGCGGAGGCGGGGGCGGAAACCGCGGAGTTCGGAGTGCGTACGCCTCGGCCGTCGAGCGGGAACGCTATGGTCGGTCTTCGTCCAGCCCGTCCTCTTCGTCGGCGTCTCGCTATTCGGAGCCGGCGCGCCAGTCCCAGCCTCAGGTCCAGAGACGCCGCGATGAGCGGCCGGCGCGTCAATCGGGGCCGATGCCGCAGCGTGGCGGAGGATCGCCTCGCGGCGGTGGTCGCGATTCGTCGGAACCCTGGAGCGAGGTCCCGCCGGAGCTGGAGGAATTGCTGCGCGCTCAGCTCTCCACAAAGTTGAGTAGGCCGAGTGCGGCTGGGAGCGAGACCCCCGTAGGCGGCCCTCCTGCGACAGCGGCACCTGCGACCGCGGCCCTGAGCGACATCAAGAGCGGCGAAGCTCCGGTTGCCAAGACCCGATCCACGGGCCGAGGCTCTCGCAAGCCCGCCGCTACCGCGAGCGGAGCCGATGCCGGCGCCGTCTCCGAGGCTGGCGACGCCCCTGCGCCGAAGAAGCGCGCCCTGGCGCGTCGCAAGCCCGCCGCTACCGCGAGCGGAGCCGATGCCGGCGCCGTCTCCGAGGCTGGCGACGCCCCTGCGCCGAAGAAGCGCGCCCTGGCGCGTCGCAAGCCCGCCGCTACCGCGAGCGGAGCCGATGCCGGCGCCGTCTCCGAGGCTGGCGACGCCCCTGCGCCGAAGAAGCGCGCCCCGGCGCGCCGCAAGCCCGCCGCTACAGCCGAAGCTCCTGCGGGCGAGGCTCCTGCGGGCGAGGCTCCTGCGGGCGAGGCTCCTGCGGGCGAGACGGCCGGCGAGTAGCCAGCGGGTCTGCCGTCGTCGGACGACCCACGCGGGTCGCCGGATGATCCGCGGATCACCATGGCGTCGACCATGAAGAACGCCGCAACTCGCGGCCAACCGTGTGCCCTGGCTGAGATCGCATCGATGATCCTCGGCCAGGCACCACACGCCGTCCTACTG
>Ga0209385_1000993_pt1 | contig 11863 bp, 12 predicted proteins | sample NGEPerB_FD_184506 | JGI IMG/M metagenome (GOLD analysis project Ga0209385, IMG submission 184506) | Arctic peat soil microbial communities from the Barrow Environmental Observatory site, Barrow, Alaska, USA - NGEE PermafrostAB12-B... | ecosystem: Environmental > Terrestrial > Soil > Wetlands >... | reverse complement strand
GCACATGCGGCCATCGAACTCTTTCGTCTCCTTGCCGGCGGCCAGTTCCGTTCCTGCAGCCGTCGGGGTGTAGAAGGCGGGGATGCCTACGCCCGCTGCGCGAATAGCCTCTGCAAATGTGCCCTGCGGCACGAGCGTTACCTCGATCTTGCCCTCGTTATGTGCCACCGCGGCATCAGGATTCCAGTTGTAGTAGGTCCCGATCAACGACCGGATCTGGTTGTTGGTGAGCAGCTTGCCAAGGCCCACGCCGGGCGTACCCAAATCGTTGCTGATGATCGTCAGGTCTCCCGTCCCGCTTGCTGCAAGTGCCTCGATCAACTCCTCGGGGTATCCGGCCAGGCCAAAGCTCCCGACCATGATGCGTGACCCCGGCTTGACCCTGGCGATTGCGTCCTCGATGCTTCTGTACTTGTCACTAGCCATGGACAGGACCTCCTGCTCTCACACGCACAGATTCTCGAAGATCGTCGACACACCAAGGCCGCCCGCAACGCAGATGGTCGCAAGCCCATACCTGGTGTTTCTCCGCAACATCTCGTGGATCAGTGTGACCGAGATGCGCGTTCCGGAGCAGCCAAGTGGGTGTCCCAGCGCAATGGCCCCTCCGTTCACGTTGAGGATATCCCGGTTGAAGCTCAACTCCTTGATAACCGCCAGGCTCTGAGCTGCAAACGCTTCGTTGAGCTCGATGAGGCCGATGTCGCCCAGCGACAGTCCTGACCGTTCCAGGGCCTTGCGTGTGGCAGGCACCGGGCCGATGCCCATGAAGGCAGGGTTGACACCGGCGATGCCTGCTGCCACAAATCTTGCCAGAGGCTTGATCCCCAGCTCGGCAGCCTTCTCCTCGGACATCACCACGACAGCAGCGGCTCCATCATTTCTGCTGGAGCTGTTGCCGGCCGTCACCGTCCCTCCCGTCTTGAAGACGGCCTTGAGCTTGGCCATCTTCTCGAGGCTCGTATCTCTTCTGGGACCCTCATCGGTGTCGACAAGCACAGTCCCGGCTTTCCCAACGCGTACGCTCACCGGGACGATCTCGTCCTTGAACCAGCCCGCATCGATTGCCGCGACGGCCCTGGCGTGGCTGGCATACGCAAATTCATCCTGTTCTTCCCTGGTGATCCCGTACTTGTCAGCGAGATTCTCAGCCGTCATCCCCATGGTGAAGGTGCCGTAGATATCCTCGGGCTGGGACTTGGGCTGGCTCTCGGTGTTCGGATCGAGCAATTCACCATTCCCGGACTTGTAACCATAGCGCGCGCTGCGAAGGTAGTAGGGAGCCGTGCTCATGCTCTCGACACCACCAGCCACGATCACGTCACCATACCCCGCCTGGATCTGCCACACGGCATTCAGGATAGCCTGCAAACCCGACGAACACTGCCTGTGGACCGTATACGCGGGGACTTCTTCTGGAAAACCGCCTTCCAGAGCGGCGACTCTGGCGATGTTGGGCGCATCCGTGCTCTGTTTTGCCTGCCCGACGATGATCTCATCCACGATGGATTTCTCGATGCCTGACCTCTTGACGGCTTCCTCCAGGACAGTCCTTGCCAACTCGACGGCCAGAATGTCCCTGAAAACCCCGCCCATGTTGCCGACAGGCGTTCTGACTGCGGACGTGATGACAACTGACTTCATGGTTGTTCCCTCCTGTTCAGTTCTTTTCACTCCTCGGGGTAACCAGACAACTGCGCTGACTGGATGCTCAGCTCAGCTGAGTGCTGCGAAGATCAGGTCGAGCTTCTGCAGCGTCGCCTCGTAGTCCTGGGCCGAGTGTGCCAACGACGTGTAGAATGGTTTGTGGGGATGAACATAGATACCGTCGGTCAGGCATGCAAAGTCGAAGGCCTCTCGCATGGCTCCGTTCTCGCGAGCCAGGTCACGGTAGTTGCGAATAGGCGTTTCGCTCATGATGACGCCGAAATTGGCGCCGAGGCCAGCCACGTGCCCGGGGATGTGATGGGCCGTCAGCAGATGACGGATCCCGGCTTTGAACGCCTCGGTCGTCTCATAGAACGGTCGCATCCGGGACTCATCTGACAAGATATCCAGTGTGGCAAGCCCCGCAACAAGAACCTGGACTGCCCCATTGAACGTCCCGGAGTGGAAGACGCTTCCACCACTCGACGACGGCGACGTCAGGTCGAGAAGATCCTCCCGTCCCGCCACCGCTCCCACAGGGAAGCCGCCCCCGATGATCTTGCCCAGTGCTATGAGGTCGGGTTCGACACCAAATACGCCAGCCGCACCCTGGGGACCCGAGCGAAACCCCGACATGACCTCATCGAAAATGAGGACCATGCCGAGCTCCTGGGTGAGAGCGCGCAGGCCTTCCAGAAAAGCCGGGTCTGTCTGATAAAACGCACGCGGCGACGGCTCGACGATGACCGTGCCGACGCGGTCACGATTCGCCGTGAGCAGGATCCTGCACGCATCGAGGTCGTTGAACGGAAGCACCAGCGTGCCCTCGAGGATAGACGCAGGAGTCCCGCGAGACCCGGCCACGGACGTCGGCCGGTCTGGATCTCCGTACTCTGTCACCCTTGGGGTATTACTGAGTACGCCCTCATAATACCAGCCATGGTAGTGCCCTTCGAAGCGCGCGATAGCCGGTTTGCCAGTCGCGGCGCGGCCCAGCTGCAAAGCCAGGTACGTCGCCTCGGAACCACTGTTGGTAAGACGTACCTTGCCACCGATCGGCAGCATGGACATCAGTTTCTCGGCGTACTGGATCTCGAGTTCGTTGGGCGTCCCAAAAATCGTCGTACCCCATGTCGTAAATGACTCTGCCACGGCTTTCACAACAGCTGGGTGCCCATGACCAAGGATAAGCGGCCCAAACGCGAGGCAGTAATCGATATACTCGTTCCCATCGACATCCCACAAGTGCGAACCCCCCGCCCGCTGCATAAACAGCGGGTAAGGGGCAAAGTACTTGACGTTGGCGACGACGCCGGCCGGTAACGTCTGCCGGGCACGCTCGCTCAGCTTTCGGGATGCCGGTGTCTTCGCTGCATACAGCTCTTTGAACTCAGCAGAAGACTTCATCGCACATCCTCTAGTTGTTCATCTGTTTCTCGACAGCCGTCAGAGACTCTTCCCAGATGTCGAGCATGACGTCGCAGTGATCCTTTGTGACCGTGAGCGATGGAGACAGCCGGACCGAGTTTTCGCCGCAGGGCAGCAGCAGCAGGCCTCGCTTGAATGCCTCGAGGGCCAACTGGTTGCTTTCTTCCTTGGCCTTGGTCTTCTTGGCGTCTTTTACAAACTCGACGCCAATCATGAGGCCCTTGCCACGCACGTCTCCCATCAGCGGGTGCCGCTTCTGCATCTCACGCAGATGCCCCATAATGTACTCACCCTGGACGGCAGCATTTTTCATCAGCCCATTCTGGATGAGTTCGATCGTCTTGAGCGCTGCGGCACAGCTCAGCGGATTCCCTCCAAAGGTCGAGCCGTGGGCGCCCTGTTTCCAGTCCATAACGTTCTTCTTGGCGACCATGATGCCCAGAGGAAGGCCAGAAGCAACGCCCTTCGCAATAGCCATGATGTCGGGCTCTGTATCCCAATGCTCGATGGCGAACATCTTGCCGGTACGGCCCATGCCACTCTGCACCTCATCAACCATGAGCAGGATGCCTCGCTCTTCGGTGAGCTGACGCAGTTTCTGGAAGTAGCCGGCCGGTGGCACAACGTATCCACCCTCGCCCTGGATCGCCTCGACCACCATGACGGCTATATCCGAAGGTGGAGCAATACGCTCCATGACTTCTTCGATCATACCGATGCAGCGAAATTCGCACGTCTCCGGTTCGAGACCAAGCGGGCATCGGTAGCAGTAGGCATATGGAACATGAATGACGCCCTGAAGCATGGGCGAGAATCCTTCGCGGTGTTTCGCCTTTGAACCCGACAGCGTGACGGCGCCGTAGGTGCGGCCGTGAAACCCACCAAAGAACGCAAGCGCCAGCGGGCGCTTCGAGTGCCAGCGTGCAAGCTTCAGACCAGCCTCGACGGCCTCAGCTCCGGAGTTCCCGTACCAGACCAGTTTCTCGGTCGGGCCAGGCGCAATTTCCTGGATTTTCTCTGCAAGCTCAATCTGAATCGGATAGAAGAAGTCCGTGCCGGACATGTGTACCAGTTTGTCTGCCTGATCCTTGATGGCCTTGATAACTTCGGGATGACGATGACCGGTACTGTTGACGGCGACCCCGGCCGTGAAGTCCAGATACGTGTTGCCGTCGACGTCCACGACCTCCAAGCCCTCAGCATGATCGGCTACGAGGACATATGGGCGAACGTACGAAGGTGAAATGGCGGCACGGTCACGCGCATACCATTCCATGCCCTTGGGTCCCGGGATCGCGGTCTTGAGGTCGATATAATCGTTCTTAGCCATTGCCATCACCCCTTTGGAAAATGCTCACGACGCTTTTCGCGCAACGTGCCTGGTGGTGTCAGGTCGTAGGCGTCCTGCGTAAATATCTTGGCGATGCCCTCGGGCGGCACCTTGTGCTTCTGTGTTTCACAGATGAGACATGGCTCCGGACAATGGCTCCTGGTGTCTTCGGGTTCCGGGTACGACACGATGACGCCCTCATAGTTTCGAAGCACGATGCGGTCGGGAGACATGGAGAGAATGTAATTGGGGCTGACCGGGATCTTGCCACCACCATGCGGCGCGTCGACGACGAATTGCGGAACGGAGAAGCCGCTCGTGTGACCGCGCAGAAACTCCATGATCTCGATGCCCTTGTAAACAGACGTACGGAAGTGGCTGATACCACTGGTCAGATCGCACTGGTAAATGTAGTAGGGCCTGACACGGATAGCCACGAGTTTCTGAATGAGCTCTTTCATGATATAGGGACAATCGTTGATCCCCTTGAGGAGAACGGACTGGTTGCCAATCGGGATCCCTGCATCGGCCAGCATCGCGATAGCCTTGCTTGACTCAGGCGTCACCTCGCTGGGATGGTTGAACTGCGTGTTGAGCCACAGCGGATGGTACTTGCACAGCATGGTGCAGAGTTCGGGTGTGATGCGCTGAGGAAGAACCACGGGGACACGCGTGCCAATGCGTATCACCTCGACGTGCTGAATCTTGCGGACCTCACTGATGACATACTCGAGGAACTCGTCGTCGACGAGCAGCGCGTCACCACCAGACAGGAGGACATCCCGCACCTCCTCGTGCTCACGAATGTAGCCGATTGCCGCGTCGACCTCGCCCCTGGAGCGCCGTGCGTCGGTCATGCCTGCAAGGCGTCTGCGTGTGCAGTGACGGCAATACATGCCGCACTGGTCCGTAATGAGAAAGAGCACGCGATCGGGGTACCGATGCGTCAGGCCGTGGACGGGAGAATCGACCTCCTCATAGAGGGGATCGTCCAGATCGCTTGGCACAGATTGCAGCTCCAGTGCCGTGGGAACGCACTGTTTGAAGATGGGATCATCCGAATTGTTCTGGTCGATGAGTGTGGCATAGTACGGTGTGATCGCCATGCGGAACTTGGACAGTGCGCTGATGACACCAGCCTTCTGTTCATCAGTGAGATGGATGACCTGAGATAGCGTTTCGACTGTCTGGATACGGTTAGCAACCTGCCAGCGCCAATCATCCCAGTCCTGCTGCGACACATTCTTCCAAAGGGGAACGTTAGTGTACTTGTAACTCGACAAGGAACGCCTCCTCCTTTTGATGGTGGAGATGGCGGGATTTGAACCCGCGACCTCATGGATGCAAACCATGCGCTCTCCCAACTGAGCCACACCCCCACATATGAAAACACGAACTACAAAATGGTGGGCCTCTCTGGATTCGGACCAGAGACCTCGTCCTTATCAGGGACGCGCTCTAACCAGCTGAGCTAGAGGCCCACTTGCAGTTACCTTTTCCAACAAGCTATTTTACAGGGAATCACCCTGCTGTCAAGTCACAGAAACGGCTCTCAGCCGTAGCGTTCTTCCTTCCATGGATCCCCATGCATATGATAACCACGCGATTCCCAGTACCCGGGACGATCCTCTGCCAGAAACTCGAAGCCAGATACCCACTTGGCGTCTTTCCAGGCGTAAAGCGACGGCACAAGAAGCCGAAGAGGCCCACCGTGCTCGCTCGTCAGGGGAAGCCTGTTCCATTCCCAGACAAGCATCGTATCGTCGGCGAGCAGAGCATCGAGCGGAAGATTCGTCGTGAACTCCGTGATACAGTGCGCCATGACGAATCGAGCCGATGTAGACAACTGGACATGTGCCGCCTCCAGGACGTCGCGTACCAGCGCTCCGCCCCACTCGGTCCCCAGCATCGAAAAACCTGTGACACAATGGAAGTCAGCCGTCATGGTCGTGTGTTTCACGGCCATGAGTTGCTGCCACGTCATCCCGGTCGGTTCCCGCACCTCGCCCCAGAACCTGAACGTGAAGTTGTTCATGTCCACCGACGGTATCTGCTCAGCCGTCAAGGTAGGGAACGATGTCGTGACCGACTGGTTGGGAGGAACCCGTGGCCGACTGGGCCGGGGCGCAAACTCCGGTCCACTGGAGGGTTTACGCCGAAAGATGCCCATATCCGGAACGCTCATAGGCCTTCACGAGCACATCCACAAAGAACGCTGTCGCCGGGATCACCACGACACTGTCTGCGGCTTGATCAGTCAGTGCGAACCAGTATGGCGGCTTCATGACGCTACGGAGCACCAGCGACCTGCTACCAGATATTATCATATCTCCACCCTTTCCTTCCTCTGTCAATAATATCAAAAAAGATGGATTCCAGTGGTGTCAAGTCTGCTCAATTCTGCGGAAAAATCCACGCCGATTGCCACGCCATTCGTGAAGATTTCGCTTAGGGGTACCAGCACAAACGCACGCTTCAGCATCTGGGGATGTGGCACCGTCAACTCTGCATCGCAGCTGACAACGCCCTCGTAAATCAACAGATCAATATCAATGGTTCTGGAGTCATGCGGTATTTTGCGCTCGCGCCCCATTGCCGCTTCAATCCCGAGACATGCGCCCAAAAGCGCGTGGGGACTAAGCTCTGTCATAATAACCACACATGCATTCAAGTAATCGTCTTGCTCATTGGGCACGTCGATCGGCATGGTCTCGTACAAGCTGGAACTCACAATCACCGTCGTTTCCGGGAGCCGCTCTACAGCGTGGACCGCGTTCATGATGTTGTCTTGTCTCTGTCCCAGGTTCGAACCCAACCCCAATACTGCTCTACTCATGAACATGGATCCTTCGCCGTGTAATCATGACAGCCATATAATCGAACTCCATGTCTACCGGCGCATGTGGCTTTTTCAGCAGAACGTCTACCTTCTCCACTTGTGGATAATCGCTCAACAGCTGCATGGCAACCATTTGTGCGGTCTTTTCCAGCAGGTTGTACTTTGCCCCGGTCATTACGCGCAAAACCGTCTTGGCTGCCTTAGCATAACTGACGGTGTCGTTCACATCGTCTGTCTGACCGGCGCGCAATAAGGGTGTATATAATGTAACATCCAGCTCAAAAGGCTGGCCATCGCGTTTTTCTTCCGGATTTACCCCGTGATAGGCAAATATCTTCAATCCTTTGATGATGATTCTATCCAATGCGGACCCTCCTGATTGCCGAGGCAATCTTTGTGGACTGCACCGATTCACGCACATCATGCGCACGTACCACATCGGCGCCATCCACGACGGCGATGCTATGGGCGGCGATCGTCCCCGCAAGACGTTCTTCAAACGGCGGGTTGCCACATTCGCCGCCGATTACTCTCTTGCGCGAGGCCGCAATCAGCAGCGCGCATTCGCCGGCCCGCAGCTTGCCGACATTGGCCAGAAGCAGTAAGTTCTGTTCGTGCGTCTTGCCAAAACCAATGCCGGGGTCGAAGCAAATACGTTCACTTGCGATACCCCTCTGAGACAACATATCCAATTGTTTCATAAAATATTGATGTACGGCGACAACAATATTGGAATCCGCGCCGGTGTGGTGCATTACAATACAGCCACAGTCGGATTTTGCCGCAACGTCAACCATCGCAGGATCGTCGAAGCCCGTCACGTCATTGAGAATGTCCACACCATTTTCGAGTGCCGCTGCCGCGACCTGTGGGTGGAAGGTGTCAACAGACACTGGAATATCCAGTCGATTTCGGAGTTGCTTCAGTACCGGCAGCAGTCTTTCCAGCTCCTGCTCCGAGGAAATCCGGGTGTTGCCGGGACGTGTGGACTGCGCACCGATGTCGATGATATCAGCACCGTCGTCCCTCATGTCCAAAGCATGTCGCACCGCTTGTTCAGGTGAAAAAAAAAGCCCGCCGTCAGAAAAGGAATCGGGCGTTACATTTAAGATGCCCATTACATATGCTTTCCCCCCAAGGGGCAATCGATATTTTCCGGCTGAAAACACTGCCATTAATGCATTCCTCCGTTCAGCAGCATCATGACCTCGGCGCGGCTTTTCGCATCCGTTCTCATCGTTCCACGCAAAGCGGAAGTCTGGGTTTTGGCACCAGCAGCGCGTGCACCGCGCATCGTCATACAGAGGTGCTCAGCTTCAATGACAACAGCAACGCCGTACGGCCGCAAATTTTCATAGAGAAAATCAGCAACCTGCGCGGTCAAGCGCTCCTGCACCTGCGGCCTTTTGGCAAAACAGTCGATAATTCTGGCAAATTTGGAGAGTCCGATGATTTGGCTTCCTTTGGGAATATAGGCGATATGCGCCTTGCCGATAAACGGCAAGAGATGATGCTCACACACGGAATAAAGGGGGATATCGCGCACGATAACCAGTTCTTCATGCTGCTGCGACTCGTGGAATAATTTCAAAAATTGTTTTGGATCCTGTTCAATGCCGGAAAACACTTCGGCATACATATTTGCAACGCGCTGCGGCGTTTCGAGAAGTCCCTCGCGGTCAGGGTCTTCTCCAATTGCGAGCAAGAGCTCACGCACCGCCGCCTGCACTCTTTCTTTATCCATCATTTTCCTCCTATTGATAGCTTGGTATTATCGGAACGTATGAGAACATGAATTCTCTCATTCGGGAAATGCCTGAAGGGCTCACGGATTTCCGGGTACCGAGCCAAGCGCAAGTGACCAGAATTGCTGATCTATTGAACAAGCGACCACGCCGTGCGGCGCGCCGCTGCGTCCTTCTATAGATTGACCGCCAGGAACCGTTTCTTGCCAACCCGCATGTGGATGGGCGAATGAACCAGACTCACCCGGAACCCAACGTCGGCAACACGCTGCCCCTCAATTTCGATGCCGCCCTGTTGAATCAGGCGACGGGCTTCTGACTTCGACGGCACAGCTCCCAGACTAAATAGCAGGTCGATGACTGCGACCTCGGGCAAACCGGCAAACTCAGCCGGCAAGGTGACGTCCTCATAAGCAATGTCAGCAGACGCAGTCGATGCCCTCTTGCTGAATATATTTTCAAAGTTGGCCTGTGCAGCCGCTGCACTCTCTGTCCCATGGAAACGTTCAGTGACGAGGAATGCAAGACGCTTTTTGGCAGTCATCGGATGTACAGAGCCATCTGTGATGCCTGCCACGATGCCCTGAAGCTCTGGTTCCGGCATGCTGGTCAGCAGTGTGAAGTACTGCTCCATCAGTCCGTCCGGAATCGACATGCACTTACCATACATGTCCACAGCGTTCTCTGCTATGCCAATGTAGTTGCCCAGACTCTTGCTCATCTTGTGGATACCGTCGAGTCCAGGCAGAATGGGCATCATGAACGCGACCTGCGCGACCTGGCCGACCTGTTCCTGCAACTCGCGAGCGAGAAGGAAATTGAATTTCTGGTCGGTGCCGCCCAGCTCGACGTCTGCCTGGACCGCCACTGAATCATATGCCTGCATGAGGGGATAGAAAAACTCGTGGAAGAAGATCGGGACCTGGCCGTGGTAGCGCTTGGAGAAATCGTCGCGCTCCAGGATCTGCTGGATGGTGAACCGTGAGGCGAGGTGGATGATCTCTTCGAATGTCAGTCTGGACAGCCATTCGCCGTTGTAGCGGACCTCCGTTTTCTGCGGGTCAAGAATGCGATAGACCTGCTCGAAGTATGACCTGGCATTGGCATCGATCTGCTCCCCGGTCAGCGGTGGACGCGTCTTGGAGCGTCCGGATGGATCCCCGATCCGGGCAGTATAGTCGCCGATGATGAACACAATCTGGTGGCCCAGGTCCTGAAACTGGCGCAACTTGTCAAGGACGACAGCGTGCCCGAGATGTAGGTCGGGCGCACTTGGATCGGCTCCCAGCTTCACCCGCATCGGCTTCCCCGAAACGAGGGAACTCATGATCTTGGCTGCCAGCCCTTCTTCACTTACGATTTCAGCTATTCCACGCCGCAGGACAGTCAGCTGACGCTGCACCTCCTGCTCCAACTCTGCCTTTCCCATCTTCACCTCTTTCATGGAATATCGCTCTGTACCTTCCAGGCAATCATGACAACAGTCCCACGCTCTACGATGACCTGCTGAACAAGTCCGCAGGTGACATTGCTGAGTGTTCTCGTCGATCCCTGCTGCACAACTACGTGTGACAGAGGGTACTCGAATCCCGTTAAACTCAACTCGACTTCCGGGGTCACCGGAACAAATGAGACAGTCGTGTCCGCCGGGAGCTGCAGGGCATTGCTGGACGCAAGCGGCTTAACTAGACAGCGGTCATCCTCGAACATAATGTCTTCGAAGTCAGCAAGATGCAGCGCTGCAAGCTGAAGATTGAACAGACAGTGATCGAGCCTCCCACCGAGTCCAGCCAGCACAAGCACACTACCCTGTCTTCCCATCGTCATTAGCAGGTCAAATGCAGCCTCGAGATCGGAAACATCCTTGTGTGCAGGCAGAATAACCACCCGAGTGCGACACCTGTCCAGTGCCGCCAGCAGCTCGGGAACCACAGAATCTCCGTCTCCGACGAACAGGTCCGGGATGAGCCCAAGCTCGGCCATCACGGCCAAGCCACGATCTACGGCGACCAGAAACGCACCTGAGTAGTCAAGCGTACGCAGATACGAAAACGAGCCGGGGTCTCCCCCGGCGAAGACCATCGTCAGCACAGCAGGCATCGTTGTCTTCCTCAGGCACCCTTGAGGAGCCGTACGAATGCAGCAGGATCTCCGGCACGGAAAAATGCCGTCCCAACCACAAATTCGTCTATCCCCGCGTCACGAAGAGCTGCGGCGTTCGACACATCTATTCCTCCGTCAACAGCGATGCGAGTTGGTGTTCCAGACCGGTCCGCGACGGAACGGAGCGCGCGCACCTTTGCGACAGTCCCTGGGAAAAACGACTGGCCCCCAAAACCGGGCTCCACCGACATCAAGAGCACGGTGTCAACACTGTCCAGGAGAGGGACAACCGATTCTACCTGCGTACCAGGGTTGACAGCGACCCCCCTGCGGATGCTGGATCGTTTCAGAAGGTGAAGTGCCCGGAATGGGAACCTCGTCGCCTCCACGTGAAAGAGCAGTTCGGTCACACCCACCCCAACGAACGCATTGAACGCGTCCTCCGGGTGCTCGATCATCAGGTGTGCACAACATGGAAGTGCTGATGCCCTGACGATGTCGGCAGCGATCGACCAGCCAAAGGAAATGTTCGGAACGAACCGGCCGTCCATGATATCCAGATGAATGCTGTCGGCCCCCGACAACCGAATCCGCTCAAGAGTATGTCCGAGCTCTGTGAAGTCCGTACCCAGAAGGGATATGGAAACTCTGACACACGCTCGTTCGGTCATGGAACTTTCGACACCATCAGCTCGATCCAACCGCCTTTCTCGATGGCGTCGCCGACCGCCGGCTCCTGTCTCAGCACCAACTGCGCAGGTTGAGTCAGTT
>Ga0209385_1000991_pt1 | contig 11888 bp, 2 predicted proteins | sample NGEPerB_FD_184506 | JGI IMG/M metagenome (GOLD analysis project Ga0209385, IMG submission 184506) | Arctic peat soil microbial communities from the Barrow Environmental Observatory site, Barrow, Alaska, USA - NGEE PermafrostAB12-B... | ecosystem: Environmental > Terrestrial > Soil > Wetlands >... | reverse complement strand
ATTGTGGCTCGGTGAGTGGAATAAGTTCACAATTCATCCGGTTGCCACACGCTTCAGCCGTGGAATTTCGGAACGGGCGCGGGCTGCGTTGAAAGGAATAGATCGCGCATTTGGACCTGGCACTGGAATGGATTGGGGACATCCGCCAGGCCAACCTCATGGGACGAACCCTGCAGGTTCCAGCGTTCCGCTAGCACCACAACTGAAGTCGGAAAATCGGTCGTCTTATTACGATAAGATTGTCAAAGCGTGGACGAGAGCCCGAGGTCTATTCACACGCAATGCTAAGGGGGGCCATCCAGCGGGAACAAATCCAGGCAGTCAGCCATCATCACAACCATTTGAAAAGGAGTTTGCGGATTACGCCCGGTCGCCATCGACGGCCCCAACCACGACGACGCGTGCTCCTGACCGAGCCCCTATTCATGAACCCTCTCGCCAACTTGAGCTGCCACTGGAGCATGGTACGCAAGGCGACGGTATCGGGGTTCGGGGAGCGACGAGCACTATTGGCTATGCAGCCGGTGCCTTAGACATCCTTTATCAGGCTTCTAAGGGTGACGTAAAAGGAGCCGCCAAGGGAACTGCCCTACTACTCGCGCTGGAGGTAGTGCCCGGCCTTGGCGAAATTTTGTTGGCAAACGATTTCCTGGAAACCGGGAAAGATCCCCACCTTCTTTCTATATCAGAATCAATTGGCCAAGAGGTAGAGAATAAATACCACTCAAGAGTCGCGGGTGCGATCGCCACGGCCGAAGTTCACCTGTTCCTGACCGGACAGGAGGTGACATCCCATCTGGTCCCTGGCTTTGTAAAAGATATAGGCCGACAAATATATGAAGTGGGCCACAAGGGCGGGCCAGGTGCATTCTTTTCACCCGGGTTCATCACTCCGTTCGCCGTGGGAGGGGGGTACGGAGGCAGGCTGAGATATGGAGGGCAGCGTTAGGAAAAATGTTATCTGTACGGAATGCCTAGCTGGAGTTCACCCGGGCGCATCGACCTCTTTGGCGGATGTTGAACACCCTACCGAACCCTGGCCGCGCGTCTCAACGATTCAGGGTTCACATACCTGCGGCCAAGGTATCTCAGAAAGGGTTGTGACCTAGGCTCGAAAAGGCAGTGCGAGAGTGACAACAGAGCTTTCTGGTAACCGGCGTGGGCGATGGGCAAACCGCAGTGAGTCAGTGTTGCCTACTTAGTGAGCTAGCGGAGGTTTAATGTCCGATTCAACGGTTGCGAAGCAAGACGAACATCGCGGCATCGTTCGGGGTAAGCTTGTCGACGAAGATGGCGCGCCGGTCATTGGCGTGCACACCGAACTATTCGCCAAGAGCATTCGCAGCGAGACCGAGCTGGGCGAGGCCACGACAGACGAGCAAGGCCTGTATGCGATTACCTACTTCCGCCCCAATGCGTTTAACCTGCTGGTGCGTGCGTATGACACCTCCATCACGCCTCAGGTCGTGATTGCGCATTCGTCTACCGTTTTCAATGCGCCGGCAGAGGTCGGAATCGACTTTACAACGGCTGCAGACGGGGTCATCAGGGTACCGTCTACCTTTACAAATATCGAGAAGGCCGTCGCCGCACATATTCAAGAGGAACCTCTCGACGAACTCAGGGAAAACAAGGACACCCACGAACTGCGGTTCCTGGCGAGCACCACGGGGGTCCAGTTTAATCAGATCGCCTTCCGATTTATCGCAGCCGCTCTTGGCGCCAGGAATGGGGTTATGGATGCGACCTTGTTCGGGCTCTTCTCACAGGCGATCCCGCCGGCGCTCAACGCGGCTCTCGTCAGCCTTCCCGATGCTGGAATCGATGATGCATTCACCGGCCAGGTCTTCAGCGGGGTCCTCGCCCACTCGCGAGATGTACTAAGCCAAGCCCTCACTTCCGCGGTGAAAGCCAACGTTCTCCCCACGTCGTACGCGTCTTCTCTGGAGTCAGAGTTGAACCTTCTCGACTCGCTACGCGTGCAGAGCGTGGGAAATGCTCCTTACCTTCGCGGCAAGACTTCGTTGAACGATCTTCTTATTGCAGGAGGCGTAGGCGACGCGCTGAAGGCCAACTTTGTTCAAGCCTACGCGGACCACGATCGCCATCTCGATTCGACCTGGACCGCTCTTCGCGCGCGGAAAGAACTGGTGAGTGAGGATCTTGACACACTCGACGCGACGCTCAGCGCGGGAGAAGTCCTGGGCGGCAAGCTTCCCCTGGTCAAGGACACACTCAGCCGCCTCTCGCAGAAGACACTCGCCAGCGTGCAGAATTTAGCACTACTCGACGAAAGCGACTGGATAGCGCGTATCACGGCCGTGGATCCGGAGGCGGCCAGCATCGCGCCAGTGCTTCCTGACGATCCTGCCAGCCAAAGGATAGTTCGTTTTGCCAAGGCGCTCACGGAACGGTTCGCCGCCAAATATCCAACCACTGCGTTCGCAGGCAGACTGTCGAAAGCGCAAACTTCTTCGTTCGCAAATACAAAAGACGAGCTGGTCAATTTTCTTACGGCGAATCCGAAATTCGAATTAAAAACAACGAACATCGATCATTTTGTCGCAACGAACAAAGTTACGTTGTCGGCGGCGGCGTTGGCCGACGCTAAAACGTTGCAACGGCTGGGGAAGATCTGCCAGGACTACGACGCAATCGAAGCACTGCGAAATGCGGGGCACAATTCGGCGCTGAGTGTTTATTCTCAGGGCCGGGGGCCGTTTGTGGCCCAGATGACCGCTGCCCTCGGAAGCGAGTCAGCGGCAAACTTGACGTTCGCTCGCGCGCAAATGACGTACGCCACGGCGCTCACAGCATACGGTCGGTACAATCTGGCATTGAACGGGACCAGTGTCGCAGCACTGGCAACAGCGGCTCCGGACCCTACGCTTCTGAATAACCTACCCGATCTTCAGGCGCTTTTCGGCTCGCTCGATTCCTTTCAGTGCAGCGACTGTCAGTCCGTGTTGAGTCCAGCCGCCTACCTGGTTGACCTGTTGCAATTTCTGTTCCGAATCACTGCAACCGGCGGAGCGGCCACCAACGCTCGGGACGCGCTCTTCCTGCGCAGGCCAGATATTCAATACACCGCTTTGAGCTGCAACAACACGAACATCACGATTCCGTACATCGACCTTGTCAACGAGATACTGGAATCGGCGATCTCTCCTCCTTCAACGCCGGTCACTCTCATTGATACAACCGGCACGATCGAGGAACGGCGTGCTCTGCCGCAACAGGTTTCGGAGGCAGCCTACACGCACACCGCCAGTGCTGTGTTTCCGTTGGTTCTTCCCTTCGACCTCGATTTTGCGCGAACCACGGCTTACATCAACGCACTGGGGACTACGCGCACCGCCATCCTGTCACTTTTCGCCGGCAATTCGCCGACGGCCACACAGGCGGCTGCTATCGCGGGAGCGAGCCTCGGAATCAATCCCGAAATGCAGGCAATTATCAACGGCACTGACACGCACAACCCCTGGGATCGCTGGGGCCTGGCAGTGGATCAGGCAACGGTCATCGATCCGAAGACGCGTACATCCATAACGCTCACCCCCGCGGGATGGGTCACGGCTCTGTCGAAGGTTCCGGTCCTGCTTAACAGAGCAGCCATCACCCTGCAGGAGCTTTACCAGCTCCTGGAAGTTGCGTGGGTCACCCAGTCCGGTGTCGCCCTGGAAGCGGGAACCACTCAGAACGGCTCGTTGCAGATTCTCAACCCCGACACGGATCTGATGGTCTTCACCGGCCTTACCGCGGACGTGCTGACGCGTGCAAACAGCTTCCTACGGCTATGGGCCGCGTCGGGGCTGCAGATGTGGGAGCTCGATTGGTCGATCAAGGGTTTCGGAGATTCTCTCGCAGGCCTTTTTCTGGCGTACCTGACAGGCGCGATGGCCGTCCAGCAGCAGCTCAAGCTTCCCTTTCAGGAAGTTCTCGGTTTCTGGCAGCCTCTGGAAACACGCGACGTTGTCAGTCACCTGGGGGACGAGGATGCAGTCGTTCCCTCTACCTATAGCGAGGTGTTCCTTAACCCGGCCGTGCTGGTGACATGGAGCAGCTTTTTCGTGCCGCTGAGCACGAGCACGATTACAGCAGCCTCCTCCGGACCAAGTATTGTCACCGCGCTTCCGCACGGCTATCTGACGGGCATGCAAGTATCCGTCAGCGGAACGCTGGCAGGGACCGCAGTCAGTCGCACATGCACGATCACCGTCACTGGCAGCGAGTCGTTTACGTTGGACGAATTCGCCAACACGGGTGCCTGGGCAGCGGGAGGGACGGCAACCGGAATGCTGTCGGGGAAACCGATCTTCGGCGGGGCTTCGGACCCGCCCACGAAGGAACAACTTGCAATTTCCGCTGCGCTTGGGCTCAGCACTGCCGACATTTCAGCGGTCATCACGTTCAGCGGTGCGGCCAACACACTCTCTTTGGGCACTCTTGGTCAGTTACTGAACTACCAGCGGCTCGCCTCATCGTTGTCGCTCGACATTCCTCACCTTATTTTGTGGATATCCCTCACCAAGGGCAAGCCATTTGGCTGGGAATGTAAGTACACTCTGGAGTTTCTGCGCCGGCTCGCTGTTCTCCAGGGTACGGGGCTGGCCGCCGAAGACCTTAACTACCTGCTCCTTAACCAATCTCCCGATCAAAGTTCGCTTGCGTTAACCGCGTTCCAAGCCGCCGCGATCCTTCAAACTATTCGTGACGCCGTCGCCAGGCTTCCCGGTGCAACAGCAATCCCGATCACAGGAGCATCCAACGCTTCGCCGATCACCATTACCACTGCGGCGCCCAACGCGCTGGTGAACGGGGCACAAGTGGGCGTCAGCGGTGTGGAGGGAAACACCTCCGCCAACGGCACTTTCATCATTACGGTCGTGAGTCCCACGTCGTTCACCCTGAATGGCTCCACGGGAAAGGGAACCTGGACGAGCGGAGGCACGGTTGCTTTCCAGGCAATCCCGGCCGACCCCTCGATGATCCAAACCATCGTGATCAATGCCCTGACAGCGGCGACCGGGACGACGGCGACTGTCGTCACGCCGGTTCTGCACAATACGGGCGTGCTTCCACTTGCCGCCACCACGATCGACCTTCTGATCGCTCAAGTGACTGCTGTGGATTCCACCCAATTCGCGACACTCATCAGCGCCTTCACAGCCGTGGCGAAGGCGACGGCGCTCTTCAACGCGCTCAAGATGACAGCGACCGAGTTTGTGTTTGCGATGACGAACGCCGTTTCCTTCAACTGGCTTGACCCGAGCCTGCTACCCGCGCCGCCAGTTACCGACCCCTACACACCTTTTGAGGCCCTGCTGCGGGCAATTCGCCTCAATAGGCGGCAACCGAAAGTGGGGTCGGCCCTGTTCGATGTCCTGGGCCGGTGGCTTGCGACCGGTGGGCTTCCAACTGAGCTACCCACCGCGATCTCTGCTCTCGTTCCCGCACTCAACACGAACCTTGAAGACTTGCAAGCGATCGTGACCGCGCTCGGACCAACGCCGGCGAAGCTTCCTGCGCAATCCGGATCCTTTACGGACATGGCGATGCTGACATCGATAGCCATCGCTCTCGATACTGCCCTTCGCTATCGAATCAGTTGCGCTGATTTAGTGACGCTGGCAACCCTAGCGCCCACACCGACTACGGCTTCTACCGCGATGACCACCTTGCAGGCTCAATACCCGCAGGGTTCCTGGTTCGCCGCCATCCAGCCCGTCGAAGATGTCCTCCGTCAGAACCGCCGCGATGCGCTTGTTGCCTACATGCTGGGCGCCGGACCGGCGGTACCCATCCCGCAAATGCTAACCACGGACGACATCTACGACTACTACCTGATCGACCCTGAAATGAGTCCGAGTGGGCAAACGACTCGCCTTCTCCAACCCTCCCTGGCGATCCAGCAATTCGTGCAGCAGTGCTTTCTGAACCTTACCTTCGCGGGCGTCACGGTCGTTATGACAGAACCGCTTTCGGACGAATGGTCATGGCGACAGCAGTATCGCCTGTGGCAGGCGAACCGCGAAGTATTTCTGTATCCGGAAAACTATGTTCTGCCGGAAACCCGCACCGATGCCTCGTCCTTCTTTGAGGATTTGGAGAACGACCTTCGGCAAACGAATGCGGATGCGGACGGCGCGGAGGCGGCCATCGAGAACTATCTCAGGAAGCTTGTCAGCGTGTCACGACTGAAGATAGCCGCCCACTACATTGAAACGACTGCCAAGGACAAGACCGTCGTTCATGTTTTCGCGCACACACGTTCTTCGCCCTGGAAATGGTACACGCGCCGCCGCACGGGACTGACGCCGAGCACAGGAAGTTGGAGTGCGTGGGAACCGCTCAACCTCGATATCACGTCGGAACAGCTCGTTCCAGTGATCTGGGATCAGCGGTTGTACTTGATTTGGCCGAATTTCAAGCTGATCGCAGGAACACCACAACCTGACGACCTAACAGTTCCAACAGGCGGTGGAAACGCCCGATCGGCGCCACTCACATATACGTCGATAGAACTTGCCATGAGCGAACGCAGCGCGGGACAATGGCAGGCCAAACGAACGATTACCGAGAAAGTCTATTTAGGAACGGCGTCCAGCTTAGGTGCTCTCGATTTCACTTTCAAGATCTCGCAGGACGCATCAACAGGTTTGCAGATGGAGTCCTACTTACTTGGTGCGTATATGGCGTTTCAGGCCAAGTTTCAATCTCCCGAATCACCCTTAGCGGCTGTTGTTGAGACGAACTTTTTTCCAGCCGCTCAATACGTCGATCTCACCCAGGAGCCGACGTACAGCTTATTAAGAACTCAAGATCTTTCCGGAATGCTCACGGCTCCGACGTTCTATCAGTACTGGGGACAGGATCTGATTCCGGATGGTGTTTATTCCTACTTCCCCCTCGTGCCGCTCAACGTTCTCTGCGCAACCACAAACAGCGGACTTCCGGTGAATGTCCAGCTGCTCGGCACCATATCCAATCCCAGGATCGTGATTCCTCAGCAAGAAACGACGTTTGATTCCACCGACCCATTTTTCGTCGACGATCCCACGCGCACCTACTTTGTTCAACCTCTTTATTACGCATCCTCGGCCGGGTATCAGGAGGTGATCCCGAATCAGGCATACGCAACGGAGTGGTACACGCGGTACATGGTTCAGACGTTTTATCATCCTTTTGCCCCAACGTTCCTGCGAGAGCTGGAGACCGGCGGCATTCCTGGCCTCATGGCACGCCTCTTGCAGGTGAGCCCGCAAACTGTACGGGGATTGGCCACTCCATTCAATTTCACATCCCTGTACAATCCGGGGCCGCAGGTGAAGACCCACTATCCGGGTGACAACCTACCGGGGAATCCAGATCCAGGGGAGAACGGCCTCGACTTTGCTTCCGGCAGCTCGGGTGCTTACTCGCTCTACAACTGGGAGATCTTCTATCACGTCCCCATGTTCGTGGCATCTCTCCTGATGCAAAACCAGCAGTACCAAGACGCAATGAGCTGGCTCGAATACATCTTTAACCCTACAGACAGCAGCGGGGGGATCGTTCCCCAACGCTTTTGGCAAATGGCGCCGTTTAATGCGATGAGCCAAGGCGACTGGGTGAATCAGGAGATTCAAAATCTCCTCAATACCCTGGCCGCGGATGAGCAATTGAACATCTCCGACGACGTCACGGGGAACGCGATTACCGCATGGATGCAGGATCCATTCGATCCACACCTCATCGCCAGCCTTCGTATTTCGGCTTACGCGAAAGCCACCGTGATGAAGTTTCTCGATAATCTGATCGCCTGGGGCGATTCGTACTATAGCCAATACACGGCCGAGACGGTCAACCAGGCTGAACAACTGTATATCCTCGCCGATCTGATCCTGGGACCGCGGCCCGACACGCTTCGCCTTCCAAACGCCAAGGATGGCGGCACCGGGGCCGCAACGTATTCATCGCTCAAAAACATCGATGGGTTCTCGAACGTCCTGGTGAACATCGAGAATGTAATTGTCGCGCCGGAGCCGCCGCAAGCACTCATCGGCGGCACGGTAAGCGCCCCGTCGCTTCCCACTCTCCCTGGCAACGCGGACACCCTTTTATTCTGCATTCCACCGAACGCTCAGCTCCTGGCCTATTGGGACACGGTCTCGCAGCGGCTGGATAACATCCGCAACTCCCGGAATCTTCAGGGAGTCGTGCAGACGCTTCCTCTCTACGCGCCACCCATCAATCCACTGCTCTTAGTGGAGGCGCAAGCCAGCGGAGGCGGCCTCTCCGGCGCACTGCCCAACGCCCCGATTTACCGTTTCGCAACCTATCTTCAGAAGGCAATCGAGTTGGCGAATGAGGTTCGCGCCTACGGCTCGCTCCTTCTGTCGTCGATCGAGAAGCAAGACGCTGAGACACTCACCGCGTTGCGCGCCAACCAGGAACTCGATATTCAAACGCGAATGCTGGACGTGAAGACCGCGCAGGTCACAGAGGCCCAAGATCAAAAAACGGCGCTCCTGAAGCAGAAGGACGTTGTCAACGTGCGGTACGAGTTTTATCACACGGTGGCGTATACGAACGCATGGGAAGATACGGCCGCAGCGCTGCAGACCAGCGCGTTGGTCTTGAATGCCACTGCGGTTGTGCTCGATCTGACCGCTGGGGGAGCCGTTCTATTTCCTACCGTCACTTGGGGAGCCGCAGGCTTCGGTGGTACACCGGTCTTGGAATTGAGCTATGGAGGTGGGAACATTGCAAAGTCTGCAACGAACTTTGCAAGCGCGGTCAGGGAGATTGCCGGAATTCTGAGCGAAGGCGGTAACTTAGCGGCGACCTGGGGAAGCTATCGGAGGCGGAAGGACGAATGGACTCTCCAGGAGAATATTGCCATTGCCGAGAACTTGCAACTAGACGCGCAGATTGCGGCGGCGAACGATCGGCTTGCGATCGCAAGTAAGGAACTGGAGATCCAGAATCAGCAAATCTCCAACGCCCAGGCAATCTCAACATTTCTCACGAATAAATACACCAATGCCCAGCTTTACGGCTGGATGGCGACCCAACTCACCACGGTATATGCGCAAGCTTATCAACTTGCATTCTCGCTGGCGCTACAAGCGCAGAATGCTTACCAATACGAACTCGGCAAGTACTCCGATACATTCCTCCAGGCCGGATATTGGGACAATCAACACCAGGGGCTGACCGCCGGGGAAAGCCTCATGTTTGACCTCCGGCGCATGGAAGCCCAGTACCTGGCGGAAAACACCCGCGAGTTCGAAATCACCAAGCACATCTCTCTGGCATTGGCATCTCCCATGCAGCTTGTGATTCTCCGCGAGACCGGCCAGTGCACAATCTCTTTGGACGAGACCCTCTTCGACAGCGATTACCCAGGGCACTACTTCAGAAGGCTCAGGGCGGTGGCTCTCACCATTCCCTGTGTCACAGGACCATATACCGGAATCAACGCAACTCTAAGTCAGGGATCCGCGATCGTTCGTGTCCAGGCGCCTGGCGCCGGATATCAGCCCTGGAACTTCTTGACGCCGCCAACCGGTCAACCGGTAGTTGGTTCGCCCGTCGCGGCTGCGGGGACATCGACAATCGTGACCAGCAGCGGCCAAAACGACGCCGGGCTCTTCGAAGTGAATCTCCGCGACGAGCGATGGCTTCCATTTGAGGGGCGTGGCGCCGTCAGCACATGGAACCTGACGCTCGATCAACGCGACAACAATTTCGATTTTTCTACAATCACCGACGTTGTCCTTCACATCCGCTATACTGCGCGCGGAGGTGGAGACGCGAACACGGTCAGGGCCGCCGTCAAATCTCAGATTGAGACGTCCCGCTCCATTGTCGTCAGCGTGCGGAGTACTTTCGGAAACGCTTATTACGCCTTCTTCAATCCTCCTGCAGCGACAGCAACGGAGCAGACACTCAGTCTACTGATGCCCAACGTCTTGTTCCCATTCTCGAACCTCGGGAGTGGGGTGAGCATATCGAGCATCGTTTTCTACGTCACGCTTACTGTTCCTGCTACCGGGATTGTCATAGACGCCAGCTTCGGCGTCACCAATGTCGCCAACCCGCCTGCGATCACATTTGCGGCATCCGATCTGACGATGGGTGACGGTAGCGCGGTTCTTGCTCTAATGGCGTCTGCCCCGCTCACGGACCCGCTCAAAGCGCCACAGTCCTTTGACCTGACCGTTGCTTCTGCAAGCGTGCCTTCGGCGCTTGCAACAACAGTCGGCGGAGTGATACGCCTTGACCCAAGCAAGGTTGAGGACATATTGCTCATCATCAACTACTCAATCGACTAGGCCCATGTTGTCAGAAAGCGATATCGTCAAAATCTCGCAAAGAATCGCCGATACCTATGCTCCTTTGGCTGTGGGTACTTTCGGGTCGTATGCGATTGGTTCTGCTCGCGAAAAGAGCGATCTGGACCTATTCGTGATTAAGCGGATTTCGCAACGCCCCGAGGCAACGGTGCATGCCGTTCGTAGTCTTCTTGTGGGTGTCTTTTATCCGATGGACATAAGAGTCTTTACTGCATCCGAGTTTGAAGGGACTGTCTACGAATACTTATCATTCACCTGGGTCGTTGCCCGGCAGGCGCGGTTGTATCACTGGACTGAAGATGCCGGACGACTTGTTCCATCACTGCTGCCTCGTTCCTCACAAAAACTTCGGATCTGAAAAGCAATCGGGATTCAAAGTATAGGAAAATCAAAATCTCGTGTTCAGCATAAACGGGGTATTGTGGCGGACCAAACGAGTGACGTCTATTGGCGGAAGCGGTTTAGATCGCGCGATCGTTCCCCGTGGGCAAAGTTGCGACTGCTTGGATTTAGGTGAAGGCAGCGCGCGGAACGCTGGTGTCTCCTATCGAGAGATTGCGGCGGTAATGTGATGCCAGTTTTGGCTAAGTTCTGATTAGTGAGGCACCTTTGGAGCTAGTCGTCGCACCCATTTCATCCTTTTGCCTGTGGGGTCGAGGAGTGGATCGTGTCCAAAGTCTCGCTTGAGGGAGTCTGCCCAACAGCGAGGTTTGGGGCGCGGTCTTCGCTCCTGTCCCAGAATTGCGAAGACGCCTGCCGAGGTTTGACTGAGAGTGCGGGGGGCAAAAAGCCCAAACGTGCGAAAAGCGTGCTGATAGCGCTCGGGAATGTGTTGTGCCCAACGGTCAACAAACTCTTCCAGTGAGCACTGCACGTAAATCTTGCTGCGCAGCCTTTTGTCATTGAACCAGAACGTGACGGTTCGCTCTCCGATGTAGGTGATACGGCGCTGGGCGATCGGCGGCCGCCTCACGTACCGACCGGCGTATCGGAGGAAATGCTCCTTCGACTTGAAGGATTGAATCTTGATGCTCCACCAACGATTCTCCTGCTGAGTAAGCGTCTCTTCCATCTGCCCAACGGCCGCCGGCTTACTCAGTTGACCCGCTCGTAGGGCCGTCCGGAGAAGTGCGATCACAGCTCTCCGCCAAGCCTGCATCAGTAAGTCACGGTCATAGTAGACGCGGGAAATCCAGGTGTCGTTGGCCCCATAAAGCCCTCCCCCGGTAACCATCGTGTGGACACGTGAGTTGAACGCTAACTGCCCGTTGAATGTAGATGTTCTCCCATCGCATCCGGAAGATCCGGTATCTGGTCTGCTGCGAATGCGGGCTCTCGAGGCTCGTTGGAGGATATTCAATTCCGAACTCGACATTAAAACTCGGCGGAATTCTTGGATTTGGAAACATCGTCTCACGCGCGTATACTCCCGTGCTCGCGAAGCATTCCAAGCACTTCTCGCTGGAAGACAGCCTGGCCATCGGGGTCGACCGGATGCAGAGGAACTTTGGTCCTCTGAAGCAGCAGGTGGACGAGTGGCGTGCCATG
>Ga0209385_1000990_pt1 | contig 11892 bp, 13 predicted proteins | sample NGEPerB_FD_184506 | JGI IMG/M metagenome (GOLD analysis project Ga0209385, IMG submission 184506) | Arctic peat soil microbial communities from the Barrow Environmental Observatory site, Barrow, Alaska, USA - NGEE PermafrostAB12-B... | ecosystem: Environmental > Terrestrial > Soil > Wetlands >... | reverse complement strand
GGCAATGGCAACGTCACCTAGCCGACGTCCCCTGGCCGACCGGAAACGTGCCCGAAATCCTCGGCAGCGGCACCGGTACTCTGCGCCTGCTCATTCGCGAATACCTTTTCATCTCGATCTTCCGGGCGTGCGCCGAGTCGCTCGCCAGCGAGAATGCCAGCCGGCTCGCGGCGATGGAACGCGCCGACAAGAACATCGATGACTTGCTGACGACGTTGAACGGGACGTTTCATCGCGTCCGTCAGAGCGGGATCGATGAGGAGCTTTTCGACGTTGTCGCCGGTTTCGAAGCGCAGTCAGAAGACACGGCACATCATCGTCGAGGTGCACCCAGTTGAGTCTCGTACCAACGCCTTTGTGCCCCGGCGGGCGCGTTTTTGGTCGACGGTCGCCTCGTCGAGGGAACGAGCGCCGCCGTTCCGAGAGCGGCGGCGTGTAAGGCGTGACGCGCTATGGCTTGTGGGGCTGTGCGGGCGCGGTCTTCGCGGGCGGCACGGGCTGCGCGGTTGCGGTCTTCACGGGCTGCTGCACAGGTGCAGTCTTTACAGGCGGCACGGCAGGTTTTACGGGCGGAACGGGCTGGTTCTTGTCGGGATTCGTGGGATTCGGCATGAGATGCCTCCGTTAGAAGGAACGCAGCAACCACCGTGCCGGGTATAGGGAGTCGATGGTCGCGGGCATGTGAAGACCGCTCGCCGCGGCGCAGCTAATCCCGGCGATCGCCGCTGTCTCCCTCGTGAGTCTCGCCGGTCTCGGTGCGTTGGGCGTTCATCTCGGGGGCGTGCCTCTGGGTCGTCCGGCGGCGCCCGGCCAGGGCGCGACCGCGCTTATCGGGCGAATCCTCGGCGTCTCAGTAGGGTGAAGAGGCGTTCGACGCTTGAAGGCGAGAGCGGGCGAGTCGGGTACGAGTGATGCGGGCCACGCGAGGCCCGGGAGGCGAAGGCGTGAAGAAATCCACGAGAGCGAGTGGAAATGCCCGCAGGGATGCCAGAAGGACTAAGAGGATGACCATGATGATGATGTCCATGACTGCTCCCTTCCTCGCTTGAGAAAGAGAGCATGGGTCGTGCCAGTCGAGCGGGCGCGCCGAACAGGTGGAAACGACTGTCAATCCGCGCGTTTCGTCGTCACCGCCACCGTGGATGCCGTCGCCTCAAGCGATTGCCACCGTTTCCCCGGCACGCCGCTTGCTCGCATCAGCCTGATTGAACAGACCGAGAGGAGCCAGCCGTGGCAGACATGCGAACGGGCGAAACGACGTCGGTCATCCAAACCGAGGCGACCGGGCTCCCGGAGCCATTCAGCGAACCGTGGCGCGAACGGCGACGGCTCATTACCAGCGTCTGCGAACGCCTCGTCGGCGACCTCGACAGTTCTCTCCTTGTCGTTCGGAAACTCTGCTCCTCCCTGGACTCCGGACGGACTGCAGTTCCACAAGCGAAACGTCACGCGGTGACAAGGAACCAGACCTGTTGAGAAGCCCGAAAGATCTCGAGCGGCATATCGCGGGTGCCACCGATGGCGACATCCTTGAAACCGGCATCGAGGGACTGCGGACCAAGCTGGAGCACGAGCACGACCGCTACTTGCGGGCGATAGCGAACTTCGAAAATTACAGGCGCCGGGTCGAACGCGATCGCGTTGCGGCCGTCCGGGAGGCCAAGCGGGAATTGCTGCGCGCGCTCATGGATCTGGCAGACGGCTTCGATCGCGCCCTGACTCACATGGATGAGTCGCCTGCTTCGGTCGCTACAGGTCTGCAAGGAATGCAGCGCCTGTTGAGAAGCTTGCTGGATGCCGAGGGCGTGAAGGCATTCGAGAGCGTCGGACAGACCTTCGACCCGACACGGCACGAGGCCATCGCCACCGTTCGAGACTTCGACGGACCATCGGGAACCGTCGTTGACGAGGCGGGCCGCGGCTACTTATGGAACGGCGAACTTCTCCGCCCCGCGCGGGTACGGGTCGCGGAATAGGAAGAGCAATTGCAGCCCTACAGCAACCCGCGAAATCAGGTCTTCGACGCGGACACGACGCAGGCGACGAGGTCCCAAGTCGCGAAGACCAGCATGACGGTCCTTACGATCGCATGTCTGGTCGTCGAAATCGTGCTTGCAAACTGGCTCAATCGTTGAGGGTTCGCCGCTACGAACGACCCCCACATCCTCCAGGAGATACACCCGCGATCCACCGCGAGCGTCTCCGGAACCGCGTCGTTCTAGCGGCCGCCCCGCGAGCGCCTGACGAGAAGCACGGCGAAAACCACGAGGACGACGATCAGGGCGGGCACGAGCCAGTAAGACCCCATCCCCCCAATTCCCATCCAGCCTCCGTCGTGCATCAGGTCCGTTCTTTTCGCGGAGCCGCTCCCCCGGAGGCCGGGACGTACTGCCCAGGATTCCCGTCGAACTTCGCTTTGCAGGAAGCGGAGCAGAACACGTAATTCTTTCCGTCGTGCGTGCTTTTCAGCGGAGCCTTTTCGTCAACGGTCATGCCGCAAACAGGATCCTTTGCCATTTTCGGAGCCTCCTCAGGCGAACGGTGTCTTCAGGCACCTCGGCGGATGCATCCCCGCAATTCCGCTGCCATCGCTGTCACAACGCGGTGTGCCGGAGTCTCAGGGCGTTCCCGATGACGGAGACTGTAGGGGCGCAATGGGAATTGCCCGGGGGCCTGACGTAAAACCGGCGCCATTCTGTCTCGTTCTCGGTGCGGCCGAGGCATTTTGATCCCGGCCCGTAGACGGGCATTTTCTTCGAGCGGCTGTTTAGGTTCGAGTAATCGACCCTTTTCCTGAAGGATCCCCGGGCCCCAGTCGATCGGCTACGCGAACGAGAAACCGGATCCGAGGCCCAGGGCCGATCCACTTTTCGACCGCAACGGTCTATGGTTCCGGCATGGAAGAACTGACCGGAAGGGTCGCACTCGTCACTGGCGGGGGGCGGGGCATCGGCCGAGCGATCGCGCTTGCGCTCGCCGGCGGAGGAGCGAACATCGCCGTCAACTACCGTGAACGCGCCGCTGCCGCCTTGGAGGCGGTCGAGGAGATCCGGGGGACGGGACGCCGCGCGATCGCCGTGCAGGCGGACGTGTCCCGGGGAGAGGACGTCCGGCGCATGGCCGCGGAGGTCGAACGGCAGCTCGGTCCGACCGAGATCCTGGTCAACAATGCCGGGATCGCACGGGTCCAGCGCGCGGAAGAGATCACCGAGGAGGACTGGGACGAGCTGCTGACCACGAATCTGAAGTCCTGCTTCTTGGTCTCACAGGCTGTACTGCCGGGCATGCGCGCCCGCCATTGGGGACGCCTGATCTTCCTTTCCTCGGTGGCCGCGCAGCTCGGCGGCGTCGTGGGGCCGCACTACGCCGCTTCCAAAGCGGGCATCATCGGCCTCTCGCACGGCTACGCCGCGCAGCTGGCCAAGGAAGGCATCACCTCCAACTCGATCGCGCCCGCGCTCATCGAGACCGAGATGGTCACCGTGAATCTCAAAGCGAGGACCGATCGCGTCCCGATTGGTCGTTTCGGCCACGTCGACGAAACCGCTCAGGTCGCCTTGATGCTTGCGCGCAACGGATTCATCACCGGTCAGACGATCAGCGTCAATGGGGGAATGTACATGACGTCATAGCGGGGCCGACGCGTGTCCGCCGGCCCGTGTCGGCCCGAAGGAGGGATCGCGCGTCCCATGGGTTCCATCGCCAAAATCGCAGCGTCGGCGAGTCCGGAAAGTAATCCGGCCTAGCCGTGGCCCCACGGAAGGTCGATAGAATCACGGTATCAGGTGAACAGCGCCGCTCATCTTGAAGCCGCCCACGACGGATTCGTCTCAGCCGGTGTAGGGGTGCAATGGAAATTGCCGGGGTCTGTGGCGCGTAGAGACCAGGGTCACGCCCTCGGTTTCTTTCTCGTCACGCACAACGTCGGGTCTCGGCAGTGCAACGCCGTGCGGCTGCTGCCAGTGCTAGTTCGAAAAGCAGTTTGAAGGGCCGTTTACGAGGATCCGCGACGGGCGCTGGAGCGGGCCGGCCGATATGTGTGCGCCGGGCGCGCGAGCGACGATGAAACCACTGGTCTATACGCGCCGGGATGCGCAGCAATTCCTATTGCGCCCCTACAGCCGTAGAGCCGGAGGTTGACGCCGGAGTCCAGCACGTTGGCCTTGCCGACCACCTGCCTGAGATCGTGCGCGAGGCCAGGTCCCCGCATGGGCTGCCCTCCTTGCCCGCGGCGCGCGCCTCAGCCCGGAACGAGATGCGCTTTCTGGGTCTCCGCGGCGCCAAGCGGCCCCGCCGCGGCGCCCACCGCCACGCCCGGAGCAACCTCGAGGCCGAGGGCGCGAAGGCTCCCCTCGATCGCCTCGAGCGTGGAGACGACCTCCGCCGAGCCGATGTTGCCCATGTGGCCGATCCGGAACGCCTTGCGGGCCAGCGGCCCGAGACAGCCGGCGATCACGACGCCGCGGGCGGCCACTCCCTTGCGGAAGGCCGCGTCGTCCACGCCGGCGGGAAGGAACACGACAGAGAGCGTGTCGGCGCGGCAGTCGGGAGCAGTGACGAGCTTGAGCCCGAGCGCCTCGAGGCCCGCGCGCATCGCCCGGGCCGTCCGGGCGTGCCGCGCGAAGCGGGCCGGCAGCCCTTCCTCGTGGACGATCTTCAAAGCCTCGCCGAGCGCGACGATCTCGTTGACGCACGGCGTCGCGTAGTAACGCGCCGGGTCCTCCATGACGGGGAGCCAGCGGAGAATGTCCGCGTAATACGCCGGCACGGACGGGAGCGAGCGGCGCCGCTGGAGGGCCCGCTCCGAGAAGAGGCAGAGGGCCAGCCCGGGAGGCGCCCCGATCGCCTTCTGCGCGGCGGTGAGAAGCACGTCGACGCCCCAGCGGTCGAACGGCTCGTCGATGCCGCCGGTGCCGCAGACGCCGTCGAGGATCACGATCTCGTCGCGTCCCTTCAGCAGCGCGCAGTAGGCCTCAACCGGCGAGGCGGTGCCCGTCGACGTGTCGACGTGCGTGATCGTGACCGCGGCGTACGAGCCGGAAGCGAGCTTCTTCGCCAGCTCCGCCGACGGGACCGCGCGGCCCCATTCGGACCGGAGGACGTCGCAGCGGATGCCGAAGGCCGCGGCAATCTCGGCGTAGCGGTCGCCGAAGTAGCCGTGAGAGATCACGAGCACCGTCTGCCCCGGGGCGACGACGTTCACGAGCGCCATTTCCATGGCGAGCGTGCCGCTGCCCGCGACCACGAACGGCGTTCCGGATTCGCTCTCGCATAGCGTGCGGAAATCCGCGAGCGCCTGCGCGAACGTGCGGGTGAATGCCGGAGCGACGTGCGAGACCGTGGGCCGGGCGAGTGCGGCTAGGATTCGCGGGTGAACCGGCGTCGGGCCGGGGATCATCGTGAGGGTTTCGTCGATCATGGCGCCTCCTCGTTTAACGGGCGTTGGACGTCCGTGATCGCCGCCCCGCGAAGCCGCTGACCGCGGCGATGACGGGAAGGCTTGTCCCCAAGGAAGGACTGTCTGAAATTTGAGGCCGACGTGGACGCGGTGTCCATGGGCTGTTGGCATTAGAGCCCGCAATCCCGGCCCGTGGACAGGCATTCTGTCCGGACAGCGATTTAGGTTCGAGTAATCGGCCTTTTCCTAGAAGGCGTCCCCGGAGTAATGGCTCAGCGCGCAAGTCTCCGGGACCAGACGTCGCTGGCCGTCGAGAAGCGGCGGTCCAACCGCACCGTATACATCCTCCGGAGTGGAGCTCAAGCAGCTTAGAGCCGGGTGGATGGCTCAGAGCGCGGTGGTCAGGGACTACCGGGCCCTGGAGATGGGACGGCAGCGGGCGAACCCCTAGGACTACGCATCGTTCAAGAACTTATCGAGCCGCGTTTTCGTACCAAGCCTTGGAGGTCTCGAGATAACGATCGCCTCTCGCCCCTGCGCTCGACGCTGCGCCTTCATAGTGCTCGGCTTTGGCCTGCTGCTCGGCGGCCTGCGCCTGTCGGCCCAGGAGACGAAACCTCCGAGCCCCGCGTCCTTCGACGCCGTCGCCGCGACAAACGCCTACCTGGCCACGGTGGCTGGCGAGGACCGAGCCCGTTCCGACGCCTACTTCGAGGGCGGATACTGGCTCCAGTTCTGGGACTTCCTTCTCGGCGTCGCGGTCAACCTCGTCCTTCTCGGAACGGGCCTCTCCAGCCGGATGCGGAACCTGGCCGAGCGCCTCGTCCGATTCCGCCCGATCCAGACGTTTCTGTACTGGGTTCAGTACCTCGCCGTCACGACGGTCGTCCTCCTGCCGATGACGATCTACGAGGGCTTCGTGCGTGAGCACCGGTACGACCTCGCGAACCAGACGTTCGGGCCGTGGATGGGGGACCAGGCGAAGTCGCTCGCCGTCGGCCTCCTCCTGGGTGGCCTGGCGGTGTCCGCCCTCTATGGCGTCGTCCGCAGGCTCGTTCGGACCTGGGCGCTCTGGGGGGCCGTCGCCGCGATCGCCCTCGTGATGCTCTCCGTGCTCATCGCGCCCGTGTACGTCGCTCCCCTTTTCAACAAGTACACCCGCCTCGCGGACCCGGCGGTTCGCGGCCGGATCCTGAGCCTCGCCCGCGCTGAAGGGATAGACGCCCGGGACGTGTGGGTCTTCGACGCCTCGCGCCAGACGAAACGGGTGTCGGCCAACGTGAGCGGCTTCGCGGCCACGATGCGGATCAGCCTTAACGACAACCTGCTCAACCGCTGCTCGCTCGCGGAAATCGAAGCCGTGATGGGCCACGAGATGGGCCACTTCGTCCTGAACCACGTCTACAAGTCCCTGCTCTTTCTCGCTGTCGTGATCGCGATCGGCTTCACGCTCGTGAAGTGGGGTTTCGAGCGCGCGACGGCGAGGAAAGGGGCCGCCTGGGACATCCGCGGGGTGGGCGACACGGCCGGGCTGCCGCTGGCGCTGATCCTTCTGTCAACCTACTTCTTCTTTCTGACGCCCGTTCTGAACACGTACACGCGCGTGGAGGAGGCCGAGGCCGACCTTTTCGGCATCAACGCCTCGGGCCAGCCGGACGGGGAGGCGCTGACCGATCTGAAGCTCGGCGAGTACCGAAAGCTGGACCCGTCGCCGCTGGAAGAGGTCCTCTTCTTCGACCACCCGAGCGGCCGGAACCGGATCCTGATGGCGATGAAATGGAAGGCCGAGCACCTCGACCAGGCCGAGGCGAACGCGCGGCGTGCGGCCGAATGGGATCGCCAGCGCGGCTGGAGCCCGGAGAGCGCGAAGGCCTGGGCGCGCGAGCACGAGCCCCGCCGGCCATCGGACTGAGGATCCGCACCGGAAAGCCGCTGTCTGTTTCGAGAAGGATCACGGCCTCGGCCTACGCGTCGTAGCGCTCGACCGCTTCGCTGACCGCCGTTACGAGCATCGTGACGTCCGGGTGAGGTTCGAGCCGAGCGGCAATCTCCGCCCCGCGTGGCTCCTCCTCGCCGATCCGGACGAGGCAGCCCCGGCCAGCGAGCTCGAGGGCGCGGCGGGCGCCGTCGATCGTGTCGGCGATGTTCATGTTACTGGGGGATGACCTCGGTCAGTGAGTTCAGCGGCGAGCACAAGCTAGTCCGCTGCAACGAGTTGTTAGGCCTCGTAAGCGGGAGTGAAGTTACTGACGGCGCAGGACTGGAGATGGCTTGAGCCTGTGCCAAATGAAGAACGCGAACGTGCCGACAGCGACGGTGGGGGCGAGAAGGGTTAGGAGAAACGGCGCCATGCTGTCTGCGTGGAGAAGACTGAGCGTGATCCGGTACACGAGGCCGGCTGCGACGAGACCGAGAAACGCGAATGCCGCCAAAAGACTGGGACGAAGGAGGCTTCGGGCGGCGGGCACTGTGCCAGCCGCCACGAGAAGCAGGCCGTTGACTCCGAGAAAGACCTTGACGACCACCTGAACCGACGTGTACGGCGGGTGCGGGATGAAGAAGTCGATCGCTGCCAACACCAGAAAGACGACGCCAATGAGAAAGGCGCCCACGGGGAGCTTGCGGTATGTCGACGACGTGTCAGGGCTGAATGAAGTTGAGGTCACGGGCTTTCCTTTCGAGGCCTAACGATATCGAGTTCAGCGGCGAGAAGGAAGGAGCGCAGCGACTGACGCCAAGTCCGCCGCAAAGATTGTTATGCGGACGGCGGTTTAGGTTCGAGTAATCGACCTTTTTCCTGAAGGCTCCCCGGGCTGATGTCTCAGAGCGCGGTGGTCCGAGACTACCGGGCGCTGGAAATCGGACGGCGGCGGATGAACCGGCTCGTGCTAACCGTAGCAGGATGAAGAGATTCCTCGCCGGACGGAGCCCACCGGGTTCGAGATAAGCTTCAAGCAAGAAGAACGGAACAGATCGAGATGGCGCTTTCCGCCGGCACACGGCTCGGCCCGTACGAGATCCTCTCGCCCCTCGGCGCGGGCGGGATGGGTGAGGTTTACCGCGCGCGGGACCCGCGACTTGGCCGCGACGTCGCCATCAAGGTTCTGCCCGAATCCGTCGCGTCTGATCCCGACTCGCTGGCCCGGTTCGAGCGCGAGGCCAAGGCGGTCGCGGCACTCTCCCATCCGAACATCCTTTCTATCCACGATTTCGGAAATCAGAACGGCACTGCCTACGCCGTCATGGAGCTTCTTGAAGGCGAGACGCTGAGGGGCAAGCTCGATTCCGGCCCGATCCCCCAGAAGCTGGCCGTCGATTACGCCCTCCAGATCGCCAAGGGCCTCTCTGCCGCGCACGAGAAGGGTGTCGTTCACCGGGACCTGAAGCCCGAGAACCTGTTCGTCAGCAAGGACGGGCACCTGAAGATCCTCGACTTTGGCCTAGCGAAACGGGTAGAGGCGATTGCCCCAGGCAAGGAGACGAGCGCGCCGACCGCCTCAGGTCATACACAGCCGGGGACGGTGATGGGGACGGTGGCCTACATGTCGCCCGAGCAGGTGCGCGGACTCCCCGTCGATGACCGCAGCGACCTCTTTTCGTTCGGGGCGGTGCTCTGGGAGATGCTGGCCGGGCGGCGGGCGTTCTCCGGTGCCTCGGCCGCGGAGGTCCTTGCCTCCGTGCTCCGTGACGTCCCTCCGGCCTTGCCCCCGGCAGGCGGTCTCGCGGACGCGCTCGCCGATGTCGCGGGCCACTGCCTCAAGAAGGATCCCGGGCAGAGATTTCAGTCCGCACGCGATCTCGTCTTTGCCCTGCACGCGGCCGAGTCGGCCGGATCACGGCCCGTTCTGACGCCTTCCAGGGGACGCGCGCCGGAGAGAGGCCCTTCCGTCGCCGTGCTCCCGTTCCGGAACCTGAGTCCGGAGAAGGACAGCGAGTACCTGAGCGACGGGCTGAGCGAGGAGATCATCCACGCCCTCATGAAGGTCGAGGCGCTCCACGTCGCGGCCCGCACGTCCTCGTTCGCCTTCAAGGACAAGGCGGAGGACGTGCGCGCGATCGGCGAGAAGCTGGGCGTTCGGTCGGTCCTCGAGGGCAGCGTCCGGCAGGCGGGCGGGCGGCTGCGTGTGACCGCGCAGCTCATCGACGTCACGAGCGGGTACCAGCTCTGGTCGGAGCGCTTCGACCGGACCCTCGACGACATCTTCGCGGTTCAGGACGAGATCGCGCGCGCGATCGCTGGCACACTCCGCGTCCGGCTCCTCGGCGAGTCCTCGGCGCCGCGCGCGGCGGTGCTTCGGGATCCGGCGGCTTTCGACCTCTACTTGAAGGGTCGCTTCTTCTTCAACCGCCGATCTCCGAAGCAGGCGATCGAGGCGTTCGAGGCGGCGCTCGCGCGCGATCCCGCTTTCGCCGCCGCGTACACCGGGCTCGCGGATGCCTGGGGCATTCACGGCTTCTACGGCGGGATCGACACCCGGGTCGCGTTCGCTCGGGCCCGGACGGCCGTCGAGCAAGCGAAGGCCCTCGCCCCGGACGCGCCCGAAGTCGCGATGTCCTTCGCGATTCAGGAGCACTACTTCGGCTGGGACTTCGCGCACGAGGAGCGCGAGCTGCACGCCGCGCAGGAGGCGGCTCCGCAACTCGCGGCGCCGCATTACTGGCTCGGAATCATGTACGGGCTGCAGGGTCGCCTAGATGAGGCGCGTCCTTTCCTCGAGCGTTTCCGAGAGCTCGAGCCGTTCAATCCCCTCGCGTGGACGGCCTTCGGGTGGTCATTTTTCAGTGCGTTGCGATTCGAGGAGGCCCGCGACTCCTTCGCGCGGGCGCTCGACCTCGACGCGCACGTCCGATTGGCTCTGAACGGCTTCGGGCGCTCCCTTCTCATGCTCGGCGATCCGATGGCTGCGCTCGAGCCCCTCGAGCGCCTCGTCGGGGTGGCCGGCCGGGACTCGAGTTACGCGGTGGGGATGTGGGCCGAGGGGCTCGCGGCCGCCGGGCGTGCAGCCGAGGCGCGCGCGGCGCTGGAAAGTCTGCGTGTGTCGGGGAGCTATGTTTCGGCGACGCATGTCGTGAACGCCGAGCTTCGACTCGGCGAGCGGGAGGCTGCCTTCACGTCGCTCGTCCGCGCCGTGGACGAACGCAACGCACTCGCGTGGTGGTGGGTGCGCCACGAGCCCGGCCTCACGCCGCTTCGCGAGGACCCGCGCTTTCCGGCGCTCGCAGCGCGTATCGTGCCGGCGCGCTGAGCGCCGCTTGGCCGGGCCGCTACACTGTTTCCATGTCCGATCCTGTATGGACGCAATGGGAATTGCCGGGGGCTGAAGCGCGCAGAGATCCAGAGTCACGCCCGCTCGGACGGCGGTTTAGGTTCGAGAAATCGACCCTTTTCCTGATGGCTCCCCGGGCTGATGTCTCAGAGCGCGGTGGTCCGGGACTACCGGGCGCTGGAAATCGGACGGCGGCAAATGAACCGGCTGGAGCTAACCGTTCCGGAATGAGGAACTTCCCATGAAAGACCCTACTTGTCGTCCGGAGCGGCTCCTGCCAGTTCTGGTTCGAAAAGCAGCCTGAAGGAAGGTCACCCGGGGGAAACGTCGGTCGACGTGTGCGCGCACGGAGGCATCGTAGTGGCCGAGGCGCTGGTCTGTGCACGCCGGCGCCCGCCGCAATTCCCATTGCGCCCCTACACTCTAGATCACGGGTATTCGCGACCTCAACCGCGCTGAAGATGCTCGCGAGGACCGACACGTTTGTCCGTTGAAGGTGGACGCGAATCTGCGCGCTGCGAGGATGGTCAAGAAGCCGGTTCCATGCGTTGGTGTCGAAATACACAGCATCCCCGGTCGGAAACACGACCTCTTCCCTCTCCGTCCTCCGCTCGCCACTCACCGTCGTCCTGTCCCTCCCTGTCCTTTTCGAACCCACCTGGGTTCAGTCGGCGACCTAAGCACCCGAAACCTACCTGACGATGGGTCGAACCTGTTAACCAGTGAAACCTCTCCCCGTCCGACCTGTTAACCGCTCTCAGCCGCTCTCGACTCTTCAGGCCATCCGTAAACGGCCTCGCGCGAGGCGCAAACTCGCAGGCTCTCGCTGAGTCCGATACGATCACGCGGCGGAGCGATTCACGATGCCACCCGTTGTCCTGTGGTCCGTCGTCGTCCTTTTCCCGGTTTTTGAAATCGCTCTCGCACGGATCAAGCGGGCTAATGCCCAGACGTCTCAGCTCGAGGATCGCGGCTCCCTTCGTCTGCTATGGATCGCGATAACCGTAGGCGTAATTCTGGCCGTCGCCGCCCAATGGGTTCCGTCCGCTCGTCTTCCCGGCTCTGCCGAGCTGTACCGTCTCGTCGGTTCCGGGCTCATCCTTGCGGGTCTGGCTCTCCGCTTGGTTTCGATCCTCACGCTCGGCAGGCTCTTTACTGTCAACGTCGCGATTCACTCTGACCATCCTGTCGTAGAGAAGGGTCCCTATCGCTTCGTTCGTCACCCGT
>Ga0209385_1000989_pt1 | contig 11895 bp, 8 predicted proteins | sample NGEPerB_FD_184506 | JGI IMG/M metagenome (GOLD analysis project Ga0209385, IMG submission 184506) | Arctic peat soil microbial communities from the Barrow Environmental Observatory site, Barrow, Alaska, USA - NGEE PermafrostAB12-B... | ecosystem: Environmental > Terrestrial > Soil > Wetlands >... | reverse complement strand
CGCGTACAGGTCGACCAGGTCCTCGTCGCTGGCGCGTCCGAGAAACTCGGCCTCGGGATAGGCCTCGCTGAGCGCGGCGTGCTCAGGACCCGAGCCGACGATGCGAATCGGCGCGCCGGCGCGCCGGGCCGCCTCCAGCGCGACGTGCACGCGCTTGTGCGCGACCAGCTCGGAGACCACCAGCAGGGCGTCGCCCGGCTGGCCGGGGCGGAAGCGGTAGGTTTCCACGGGTGGGTGGATGATCGCCGCCTCGCGGCCATAGAAGGCCTTGATCCGATCCTGGGTCAGGCGCGAGTTGGCGATGTATGAGTCCACCCGGCGGCTCGCCGCGAGATCCCAGCTGCGCATCCACCGCAGCTGGACGCGCAGCAGCGGTCGCAGCGCCGAGGGTAGCTCGCCGAGCGCGCGCTCCTGCTCATACCATGCGTAGCGAAACGGGGCATGGCAGTAGCAGACGTGCACGGCGCCCTGGGGCACGCGCACGCCGTGGGCGAACGCGCTGCTGCTGCTGAGCACGAGATCGCACGGCGGCGGCCTCAGGCGCTGCGCGGCGAGCGGGTACAGCGGCAGCAGGCGCCTGAAGGTCTTCTGCCCGACGCCCAGCCGCTGCAGCGGAGATGTGGTGATCGCTCGCCCCGCGAAACGCCCGTGCGTTCCACGCTCGTCGTAGAGCAGAGTGAAAATCGGCGCGCGTGAATACAGCTCTGCCATCGCGGCAAAGGTGCGCTCGGCGCCGCGCATGACCAGCAGATAGTCGTGTGCGAGTGTGACGCGCCGCTCGGGCGCGGGTTGAGAGCCGTTGTCATTCACCTCCGCAAGAGTACCCTGGCCCGAGTCGTCGCCGGCCGCGAGCGTCGTTGAGATATGTTTGGCCGATGTCGGACACCATGTTCAAGGTCCTCGGCTGGCGCTCGCTGCTGATCCACGGAGACCCGTGCGTGTTGGATCGATGGCTGTGGCTGCGGCGACACTTGCGCAAGGGCCCGGTGAGGACGTTCGACGCCGGCTGCGGCAATGGCGTGTTCAGCATATTCGCGGCGCTGAGCGGTAACGAGGTCGTAGCAGCATCCTTCTCGGCACAGGAGCAGCATGATGCGCGCCGCAGGGCCGACTCCGCGGGGGCGACAGAGATCGACTTTCGTACGCTCGATCTCCGTGAGCTGGAGGATCATCGCGACTCGCTGGGCCTGTTCGACCAGATCATCTGCTTGGAGACGATCGAGCATGTGACAGACGACGAGGGGCTCGTGCGAACGCTCGCCGCGATGCTCGCTCCCGGCGGTCAGCTGATGCTCAGCACTCCGTTCGACGGTCATCAACCCCTGTATTCCGAGCAGCGGGATCCGAGCCCGGTCGAGGATGGTTCACACGTGCGCTACGGCTACTCGTCAGAGCGATTGAGTGAAATTGCCGATGGCGCCGGCCTCGACGTCGTCGATAGGGGATTCATCAGCGGCGTGGTTTCGCAGAGGATGACGGATTTGATGCGCAGGGCGACAGAGCGGCTCGGCCTGACGGCGGCGTGGGCTCTCGTTCTGCCCCTGCGCGCGCTCGTCTTCCTCGACGCGCCGCTGACGAAGCTGCTGCGATGCCCGTACCTGAGCGTAGCCCTGTGCGCCACGAAGCGGCGCTGAGCGGCTCGCGTCATCATCCACATCGTCCATGCGTGTATTGGTAACGGTGCCGTGGGGGGAGCGACTCGGCGGTGCCGAGGCGATGCTGCAGGCGATCCTCGACGGAGCACAGCGCAGCGGCCACGAGTTCGAGCTCGTGTTCTTCGAGCCCGGGTCCTGGCCGCAAGAGCTGAGCGCGGCCGGCTTTCACGTCGAGGTGATCGAGGCCGGGCGGCTTCGCCAAGCCCGTAGATCGCTGGCCACGGTCCTGCGCCTGGCGCGGATACTCCGGCGCCGGCGACCGGACCTGATCCTCAACTGGTCGGCCAAAACCCAGCTGTACGGCTCACCTGCCGCGGTGCTTGCCGGGATGCGCAAGCGCGTGGTGTGGTGGCAGCAGGCGATTCCCTCCGGCAAGGGGTGGCTCGACCGCACCGCCACGCTGCTGCCGGCGATCGCCGTCGGCTGCTACTCCACACCCGCCGCCGAAGCGCAGGCGCAGCTGTTCCCCTCGCGCCCGACGTTCGTCGTCGGCGCCGGCGCGCCGGTCCCGCAAGCGAGCTCGCAACCGGCTGCGCTGGAGCTGCCCGCGGATGTGCCCGTGGTCGGACTGGTCGGTCGGCTGCAGCCATGGAAGGGACAGGATCGTCTGCTGGCGGCCCAGGCGCTGCTCGGCCAGCGCGGTCAGGCGATCCACGCGGTCATCGTCGGCGGCGACTCGTGGGACCTCTCGCCCGAGTACGCCGCATCGTTGCCCAAGCTCGTCGACAGGCTGAAGCTCGCCGGAGCCGTGACGATGACCGGAGAGGTGCCCGACGCGGGCCCGTACATCGAACGGATGGACATTCTCGTCAACGCGTCTGACCCGGAGCCGTTCGGGATCGTCCTGCTGGAGGCGATGGCCAGGGGGGTGGCCGTGGTCGCGGTCGACTCGGGCGGGCCGGGCGAGTTCATCGACAACGGCCGCACGGGGGTGCTCGCGCGCTCGGGCGAGCCCGGCGACCTGGCCGATGCGCTGGAGATCCTGCTGAGCGACCCCGATCTGCGCGCTCGTGTCGCTCGTGCCGGTCGCGAGAGCTTCCTGCGCGACTTCACCGACGGCGCCCTGCAGGAGCGGTTCTTCGCGAGCCTTCAGGCGCTCCCGCCGGCTCCCTAGGCGGACACGGCTGGACCGTCGGGCTCGCCGGGGCGCCGCGCGGCGATCACGATCGAGACCGACGTGAGCGACGGGCAGCGCGTGCGAATGCTCTCCCGCCAGACGCGCCCCTTGCTCAGCGAGATCACATCGGCGCCGGCGAACTCCGGCGCCTCGACGGCGAGGCCCTCTTCGCCCAGGATGCGACCGGTGACATGCGGCAGGGCCGGTGACATGTGTGGCTGATAGTCGGGGCGAAAGCTCGTCAGGTTGCCGCGCAGACCCAGCTCGAGCCGATTGCGCAGGGTCGCCAGGTTGGGCGTGGACACGACGAGCCATCCGCCGGGCGCCACCAGTCGCGCGGCTGTGCGCAGCGCGCTCCACGGCGCCTCGAGGTGCTCGATGACCTCGATCAGCAGGACGCGGTCGGCCGGCGGCAGGTCACCGGCGTCCTCAGCCGCGCGTGCGTGAAACGTCACGTCTGCTCTGAGGTCGTCGTCCAGCCAGTCGATCGGGTCTATCCCGTTCAGGCTCGCCGGCTGCCACTCGTCGCGCAGCTTGCGCAGCAGGTCTCCGCGACCGCAGCCGATGTCCAGCCAGCGCAGGTGCGGTTGCGGTCGCGCCGCCGCGAGCGCCGTCCGCACGATCTCCGCCATCGATGCGCCGGCCGAGTCGATCTGGTCTGCGTAGGTGCGCATCGCGGCGATCCTAGCTGCGCGGCTCAGGCGCCACGGCGGCGCAGGCCCCTGCCGAGACACAGCCACCCGCGGCGCCTCAGCCGCTCTTCGGCGCGCCGGACATCGGTCGTCGCCAGCAGCGCCGGCGGGTCCCACAGCTTCCGCCGGTACGCCTCGCCGGGCGCGGAGGCGATCGGCCGGGTGATTCCCTGGCGCACGCCGAGGATCGTGTAGCCGTAGGACTCGAGCAGCTCGGTCACCGGCGTCGGCGGCGGCTCGTGCTCCTCGAAGACGATGTCGCGAATGAGCTTGGCCGACAGCAGCGCTCGGGCGCCGTCGAGGGCTTGCAGCTCGTGCATCTCCACATCGAGCTTGAGCACGCCGATCGGTTCCGTGAGCTCGTCGTCGAGGCGCACGGTGCGCACCTCGATGGAGTTCACCTGCTCGCCGGCCTGCAGCGACGCGGTGCCCTTGTTGTAGGCGAACATCTCCGGGTCGACGACCAGCGGGAGTGTCCCGCTGGTCGAGGAGACGGCGGCCCGGCGCAGGTCGACGACGTCCAGTCCGTCGACATCCCGCCAGAGAGCGACGTTGCGCGCGAGCGTCTGCAGGATGAGCGGGTGTGGCTCGAAGGAGATCACGCGCCCGCGCGTGCCGACGGCATGGGCGAGCAGGTTGGACATCAATCCCACGTTCGCTCCCGCGTCGACGGCGGTCTCGCCCGGGTCGGTCAGACGCGCGAGCGTCTCGGCGACGATCAGGTCGTAGACGCCGGTTCGCGCCACCGCCCGCCCGAGCGAGTCGGGCCAGCAATACAGCTGCGAGCCCCAGGCCGTGCGCACCAGATGCGGACTGCCGTCAGCCGGCGCCGTCGTCCGCAGGCGGGCGCCCAGCTGCGCTGGGCGAAACCAGTAGTAGGGACGGTTGACAAACCGGTAGGCCCGGAGCGCCGGTGAGGGGGGTCGGTGGACGGTGTCACTCATGAAGGCGCGCTCTGTGCGTGATCGACGCGCCGGGCGAATGCTGGCGCGTGCGATTTCGATCCCGCCGACCCGACCGGCGCGGCGAGAGCCTACACGACGGCAAAATCCGCGTACGGCGGGTCGCAGCGCCCGATTCGCGGGCAATGTCGTTCAGTAACCTGGGACGCGGATGCATGCGCGAGCGGACCTAGTGCCAAGCGATGTGACTGACCGCAGCGCGGCGCCCGGTGCGGTGACGATCGTCGCGCACGACATCGGCTCGGTGGGAGGGATGGAGCGCGTGCTCGCAGAGCTGATCCTCGGGCTGCGAGCTCGCGGCCACGAAGTCACAGTGATCGCGCGCACGTGCGCGCTGCCGCAAGATGCGGGAGTGAAGTTTCATCGCGTGCGAGGACCCAGCCGCCCCGCGCTGCTTGCCTATCCGTGGTTCATGCTGGCCGGCTCGCTGCTGCTCTGGCGTTGGCGCCGGGGCGTCGTTCAAGCGACCGGTGCGATCGTGTTCAATCGCGTCGACGTCGTGGCGGTCCACTATTGCCACCAGGTGGGGCCGGCCAACCCGAGTCGCTCCTCGGCGCTGTTTCGCGTGCACGCGTGGTTGGTGGGTCACCTGCTGCGGATTGCCGAGCGGATGTACTTTCGCGCCAACAGATCGGCCACCTTCGTAGGTGTCTCCGAAGGCGTCGCCGAGGAGGTCGGCGAACACTACCCCGCGCTGCGCGAGCGCGTTATGAGCATTCACAACGGCGTCGACACGGTGGGCTTCTCGCCCGGAGCCCGCGAGCCCGACGCGCGGGCGCTGCGGGCAAAGCTCGACATCTCGGCGGACCGGTTGATCGCCGTGTTCGTGGGCAGCGAGTGGGAGCGCAAGGGTCTCGCGCCGCTGATCCGCGCGCTTGCGTCCGCAGCCGATTGGGATGTCGTCGTCGCCGGCGACGGAGATCGCCAGCGCTACCAGGAGCTCGCCGACTCGCTCGGGGTCGGAGGCGCGATTCATTGGCTCGGAGTGACCGGCGATGTGCAACTCGTGTACGCGCTCGCAGACGTGTTCGTTCTGCCCTCCAGCTATGAGACTTTTTCACTGGTCACATTCGAGGCCGCCGCGAGTGGGTTGCCGCTGCTCGCCACACCTGTGAGCGGGGTGCGCGAGCTGATCGATGACGGACAGAACGGGTTTCTGATCGATCGCGATCCACAGACGATCGCGCGACGGCTGAACCAGCTCAGCGAGGATGTGTCACTGCGAACGCGACTCGGACGCAGCGCGCGTGAGTCGGCGCTCGGATTCAGCTGGGAACAGATGGTCAGCAAGCACGAGCAGCTGTACGCACGCGTGGCCGCCGAGCGGCGAGTCTGAGAGCCCGCGGCGATCGTCGCGCAGTGAGGTCAGTTCGCGCGGGCCAGCTCGGCGGCGGCAGGGTCGCATGCGCCCACGAGCAGGCGCTCCAGCGCGTCGCTGGCCGCCGGCACGGAGAAGAGCTCGGCGACCGCGGCCCTCCCGGCCGTCGCCAGCCGCTGACGCAGAGCCGGCTGTTCGCGCAGCTCGATCAGCCGGGCAGCCAGCGCCTCAGCGTCGCCCTCGGGGAAGACCAGGCCGCCGCCGGTGAGCTCGATCAGCCACGGGATCTCGCCGGAGTCCGAGCCGACCACCGGGACGCCGCACCACAGCGCCTCGACGATCACACGGCCGAACTGCTCCTTCCAGGTCGGCGTGGTGTGTGAAGGCAGCACGAGCACGTCGAGCTTGGCGTAGGCGGAGCCCATCTCGTCGTGACTCACGCCGTCCAACACCTTCACGCGCGAGCCGGGGATCGGTTGTCCCTCCAGTTGCGGTCGCTGCTCACCGTCGCCGATCATCAGTAGCTCCACGGGCGCCTGCAGTCGTCGCACCGCCGCCAGCAGGTCGAGCAGGCCCTTGCTCGGCACCAGGCGCCCGGCGTACCCGACGGTGAAAGGGCGCTCGCCGCTGGAGGACACGCTCTCCCAGGCCGGCACCGCGTGCGGCGCCAGCGCGACCGCTCCCCTGGCTCCCCACGCCCGCGCGAGTCGCCCGGCGCTGTCAGAGCGCGTGGCGACGAAGGCCGCGTCGCGCAGCACGCGAGAGCGCATCAGGCGAACGGGAAGCGGGAATCGCCTGTCGATGTTCTCCGCGCACTGCACCCCGAAGGGGATGCCGAGCTTGGTCAGCGCCCGGGCCCATTGGGTCGCCGAGATCGAGAACGGCTCGGCCTCGACGAACGCCACGTCGGGGTTGACCCGGGCTGCCAGCGCGCGACAGTTGGCTAGGTAGAAATGCCGCTGCGGACGTCCGCGCAGGGCCACGGGGGTTGGCAGCAGCGCCGCCTGCATTCCGTCGAGCACCTGGGGCTCGGTGTCCTTGAGCGAGTACTCGCTGCGCCAGCGGCTCGGCAGCACGATCGTCGTCTGCCAGCCACGCCTGTCGAGCTCGCGGTAGACCTCCTGGTTGACACTCACGACGGCGGGATGACTGACCACCAAAAGCCGGCGCCGACCCGCTGGTGAGGGCTCGTCGTCGCTGCTCTGCGAGAGGGGAAAAGCGGGAGGAGCCGGCGAGCTGGACACGGCGACATCGTTGCATGCAGCCTTGCCGAGCGTCGCTGGTGGAGCGGTAGTCTTTAGTCCCCAATTACGCAAGACCGTATGATGGCTCCCGACCGGCCCACGGACGGATCCTGCAGTCGATGAACGAGACGACCGACGCCACCTCCATCCTTCTTCCGCTCTGGAGGCGCAAGTGGTTGATCCTCACGGTGGGGGTAGTAGTCGCGGCTGCGAGCTACTTCTACTACAAGCACGCCACGCGTGTTTATCAGTCGACGACGCAGATCTATCTCGGCGCCAGCCTCGAAGAACAGGCTCCGGGTGAAAAGACGAGCAGCAAAGGGCAGACGGCAAACGTCGCCAATCAGGTGGCGATCATCAATTCGATCGTCATTGAACAGGTGCGACAGCAGTTGCGCCAGAAAGACAAGGCGCTGATACGTGGCAGCAAGGTCCGTGCGAAGTCGCCCGAAAAGAGCGAGTTCATAGCGATAACCGCCGAAGCGCACACGGCCAAAGGCGCGGCGCTGCTGGCGAACACCACCGCGCGTACCTTCATCCGGCGCCAGCACGCCAGCCGACAGCGCGCCACAGAACGGGCGATCGCGATCGCCCGCCGCCAGCTGCGCAGGATCGAAGCGGCGAGCGTGCCCAAGGCTGTGCCGAAGACGGCAGGCAAATCCAAGAACGCGCCCGCTGTCACCAGGACGCCCAGCACCTCCAGCGTGCTGCAGGCGGCGGCGTTGAACAGCAAGATCAACCAGCTCGAAGCGAGCCTTGGTGTCGCCGGCGCCGAGCAGATCAAGCCCGCCAAGGCGACCACGGCTCTGCTGCTCTCGCCCAAGCCGCGCAAAAACGCGATCTTCGGCTTCGTCATCGGGATCGTCCTGGCGGCGATCGCGGCATACGCGCTCGGTCGATTCGACCGTCGGCTGCGTTCGCTGGCCGGCATCGAGGGAGCGTTCGGATCGCAGATCCTCGCCAGCTTTCCCAAGGTCAGACGCCCGATCGTGCGACGCGACGGAGAGCCGACGCCGTCGCGGCTTCTTGTCGAGCCACTGCGGCGATTGCACACAGCGCTGCAACTCGGTGTGAACCCCGATCCCCGGCGCACCAGGCCATCGCGGACGGTCCTGTTCGTCAGCGCGGACGCGGGCGACGGCAAGTCGACGCTGGTCGCCGATCTGGCGTTGGTCCAGCGTGACTCCGGTGAGCGCGTGGCCGTCGTGGAGGCCAACTTCCGCCGCCCGGCCCAGGCGAGGCTGCTGGGCCTCGATGGCGCTGAGGGCCTCGCGGAGGTTCTCACGGGAAAGCTTGCTGTCGGTCAGGCCATGCAGCGCGTGCATCCGATCCAGCCGGCCGAGCTCTCCGACGATCCCGGCGCGGGAGCGCCGGTTGCGACCATGGTCGAGTCGCGTGAGGCCGGCACGCTGTTCCTGCTCGCGGGCGGCCGATCGGTTCCCAACCCCCCGGCGCTGCTCGGGCATGCGGCGATGGCCGATCTGCTGCGCTCGGTCTCAGAGGACTTCGACTACGTGCTGATCGACGCTCCCTCGCCGCTGGAAGTCAGCGACGTGATGCCACTGCTCAAGCTCGTCGATGCGATCGTGATCGTCGCGCGCGCCGGTCACACGCGAGAAATGTCCGCGCAGCGGCTCGTCCAGCTGCTCGCCCAATCCAATGCTCCTGCGCTCGGCATCGTTGCCAACTGCCTGCCGCGCAGAGAAATCAAGCGATACGGCTTCGCGGCGGCCAACGGGCGGGTGTGGTCGGGCAAGCTGATGGGTAGATGACCACCCCCCACCTGCGCCTGTCGGGGGGAGCCGGCGCGGTGCATCCGGTGGTCTTGGACAGGCGCATCCGCGACATCGCGCTGGTTGGGCTCTCGGGGCTGGTTCCCGCGGTCATCGCTCTCGGCCTCACCGTTGCGCTGCCCAACACGAGCGTGCTGGTCGTGCTCGGGGCGATCCTCGCTGTGCTCGCGATCGTCGCGCTGATCGTCAACAGCCGTCTCGAGGTCACCGTCGGGCTGCTAGCCGTCTACCTGGGATTGCTCGACGGCCCGGTGAAGCTTGGCATCGGACGCAGCGAAGCGACCGCCGCGATCCGCAACGTCCTGATCCTCGCGGTCTGCCTGGGCGCGGTGATGCGTCTGCTCGCGCGCAGGGAGCGCGTCAAGCTGCCTCCTCTCTCGGGCTGGGTCCTCGCGTTCGTCGCGATCGTCGTCGTCAACGCCTTCAACCCGAAGACCCACGGAGTGCTGCACGTCCTCGGCGGTTTCAGGCAGGAGCTGCAATGGGTTCCCTTCTTCTTCTTCGGGTACGTGCTTGTGCGCTCCAAGAAGCGCCTGCGCCAGCTGTTCATCATCATCGGCGTGATCGGGCTGGCCAACGGTGCGGTGGCCACTTATCAGACGGGTCTCAGCCCCGCCCAGCTGGCCAGCTGGGGGCCGGGCTACCGGGCCTTGGTGCAGCCCACGACGGTCGGCAAAAAGGGCTCCATCGCCCGCACCTACAGCAGCGAAGGCCAGGCGCGGGTACGGCCGCTGGGACTCGGCTCTGACAGCGGCTTCAGCGGTGGCGTAGGAGTGATCGCGCTGCCCTGCTGCCTGGCGCTGCTGGCGACCTGGCGGTCGCGCCGAAGATGGGTCGCCGCGCTGCTGGGTCTGGGTGCGCTGGTCGCCGTCGCGACCGGCCTAGGGAGATTGCAGGTCGTCGGAGCCGTGCTGGGGGTTTTCGCGTTCGTCGCGCTCGCGTCGCTGGCCGGGCGCAGAGTCACGCGTGCGCTCGGGGCGATGCTCGTGATCGTCGCGCTCGCCGTGCCGCTCGGCGCCGTGCTCGTGTCCGCGGTGGGCGGCGGGACGTTCAAGCGTTACGAAAGCATCGCGCCCAGCGAAGCGGTGTCGACGGTGCCCAGCCACAAGTCATCGGCCTGGAGCAAAATCCCACAGTTCCTCGCGTCGGCGCCGCTGGGCGTCGGGCTCGGAACGGTCGGGGCCGCTGGCGGCTTCGGCGGCAAGGTCACAGAACTGGTGGAAGGCCACGGGGTGAGCGCCGAGACGCAGTACAACCTCGTCGCCGACGAACTCGGCGCCCCTGGCCTGCTCGCGTGGATCGCCCTGACGATCTTCGTGATCGTGCTGGTCGCTCGCGGGATCCGAAGAGTCGGCGACGGCGAGCTCGCGATCATGCTCGCGGGAGCATTCGCTCCCTTCATCGCGCTGACGCTCGAGGGGTTCTCGGGGCCGTTCATCACGAGCACGGCGTCGGGCCCCTACTTCTGGCTGGCGGTCGGCATGGCCGCGTACTGGTTCGCCGGGCCGGGACGCCAGACGCGAGAGGCGAAGATCGTCCGTCCCGATCGTCACGTCGGCTCGGCCTCTCCGGTGGCTGCGTGATGCGCGTGGGCAAGCGACGCAAGGACGCCGGCCCGCAGCGGGGCTCGACGCGCTACCGCGTCAACCTGCTGCTGGGCAAGCGGCGCAGGTCGGTAGTCGTGCTCGCGATCTGCTCGATCTTCTCCGGCTTCACCGAAGCGGGCACTCTGGCGCTGATCGCGCAGGTCGCGGCGACTCTCGTCAGCGGCCACAAAGTGGTCCATTTCGACCATGGGCCGATCCAGATCAACGCAACGATGACAACGCTGATCCTCGTCGCGTTCGGCCTGGTCCTGCTGCGCATCCTGCTGCAGTTCCCGATCTCGATTCTGCCCGCGCGGATCGCCTCCGACGTCCAGGCGACCATGCGCACGAACCTGTTCGACGCGTTCACGCGCGCCTCGTGGTCGGTGCAGTCCCAGGATCGCGAGGGACAGCTTCAGGAGACGGCGACCAGCCAGGTGATGTCGGCGACCGGCGGCGCGCTGCAGGCGACGAGCCTGATCACCTCCTCGTTCACCTTCCTCGTGCTGCTCGCCTCGGCCGTGGCGCTGAATCCCGTTGCGGCCGTCGCGGTGCTCGCGGCGACCGTGGCGCTGTTCGGACTGCTCCGGCCCCTGCGCGCGCGCGGCGTCCGCAGCTCGCGCGGGCTCTCCAAGGCGCAGGTCGAATACGCGGGCGGCATCGCCGAGTCGATCCGTGTCGCCGAAGAGAGTCAGGTCTTCGGTGTGACCGGCGCCCAGCGCGGTCGAATTGCCACGCTCGCCGGCAACGCTCGCGAGTACTACTACCGCACGCAGCTGCTGAACAGGCTCGTGCTCAACTTCTACCAGAGCGTGATCTACCTGCTCGTCGTCGGCGGGATCGCCGGGCTCGTGGCTGCGGGGCGCTCGCACGTCGGATCGCTCGCCGCCGTGGTGCTCGTGCTGCTCCGAGCCGGGACGGCCGGGCAACTCGTCCAGGGCGCCTATCAGGGCCTGGCGCAGGCGCTTCCGTTCATCGAACGCACGCAGGAGGCCGTCGAGCGCTACGAGGCCAGCGCGCCGGTGTATGGCGAGCAGCCGTTGCCCCGCGTGGACGACTTGAAGTTCGAGCGGGTCTCCTTCGCCTACAGCGCCGATCGGCCCGTGCTCACGGACCTCAGCTTCGAGGTCTCCGGCGGAGAGGTGATTGGGATAATCGGCCCGTCGGGCGCCGGCAAGTCGACGATCGTGCAGCTGCTGCTTCAGCTGCGAAAGCCCGATCGGGGCCGCTACCTGGTCAACCGCGTCCCCGCCGATCAGTTCGCCCGCGTCGACTGGTACCGGCAGGTCGCCTACGTGCCACAGGAACCGCGCCTGTTGCACGCGTCCGTGGCCGACAACATCCGCTTCTTCCGCGACGTCGACGACGATGCGGTGCAGCGCGCCGCCAAGCTCGCGCGCATCCACGACGACGTCATCGCCTGGGCTGATGGGTATGAGACGATCGTCGGACCGCGCGCCGATGCGGTCTCCGGTGGTCAGCAACAGCGGATCTGCCTCGCTCGAGCGCTCGTGGCGCGGCCCGAGGT
>Ga0209385_1000988_pt1 | contig 11899 bp, 11 predicted proteins | sample NGEPerB_FD_184506 | JGI IMG/M metagenome (GOLD analysis project Ga0209385, IMG submission 184506) | Arctic peat soil microbial communities from the Barrow Environmental Observatory site, Barrow, Alaska, USA - NGEE PermafrostAB12-B... | ecosystem: Environmental > Terrestrial > Soil > Wetlands >... | reverse complement strand
AGTCGACCCCTTGGAAGCCGGCACTCGCCGCCGTGCACACGAACAGGGGCCACACGGCCGGATGGGGGAGCGATGCGTTGACGGCCAATCCCCCGACGGCCGCGGCCATGGCCAGCTGGGTGAGGATCACCACCTTCTTCCGGTCCATGGCGTCGGCCAGCGTCCCACCCCAGAGGGCCCCGGCCAACAGCGGCACCAGTTGGGCCAGGCCGATCAGGCCGACGACGAGTGTCGAATGGGTCAGCCGATACGCCTGAAACGACACCGCCACCAGGGTGAGCTGCGAGCCGATCCCCGACACCATCTGGCCTTCCCACAGGCGGCGGAACTGCGGGTACCGGCGAAGCGGAGCGATGTCGACGACGAGCCGGGCCACCACCCAACGGTACCGGCCGGGGATCGGGGGCCTCGGGCCGCCCCGACCGTGATCGGAGCCGGCCGGGGAGCGAGCGTTTCTCGGCGCCGGGGTTGCCCCACGACGCCCGTCAGGTGACACCCGATCGGCTGTCCGGCCCGCTACACTGATCTCCGTGAGGGTCATGGATGCTACATCGGGGACGGAATCTCGTCGCTCCGAGCGCAACGAGAAGGTCTCGGTGATCGAGACTGCGGGCAGCGACTCACTCTCTTCTTCCATGGCTGTATCGATCGCCGGCGTTTCGACGGCGTGCAGCAAGGACGCCCTCGTAACCAGTGCCAAGGCAGTTCGAGAGGCGCTTTCGACGGGATGACAGACCCCCACAAGGTCTGGAACCGTCGAGGAGTCGCTTCTTGGGAAGCGGCTCCTTTCTTGTTGTGGCGCCCGATCCGGCACGGAAAGGCCGCACGACCCTGACCACGGGGAGCGACGCGACCCCACGGCCGTTCTGGCGGGCCCCCGGACACCGAATCCGACGCGCAGGGGCAGTCGGCCGACCGAGCGGCCACACCGCCTCTTCGCACCGAGGCCCGATCCGGCCCGCAGCCGATCACCCGGTACCGGAAACCCGGCCCGGTGAAGCCGGGCACAGCCATCCGGGAACAACCATCGAAGAACACCGAGAAGAGAAAGGAGTACACGATGAACGAATACGAACGCATCGCAGAGTTTCAGCAACCGCCGACAACGGCCAGCGCGGCCGGGTGGTCCTCGGACGGGGTCCTCGACCCTGGCGATTCCCATGTCAAGGGCGAGCCGTCCCTCTGCGTCGGTGAAGCAGCCTGACCGCGCGGACGCCGGCCTGCCGACTCACCGGGCGGGTGACGACGGGTCAGGCGGCGTCCGGCGGCTCCTGGCGCTCGAACTGGATGCGGTACAGCTCGGCATACTGCCCCCCGGCGGCGAGGAGTTCGTCATGGCGCCCGCGTTCCACGATGCGCCCGCGGTCGAGCACCAGGATGACGTCCGCCTCCCGCACCGTGGACAGCCGGTGGGCGATGACCAGGGAGGTGCGGCCCTGCAGGGCGGTGGCCAGGGCCTTCTGCACCGCGGCCTCGGACTCGGAGTCCAGGTGGGCGGTCGCCTCGTCGAGCACCACGACCTCTGGGGCCTTCAGCAGGAGTCGGGCGATGGCCAGGCGTTGCTTCTCGCCTCCGGACAGGCGGTAGCCGCGGTCGCCCACGACGGTGTCGATGCCGTCGGGAAGGGCGTCGACCATCGTGGCGATCTGGGCGCCGGCCAGCGCCGAGGCCAGCTCTGCATCGGTGGTGTCCGGCTTGGCGTAGACCAGGTTGTCCCGGATGGTCTCGTGGAACATGTGGGCATCCTGGGTGACCACGCCGACCGTGGCGGCCAGCGACTCCATGGTGGCGTCCCGGACGTCCAGTCCATTGATGCGGATCGACCCCGACCGTACGTCGTACAGGCGAGGCAGCAACTGGCTGATGGTCGTCTTGCCCGCCCCCGACGGGCCGACCAGGGCCACCAACTGGCCCGGCTCGGCGGCGAAGGTGACGTCGAACAGCACCTGCTGGGAGACGGTGGTGTCGAGCACCGCCACCGACTCCAGCGAGGCCAACGAGACCTCCTCGGCGGTGGGGTAGCGGAAGTCGACGTGGTCGAACTCGACGCGCGCCGGCCCCGTCGGGACGGGCCGGGCGTCGGGCTTGTCGGTGATCATCGGCGGCAGGTCGAGGACCTCGAAGACCCGGTCGAAGGAGACCAGCGCGGTCATCACGTCGATCTGCACGTTGGACAGGGCGGTGAGCGGTCCGTACAGCCGGGTCAGGTAGGCAGCCAGGGCGACGACCGTTCCCAGCTGCAGGCCCCCGTCCACCACCTGAACGCCGCCCCAGCCGTACACGACCGCGGTGGCCAGTGCCGCGGTCAGCGTCAGGGCGGCGATGAAGAAGCGGGCGTACATGGCCTGGGTGACGCCGATGTCACGGACCCGGCCCGCCTTGCTCTCGAAGGCGTCGCGCTCGTCCTTGGGCCGGCCGAAGAGCTTGACCAACAGTGCGCCGGACACGTTGAACCGCTCGGTCATGGTGGTGTTCATCTGGGCGTTGAGCCCGTAGGACTCGCGGGTGATGGCCGATAGTCGCCTCCCCACCCGCTTGGCCGGCAGCACGAAGATCGGCAGGATGATCAGGCTGATCAGTGTGATCTGCCACGACAGTAGGAACATGACGATCAGCACCAGCGTCACGCTGATCAGGTTGGAGACCACCGAGGACAGGGTGTCGGTGAACGCCTGCTGGGCCCCGATGACGTCGTTGTTGAGCCGGCTGATCAGTGCGCCCGTCTGGGTGCGTGTGAAGAAGGAGATGGGCATCTTCTGGATGTGCTCGAACACCTTGGACCGCATGTCGAAGATGAGTCCCTCACCGACCTTGGCCGAGACCCAGCGGATGCCGATGGACAGACCGGTGTCCGCGATGGCCAGTACGGCCGCCACCAGCGCCAGGCCCAGGATGAGGGGCTTGTTGTGCTCGGGAATGCCCTTGTCGATGATGGAGCGGAACAGCAGGGGGTTGACCACCCCGATCACCGCGTCGACGACCACCAGCACCAGGAACCAGGCCAGAATCCTCCGGTAGGGCCGGGCGAATTGGAACATCCGCTTGGCAGTGCCCTTGGTGACGCGCTGCTGGGTCACCGACTCGTCGCGGCGCATCGAGCGCATCACGCCACCGAATTGGCCGCCTCCACCCATGCCGTGGCCGGGCATGCTCACCGAGGTGCTCCACCGAGGGGTTCCATTCCTCGGACCCTACAGTTTTGGGCGGATGGTCCCATCTCCCGCAGGGGTACCGCGGCCTTTTCCGGAAGTGGCCGAATGGAACGGCGGCGGCGGCTACGGGGGAGCGGCGGTCAGGTGACCAGGCCCCTCCCGTAGACCGGCGGCAGGTCGAGGGCGGTGAGCAGGCCAGGGGCACCCTCGACCACGGCGGGAATGGAGTTGACCAGGCGCATGGCGGTGGCCTTGAGCCCCGCCGTGTTGTGGTCACCATCGCTGCCGAGGAGTTGGAGGTCGAGGGTGTAGTTGGGCTCCCCGGAGACCTGCACCCGGTAGCAGCCGAGGCCCGCCGGTTGGGGCCACTCCGGCGCCAGGTCGTCATGGAGGCGGGTGACGTGCTCGAGCACGATGGCTGGCCTGCCGTTGCGCATGCCGCGCAGTTCGAAGTGGAGAGCGGCCGCGGTACCCTTCTCGATGGTGCCGGAATCGACCTCGAAGGTCTCGAGGGCCGGCTTCCGCTCGTACCACTCCTCGATGGAGTCGAGCTCGACGTCGAGGCCGGCGGCCAGTTGCCGCACCACGCTTCCCCAGGCCATGGTCATGACCCCGGGCTGCAGGATCATCGGCACCTCGTCGATGGGCCGCCCGAATCCCATGATGTCGAAGATGACCATCGGCTGGTTGTAGGTCGCGTAGTTGAGGACCTCGGACACGCGCAACTCGTCGATCCGCTCGCTCACGCCGGTGAGCACCAGCGGCAGGGCGTCGTTGGCGAACCCGGGGTCTACCCCGTTGACGAAGAGCGACACGCCGCCCTCGATGGCTGCGTTGTGCACCGGCTCGATCATCGAGTCGTCGACCACCCCGAACGGGTACTGCAGGAACACCGGACCGCTCGAGACCACGTTCACCCCGGCCCGGAGGATCCGCTGCAGGTCTTCGAGCGCCTCCATCAGGCGGTTGTCGGCCATGGCGGTGTGGACCGCCACGTCGGGCCCGAGGGCCAGCAGGGCCTGGACGTCATCGGTGGCGGTCACGCCCAGGGTGCGGCCCAGGCCGGCCAGTTCGCCGGCGTCCCTGCCCACCTTGTCGGGGTTGGACACCCAGAGGCCGACCAATTCGAGGTCGGGTCGGGCGTCGATGCCGGCGATGGCGTGCCGGCCGACGTTGCCGGTGCTCCAGGCGACCACTCGATAGGTCTTGGTCATGCTGTCCCCCTCTGTCGTGGACGGATGGTTCGACGGGCCCGGCTCATACGTCGGGAAGTCCCATGTCGAGGTTGGGCGCCTCGGTGCCGCCGTCGACCTCGAGCACCTTGCCGGTTATGTACGACCCGGCCTGCGACGCCAGGTAGACGACAGCAGCAGCGATGTCCTCGGGGTCACCGATGCGCCCGAGTGGCGTGCCCGCCTCCATTGCCTCGCGCAGTGCGGCGGTCTGCATCACGATGTCGAGGGCGGAGGTGGCCACCGACCCCACGGCGATGGCGTTGACCCTGATGAGCGGGGACAGGTCGGCGGCGGCCAATCGGGTGTAGTGGGCAAGCGCCCCTTTGGCAGTGCCGTAGGCCAGGAACCCTCGACCCGAGAGCCGCCCCATGGCCGATGAGATGTTGACGACGGAACCGCCGCCGCCCTCCAGCATGAGCGGTACCGCCGGACGCAGTAGGGCGTGGGCGGTCGACACGTTGAAGTGGAACGCCTGCTCCATCTGGCCCGGTGAGGTGTCCATGAACGGCCGGGGCATTGCGCCGCCCACGTTATTGACCACCAGATCGAGGCGCCCGAAGGCCTCCCGGGCGTGATCCACCAGGGCGGCCACGGCGTCGAGGTCGCTGAGGTCGGCGGTGACCACCACGGCCCGGCGCCCGGCGGCCTCGATCTTCGCGGCCACTTCGCCGAGCTGGCCCGCCGTCCGGGCCGAGATGACCACGTCGGCGCCGGCCTCGGCCAGGCTCACCGCGGCGGAGGCCCCGATACCTCGGCCCGCGCCGGTGACGACGGCCACCTTGTCGTCCATGCGGAATCGATCGAGAATCATGTGCGAGGTCCCCCTTCGTCGCCGACCGTGGTGCCAGCCGATGACAGTGCTAGCAGTCCGAGGCCCACCGGCGCCACGCCCTTGGAGTGGCGCCGGTCGCTCCCGGTCGATACACGGTGGTCCGGGGAGCACAATCGCCTGCTGCGGTTGCCTGTCCCTGCTCAATCGGCCACCTCGGCCACGGCGACGATGTTGGTGGGGCGCACCCGGACCACGAGCTCGCCCGGCACGCTGTTGCGCCGCCCGACTGCCCGGCGTTCTCCGGTCCCATGTAGCAGCCCCCGATCACGGTCGCCCAGTGGGCGACCTCCTCCAGGTCCTCCCCCACGGTGGCGATTCCCTCGATGGGCCGGGTCGAGGGCGAACCAGACGGGGCCACGTGGGGCCGCCCGTCGGCCCGGACCGTGGCGAGCTTTCCGGTGCGGGCCGGCTCGTCGGTGAGGAAGGCGACCAGTTCGTCGTCGGCCATCGGGTGCTGGGGCATCAGGTCCTCAGATAGGGCCCGGCGGCGGTCAGGCCGGACGGGTGGACGGCAGTCCGAGCTTCCGGTGATCCCACGAGACGGTGCGCTCCACGGTGAGCTTGGCCACGATCCGCTTGTTGAGCATGGTCTCGACGAACGGGCGCAGCTCCTCGGAGTAGGCCCCGTAGTAGCGCTCGAACAGGTTGACCCCGAGCTCCCACATCTTGTCGGGATCGTCGACGATCTCGGCCCGGCCGACCAATTCGACCCCGCGCAGCTCCTCGTAGTAGTCGCCGTCCTCGAACATGCAGGTCATCCTCGGGTCGCGCCCGAGGTTGACCGCCTTCTGGGCCTTGGCCTTGGTCTCGATGGCGATCGAGCCTTCGAGGAATCCGTACCACATGGCCACTGCGTGGATCGAGCGGTCGTGATTGAGCGTACACATGGTCATCGGGCGCCGTTCGTGGAGGAAGGTATCGATCTCCTCGGGGGTCATCCTGATCAGGTCGCGCTGCTTGACGCCGTGGCCCATCTGCTGGTTGACCTGCTGCTCTTCGCTCATCCGACCCTCCCTGGCGGTGCCGGCCGGCACGCGGCCCCGGCGGGCAGCGTACCGGCCACCGGTGGTGCCCGGGCAAGAATGGGCCGGTGGACCCTCACTCCGGCGGCCTCGGACGGTCATCGTCGGGCCGGGCAGGGCAGCCTCGCCTGCACGTCTCGTTCGTCTGCACCGGCAACATCTGCCGGTCGCCGATGGCCGACGTGGTGCTCCGGCACCTGGCCTCGGATTCGCCGATTCCGGGCCGGGGGTACCTCGCCGATCGCCTAGAGGTCTCCAGCGCGGGCACTGGCGGGTGGCACGCCGGTGACCCGATGGACCCCCGGGCCCGCGCCGCTCTCGAGGGACGAGGGTACGCCGATCACGGGCACCGGGCCCGGGCCTTCGGGTCGTCGCGGTTCGGGTCGACCGACCTGATCGTGTGCATGGACCGCGGCCACCGGCAGACCCTGCAAGGCCTGGCCCGCGCCCACTACGGCGACGATCGCTACGACGAGCGCCTGGTGATGCTCCGTGGCTTCGACCGGCGGGCCGGGGGAGCCGTCGACGTGCCCGATCCCTACTACGGCAACGAACAGGACTTCGAGACGTGCCTCGCCATGATCGAGTCGGGGTGCGCGGGGCTCGTCGACCACCTGGTCACATCGTTGATCGCCGACGGCTGACCCTGGGGCAGGAGGCACCCCGTCGGGCATCACACCACGCGGAAAGGGCCCTCAGCCGCCGGATTCGCCGATCTGGGAGACTGCGGCCCGTGGACGCCCCGATCGCCGGGAAGTGCGATGTCAGATTCGGCGCCGTGCGCGAGGCGTTCGCCGGCAACTTCGCCGGGCGGGGCGAGGTGGGCGCCGCCGTGTGCGTGATGGTCGACGGCAGGGCTGTCGTCGACCTCGTGGGCGGATGGGCCGACGAGGCCGGCGAACGCCCCTGGCGGCCCGACACCCTGGTGGACTTCTACTCCGTCGGCAAACCGATCGTCGCGCTGTCGGCGTTGCAGCTCGTCGATGCCGGGCTCATCGGCCTCGACGACCCGATCGTCACGGTGTGGCCGGAGTTCGGTGCGGGTGGCAAGGATGCCGCCACCCTGCGCCAGGCGCTGTGCCACCGTGCCGGCGTGCCCGCCATCCGCGAGCCGTTGACCAACCGTGACCTGTGGGACTGGGAGCGCATGACCGGAGCGCTCGGGGCCACAGCGGCCTGGTGGGAGCCGGGGACCCGTCACGCCTACCACACGAACACCTACGGTCATCTGATCGGAGAGGTCGTCCGACGGGTCGGCGGAGAGAGCTGCGGAACCCGACTGCGTTCGATGGCGGGTCCGCTGGACGCCGATCTGTGGTTCGGGGTACCGAGGGCCGGACAGCACCGCTGCGCAGAGGTGATCTGGGCCGGGACGGGCTCTCCGGGAGCCCTGGACTTCGGGTCGCTGTCCGGCGATGAGCTGATGACGATGCTCGGCTACTTCAATCCCTCCGGGTACTCCTCGATGGGGGTCGTCAACACGGCCGCATGGCGGAGTGCAGAGGTCCCTTCGACCAACGGGCACGGCACCGCCGCCGGAATCGCCCGCCTGTACGCCGCGTTGCTCGAGCCCGGCCGCCTGGTGTCAGCCGGGCTTCTGGCGGAGGCCACCTCCCCCCAGTCAGAGGGGTTCTGCCCGGTGCTCGGGGAGGAGGTCACTTTCGGGCTCGGCTTCAAGCCGACGGCGCCCCGGCGCCCGTTCGGCCCCAACCCGGGGAGTTTCGGGCACTTCGGTACCGGTGGTGCGGTGGGGTTCGCCGATCCGGACGCGGGCATTGCCTTCGGCTACGTGATGAACCATGTCATCCCCCGGTGGCAGAGCTCGCGCAACCGGGCCCTCATCGACGCGCTCTACGCATCGCTCTGACCGTCACGACCGGACTGGTGCCGGCCGGGACGCCTACCCGAAGGTGACGAACGACTCCCGCTCGTACTCGCGCATTCGCTCGTAGAGGGCCCGCACGTCCGCCCGACGCGACCGGTCGTTGGCCAGATTGACCAGTTCGTCCGGGTCGCTGTCGTGGTCGTACCACTCGTGGTCGTTGTCGTCGAAGGCGCAGTCCACGTCGAACAGCTTCTGGCCGGGCGACGCCCCCCACAGGCCGGTCGACGGCTTGCCCCCGCCGACGCCGTAGTAGCGGGCGTACTTGGTCCGACCGTCGTAGAAGCCCCGCAGGGCGTAGCGGACGCTGTTCAATGCACTGGTCTGGGCCGAGTCCTGGGCGAACAGGATATGGTCGCACACGGTGGCCGAGGGGTCGGAGAACACCGGGGAGAGATCGGCGCCCTGCACTGTCGCCTGCCAGGTGGCGGTGTCGACGCCGGCCAGCGAGCAGATGGTGGCGGCCAGGTCGACGTGGGAACCCAGCGAGGAGGTCACCGAGCCCGGCGAGGTGACCCCGGGGACCTTCACGTAGAGCGGCACCCGCATGATCTCGTCGTAGACGAACGGGCCCTTGGAGCGGAGGCCGTGCGAGCCGCACATGTCCCCGTGGTCAGAGGTGAAGATGATGATGGTGTCGTCCCAGGCGCCCGAGGCCTCGAGGGCGCTGAGCACGGTGCCCAGGTTGCGGTCGGCCATCTGGTGGAGGTGCACGTAGTAGTCCAGGTGGCGGAGCCAGGAACGCTCGTCGGCCGGGTCGATGTAGCCCCACAGTCCGTGCTGCTGGTCCCACCGCCACTGCCGATGGGCCTCGGGCTTGGTGTGGAGGTCGTCGTGGAAGTTGGCCGGGAGCCGATCGGTCACCTCGGGGTAGGGATCGGTGAAGACCGGCAGGGGGTCGTCGTCCTTCCAGGCGGCGGCCTCCAGCAGCGATCGGATGGCGGCCACGTCGTCGGGGTGCTGCTCCCGGTAGCCCGGCTGGTCCACCGGAAACCACATCACGTCGTGGGGGTTGACCAGGGCCACCGTGAGGAACCAGGGCTCGGCCCCGCCGGCCCCGCCCGTCGACCTGGCGCCCGCCGGGTTGGCGTTCTCGGCCAGCCAGTGGGCGGCGTTGGCCGCGATGATCGGGTCGAAATGCACGCCGGTACCGGCCCATCCCATGAAGTGGCGGTCGTTCCCGTCCCAGTCGGCGAAGCCGTAGGCCTCCATGTCCGGGGTCGGGGAGTGCGAGAGGTGCCACTTCCCGATGTAGGACGACCGGTAGCCGGACCCGTCGAGCAGCGAGCCGATCGTCGGGGTCGAGGCGGGCAGCTCGCGGTGCTCGGGCATGATCACGTTGTCGACCACCCCATGGCCCTCCAGGTAGCGCCCGGTGAACAGGCTGGCCCGACTGGGCGAGCAGGGCGAGGTGTGCGTGAAGTAGTCGGTGAACTCGAGGCCCTCGGCACGGAGCCGGTCCCGCCACGGAAGGGAGACGCCGGGGGGGAGCCAGGACCGCTGCCGCTCCTGGTCGGAGACGAGCAACAAGATGTTGGGGCGCGTGGTTGGCTCGGCCATCGTTCGCCACGGTAGTGCCGCCACCCCGGGCGTGCGGGGCCGGGCAGGGCTGTTGGCGCCCAAAAGTGAAATGTGTTCTACTTTTTCGGAGTCACGTCCACAGAGATGCCATGGGGGAGGTCCCGGATGCCCGAGAGCGAAGCGCTGCACGCCAGTCACCGCCTCGAATACCCCTACTCGCGTTCGGTGGGGCCGGTCATCGGTGCGTTCCTGACCGGCCTGCGGGACGGAAGATTGCTCGGGGTCAGGGGGTCCGGCGGCTCGGTGATCGTGCCGCCCACCGAGTACGACCCGAACACCGGCGACGACACCGGCGAGGTGGTGGAAGTGGGGCCCGGCGGCGTCGTCGAGTCGTGGGCCTGGGTGTCCGACCCGCTCCCCAAGCACCCCTTGGACACGCCGTTCGCGTGGGCCCTGATCCGCCTCGACGGGGCCGACACGGCGCTGCTCCATGTTGTCGACTCCGGCGGCCCCGACCGGCTGGCCACGGGCGACCGGGTAACGGCGCGGTTCCGGCCGGCCGCCGAACGCATCGGGGCCATGGCCGACATCGAGGCCTTCGTCCCCGAAGGAGGTGCCGCCTGATGGCCGACCGGGCCGACACCACAGCCACCGGGGACCTCGGCCCGGTGACGACCCTGTCCACGCCGATCCGGCTCGACTTCGAGTTCACCCCGGGGGTGGCCCAGTCGCGCTTCCTCCGGGGGCTCGAGCGGGGAAGGTTCATGGGCCAACGCTGCCCGAGGTGCGGCAAGGTCTACGTGCCGTCGCGCGGCTCCTGCCCCACCGACGGCGTGCCCACCACCGAGGACGTGGAGCTCGCCAACGTGGGCACCGTCACCACCTACTGCGTGGTCAACGTGCCCTTTGCGGGCCAGTCCATCGAGATCCCCTACATCTGTGCCCAGGTGCTGCTCGACGGGGCCAACATCTCGTTCATGGGCCTCATCCAGGAGATCCCCGCCGACCAGGTCCGGATGGGCATGCGGGTCGAGGCGGTCTGGGTGGGTCCGGACCAGCTCACCCCGTCGCTGGCGTCCGTCCGGTACTTCCGGCCCAACGGCGAGCCCGACGCCGACTACGAGACCTTCAAGGAGTACCTGTGAGCCCCCCGCCAGCCCGTCGGACCCCCCGGCCGGTGTCGATCGCATCGTTCGCCCAGGCCCACAACGTGCGCCGTGACGACGAGCACAACGAAGTCGAGATGCTCATGCCGGTGGTGGCCGAGGTCTTCGGCAACATCGGGATCACCAAGGACGACGTCGACTTCATCTGCTCGGGTTCGACCGACTACCTGATCGGTGGGCCGTTCAGCTTCGTGACCGCCCTCGACGCGGTGGGGGTGTGGCCTCCCAAGTCCGAGAGCCATGTCGAGATGGACGGGGCCTGGGCCCTGTACGAGGCCTGGGTCCTCCTCCAGGAGGGGGAGATCGACGCCGCCCTGGTCTACTGCTTCGGCCGCTCGTCGCCCGGCAACCTGAACGAGATCCTGGCCCTCCAGCTCGATCCCTACTACGTGGCCCCGCTGTGGCCCGATCCGGTCAGTCTGGCCGCCCTGCAGGCCCGGGCCCTCATCGACGCGGGCAGGGCCACCGAGGCGGACTTCGCCGCCATCGCCTCTCGGAGCCGCAGGGACGCCCTGGACAACCCCAAGGCCCAGGTGGCCAACGACATCCCCGCCGAGACGCTCCTCGAGGACGAGTACGTCGTGTCCCCGCTCCGCCGTCACGCCCTCCCGCCGATCACCGACGGCCTGGCCGCCGTCGTGCTGGCCGCCGGTGACAAGGCCCGGCAGTGGTCGGAGAAGCCGGTGTGGATCACCGGCTTCGACCACCGGATGGAGACCCACTCCCTCGGGGCCCGCGACCTCACGTCGTCACCCTCGACGGCCATGGCCGCCGAGGGTGCGGGCGTCTCCGAGGGGCCGATCGACGTGGCCGAGATCCACGCCCCCTTCGCCCACCAGGAGATCATCCTCAAAGAAGCCCTCGGCCTGGACGACACGGTGGTCGTGAACCCGTCGGGCGGCCCGTTGGCGGCCAACCCGATCATGTCGGCCGGGCTGATCCGGATCGGTGAGGCTGCCGCCCGCATCTCCTCGGGCCGGGCCCGCCGGGCGGTCGCCCACGCCACGTCGGGGCCCTGCCTCAACAGAACCTCGTCTGCGTACTGGAGGGCGGGTGATGGCAGAGCGCTGTGCGGTCATCGGGGTGGGG
>Ga0209385_1000987_pt1 | contig 11903 bp, 10 predicted proteins | sample NGEPerB_FD_184506 | JGI IMG/M metagenome (GOLD analysis project Ga0209385, IMG submission 184506) | Arctic peat soil microbial communities from the Barrow Environmental Observatory site, Barrow, Alaska, USA - NGEE PermafrostAB12-B... | ecosystem: Environmental > Terrestrial > Soil > Wetlands >... | reverse complement strand
AAGCGCGCGGTGTCGGGGAACAAGGTTTCCCACGCGAACAACAAGACGAAGCGGCTCTTCAAGCCGAACCTCCGCTCCCAGCGTTTCTGGATCGCGAGCGAAGGCCGATGGGTGCGCCTGCGCGTATCGACGGCCGCGATGCGGACGATCGACAAGAAGGGTATCGACGCCGTCGTCGCCGGGATGCGGCGCGAGGGGAAGAGGGTCTAGGCCATGCGCGAGAAGGTGAAGCTCGTCTCCACGGCGAACACGGGTTACTTCTACACGACCACGAAGAACAAGAAGATCCATCAGGACAAGATGGAGGTCAAGAAGTACGACCCCGTCGTCCGCAAGCACGTGGCGTTCAAGGAATCCAAGATCTAGGCCCGGCGAGCCGACGTGGAACGCTTCGACCTCGTCGTGATCGGCTCGGGGCCGGCCGGCGAGAAGGGCGCCGCCCAGGCCGCGTACTTCGGAAAGTCCGTTGCTCTCGTCGAGCGGCTGGCCGAGCCCGGCGGCGTCTCCGTCCATACCGGGACGTTGCCCTCCAAGACCTTGCGCGAGTCGGCCCTGTACCTGACCGGATTCCGGCGGCGCGAGCTCTACGGAATGACGCTTCGTCTGGACCGGAAAAAGAGCCTGCGCCAGCTGACCGGGCGGCTCCGCGACGTGACGGCGGCGCAGACGCGGCAGATCAAGCGTAACTTCGAACGCCACCAGATCGCGACGATTACCGGCCACGCGCGCTTCCTCGACCCTGGCACGATTGGCGTCTTCGACGGGGACGGCAAAGAGACGCGACGGCTCGGGTTCGATGCGGCCCTCATCGCGGTGGGCTCTTCGCCTCTTCCGCCGCGCGGCCTCACGTTCGACGACCCGGACGTCGAGGACTCGGACCGGATTCTCGACCTCGACCGCATCCCGAAGTCCCTCGCCGTGGTCGGTGGCGGCGTCATCGGCTGCGAGTACGCTTCTCTCTTTGCGGCCCTCGGAACGAGGGTGACGCTGATCGAAGGGCGCGACCGGCTCCTCGGCTTTCTCGACGGCGAGGTGTCGTCGACGCTCAAGATCGCGCTCGAGCGGATGGGAGGGGAGGTGCTTCTCGGCGACGCTGTCGAGACGATCAGCCGCGAGGCGAATCTCTCCGCGAACGCTCTGAGGCTGACGTTGAAATCCGGGCGCGTGCTCGCGGCGGACAAGGTCCTGTTCTCGGCCGGGCGCCGCGGAAACACGGAGGGGCTCGGACTGGAACAGGCCGGCGTGGTATTCGACGAGAAGGGGCGGATTCCGGTCAACGACCACTTCCAGACGAACGTGCCCCGGATTTATGCGGCGGGGGATGTCGTCGGGTTCCCGGCGCTGGCCGCAACCTCGATGGAGCAGGGGCGCGTCGCCGCGTGCCACGCTTTCGACATTCCCTTCAAGACCGCGGTGGCCCGACTTTTTCCGTACGGCGTCTACACGATCCCCGAAGTGTCCATGATCGGCGCCACGGAGGAAGAGCTGAAAGAACGGGGGACTCCGTACGAGGTCGGCCGTGCGCGCTACGAGAACAACGCGAGGGGGCAGATCACGGGTGACCTGGATGGCTTCGTGAAGCTCGTCTTCGACCCCGCCACGAGGAAGCTGCTCGGAGCGCATCTCATCGGCGGGGGCGCGACGGAGCTCGTCCACATCGCGCAGATGGTGATGCTGAAGGACGGCGGCCTCGACGATTTTCTCCACTCGGTCTTCAACTTCCCGACGCTCGCCGAGTGCTTCAAGTACGCGGCGTACGACGGTCTGCAGCGCCTTTCCCACCGCCAGGGGGCTGCCACGCTCGAACGGACGGCCGGAGTCGCAGCGTCGAACGTGGAGGCCCATCCCCCGGCACGGGCCTGGTTCGTCGGAATCGACCTCATCGACCCCTTCGCCCATACGAGCCGCCCGGTGACGCTCGCCCTCATGGATCGGTGGCGACGCGTTCACTTCGTCACGTGGACCTACGACCCGGCCGGCGACAGGATGATCCCCGAAGAGGTCGCAGCGGAAGGTTTTGTCGTCGCGATCGATGGACCGCAGGGGCTCGCGGCCAGGGGCCGGACGATGCGGCAGGCCGAGCGCGTTCTGCGTGCCCCGGGCAAGACAGGTGAGACTTTCGCGAGGGCCGGAATACCTCATGCGGGCCTCATCCGCGGCAGCGTCGAGCTCTTCGGCGCGCTCCGAAATTCCGGCCTCGGGCTCCTCGGGGAGGCGCCGTGGGAGACGACGGCGCTCCTGGAGGTCTATCCGGGCGACGCCTGGCCGAAATGGGCGGGGCGAAGGCCTCCGAAAAAGAGCCTGCCGGCCGGGCGGCGCGCGCGCTACGACATCCTGCGCGAGCACGGTCTCGAGCTGCCCGTCGGATGCGATGCCGTCACTCACGATCAGCTCGACGCGGCCGCCGCCGCGTTCACCGCCTACCTTTGGGCCACGGGCAACGCCCGGGAGTTCGGAGATCCGCCGGTCTGGGACGCGGAGGCGGGCTGCATCCGCGAAGGGATCATCGTCAGCGTGTAGCGCCCCAACTATCGACGTCGACGGGAGCCTGGAGGCCGACGTCCTTGAGCTGCGGCAGGATCGCCGCCTTGTCTCCGACGAGGACGAGGACGCCGCGGTCGAGCGCAAGCGCGTTTCTCGCGATCGTGTTCAACGCGGGCGCGTCGAGCACCGCCTGCGCGGCGAGGTCCTCACCGAGGGTTTCGAAAGGCGCGCCGAGCTCGACGTAGCCCGTGGCGGTCGCGAGGACCCCCGAGAGGCCCGAGAAGGACTGCACGGCGGTGTTCTTGACGATGTCGCGCGCCTTCCGGGCCTCCTCCGGCGTGACGTCGCCGCCCGAGAGCCGCGCGAACTCGGCGAGGAACTCCTTGAGAGAAGCGCCGGTCACTTTCGAGGTGACGTCCGCGCCGGCGCTGAACGTGCCGAGCGCGCGGCCGAGTCCGAACCGGGCGCTCGCCCCATACGTGTAGCCGTTCTTCTCCCTGAGGTTCTGGTTCAGGCGGCTCGTGAAGCTGCCGCCGAGGATCGTGCCGAGGAGACGAAGCTTCGGGCGTGCCGGATCGGCGAACTTCGGCGCGGGCGCGGCGAAGCGCACGACTGTCTGCGGCGCCTCGGGGCGGTCCACGAGGAAAACCCGTGGCCCGCGGATCGTGAGAGACGAGGCCGCGGGAAGCGAGACCGCGGGCGGGCGCGGACCCTCGGCCTTCCAGTCGCCGAAAGCCTTCTCGAGCGCCGCCTTCGTCTCGGAGACGGAAAGGCTGCCCGCGACCACGAGGGTCGCCAGGTCCGGACGGACGAGAGCCGCGCGCTCGGCTTTCACACGGTCGAGCGTGATCGCCTCGAGGGACGCCGGCGTTCCGTCGACCGGCCAGGCATAGGGATGCCGGTCGCCATAGAGCGCGCGGGTCACGACGCGCGCGGCGACCTCGTCGGGCCTCTCGTCGGACTGGGCGAGATCATCGAGCGCGAGCCTTTTCACGCGCGCGAAGTCCTTCTCCTCGAGCCGCGGCCGGCGCACGGCGTCCGCGAGGAGGGAGGCGCCTTTCGCGAAATTGCGAGAGAGGATCGTCATCCTCGCTTCCAGCGCGTCGTGGCTCGCCGATGCCGAGAACTGTCCGCCCAGCGCGGCGACGGCCTCGCCGAACCGGAGCGCGTCCAGGTCGCCCGCGCCCTCGTCGAGCATCTGGGCGGTCATCGAGGCGAGGCCCGCGTCGTCGCCGTCCGCGGCCGTCAGCGGGCCGCCCGTCTGGAGAACGAGCGCGGCGGCGGTGAGCGGCAAGTCGGGCGTGCTCCAGAACTGCACGGGGATTCCGTTCGCGAGCGTGAAGCGTTCGGGTGCCGGCGGGCGGAACGCGGCTGGCGCGCCGTCCTTCGGACGCGCGTCGCGCGGGCCGGGGGCGCGCCTCGGCTGCTCGGGGAGGACTCTGAAGAGGACGCGTGCGTTCTGCGTGATCACGCGCCGCGCGGTCTCGAGGACGGCCGCTTTCGTCGCGTTGCGATACCGGTCGAGATCCCGCTGGAAGCTGTTCGGCTCGCCCCAGAAGAACTCGTACTGGTTCATGAAGTTCGCCCGCGTCTCGAGGCGCTGCAGCGCGGCGAGCTTCCCGGCCTCGATCGAGGCCTTGCGCTCGTCGAGCTCCTTTTCGGTCGGCCCTCCCTCGAGGAAGCGCGCGAGCTCCTCGTCCACGACTTTCTCGACGCGGTCGAGATCCGCGTCGGGGCGCGGCTGGACGTCGATGCGGAAGACCGAGCCGAGGAGCTGGCTTTCGTTGTTCGCCGTGACGGACGTGGCGAGCGCGTCGTCGACGACGAGGCGCTTGTAGAGGCGGCTGCTCTTCCCGTCGGCAAGGACGGCGGCGACGAGGTCCGTCTCGGCGTCGCCAGGGCCGAAGCCCTTCGGCGCATGATACGCGAACGAGAGCTGCGGGAGCTGAACCTTGTCGAATGCGACTCCCCGCTTCACGCCGTTCAGCGTCGCTGGAGGCACGTCCCGCCGCGGGGGCTCGGCCCCGCGCGGGAGCGTGCCGAAGAGCTTCTCGACGAGGGGGCGGATTTCCTTCGGGTCGAAATCGCCCGCGACGACGAGGCTCGCGTTGGACGGCGTGTAGTACGTCGCGAAGAAGTCCTTCACGTCGTTCACCTGAGCCGCCTTCAGGTCCTCCTCCGTGCCGATCGTCGCGAAGTGGTACGGGTGCGCGGCGGGATAGAGCAGGTACTGGATCGCGAGCTCCGCGCGGCCGTACGGCTGGTTCTCGTAGGTCTGCCTCAGCTCGTTCAGGACGACGTCGCGCTGCAGGTCGAGCTTCTTCTGGTCCATCGCGCGCGCGAGATCCTCGAGCCGGTCCGCGTCGAGCCAGAGGAGCGTGGGGAGCAGCGAGGCGGGGCCGGACGAAAAGTAGTTCGTGCGGTCGGCGCTCGTCGAAGCGTTGTTCGAACCGCCTGCCGCTTCCATGATCCGGTCGAGGTCGCCATTCGGCACGCGCTCGGTGCCCATGAACATCAGGTGCTCGAACAGGTGCGCGAAGCCGCTGCGGCGCGGCTGCTCGTCCTTGCTGCCCACGCGGTACCAGACGTTCACGGCTGCGACGGGTAGGCTGTGGTCCGGGTAGAGGATCACGGTCATCCCGTTCTTCAAAGTGAGCTTCTCGACGGCGAAGCTCTGAGCGGAAACGTGGACGGCCACGAGAAGCGCGGCGGCGAGAACGAAAGTGATGGTGGCGGCACGTCGGGTCATGAGATTCCTCCGGCAGTCCTGGGACACGTCGACGCGCTGAAGAGTACGGCGATAAAGGAAAAAGGTTGCTAGGATTCGAGATGCCCTCTCTCCAGGCACCTTAAGGAGGTTCGATGACCGACCACCCGAACGACCGCCGCGATTTCGTAAAGACCGCCGCCCTCGCCGCCGCCGTTCTAGCTGTGAAAGACGCGGGCTTTCCCGCGATCGCGAAAGGAGCGTCTCCCATGATTCTTCCCCCGCTTCCCTGGGCCGACAACGCGCTCGAGCCCTTCATCTCGAAGAACACGATCGGCTTCCATTACGGCAAGCATCACAAGACGTACTTCGACAACCTCAACGGCATGGTGGCCGGAAAGCCCGAAGCCGACATGGATCTCGTCTCGATCGTCAAGTCGTCGGCCGGCAAGGCTGACAAGGCGGCGATGTTCAACAATTCCGCCCAGGTCTGGAACCACACGTTTTACTGGAACAGCCTTCGGCCGAAGGGCGACGCGCGGATGCCGAAGGAGATCGCCGGCAAAATTGACGCGTCTTTTGCGGGCGGCTACGAGGGGTTCAAGAAGGAGTTCTCGGACGCCGCGATGGGGCAGTTCGGGAGCGGCTGGGCGTGGCTCGTCGCCGACGGCGGGAAGCTCAAGGTCGTCAAGACGCCGAACGCCGAAACCCCGCTCACCACCGCTGCCGCGCCGCTCCTGACGCTCGACGTCTGGGAGCACGCGTACTACCTCGATTACCAGAACCGCAGGAAGGACTACGTCGCCGCCGTCATCGACAACCTCCTGAACTGGGACTTCGCGGAGAAGAACCTGCCGAAGGGCTGACTTCGGTTTTGCCCGGGGCTCAGCCCGGCCCGGACTCGAGGCGGCGCACGTACCATTCGACGCCGTCCTCGAGACCGACCGGACCCTTCGCGAATCCCTGCGCCCTCAGGCGCTCCATCTTCGCCTCGGTGAAGTACTGGTAGCGCGCGCGGATCGCCTCGGGCGTCGGCACGAAGACGATTCGCTCGGGCGTATCGAGAGCCGTGAAGACGGCCTTCGCGAGGTCGAGGAAGGTGCGCGCCTTCCCGGTTCCGACGTTATAGATCCCGGAGAGCACGGGCTTCTTGAGCGCGAACCACACGGCCTCGACCGCGTCGGACACGTCCACGAAGTCCCTCGACTGGCGGCCGTGGGGAACGTCCGACACGGCCTCGACCGCGTCGGACACGTCCACGAAGTCCCTCGACTGGCGGCCGTGGGGAACGTCCGCTCGGTGCGACTCGAAAAGGCGGATCTCTCCCTTCGCCTTCACCTGGTCGTAGCCGTGAAGGACGACGCTGGCCTGCGGCCCCTTGTGGCGCTCGCCGAAGCCGTACACGTTGAAGAAGCGGAAGCCCGCCCAGGCCGGCGGTGTTCGCCCCGCCGCCGCCTCTTCGAGCGCCCAGAGGTCGAAACGGCGCTTGGATTCGCCGTAAGGGTTCAGCGGTTTTAGCCGCGGCACGAGTGCGTCCGAGTCGTCGAACCCGAGCGCTCCGTCGCCGTACACGGCGGCGCTCGAGGCGTAGACGTACGGAATGCCGAGCCGCCGCGCCTCGTTCCACAAATTCTTCGAGCAGTCCACGTTGAATCGCCGGAGCAGGGCTTCGTCCAGCTCGGTCGTGGACGAGATCGCGCCCATGTGGACGATCCCGGCGAGGGGGAAGCGCGAGGCCGAGAGCCACGGCGCGAGCTCCTCGACGTCGAGCGTCGTCCCGAAGTCGAGGCGGGCGTGCTCGGGCCGGCTCGCGAACGCGTCCCTGTGGTCGACGCTGACGACGCTCACGCCACGGGCGTTGCAGGACTCCACGAAGCGGGCGCCGATGAAGCCGGCGGCGCCGGTGACGAGAAGTGTCTCGGATGCGCTCACGCCGCCGATCCTACGGGATCTCGCTTGGCATCTTCACCTCTTCTTCCTATGCTCCGGCCATGAGGATCAGCGCGTTCCTGAAACACCATTTCCGGCATTTCAACTCCGCCACCCTCGTGGACGCGGCCGAAGCGTGGAAGGCGCTCCTCGCGGGCGGCGGCAGGATGTTCCTGACGATGGCCGGGGCGATGTCGACGGCCGAGCTCGGGCTGTCGCTCGCGGAGATGATCCGGCAGGGGAAGGTCCACGCCATGACGAGAAGTGTCTCGGATGCGCTCACGCCGCCGATCCTACGGGATCTCGCTTGGCATCTTCACCTCTTCTTCCTATGCTCCGGCCATGACGATCAGCGCGTTCGTGAAGCACCACTTCCGCCATTTCAACGCCGCGACTCTCGTGGACGCGGCCGAGGGCTGGAAGACCCTTCTTTTGGGCGGCGGAAAGATGTTCCTGACGATGGCCGGGGCGATGTCGACGGCCGAGCTCGGGCTGTCGCTCGCGGAGATGATCCGGCAGGGAAAGGTCCACGCCATCACCTGTACGGGGGCGAACCTCGAGGAGGACGTCTTCAATCTCGTGGCGCACGACCACTACGTGCGCATCCCGCACTACCGTGAGCTGAGCCCCGCCGAGGAGACAGCGCTGCACGCGCGGCACCTGAACCGCGTCACCGACACGTGCATCCCGGAGGAGGAGGCGATCCGGCGGATCGAGCGCGCCGTGCTCGACGAGTGGAGGACCGCGGACCGGGAGGGCAAGCGGTACTTCCCGCACGAGTTCATGTACCGGATCCTCCTTTCCGGCAAGCTGAAGGAGCACTACCAGATCGACCCGAAAGACTCGTGGCTCCTCGCGGCGGCCCAGAAGAATCTGCCGATGTTCGTCCCCGGCTGGGAGGACTCGACGCTCGGCAACATCTTCGCCGCGCACTGCATCGAGAGTGAGATCAAGAACGTCCACACGGTGCGGACGGGCATCGAGTACATGACGGCCCTCGCCGAGTGGTACACGGCGACCGCGCCGGCGAGCCCGGTCGGCTTCTTCCAGATCGGCGGCGGCATCGCGGGCGACTTCCCGATCTGCGTCGTGCCGATGCTCCACCAGGACCTCCGGCGCGACGGCGTGCCGCTGTGGGCGTACTTCTGCCAGATCAGCGACTCCACCACGAGCCTCGGAAGCTACAGCGGCGCCGTCCCGAACGAGAAGATCACGTGGGGCAAGCTCGGCGAGAAGACGCCGAGGTTCGTCATCGAGTCCGACGCAACGATCGTGGCGCCCCTGATTTTCGCGTACGTGCTGGGGTGGTGAGCCGGATGAGAAGAGCTTGTCTCCTCGTCGCGGCTGTGGCCGCCGTGGCGGCCCTTGCCAGCGCCGCGTGCCGGAAAAGTGAACCGCCGAAGCCCGCAGCGGGTCTCGAAAAGCCGTATGCCCTCAAGGGCGTCGTCGTGTCGGTCGACCGCGCGGGCGGGAAAGTCACCGTCAAGCACGAAGAGGTCCCGGGCTACATGGAAGCCATGACGATGCCGTTCGCGGTCCCCGAGCCGAAGGTTCTAGAAGACCTCAGGCCCGGCGACACGATCGAGGCGAAGCTCCTCGTCGGCGAGCGCAGCTCGCACCTCGAGGGCATCGTCGCCTCGCGGCCGCACGGCACGCCGTCTGTCCAGACGATTCCCGCGCCCGGGAACTACGGGAAGCCGGGCGACGCCGCGCCGGCCACCGTTCTCGTGGACCAGGAAGGGAAGGCGTTCTCGCTCGCCGATTTCAAGGGCAAGGCCGTGGCCGTGACGTTCATCTTCACGCGCTGCCCGCTCCCGGACTTCTGCCCGCGCATGAACCTGAACTTCTCCGAGGTGGAGCGCCGCCTCGCGGCGGATCCGAAGCTCTACGGCGCAACGCAGCTCCTCTCGGTCAGCTTCGATCCCGAACATGACACGCCGGCCGTCCTGAAGGCTTTCCGGGACCCGTTCCTGAAGGGAGCGCCCGGCGTGGTGCCGGGCCACTGGCGCTTCGCCACGGGCACGCTCGAGAGGATCAAGGAGTTCGCGGGCTTCTTCGGGCTCACATATTTGAAGACGGGAGATCAGTTCGTCCACAGCCTGGCGACCGCGGTCATCTCTCCGGACGGGAAGCTCCTCTCGCTCCGCCGTGGCAACGACTGGGAGCCGAAAGACCTCGTCGAAGATCTGAAACGGGCGGCCACGGGCGAAAAGCCGCACGCGGCTCCCGCCGCGCCATGAAAGCGCTCCGGCTTGCCGCCATTGGCGCCGCGGTCCTTCTCGGCATGCTGGGCCTGCACCGGATGGTGTACGCGCTCATGAGCCGCGGACACGCCACGGACCTCCCGAAGCTCGGGCACGTGCCCGACTTTGCTTTCGTCTCCGAGCGCGGCCGCCCCGTCGCGGCGCGCGACCTCGAAAAAAGAGTCTGGATCGCGGACTTCATCTTCACGCGCTGCGGCGGCACGTGCCCGGCGATGTCCGAGCGGATGGCGGCGCTCGCGGGCACGCTGAAGGACGAGCCGGGCGTGGCGTTCGTCTCATTCGACGTGGATCCCGAGCACGACAGCCTCGCCGACCTCGCCACCTATTCACGCCAGCACGCACGACAGCCTCGCCGACCTCGCCACCTATTCACGCCAGCACGGTGCCGACCCCGAACGCTGGACGTTCCTGCGCGGCGAGCGGCCGGCCGTGCGCGCGCTCGCGGGTGACGGCTTCAAGCTCGCGGTCGTGGACGGCCACGCCGACGATCCGGAGCCTGTTCTCCATTCCTCGCATTTTGTCCTCGTCGATGGAAGGCGGGAGATTCGCGGCTACTACGACGGGCTCGAGCCCGGCGGCTTCGAGAAGCTCGCGGGCGACGCGCGGCGGCTCGCGAGGGACTGACGGCCCCTATACTTCGCGCGTGTCGATTCTCGAGGCGCGCGGCCTCACGAAGACGTACCACGTCGGGAGCGAGAGAGTCGTCGGCGTCTCCGACGCGACGCTCGCCCTCGAAGCGGGCTCCTTCACGGTCCTCGCCGGCCCGTCCGGCAGCGGCAAGACCACGCTCCTGAACCTCCTCGGCGTTCTCGACCAGCCGGACTCCGGGACGCTGCTCTTCGAAGGGCATGACGTTTCGGGTTTCGGTGAGCGCGCGCGCGCTCGGCTCCGCCGCGAGAAGCTCGGGTTCGTTTTCCAGGCGTACCAGCTCGTGCCCGTGCTCTCGGCGGAAGAGAACGTCGCCCTCGCCTTGTGGATACGAGGCTTGCCGGAGGAGGAGTGCGCGTCGCGCGCTTGCATGGCGCTCGCCGCCGTCGGCCTCGCGGGGCTCGAAGACAGGCGGCCGGACGCCCTGTCGGGTGGGCAGCGGCAGCGCGTCGCGGTGGCGCGCGCCCTCGTGGGCGAGCCGGTCCTCATCCTCGCGGACGAGCCCACGGCTTCGCTCGACTCCGAGACCGCGAAGCACCTCCTCGACCTCTTCGAAGAGCTTCACCGCGCGCGCGGCGTCGCGTTTCTCTTCTCGAGCCACGATCCTCGCATCGTCGAGCGGGCAGAACGGCGGATCTCTCTACAGGACGGGCGTGTCGTCGCGGACGACCGCGCAGCCACGGGAGCGCGCCCATGAGCCGGTGGGTGCGCCTCGCGGCGCGGAACCTGCGCCGCCACGCGCGCCGGACGTTCCTCACGGGCTCGATCGTCGTCGTCGGATTCGTGGCCGTCACGATGACATCCGGCTTCGTCTCCCAGACATTCTCCTCGCTCAAGGCCGCGACGATCCGCGGGACCGGCGGCCACCTGCGCCTCCTCGACCCGCGCGCGGCGGGGAAGACGGACGACGAGGCGGCCATCCTGCTGCTGGACGACTGGCAGGGCCTCGCCGCCATCGTGAAAAAGGACCCGCGTGTCGTGCAGGCCATGCCGAAGCTGTCGTTTTTCGGGCTCGTCGCGAAAGGCGAGAAGAGCGCGGCTTACATCGGCACCGGAACTATTCCCGCGCTCGAGAGGAACGCCTCTCTCGCCTCCGACACGGTCGTGTCAGGGACCTTCTTATCCAATCCCGACGCCGACGAGGTCATGCTCGGATCCGGCCTCGCGCGCGCTCTCGGCGCGAAGGCGGGCGACCTCGTCACCGTGATGGCGACGACGCCCGACGGAGCGCTGAACGCGGTGGACGCGTCCGTCGACGCGGTGCTCTCGTATCCGATCAAGGAGATCGACGACCGGCTCCTCTTCCTGCCTTATGCGGTGGCCTCGAAGCTTCTCAGGTCCGAGGGGAAGGCGAACACGCTCGTCGTGCTCCTCAAGGATGATGCCGACGTGGATGCGACCGCGCGCGACCTCTCGCGGAGACTCGAGGCGAAAGGACGCCCCGTCGTCGTGAAGACCTGGCTCGAGACGGCCGCGTTCTACAGGCAGGTCAAGCTCCTCTATATCGCGATCTTCTTCTTCATGGGCCTCGTACTCTCGACGGTCGTCATCCTCGCCGCGGCGAACACGATGACGATGTCGGTCTTCGAGAGAACGCGCGAGATCGGGACGCTTCTCGCCATCGGAATGGAGCGCGGGCAGATCCGGACGGTCTTCCTGCTCGAGGGCGTCCTCCTCGGAGTCGTCGGCTCGGCCGTTGGCGCGGCCGCTTCGTTCGTCCTGCGGCTGATCCTGAACGCGTCGGGCATCATGCTGCCGCCTCCTCCCGGCGGAACGCGCGGAAACGTCCTGCATGTGGACTTCATCCCCCTCGCGTACGGACTCGGGTTCGCGATCATGTCGCTCACCCTTCTCATTGCCGCGTGGTGGCC
>Ga0209385_1000986_pt1 | contig 11933 bp, 8 predicted proteins | sample NGEPerB_FD_184506 | JGI IMG/M metagenome (GOLD analysis project Ga0209385, IMG submission 184506) | Arctic peat soil microbial communities from the Barrow Environmental Observatory site, Barrow, Alaska, USA - NGEE PermafrostAB12-B... | ecosystem: Environmental > Terrestrial > Soil > Wetlands >... | reverse complement strand
CTTTCACCCCCGCAACAGAATGCCCACGATGCTGGCCGACATGAGGTTGGCGAGCGTGCCTGCGATCATGGCGCGAAAGCCGAGCTTGGCTAGGTCTTGGCGGCGGCTCGGCGCCAGGGCGCTGAGCCCCCCAATCTGGATGCCGATGGAGGCGAAGTTCGCGAATCCGCAGAGCGCAAACGTGGCGATGGTGAACGACCGCGGATCGAGCGTGGCCTTCTGCGCGCTCAACATGGTGAAGGCGACCAACTCGTTCAGCACCATGCGCGTGCCCAGCAGGTTTCCGATGGCCAGACAGTCATGCCATGGCACGCCGATCAGCCAGGCCACGGGTGCGAAGATCACTCCGAATATCGACTCCAGCTTCGACGGGAACCAGGGAAATCCGTGCGCCGCAAGTAAATTGTGAGTTCCGCCAAGAACGCCGTCCAGCAGCGCAATCAGCGCCAGAAACGAAATCAGCATCGCGGCAACGTTCAGCGCAAGGCGCAGGCCATCGGTCGTGCCTTTCGCGGCCGCGTCCAGAACGTTGCTGGCACGCTCGCCAAACTCTACGGAATCGATCTTTGCCGTCCCGGCGGTCAAGGGCTTTTCGGTCTCGGGCACCAGCATCTTGGCGATCAGGATGGTTCCCGGCGCCGTCATGATCACCGCCCCCAGCAGATGCCGCGCCTCGATGCCGAGCAGAATGTAGGCGCCCAGCATCGCTCCGGAAACGTGGGCCATGCCGCTGGTCATGATCGTCATCAGTTCGGAGCGCGTGACCTTGGGCAGGAACGGACGGATCGTGAGCGGAGCTTCCGTTTGTCCCATGAAGATACTGGCCGCGACGTCCAGCGACTCAACCCCACTTGCGCCCATGAAGCGCATCATGACTTTCGCCAACTGCCGGATGATGAACTGCATCACGCCGTAGTAATAAAGGATGGCGAAAAATGCGGCGATGAAAATGATGATGGGCAGCACCTGGAAGGCGAAGACCACGCCGAAGCGGGAGAGCTTGGCCCCGAACTCGCCAAAAACGAATTGCGATCCGGCAAATGAATAACTGAGAAGCCGATTGACCGCGTCCCCCGCGATGGTCATGACGCGCACGCCGAAACTCACGCGCAAGACCAGGATGGCAAACACAAATTGCAGGATCAGTCCTACGAATACAGTTCGATTGCGGATGGCTTTCCGGTCAGTCGAGAAGAGGTACGCAAACAGCAGGATCGCGAGGATGCCCAGCACGCCAGTCAGACGCGCCATGCGAACTCCCGCGTGAGTCGCGAACCAAGCTTAATTGTTTCCATTGGATCGATCGTCCGCTGGTGCGCCCAACTCGCGCACAATCTCGACGCTGGCGCTCGTGCCGATGCGGTTGGCGCCGGCATCGAGCATGTCCACGAACTGCGCCGCAGTTCGAATGCCGCCCGCCGCCTTAACGCCGACTCTGAGGCCAACCACGCCTCGCATCAATACCACGTCAGCGGCCGTCGCGCCCGCATCCGCGAACCCGGTGGAGGTCTTCACAAAATCCACGCTCTCTTCCAGCGCCAGCGAGCAAACCAGGATCTTCTCGACCTGGTTCAATAGACATGTCTCCAGAATCACCTTCAGGATGGCTCCGCGATCGTGCGCCAGCCGCGCCAGGCTCCGCATTTCCTGCTGCACCAGCATTCGATCGCCCGACTTCAGCGCCCCAATGTTGAGCACCATGTCCAGCTCATGCGCGCCGTTGCGCAAAGCGGCTTCCGCCTCGGCCAGTTTGATCACGGTAAGATTTGCGCCCAGAGGAAAGCCGACTACCGTGCCAACTTTCACCGGCGAGCCGCGCAGTCGAGCAGCGGCCAGGGCCACGTTGGCCGGATTCACCATGACCGCATGAAAGCCGTACCGGACCGCCTCGTCGCATAACGCGATCACCTGGTCGCGAGTGGCCTCGGGCTTAAGCAGGGTGTGATCGATGAGGCTGGCCGCGCTGCGCCAATCGCTCACGAGAATGGCCGGTGCGCCGATTACGACAGAGGAGTTCACGGACATGAGCCTGACAGATTCTATTCCGATTCGGGGCCGGACTCCAGCACACAAATATCCGGCAGATTACGATAATGCTCGGCAAAGTCAAGCCCGTATCCCACCACAAACTCGTCAGGAATCTCGAAACCCACGTAGTCCCCGTGGATGGGCTCGGTACGCCGCGACACCTTGTCCAACAGCGCCGCAATCTTCAGCGATTTCGGCTGGTGGGCGCGCAACATGCTTTGGATGTAGGTCAACGTCAGTCCGGTGTCCAGAATATCTTCCACCAGGATGATGTTCCTGCCCTCCATCGAGCGGTCCACATCTTTCACCAGCTTGACCTCGCCACTCTGCTGCTTGGCGTTCCCGTAGCTCGACACCGCGATGAAGTCGAAGCTGACGTCTAGCGAGATCTGTCGCGCCAGGTCGGCAAGAAAAATGGTGGCGCCCTTCAGCACTCCGATCAGAACGACCGGCTCGCCCGCAAAATCCTGGCTGATGCGCTGCCCCATCTCGGCCACCTTCGCCGCGATGCGTTCGCGCCCGATCAGCACCCTGAGCTTGTCCACCGGCATGCCGCCTGAAGAGGATGAGAACTCTGGATGGTAGAGAAATGCCGACGGAAACTCAACTGAGATATGGGCCGAGTAATGGGCCAGGTTGGGAGGTCATCTCGCCATTGGTTTCGAGGGGGCGACAAGCCAGATTGGCGATATTTTCGCCGGCTGCACCGTGGGTGGAGTTTACGGGTTTCTGAAACAAAGGGCAGCCCGATAGAGCTGCCCCGTTTGCCTTGGCACCAGCTATTCGCTGGCGTGATTGTTGCGTTCAGCCTGCTGCAGCTTCTGAATGTCCGCCGGCGTCAACTGCGGCCGGTCAATCGTAAGCGTCAGTTTGTCGAGCTTGCCGGTGAAGGTGAACGGAACCTGATAGTCCTGGTCGTCCACCGGAGTGCCAGTGTCGGCGCCGACATCAAAGTTCTCGTCCCATTGCAGGATCAGAGGCAGGGTGTGCTCCATCGTCTGCGTGGCCACCGCCTTGCCGTCGATCTTCAGGACGCCCGTACCGCCTTGGCCGATGCCGCTCATGTTGTTGAAGGCGAGCGTACCCATGCCGAGGCCGTTGTACTTGAAGTCGAACTCCAGCGTGTGCTTGCCGGGCGACAGCACTTCCGTTCCTTGCCACTTCACGCGTTTAAGATCGACCAGGTTCCACGTGAACACTGGTTTGCCCTTCAGCACGTAGAAGCCGTAGCCGCCGAAGCGGCCGCCCTGGGTGACGATCATGCCTTCTCCGCCGCTCTGCGGAATCTCGACCTCGGCCTTGAAGTCGTACGACGAATTGAGGATGCTGGGTGCGTCACCGTTCGGTGTGCCCGTGATCTCACCGGAGTAGGTAAACACGGTGCGGCCGGCGCTGAGGCTGGGCCGCGGCGAAATGAGGCGGGTCGCTACCGTCGCGTCCAGTGGCAACACCTGGTACTTCTCCGCCTCCTGCCAGAAGAGGGCGTCCATCTCCTTCACCTTCTCCGGGTTCTTGTCAGCAATGTTGTCGGATTGCGTCCAGTCCTTGGTGAGATCGTAGAGTTCGTAGGGGAAACTAGCGGGGTCTTGGCTCACCGGCCCCGCAGTCACCCAGGGTGGCCGCATGACTTTGGTGCTGGCGATCCAGCCGTCGTGATAGATGGAGTGGTCGCCCATCATCTCGAAGTACTGGGTGTGGTGGGTTGACGGCGCGTTGGCGTTGGCCTTGTCAAAGGTGTAAACCATGCTGACGCCCTCGATCGGCTTCTGCGGGATGCCGTCCACTATTTCGGGGGCCGGAATGCCGGTGGCCTCGAGGATCGTCGGCACGATGTCAATCATGTGATGAAACTGGTTACGGATGCCGCCCTTGTCCGTGATGCGCGCCGGCCACGCGATTGCCATGCCCTGCCGCACGCCGCCAAAATGCGAGGCGATCTGTTTGGTCCAGGAGAATGGCGTGTCGAACGCCCATGCCCACGGTACGGCCATGTGGGCATAAGTCTGGTCGCTGCCCCAGGCGTCGTAAAAGTACTTCAACTGGACCTCGACCGGCACCGGGACCTGATTGAACATCGCCACCTCGTTAGGCGTGCCTATCAGCGTCCCCTCGGAACTGGTGCCGTTGTCGCCGTTGATGTAGATGATCAGCGTGTTGTCGAGCTTGCCCAGGTCGTCGACCGCCTGGATCACGCGCCCGATCTCGTTGTCGGTATAGGCGACGTAAGCGGCGAAGACGTCCACCTGACGCAGGAACATCTTCTTCTCGTCGGGCCTGAGCTCGTCCCAATGCTTGAGCAGGTCATGCGGCCACGGCGTCATCTTGGCATCCTGCGGGATCACGCCCAGCTTCTTCTGGTTGGCGAAAATCTGCTCCCGCAAATTGTCCCAGCCCTTGTCGAACAGGTGCATGTCGCTGATCTTCTTGATCCACTCCGGTGTCGGGTGATGCGGCGCATGCGTACCGCCGGGGACGTAGTAGATGAAGAAGGGTTGGTCCGGGGCGAGCGAGTTGATGCGCTTCATGTACTGAATGGCATCATCCGCCTGCGCCGTGGTCAGGTTCCATCCGGGATGGCCGACGTAGGGATAGATTGGCGACATATTGCGGAACAGGTTCGGCTCCCATTGGCTGGTGTCCCCGCCAATAAACCCGTAGAAGTACTCGAACCCCATGCCGATGGGCCACTGGTCGAAGGGACCGTCCTGGCTGGCCTGGAAGGCGGGCACGTTGTGGTCCTTGCCGAACCACGAGGTGCGATAGCCGTTGTCCTTGAGGATCCGACCGATGGTCGCCTTGTCGCGGGTAATGATGCTGTCATAGCCGGGATAACCGGTGGACTGCTCGGATACCACGCCGAAGCCAGCCGAGTGATGGTTGCGCCCGGTGATCAGGGCAGCGCGCGTCGGAGAACAAAGGGCCGTCGAATTGAAGTTGGTGTAGCGCAGGCCCATCGCTGCGATCCGGTCGAGCGCCGGAGTCGGAATCACGCCGCCGAAGGTGCTGGGGACGCCGAAGCCGGAATCGTCGGTCATGATCAGCAGGATGTTCGGGGCGCCCTTGGGCGGCTCCACGCGGGCCGGCCAGTAAGGCGTCGACTGCGCGGTGTTGCGCCCGATCTTTCCTTCGAACTTCGGCGGTGGCGGTGGAAGTTGCTTCCCATCGATCGTGGTGGTCGCGCAAGGCGAGCCTGGGGCGCAGCTTGTCTGCTGCGCTCCCGCGAGTTGGGCGGACAGAGCAGCCATGGCTACGACCAATGGCGCTCTATTAAGTATTTTCGATCTTCCTTTCATGAGTGCTCCTTATCCGGAATTTCCCTTATGATCTCGAAAACGGAACCATCCTACACCCGTCTCGCCCGTTCGAAGGACCGGACAGTGCCCCGGTAAAGCTACTGTCCGAGTTGCGCCAGGGCCGCACGCAGGGGTGCGTCAGACACCTGAATCAATCCCGCGTAAGGCTGGTACATTTCGAGGATCAAGAAGATCGCACCGCAAACAGCCAGCGCCGAGGCGAATAGGCTAACCACCACCGTCACATTGGGACGAACGAAGAGTCCAAAGCTTATGAAAAGCAAGGCGAGCCAGAAGACCACCACTGCCAGCAACGGCATAGGAACAGACGAGGACTTCTGTGCGAGCATCAGCGATCGGATCTGGCCTAGTTGAATCGCCATGCTTAACGCCTGCGACTGTAGGAATCGTTGATTTTCGTTGTGGGGAGAGAGCTCCTGAATTTTGTCAAAGAGGGTTTCTTCATTTGCTGCGGAAGGGGCGGAATGGGTCTTGTCCGAACCTTCTCGCGCCCAAGTGGCATCCACCATGCGAGCCACGGAGCTGCGCAGCAGCGCACGTATTTCTTTCGTTTCTGGTCCGAAATGGGTCAGGACCTTATCCAGCAACACGACATCTGCGGAGAGCTGCGTCACTTCGGAGTTTTGGGTATCGTAGAAGCCCTTGGCCGAAGCGATGAGCAGTCCGAGCACCAACGCTACGGTCGTCCCGACCAATGCCATCCCAAGCCGGACAGCTTCCTTGGAATCGGAATCGAGGTGCTCGTTTGGCAGAAGGGAATGGATGAATATGCCGAGCAGCGCTCCGCCAAACACGCACGCGAACACGGCCACGCTGATGGTGATGGGACTCATGATAGTTGTTGTGCACCCTCCCAAGATTCGGCGTACTCTGCGCGCCGGGCCGCCCGGATTTACTCATTTTCGCATCGCACACCGTGACATGAAAGCAAAATCCCCGTCCAAGCAAAACCAGCTTGGATGGGGCATCCTTACGATGGCAGCTCGAGCCACCTCGCCTGTTATTATCGTGCCATTTCCTGAAACTCTCGGCTGGCGCGGTTTTGAGGAGTGCGCATGAAGCGTCGTTCCCAGTATCTGTTGCTCAACATTGTATTTCTCGTAGCGCTAATCGCACCGACAGCGACCATCGGAGCCACTCGTCCGGCCAACTCCGATGAGGCCACCACCGAGCGCTACTTCCAAAGCGTTCGCAACAACCCCAACCTGCTGCTGGCCTTTCTGCGCGAAATGCCCAAGGGCGGCGACCTGCACAATCACCTCACCGGATCTGTTTATTCGGAATCGTACATTCAGTGGGCGGCGGAGGAAGGTGAGTGCGTCTATCCCAGGACCCTGTCCTTCAGCGGGCCACCGTGCAACGCGCCTGCGGTGCCGGTCAGGAACGCCTTCGCAGATACCGAGCTCTATGCCAACATCATTGACGCTATCTCGATGCGCAACTGGCAGTACTCGGGCCAATCCGGACACGACCACTTCTTCGCGGTGTTCGGCAAGTACGCCCAAGCGACGAACGGCACCACGGACAAAGCTCTGGCGGAGACGGCCGCCCGCGCCGCTTCCCAGCACGAGATCTATCAGGAGCTGATGCTTACGCCGACCGGCAAAGATCTGGAGACACTCGCCGGGTCCATCGGCTGGGACGATGATTTTGGCCGGCTGCAACAAAAGCTGCTGGCGGGCGGGTTGCCACAGATTTTGGCGACTGCCAGTCAACAACTCAACGCGGCAGAGGTGTCGCGCGACCAACTCCTGCACTGCGGCGTTCCCGCCGCCGATCCAGGATGCCAGGTCGTACAGCGCTACATCGCCCAGGTTTCAAGGGGCAAATCCAAAGAGGTGGTCTTCGCCCAGATTCTCACCGGCTTTCTGCTGGCAGGGGCCGACCCCAAACTGGTTGCTCCGAACCCTCACGTGTTAGGCCTGAACCTGGTGATGGCGGAAGACTGGTATGTACCGATGCGAGATTTTCCCCTGCACATGCGCATGCTCGATTACTTCCACGAACGCTATCCGCATGTGCACATCGCGCTGCATGCGGGCGAGCTCGTCGAGGGTCTTGTCCCACCCAAGGACTTGCAGTTTCATGTGCGTGATTCGATAGAGAAGGGTCATGCCGAACGCATCGGACATGGCGTTGACGTGATGAACGAAGGTCGGCCCTTCGAGCTCTTGCAGGAGATGGCCGGCCGCAATGTGATGGTGGAAATCTGCCTCACCAGCAACGACGTCATACTCGGCGTTCGCGGACTACAGCATCCATTAAGCGAGTACATGCGTGCTGGCGTGCCGGTGGCACTCGCAACCGATGACGAGGGTGTTGCCCGCTCCGACATGACGCACGAATACCTGAAGGGCGCGGAGGAGCAGAATCTCAGCTACCTTCAGTTGAAGCAAATGGCGCGCACCAGCCTGGAACACGCCTTCATCGGCGGTGCCAGCCTGTGGCGTGACGGAAAAGCGTTCGTCCCGGCCAAAGAATGCGGAAGCGAGAAGGCTGGCGCGCAACCATCGTCCTCATGCCAGAAGTTTCTCGATGGCAGCGAAAGGGCACGTCTGCAATGGAAGTTGGAAGCCGAGTTCCGCCAGTTTGAAGCGAACTCGTGGACGGCTCCGTGAGTTCGGTGTTGGAGTTGGTTGGGTTCACCACAGAGACACAGAGAAGAAAGGACCTTGTCACCACGGAGAGCACGGAGGCCACGGAGGAAAACCAAGAATTACGAAAGAGGAACAGGAATTAAACTCCGTGACCTCCGTGTCCTCCGTGGTAAAAAATCTTCTCTGTGTCTCTGTGCCTCTGTGGTTAGCCTTATCCCGCAAGACGGAAATTCAAGGTAGACTCTTGAGAACTTCTTAAACTCGTCAGGACACCCGTGGGTAACCCTTCGCCAGCCGCCTCGAAAGCCGCCTATCCTGCTGCCGCCAACGCGAGCAGCGTTGCCGTTGCTCCCAAGCGCGCTCAGTTGCGCCGGGTATTTCGCGTGCGCGACGGCGTGGCGCTCATCATCTCCAACGTGGTCGGCGTCGGCATCTTCACCACGCCTGCCATCATCGCCAAACTGGTGCCGGAACCCCGCGCCATGCTAGCGCTTTGGATTGCCGGCGGATGCCTCGCGCTGGCTGGAGCAATGTCGTACGCGCAACTGGGAAGAATGTGGCCGTCCGCTGGGGGAGAATACATTTACCTCTCCAAGGCCTACGGCCCAACCGCCGGCTTTCTTTCCGGCTGGACCTCGCTGATCGCCGGTTTCTCCGGGGCCGTGGCGGCCAGCGCCGTTGGATTAGTCATTTATCTTGGGCAATATTTTCCCAGGCTGGCCTCGGACCACGCACTGCTTTCCATCAACTTCTACGTGGGTGCGTTCACCTTTTCGCCACGCTCGCTCACGGCTGCTGCCATCATCATCGTCTTCGCCCTGTTACATGCCTGTCACTTGGGAGCCGGTAAGCTGACGCAGAATGCGCTCGCCCTCCTTATCCTGACGATCATCCTTCTCTTTTGTGTGTTCGGCTTTGCCGTAGGGACAGGTTCGTGGTCGCACTTCCAGTCGGCCCACATACCTATTCGTCCGATGAACTGGTTGCTGGCGCTCATTCCCATCATGTTCACTTATAGCGGCTGGAATGCCGCGTCCTATATTTCGGAGGAGTTGCACGACACCCGGCGCATGATCGGTCCCGCGCTGTTGATCGGGACTTCCATTATTGTTGGCCTTTACTTCCTTCTGAACACCCTGTACCTATACGCAATACCTCCCGCCGCCATGCAAGATGCCGTGAATGTTGGCGACGTTTCTGCGCACGCATTGTTCGGGGTGGGGAGAAACTTCGTGACACCCGCGCTGATCGTCGCCCTCCTGGGCGCAGTCAGCGCCATGACCATCGCGGGACCGCGCGTTTACTTCGCCATGGCCCGCGATGGGGCCTTTGTTCCAGGCTTCGACCGCACCAGCGCACGATTCGGAACGCCTGCGCTGGCCATCGCGCTTCAGGCCGCGTGGTGCGTCGTGTTGGTAACGGTCGGCGGCTTCTATCAGCTTCTGATGTACACCGGCTTCACGATTCTCCTGTCTTCGGGCGCCGCGGTGGCGGGACTGTTCGTAGTCCAGCGACGTGTTTTGCGATCCAACCCGAGGCTCTGGCTCAAGATGTTGGCGCCTGCAGTTTTCGTCATCGCCTGCGCCGCAATTGTGATCAACGCCGTTGTGGGAGCTCCTAAGACTGCCCTGGTCGGCTGTCTGCTCATTGCTGCCGGACTTCCAGTTTTCTTCTGGTCAAGGCGACGCAAAGCTGCTGAGCCGGCCGTCGAATCTGAAGCGAGTGTTGTCGAAGCCGGATAAGGCGGTTGCCTGCGGTCCAACCCAGACGGATGAAGACTTTTTCGTTGTCATCCTGAGCGAGGCCGCGCCGTCGTTGCGCGACCGAGTCGAAGGACCCCTACAGCTGCAGGAAATCACAATGCGCCCGACTGGACGCAGCAACAAATCTGCGGTTACTGGCGGCCAAAGGGGTCCTTCGATTCCTCGCTGCGCTCGTTACTCAGGATGACACCCCAAAAAATTACGCGATGCCCACATAGTATTATGAGGACGTGGCAATGAGAACGCTGCCGACTTTTCCCCGGAGCACGCCCTGTACTGATCCCTATGCCCAGCAAACTCGGTAAGTCGCTTTGTCTGTCCCTCTTCTGCATTTTTACGTTTTGCCAGGCCCTGGCGCAAACGCCCCAGTTCGTTTCCTTTGCGGCGGCGCAGCCTGTGCTTAACGCCATGCCAAACTCGTTGCCGCCCGCGCTGAAAGGGTCGCTCACTGCCAGCACTTGGGACAAGTGGGTCCACACTTCGGACAAGGAAATTCGCAGCCGCATCGATGAGGGCGAGGAAAACACGCTCACGAATTTGTTGCGTATGGGCGTGACCTTCACCAAGGAAGGGCCCATTACCTACGAGGATCTGGGCAGTTATGGACAAAGCAGCGCCGTCAATTCCATCGCCGACAAGCGCGCCAACGATCTGGTCCGGGCGCTGGCCGCCCCACATCCTAGCGAAGGCATGCTGGAAATGCGAGCGTTGCTGGAGAGGAAGGGCTTCAGCCTGAAGACTCCCGAGGAGCAGAAGAAGGTCAAGGCCTACCTGTTGGCAAATCTGGCGCGTTGGCGCGACGATGTGGCCCGCGCCAGAGCAGAGGCCAAGACCAACCCCTACCAGGCATTCAAGGACCGCGGCATCTCCACCGATAGCAATCTCTATCCCGACTACACGATCCAGTTGCACCTCAAGCACATGATGGACCAGGGGCTGCTGAAGCCGGGCAGCGTGCATCGCATCGCGATCGTCGGCCCCGGCCTTGATTTTGTGAACAAGAAATCCGGCTCCGACTTCTATCCTCCGCAATCCACCCAGCCCTTCGCGGTGATCGACTCGCTGGCCCGGCTGGGCCTTGCCGACCCCGCTTCGATCGAGGTTTACACCTTCGACATCAGTCCCCGGGTGAACCGGCACCTGGAGCGTGCCCGAAAGGACGCCGCCGCCGGTAAGCCCTACACCATCCAGTTGCTATCCAGTCCATCGGACCAATGGAGCCAGGAGTACCACAGCGGCTTCATCGAATATTGGCAAAAGCTGGGAGACAAGATCGGGAAACCAGTTGCGCGAATTCCGGTTCCGGAGAGTGCCGGGAACATCTGGAACCGCGCCGTGAGCGTACGGCCCGGCGTCGTGCTGAGGGTCATTCCGGTGGACATGAATGTGGTGTTCCAGACTCTGCCGCTGCCGCCCGATAAGCAATTTGATCTGGTGATCGGAACCAACATCTTCGTCTATTACGGCGGCTTGGAGCAGTCGCTGGCGCGCGCCAACCTCGGAACGATGATCAAGCCCGGCGGTTTTCTGCTAACCAACGAAGCTTTGCCGGGTACCGCTCCGACCAAGCTGGCGGACTCGCTCAAGACTTCGGTGCCGATCGCAAAGTCCCCGGCCGTCACCGACTACATGTACAGCTACGTGCGGCAGAAGTGAAAGTTTAGGACGTACCTGGAGCAGTTTCCTGGATAGTGCGGGCCTTCAGCTGGATTATTCACCACGGTAATGACCCTAATACTGTCATCCTGAGCGAAGCGCCCGAAAAGAATTTCCAGCCCGCTTCTTTTGCGGGTCGGGCGCGCAGTCGAAGGATCTGCGTTTGTTCCCGCCTCTGTTTTGCGAACCCCTACAATATTCGCACCCCCTAATTCGTCTACATCCGTAGATGAAGGACGCGGCGAGCCTGAAGCGGATGAGCCTCGAACAGGACCAGCGAATCTCTGAGGTGGTCAAGCGGGAGCAGTCGCGGCTGCGCAACTTCATTCGTCGCCGTGTGCCTGACCCGCGCGATGCCGAAGACATCCTGCAGGAAGTCTTCTACGAACTGGTAGAGGCGAATCGCCTGCTGATGCCGATCGAGCACGTTACCGGCTGGCTCTTCCGGGTCGCGCGCAACCGCATCACCGATCTCTTCCGCAAGAAAAAGCCGGTGAGTTTCAGCGATGCCGCCGTGGCGGACGACGACAAAGAGCTGCTGCAGTTGGAAGACTTGCTGCCTTCGCCCGATGCCG
>Ga0209385_1000985_pt1 | contig 11941 bp, 10 predicted proteins | sample NGEPerB_FD_184506 | JGI IMG/M metagenome (GOLD analysis project Ga0209385, IMG submission 184506) | Arctic peat soil microbial communities from the Barrow Environmental Observatory site, Barrow, Alaska, USA - NGEE PermafrostAB12-B... | ecosystem: Environmental > Terrestrial > Soil > Wetlands >... | reverse complement strand
TCAATGCTGCGCGCCGGCGCCAAGCCGAATAATTTGCCCGATATCTTCATGACCTTGAAGGGACCGGTGGCGACGCCGGCGCGCAGCATTGACGTGTCCGCGCTGACTGGATGGCTGACGTTGCGGGCGATCGAAAATCAGTCGAGGCAATTGCGCGAACTCGAAAATGCGCAGCGTCAAGCAAAACCGCAGGCGCCGCAGCCGAAGCGCGAATTGGCGCCCGCCTTGCCGGCGCCGCTCGATATCAGGCCGTTGCCGGTGCCGGTGCCGGGGCGCAGCGGTCAGCCGGCGGCGTCAGTCGGCCGGCAGAATTGACGGCGTGCGCGTGCCGCCTGCCTCGCGCGATGGGCCGCCGGCGCGACGGTCGCCGATCTGAGTGCGATAGTGGTCGAGCACGAACAGGCGGATCGCCGACGACAGATTGCCATGGCGGCGATCGGTGTCGATCGAGGCCACCAGATCGGACAGCGTTATCTCGCGGCCGCCGGCGATTTCCTTCAAGCTCTTCCAGAACGCGTCTTCGAGACTGACGCTGGTCTTGTGACCCGCGATCACGATCGAGCGTTTGACAACCGGAGATTTCATCGGCCGTCTCCTTTGTCGATCCGGTGCCGATCGAGATCGCGGCTGGCTTTCGCTTGTTGCGCAGCCTCGAGCTTGCGCCGGTGCTTGGGCTGACCATGGGCGAGACGGTTGGTGTCGGCGCGCAGGTCGTCTTGCCGTTTTTTGACTCGCTTGCGGGCGATTCGAAGATTGACCAGTTCAGCCATGCCGCGCCTCGATGGTGGCCCGATACATCGGCTCCCACATTTTAATACGAACCCTCGCATCACCGCTAAAAGCGACGACGCAAGACCCGTCGCTCCGCATTTGGCATGCGACTCCATAGGATCAGGCTATTATGTTGAGAAGATGCCGACGGTAATTCAATACACGGTTAGTTGATCGCAAGAGATGCTGATTGTTCAATAGCGAACACAACTAGCAACGACCGGTATAATTTTTGATTTTTCACATCGTCGTAAATGTATATTTTGTCATGCGAAATAATTACTACGGAACTTCATACAACCGGCAATCAACAAGCCTTTCTGGCAAATGTAACTTCGCACGATTTGACGCGGGCGCGCGGTAGAAAAGTACCGGGATACGCACGTGGCGCGGCGGCATTACATGCCGCGCGCCGCATACGACTTATCGTGGGCGGGTCATTTTTTCCGGGCGCACCAGGCGGTCGAATTCGGCGCCGCTGACAAAACCGAGCCGCACCGCTTCCTCGCGCAAGGTGGTGCCATTGGCGTGCGCGGCCTTGGCCACCTGCGCCGCCTTGTCGTAACCGATGCGGGGGGCCAGCGCGGTCACAAGCATCAGCGAACGCTGCATTAATTCGTGGATGCGCGGCTCGTTGGCCTTAATGCCGGTGACGCAATTGTCGCTGAACGACGCCGCCGCGTCGCCGAGCAGGCGGATCGATTGCAGCATGGCGTAGGCGAGCACCGGCTTGTAGACGTTGAGCTCGAAATGACCCTGGCTGCCGGCCACCGTGACGGTGGTCTGGTTGCCGAACACTTGGCAGCACACCATGGTGAGCGCCTCGCTCTGGGTCGGATTGGTCTTGCCCGGCATGATCGAGGAGCCGAGTTCGTTGCTCGGCAGGATCAATTCGCCAAGCCCCGAGCGCGGGCCGGAGCCGAGCAGGCGGATATCGTTGGCGATCTTGAACAGCGCGGTGGCGGCGGCGTTGAGCGCGCCGTGCACGAACACATAGGCATCGTGGGCGGCCATATGCTCGAACTTGTTGGGCGCGCTAGTAAACGGGAGTTTGGTAAGCTGAGCTATGCGGCGCGCGAATGCCTTGGCGAATTGCGGCTTGGAATTAAGGCCGGTGCCGACCGCGGTGCCGCCCTGGGCGAGGGGATAAAGTTCACCCTTGGCCTGCGCGAGGCGCATGGCGGCGGACTTCACCTGGGCGGCATAGCCGGAAAATTCCTGGCCCAAGGTAAGCGGCGTGGCATCCATGGTGTGGGTGCGGCCGATCTTGACGATTTTGGCGAATTCTTTCGACTTCTTGGCAAGCGCGGTGTGCAGCCGCATAAGCGCCGGCAGCAAATGGCGGTGGATTTCGAGCGCCGCCGCGATATGCAGGGCACTCGGGATCGAGTCGTTGGACGACTGGCTCATATTGACGTGATCGTTGGGATGCACCGGCTTTTTCGCGCCGAGTTCACCGCCGAGCGCGACATTGGCCGCGTTCGCGATCACCTCGTTGACGTTCATATTGCTCTGCGTGCCGGAGCCAGTCTGCCACACCAGCAGCGGGAAATGCTCGTCGAGTCGGCCGTCGGCGATGTCCTGCGCCACCGCGACGATCGCCTTGGCGCGGCGGGCATCGAGGCTGCCGAGATCGCGGTTGACCTCGGCGGCGGCGCGCTTGATCAGGCCGAGCGCGCGCACGATTTCGATCGGCATGCGCTCAGAGCCGATGCGGAAATTGTGCAACGAGCGCTCGGTCTGCGCGCCCCACAGCCTGTCGGCGGGGATAGCGAGCGGCCCGAAGGCGTCGCTTTCGATGCGCGTTTTTTGGCGGGTTTTGGCGGACTTTCGCTTCGCTGTTCTTTTGGCCATCGCGCGGCCGTTATTTCTTCTTGCGGAAGCGGTCGAGGCGGACCACTTCGCCGCCGCTTATGGGCTTGTCGGGCTCCGGCTCGGACGCCGCCACAGTTGGACTGGCCGGCGCCGGCGCGACGACGGCGGGCGGGGGCGGCGTGACGCGCTTCTTCTTGAGCGGCTTGTCTTGGGCATTTTGCGCATTGGCTGGCGATGGCCGTTCCTCGCCCTCGGTGACTTCCTCGAATTGCAGGCCGAACTGCACCGAGGGATCGAAGAAACCGCTGATCGCCTCGAACGGAATGCCGAGCTTTTCCGGAATGCCGCCGAACGACAAGCCAACCTCGAAGCCGCGCTCGCTCACCGCCAGATCCCAGTACTGGTGCTGCAGGATGATGGTCATCTGCTCGGGATATTGCACGCGCAGCCGGTTCGACATGCGCACGCCCTCGGCGGTGGTGTCGAACGTGATGTAGAAATGGTGGTCGCCCGGCAGGCCTTTCTTCTTGACGGCCTCGGTGAGCACGTTGCGCACCACGCCGCGCAGCGCCTGCTGGGTCAGGAGATCGTAGCGGAAATGGTCGGTCATGCGGGTAACGGGGCTGCGGTTTGAAGACTCGGGCCGGATGCTAGCGCATGATTCCGCAAAATGGACATGAAAGTGGAGGCTTCTGTTGCCAGGTGCCTCCGAACCCCGCCTAACCGCTGCTAAGACGGCTAGGGCTTGTAGGCTTGGTTATTCAAACCGCTTACGCGGCCTGAGCAACCGGAGCATAGTTGTCATTTGCAACTACGATTTGGCCCGATAACGGCGGTACCATGCCGAGCAAAAGTTCGTCCTTTACGCCCTCGTCGATCCTATTTCGCCCCCGCCGAAGCCCGTTTTCGCCGGGCCAAGTAGCGGGCTTGGGTGGAGGCGCCGGGTACTGCCCCCGGGTCCGAAAGGTTTATTACGACGGCCATTTATCGCCATAGCCGGGTTGCCCCGGCGGATTGAATATAGGCGCTAAAGGTTGATAAAAATAGAGTGGCCAACGCGCTTTCAGGCTGAGTGGCTACCGGTCAGCCGCCCGGAAAGCGCGTTAATTTAAAAAGTGGAGCGAGTTCGGACGCAAAACCGGTTCCCACTTTTGCTGAACGCGCTCCGCGTTTCATGTGAAACAATTCCTATCCCCGCCATGCGCCGGGGGCATGGCGGGGAGTAAGGGACGTTTTGGCGAGGCCTAATTTTCCTGCGCCGGCGCATGCGCGCGCAGCATAACGGACGCAAAGTGCGCCGCTCATGCTCGTAGAAGCACCGATGCTCGGCCGCGAGGATGCCCGAACAGCGCGATACGCGGCGCGGCGCCGGGGCGACGCTCGGCGCCATGCGTAAGGCGCAGGGCGGCGGGGTTATCCCCGGGTGGCGGCGTCAAGCGCGGAAACGCGTACTCAAAAATTGAGGCTGATGAGCACGGTTCGCCAATGTCCGCTTGGCTTCCAAAAGCGGACTCTCGACTGTAGTCGCGGAATGTCCGCTATGTGCCGATTTTGTTGCAGAAGTCTGCGATTGAGGAGCGAGGCATTTTCCGCGATTTCTTGAGGCCATTCGTTGCCACCTGCTCGTCGGCGTATCCATGCCGACATTTGGCTGCCGGCTTATGAGTTCACACCCTAGATCATGGCTGCGTCTTAGATAATGATAGGACGCCCGACATCATTCACTAGGTGCATCTAAAAGCCCCCTCACCGCAGCGCGCCATGCGCGCCGAGCACGCCGGCGGCGATCGCAACGGCCGAGACCGCGAGCGCCGCCGCGTGCAGGCGGATCGCCAGCGCGAAGGCGCGGTCCTTGTCGCGCAGGGCGTAGTCGTGAAACAGGCGGTGGACGAGCAGCGGTTCGAGCACGAACACCATCAACGCGAACACCGCCCAGACCGCGAGCATGAGCGTGAGCCACCAGAACGCCGGATCGAGCAGCCGCGCCCAGGCCTGCAGTTTGTCCAGCATGTAGAGGCCGGACAGGCCGGCGAGCAGAATCGAAAAGCGCACTTGGGTGGCGAAGCGGCCCTCGAACATCTCGAAGGCGGCGAGCGCCGCGCGCGCGTCGGGCAGAGCGCGGGCGCGCGGCAGCACGATGGTGGTCACCATCGCCACGCCGCCGATCCAGTGCACCAGCGCCAGCACGTGCACGGCGCGGGCCAGCGCGAAATCATCGATCGTCATGCCGGCCGAGCCGAACAAGCGGCCCGCCGCCTGTCAAGCGGCGGTTAGCGGAATCCCTCCAGTTTTAATCAACGACACCAATGATCCTTGTAAATCTTGCGCGATAGTTCCGCTGCAAGTTGCCGGCCGCACTCCTAACGCCGGTCGATTGAGCGGAGGCTAGCGTGCTCGAATCATTCAATGCCTGGGCCGAAACGTTGCGTTTTGCCTGCGAGGTGCAGAACGTCGTCTCCCTGCGGCTGCTGCGGATGGCGCAAGGCGGGCCGCAAGCGGCGGCGGAAGCGGAACTGATGATCGCCGAAAAAATCGCGGCGTTCGCCGACGTCGAAGCGGCGATCGCCCAGGCGCTTTCCGCTGGCGAAGGATTCATGGTCGCGGCCGAACGCGGCTACGCGCCGCTGCGCCAGTGCGTGGGCGCCAACAGCAGCCGCCTGGCGCGCGCGATGGCGTGACCGCGCAACGATCTCGGGATTCGGAGTTTCAGCCGGCTTTCGCCTTCTGGATCGTCTGCCAGATGCGATGCGGCGTCGCCGGCATGTCGATGCTGAGCACGCCGTAAGGCTTGAGCGCGTCGACCACGGCGCTCACGATCGCTGCCGGCGCCGCCGTGGTGCCGCCTTCGCCGCCGGCCTTGATGCCGAGCGGGTTGGTCGGCGAGAGCACCTCGACGATCTCGGTCACGAACGACGGCAGCAGATGCGCGCGCGGCATGCCGTAGTCCATCAGCGAGCCGGTGAGCGGCTGGCCGGAATCGTCGACCACGCATTGCTCCCACAACGCCTGGCCGATGCCTTGCGCGATGGCACCGTGGGTCTGGCCGTCGACGATAAGCGGATTGATACAGCGGCCGACGTCATCCACCGAGGCATAGCGCGTGAGCGTCAACCCGCCGCTGTCGGGATCGATTTCGATTTCGCAGATCGCGCAGCCGTTCGGGAACACCGGATCGTGCATCTCGTTGTCGGCGACCACCGCAAGGCCGCCGGCGAGATCGTCGGGCAGCGTGAGTTTCGGAATTTCCTGCGCCAGTTCGAGAAAATCGAAACTAAGATTGGTCGCGCGCGCGGCAAAGCGCCCGTCGTTGAATTCGACGTGCTCGGGCGTACTGCCAAGCGCGAGCGCGGCGATGCGCTTGCCCTTGGCGATCAGCGTGGTCGCGGCCAGCGAGAACACGGTGGCGGCATGGCGCATGGAGCGGCCGGAATGCGAGCCGCCGCCGGCGCGCACCACGTCGGTGTCGCCCATGATAATGCGCACGCTTTCGACCGGTACATGGAGCAAGTCCGCCACGACTTGCGCGAAGCTGGTCTCGTGGCCTTGCCCGGCCGGTTGCGTGCCGATGATGACGTCGACGCCGTCCGGCTTGATGGTGATGCGCGCCTGTTCCTTGGGCGCGCCGATAGACGACTCGACGTAGTTGGCGAGGCCGAGGCCGAGCAGATGCCCGCGCTTTTTGGCGTCGCGCCGGCGCGCCTTGAAGCCGTCCCAATCGGCGATGCGCATGGCGAGGTCCATGTTCTCCTCGTAGCGGCCGCTGTCGTAGGTCATGCCGACCGCGTTGCGGTAGGGCATGGCTTTCGGCCGCACCAGATTGCGGCGGCGCAGGCTGATGCGGTCGATGGCGAGTTTTTCCGCCGCGATGTCGATCAGCCGTTCGATGGCGAAAGTCACCTCCGGGCGGCCGGAGCTGCGATAGGCCTGCGTCGGAATGGTGTTGGTAAACACCGAGAGCGCGCGCAGCGAGGCCACCGGAATGGCGTAGTTGCCGGTGATCAGGCCGGCGCCCTTGCTGAGCGGGGAGAGCGACACGCAGCGCGCGCCGGCATTGCTGATATTGGTCGCGCGTAGGGCGAGGAAGCGGCCCTTGTCGTTGAGCGCCAGTTCCAATTTTGATACCAGATCGCGGCCCTGGTAATCGCTGATGAAACACTCCGAGCGCGTCGCGGTGAACTTGACCGGGCGGCCGAGCTTGCGCGAGGCCCACAGCACCAGGCCGTATTCCGGATAGACGCGGTTGCGGGTGCCGAAATTGCCGCCGACGTCGAACGACAACACGCGCACGGCGTCGGGCTTGATACCGAGAATGCTGGCCAGTTCGTTTTTCTGCCGCACCGCGCCGCCGCTGCCGGCGTGCAGCGTGTAGCGGGCGGTGGCCGCGTCGTAATTGGCCACCGCCGCACGCAGCTCGAGCGGAACGCCGGTGACGCGGCCGATTGTGAAATCCATGGCGACGACGTTTGCAGCTGACGCAAAGGCGCGCTCGGTCGCCGCGCCATCGCCGAAATGCGTATCGACCAGGATGTTGTCGGGCACCTCGTCCCAGACCGCCGGCGCGCCGGCTTTCATGGCGTCTTCGCAATGCAGAACGAAGGGCAGTTCGTCGTAGACGACGTCGAGCGCCTCGGCGGCATCGAGCGCCTGCGCTTTGGTCTCCGCCACCACCATGGCGATGGCTTCGCCGACATGGCGCGCCTTGTCGGCCGGCAACAGCACATGCGGGCCGATGAAGATTTGGCCGCCGCCGGGCCCGGTGAGCTTCATGTCGTCGCGCGTCTTCGGCAGCGGATCGTGCCCGATGGCGCCGAGGCCGTCGGCGGCGCAATCGGCGCCGGTGAACACGCCGAGCACGCCGGGCAGCGCCCGCGCGCTGCTTTTGTCGATCGAGACGATGCGCGCATGCGGGTGCGGCGAGCGCATCATCGCCGCGTAAGTCTGCCCGGGAAAATCGAAGTCGTCGGTGAAGCGGCCCGCGCCGATGAGCAGCCGCGCGTCTTCGTGGCGCGGCATGGGCTGCCCGATGAAGCGGAAGCCGGTTTCCGGTTTATTCATGACCCGACGCCGCGGGAGCTTCCGCTTTTTTCGCCGCGTCCATGGACTTGATGACGCGGGCCCAGCGCTCGGTTTCGCTCTTGATGAAGCGGGCGAAATCCTCCGGGCTGCCGCCGGTGGTATTGAGGCCCTGGCTTTGCAACCCTTGCAAAACGGCCGGATCTTTCAACGCCGCATTGGTTGCTTCGGAGAGTTTGTCGATCACCGGCTTGGGCAGGCCGCCCGGGCCGAGGATGCCGAACCAGAGGCCGGCGGCATAGCCGGGCAGACCCGCTTCGGCAATCGTCGGCAGATCGGGCGCGATGTTTGAACGCTTGGCTTCGGTGGTGGCCAGCGGCTTGACGCGGCCGTCCTTGATGAGCCCGAGCACGGTCGGCGCCGGCGCGAACATCACCTGAATGCGGCCGGCGATCAGATCGACCGCGGTCTGCCCGCTGCCGGGATAGAGCACGCCGGTCATCTTGACGCCGGCCATCTGCTTGAACAATTCGGTCGCCAGGTGTGGGCCGCTGCCAAGTCCGGAGGCGCCGTAGAGCAATTCGTCCGGCTTCTGCTTGGCGAGCGCGATCAGGCCCTTCACGTCGCTGACGCCGAGCTTTGGATCGACCACCAGGATGTTGGGGATCGAGCCGACGAGCGCGATCGGCGTCATGTCCTTTTCGACATTGGGCGCGTTCCCCGCCAGCAGCGTCATGTTGATGGTGGTGGCGATGGTCGCAAACATCAGCGTGTAGCCGTCCTTGGCGCTGCGCGCGACGTAATCGGTCGCCACCATGCTACTGGCGCCCGGCTTGTCCTCGACGACGACGTTTTGCTTCAGGAGTTCGCTGAGCTTGTGCGCAACGATGCGGGCGATCACGTCGCCGCTCGATCCGGCGGCGAAGCCGACGATGAGGCGGACCGGGCGCGTTGGATAGTCGTCGGCGCAAGCGGGCTGCGTGAGGATGGCGAAAGCGGCGAGGAGGAGGGCAAGCGGACGGATCATGCGTGGCCTTCAGGATTTCTTCTTGGGGCTTTCGACATCGCGCACCGGCGTTTCCGGTATCAACCCGCCGCGCCGCCGCTTGCTGGTCTCGGTTCCGCTCTCGGCCCAGCGCCCTTCGACCGCGCGCTGTGCGTAGATGTCGTAGTGCTCGTCCCAATCGCCGAGCGAATAGCCGTGCCAGGGCGGCTGCGGCGTGATCGGCGGCAGGCCCAATTCCTTCCAGAGTGTGAGCGCGCGCTCCATGAATTCCTGTTTCGGCAGCGCCAGCGGCGGCATGTCGTGCTTGAGCGTGGCGTCGATCAGGATGGTGGAATCCTCACGCTTGTCCGATTTCGGCCCGTGCCCGGCCGAACGATACGGCATGATCTGCATGTCGATGCCGGGATCGGAACGGTAGGCGAGCGACCAGAAGATGGCGTCGGCATTGGCCGGGTCGATGTCCTCGCTCACCGCGATGCAGATTTTGCCGCAATCGGCGCGCAGCGAGGCCGCGCCCTGCAACCCGCGCCACACTTCCGTGGGCGCCGTGCCGCGGGCGAATTGCAGGAAGATCACCTTGCGCAAGTTCGTGAACGGCTCGTGCATCGCCACGCGCTTGATGCCGCGAATGCCGAGTTGGTCGCGCAAGTGAGACAGAAACATCGGCTCGAACGCGACCTTCTTCATCACGCTCGATTCGCTCGGCGTGACCTGGCTGATGATGGACACGAACACCGGCTTGCGCTTGGTGGTGATCGCGGTCACCCGCATCGACATGTTGAAGTCCTCGAGCGCGACGTGGCCGTGGCTTTCGCCGAACGGGCCTTCCGGCTCGAGCAGTTCGCTGTCGATCAGGCCCTCGATCACGATCTCCGCGTCGGCCGGGACGTGCAGGTCGACGCTGACCGCCTTGACGATGCGAATGGGCGCGCCGGCGAGGCCCCCGGCCACCGCCATTTCGTCGACATCGATGGGCAGCTTTTGCGGGCCGGTGAACAGAACGACCGGCGCGCAGCCGATCACGATGGCGCAGGGCATCGGCTCGCGTTGTTTTTGATATTTGCGCCAGTGCAGATAGCCGCCGGCGCCGCCCGGGCGCGACGACATGCGCACGCCGAGCCGGTCCTGCGCTTTCAAGGCGGCGCGATAGGTGCCCATGTTCTGCACGCCGGTCTCGGGGTCGCGCGTGATGCACAGCGTGGCCGTGAGATAGGGCGCGGAATCGAAACCGGGCGTCGAGATCGGCACCGGCAGACGCGCCAGGCCTTCGCCGGGTTTGAGCAGGTCGTCGCCTTTAGTGACGATTTCCTGGCACGCCGCGGAGGCGACAACGACCGGCGCAATCGGATGTGCGATCGCTTGCGTCCAGGCTTCGCCGATGTTCGCGACCGGCTTGCCCATGCCGACCGCGTAGATTTCCGGCGAGGCGCCGAGTGCGCCGACCGCGACCGGAATATCGTAGCGCCGCCCGGAGCCGTCGACGACGTTGCTGAAGAGGAAAGCGCGGCGCTGCTCCTCGGCGAGCCCGCCCTGGAATTGCCAGCGCACCAGCGGGTGCAGCTCGCTGTCCTTGTCGATGGCGTGATCGATGCGGGTCACCAGGCCGCGCGCTTCGAGCTGACGCAGATGATCCTGGAAATCGAGCGGCGGGCCGCCGGCAATCGCTGGGCCGGAATTTTTTGACTTGTCCGCTTTGTCGAGCATCGGCCGCGTCTCGCTAGGTGCGCTCGCCTTCATACAATAAGCGGGCGTTGTAATCCATCGCCCGGCGCATCGGAACTTGCTCCGAACGAGCGATTCGGCGCCGCGCGCCGGTCGACCGCGTTGCTGATCGCCATTCCGCTGTGGATCGCGATGTATCTTCTGTTCAACACGCTGCTGCACGTACCGTGGCCGCCATCGCTCATCGGCGATGCCTATCCGCAGCTTCGGGCGATGCTGGCCGGCCTGATCTGATAGTGGCGCTCGCCTATGTGTAGATCTTCGTTCTCGCCGGGCTCTCGGTGACGTTGTGTTTGCCGGCAAAGGTCGCATCGCCCTATGCCCCGTGACGCGCGTCGGGCGGCGAAACCGGCGGGGCAGGCGGCACGAGGATATCGCGCAACAGGCGCTCGACCGCGCCGGTGTCCAAGGTCTGCCATCGATGATCGGTGGGGGCCACGGCGTCAATGGCGAGGAGAAGCCGCGGCATTGCGGCATGTTTGGGGTCGATCCACAGCACCGGGCGTCCTTCGTTGAAGGCGCGCACGATGACGCCGGCGGTGCCCCCGGGGCCGTCGGCCGGCTGGCCGTCCCACACCGCGACCAACAGGTCGATCTGGCGAACGAGAAAGGCCGCCAGTGCTTGATAGTGCTGCGCTCGGCCCGCCTCGTCGCGGACGTTGACGGACGGCAATAGCGGCAGCTCGGTCACGGCATCGGCGCGCGCCAGCAGGCGCTCGAATTCGGCATTGGAATTGCTTGCCGCCGCATTCTCAAGAAAGTCGCGCGCATATTCCGCACGCGGCATTGGCAGAATCGCTTCGAGCCGCCAATCCGCCGGAGCGGCGGTGATGGCGATGCGATCGGCGCCTTCCGCCAGAGCGCTGACGATCCGGATCAAGGGTGCAGCCGTTGAATAGATGCGCTCTTGCGTTTCCAGCGCGATCTTGCCAATCGCCTCGCCGATCATCGCATAAAGCCTGCGCAGCGCATGGTCGACCGCCATTTGACTCTCGCGGCCGAGCTTGTTGGCGCGATGGCCTGTGATGCCGATTTGCAGCGCCATCCGTGGCTTCGGCATGACCGTCGGTTGCATCATTGCACTGCCATCACGTTGCGACGCGCAAAATTCAACGCAAGCTTGTCATACCGCATGCATATTGCAAATATGCGGTCTCGAATCCATTGCTTGGTTGTGAGCAGAACCCGCCCGTGTCCGCATGGCCCGATCGCTTTCGCGCTGCTCATCGTGGCAGCGATCTGGCTTTGATGGTCGGAGCGCAAAGCCGCAGGCCGAAAGTTCACCACGGAGGATCTGCGCGAGCTCAGATGATCAATTGCGAGACCGCAAAGAGCCTCGGCGCTACCACCGGCGTCTACCGCCAGGACAACAACTGAGCGGCTGACGCTGCTGACTTGAACGAAAAACGACCTCATGCCTGCGCGGCCGATGCTGCGCGGGCATTGTTTATGCGCTCAGCGCACAGCCGTGCCACAGGTGAACGCGGTGCCGGGCTTGAGGCCGAGCTTGCTGAAGATCATGGCGGCCGGGCAAAAGCCGGTGAAAGCGGCTTGCAGCATGTTGGCCCCGACAAAGGCCGCGAGCAGCAGCCAATAGGGGCTGACCAGCCAATC
>Ga0209385_1000984_pt1 | contig 11941 bp, 9 predicted proteins | sample NGEPerB_FD_184506 | JGI IMG/M metagenome (GOLD analysis project Ga0209385, IMG submission 184506) | Arctic peat soil microbial communities from the Barrow Environmental Observatory site, Barrow, Alaska, USA - NGEE PermafrostAB12-B... | ecosystem: Environmental > Terrestrial > Soil > Wetlands >... | reverse complement strand
CGTCGCGCCGATGGGCGGCGCGGCCCAGCCATTGCCGTCCGGATCGTCGAAGAAGACGAAGGAGCCCCATGGGAACTCCTGGACCTCGCTGACCTGCACGCCCCGCGCGGTGAGTTCGGCGCGCGGCGTGGATGTCGGCGACCACCATTTGCAGTCCCCGGACAGTACCCGGCTTTGCGTCGGTGATACCGGTGCCGAGCGCGATCGAACACGCCGATCCCGGCGGGGTGAGCTGCACGAACCGGATCTCGTCCGAGACCCGGTGGTCGTGATCGGCATGGAAGCCGACCTTGTCGGCGTAGAAGGCCTTCGCGCGGTCCACATCGGTGACTGGAACAGCGACCAGTTCCAGCTTCCAGTCCATGCTCGTCGTCTCCCTGCTCAGAGGTCTGGTGGGTCGGACGCCACGGTAGCGGCGGGCACCGACACTCGGCTCCGGCCAGATCCTCGGTCCGATTCAGGCGCGGGGTCACCGGGCGAGCTGACCCACCACGGCCCCGAAGGCCCACGGCACGTGCTGCGCCGCCGGCACCAACCGGCGGCGCAGTGCCGGCCGGCCGCTCGCCCAGAGCAACGAGCTGGTCAGCGTCCGGTACCGGCGGGACTCCCGTAACCACAATGATTCGTAGCGCTCGGGTTTCCCGGCGATCAGACATTGGACGAGCGCCTTCGCGCAGGCCAGGGACACCGCGATGCCTTCCCCGGTCAGCGCGTCGACGTAGCCGGCGGCGTCGCCGACCAGCAGCACCCGGCCGTCCACCCGGGTGCTGGTGTGCCGCCGCAGCGGCCCCGCGCCGCGAACCGGCCCGGCCTGTGCACCGTTCAGCCGGTCGGCCAATTCGGGGAAGTGACCCAGCTGAACCTCGAACGGTGCGCGGTCGCTGCTGAGCACCGCGACTCCGACCAGCCCGGGAGCCACCGGCGTCACGTAGGCCTCAGCGGCGGGTGACCAGTGCACCTGCACCAGGTCCGACCACGGTGACACCTCGAAATGTCGGCGCAACCCCCAACGCGGCTTCCTGGACGCGACCGGAGGGCGGACCAGTCCCCGCGCCCGGGCGATCGGGGAATGCAGCCCGTCGGCCGCCACCAGGTAGCGCGCTGTCAGGCCGGCGGCCGTCACCGACTCGGCGTCCTCGTCGATGGTCGAGACTGCCCGTTGCAGCACCGGTACCCCGCTGGCCCGCACCGCTGCCAGCAGCGTCGCCTGCAGGTCTGTACGGCGAACCCCGCGTCCGTTGCCGGAGCGGAACAGCGCGTCGGCCCGGTGTCTGCCGTCGCGGTAGCCGATACCGCGGAAATCCAGGCCCGGTGGATCGACCCCCAACTCACGCAGTGCCCGCACGGCACCGGGCATCAAGCCCTCGCCGCAGGCCTTGTCGATCGGCGCGGGGCGGGGGTCCACGACGGCCGCCACCAGGCCGGCACGCGCCGCGAACAGCGCCGTGGCGAGGCCGGCCGGTCCGGCACCGGCCACCAGCACGTCGATCACGACGGAGCGGAGGTCCGCTGCTCGGCATGTGCCGGAAGGGCTTCCGCAGACAACGTCAGCGCCGCGTTCTCGGCCTTGATCCGTACCCGCAGCAGCCAGGCGTTGAGCACGGTGAAGACCACCGCGGTGATCCACGCGGTGTGCACCATCGGCAGCGCGAAACCCTCGACCACCACCGCGACGTAGTTCGGGTGCCGGAACCACCGGTACGGCCCGCGGTCGACCAGCGGCAGGCCGGGGATCACCACGATCCGGGTGTTCCACCGCTGACCCAGCGTGCCGATGCACCACCAGCGCAGCGCCTGCGAGGCCAGCACCAACGCCACCATGGTCCAGCCGAGGACCGGCAGGAACGGCGGGTCCAGCGTCCACACCTCGACCACGCAGCCCACCAGCAGCGCGGTGTGCAGAAGGACCATGGCCGGGTAGTGACCGCCGCCGTATTCCCTGCCGCCGTTCCGCAATGCCCAGGTCAGGTGCCGTTTGGACACCACCATCTCGACCAGCCGCTCCGCGCCGACGGCCAGTACGAACAGGGTGTAAGCGATCATCGCGGCCTCACCATCGGAGCAGGACGAGTTCGGAACAGAACCCCGGGCCCATCGCCATCAACATTCCCGGGCTGCCGGGCGGCGGCGGCCGGTCACGCAGCGTGTCCCGGAGCACGTGCAGCACCGACGACGACGACAGGTTGCCCACCTCGGCCAGCGAGAGCCAGGTCATCTCCAGGGCCTGCGGCCCCACCCCGAGTTCGTCCTCGATCGCCTCGATGATCTTCGGCCCGCCGGGGTGGGAGACCCAGGCGCCCACGTCGTCGACGGTGAGGTCGTGTTCGGCCAGCAGGCGCCGGATGTCGGTCCCGAGGTACTGGTGGACCAGGTCCGGCACTTCGGCGGTCAGCACGATCTTGAATCCCTGGGAACCGATGTCCCAGCCCATGACGCCTTCGGTGTCCGGATACAGGTGGCTGCGGGTGTCGATGATCGTCGGTCCGGTGGTACCTCGCTGTGCTGCCCGCCCTGAGCCCTCGGCGACCACGGCGGCCGCACCGTCACCGAACAGTCCGCTGGCCACCAGGTTCGCCATCGAGGTGTCGTCGCGCTGGATCGTCAACGAGCACAGCTCGACCGACAGCAGCACCCCGACGTGATCGGGCCAGCCCCGCAGGTAGTCGTGCAGCCGGGCGATCCCCGCGGCCCCCGCCACGCAGCCCAGACCGAACAGCGGGACGCGTTTGATGTCCGGCCGGAACCCGAGCCGTGCCGCGATCCGCGCGTCCAGCGAGGGCACACCCAAGCCGGTGACGGTCGTGGAGAAGATGACGTCCACCTCGTCCGGCGCGATCCCTGCCTGCTGAAGCGCACCGCCGATGGCCTCGACGCCCAGGTCGACCGCGACGTCCAGGTAGGCGTTGTTGGCGTCGGTGAAGCTCGTCAGTTCCTTGTACTGCTCCAGTGGCAGGGCCAGATAGCGGCTGCCCACCCTGGTGTTGGTGTGAATCCGCCTGACCACCTCGTGGCCCTTGGCGGCGCCCAGGACGTGCTCGGCGAACGCCTCGGTGATGGATAGCGATGTGGCGGGAGCACGGCGTGTACCGCCGCCAGGGACGTCATGCACGCCACAGTACGGTGGCGTTCAGGTGATTCCTGACGGAGCGACAGAACGTGTCGGAGCGAATTCTCCTGAATTGCTTCGGCGAGACGGTTCTGCCGGAACGCGTGTCAGTGAATGGTGTGATTTGTCCTGTTCAGCAGAACTGGAAAGGGCGGAATTCGGCCGGTGAATCCGCAGGAAGTTCCGACGTCGCCGGGTCCGTCCGACGGCGCACCCGGAGGGACCGGCGCCCCCCGCGGAGTGGGCGCAACTGCCCGCGCGCTTGCCCTTGCCTGCCACCCGCTGCCCACCGTCGCGGTGACGGCGATCAGTGCCGGGCTGGCCGCGCTGGCCGGGTTGGGCATGGTCCGCGGCCTGCTGCTGGTGACCGCGATCCTGGCTGGCCAGCTGTCGATCGGCTGGTCGAACGACAGCATCGACGCGGCCAGGGATCGGGCCACCGAGCGTCGGGACAAACCTGTCGCCCGGGGAACCGTCACGACCCGGACCGTGGGAATCGCGGCGGTCCTGGCGCTCGTCGTGTGCGTGATCGCCTCACTGGCTCTGGGCTGGGCCGCCGGACTGGCCTCGATCGTCGTCGCCGCCAGCGGCTGGGCCTACAACCTCGGTCTGAAGGCGACAGCGTTCTCCTGGCTGCCCTACGCCGTTGCCTTCGGCGTGCTGCCGGCCGTTGCCACCCTCGCGCTGCCGGAACCGAGTTGGCCTGCGCCGTGGGCCATGATCAGCGGCGCCCTGTTCGGGGTGTCCGCCCACCTGGCTAACGTGCTGCCGGATCTGTCCGACGACGCGGTGACGGGTGTCCGCGGCTTTCCGCACCGGCTCGGGGCGAGGGGCAGCGCCGTCGGCTGCACCGTGACCTTGTTCGCCGCGTCGATGGTCATCCTCTTCGGGTCCGGCGTCGAGCTGACGGCCTGGCGCTGGGTCGCCGCCGCACTGCTCGGCCTGGTCGCCGTTGCCGGTGTGATCATCGGACTGCGCCGGCCGACCAGCCGGGCGTTGTTCACGCTGGTCATCGCGGTGGCGGTGGCCGATCTGGTGCTGTTCGCCGTCTCGGGCGCGTCCCTGACGTAGCGGGCTGACCAAGGTGATGTACCCAACCAGGCTGCTGGCGGGCCGCGTTCCAGTCGCTACCGTGGTGAGCATGCTGCAGTTCGACGGCGCCATCGCCGGCATGGGCACCGCCTCCGGCACCCGGTTGGTGGTGGGCATGTGGCCGCTGTCCCCGTTCGGGTCCGTGACCGACGTGATGATCGAGCGCGCCGACGGGCACCGGATCCTGCTTGCACCCACCCAGGAACTCGCCGACTTCATCGCCGCGACGTACGAATTCGACGAGGTCAGGGTCACCCCGGTGCTGCGGGTGCGGGACGGCAAGAAGTGGATGGTGTCCACCGACCAGCTCGCCCTCACGTTCGATGTCGGTGGCCGACCGCCGCTGGGTTGGCTCCTGACGTCCGTGCCGCGAGGGCTTGCCAGGGCGCGCTGGTGGACGACAGTGCAGGACCCGATCGCAAGGATCACGATGGACGGCGTCCGGACCCGCGGCAGTGCCGGCGGCGGCCGCCGCGAGTGGTACTCGGCCATGGACCTGCACCGGATCAAGTCCGTCAGCGCCCGGTTCGACGGCGCCGAACTCGGCGAGCTGCAACCGGTGACCCCGCCGGTGCGCTTCGGATTCGCCTCCACCCCGGAGGAACCCTCGCTGGTCAGGGTGCTCTCCCGCGTCTCCGAGTAGCCCCCTTTCCGGCGCGGATCAACATCGTCAGCGCGCCCGAAATCGTTCACTCACGTCGCACCAGTCACATAACGTGGGTACTTGAGCCGCGCCCGCGAAGTTGATCCGCGCCGGAAAAGGGCGCGCAGGGGCGAGTGTTTCCCCGTTTGACACATGCCGGTCACACCGCCCCAGCACCCTGAAGCACATGGTGACGCTGGATGACCTGCGGGTACGGCAGCTCGGCGAGTGCCGCCATGACTCGACCCTGGCCAAGTACGTCGGCGGGCGGAGAACCAACGAGCACTACGTCGACGAGGACGACCGGGTGCTCTTCGACGACACCATCGAACTGCTCGCCGCGCACGGCCTGCCGCTGGAGCAGGTGCCGACCCTGGAACCGGGCGGGCCCCGCCGCAAACTGTTCTTCCCGCCCGGCACCACGAAGGTCGGCATCGTCACCTGCGGCGGTCTGTGCCCCGGCCTGAACGACGTCATCCGCGGGCTGGTCATGGAGCTGAAGATCCACTACGGGATCGATGACGTGCTCGGCTTCCGCAACGGCTATGCCGGACTCAATCCCGCGCTGGAGTACCCACCCACCGAGCTCACCCCGGAGAGGGTGAACAAGATCAACACTCAGGGCGGGACCATCCTGGGGACCTCACGCGGCGCCCATGACCCGGAGATCATGGTCGATCGGCTGGTCGAGCTGGGCGTCGACATTCTGTTCGTCATCGGCGGTGACGGTTCCATTCGCGGCGCCAGCATGATCGCCGCGGTCGCCCGCACCAGGGACCTGCCCATCGCGGTGATCGGAATTCCGAAGACAATCGACAACGACATCCCTTACATCGGGCAGAGTTTCGGCTTCCAGACGGCGTTCACCGTTGCGGCGCAGTCGATCGCGGCCGCTCAGGTGGAGGCCCAGTCGGCGATCAACGGGATCGGGCTGGTCAAGCTGATGGGCCGGCACGCCGGATTCATCGCCTGCTACGCGGCACTGGCCAACCACCACGCGGATTTCGTGCTCATTCCCGAGGTTCCCTTTGCGCTGCACGGCGAGTCTGGATTCCTGGCCGCGCTGGAGCGCCGGGTGGCCGAGCGCGGCAGCGCGGTGGTGGTGGTGGCCGAGGGCGCAGGCCAGGACCTGATGACGGACGCCCAGACCGGCACTGACGCCTCCGGCAACCGGAAGCTCGGCGACATCGGACGTTTCCTGGAGGCCGAGATCGTCGGCCACTACGCCTCTCTCGGTCGGGAGCTGACCCTGAAGTACCTCAAGCCCGGGTACTCGATCCGCTCGGTGCCGGCGAAGGCGCACGATTCGGTCTACTGCGTCAGGTTGGCCCAGGCGGCAGCGCACGCCGGGATGGCCGGCCGGACGGACATGGTGGTCGGCCGCCGGCACAATCGCTTTGTCCACGTCCCGATCGACATCGTTGTCTCCGAACGCAACGAGGTCGCACCCGACGGGGACCTGTGGCTGAGCGTACTGGAATCGACCGCTCAGCCACTCGAGATGCGGTGAAGGCGCGGCACTGTGTGCGAGGCCGGGACGATCTCGCTGTCGTCCAGCGGTCCGGGGGGTGTTCCGTTCCCGAACGGCCGGGCGCCGAGTTCGGCTCGCTGGTGCGGGTCCAGCCAGCCGGCCAGGTCAGGCCCGGCCGGTACGATCTGCGTCGGATTGATGCCGGTGTGCACGGTGTAGTAGTGCTGCTTGATGTGGGTGAAGTCCACGGTGTCGCCAAAACCCGGTGTCTGGAACAGGTCTCGGGCGTACTCCCACAGCACTGGCATCTCGGTCAGCTTCCGCAGGTTGCACTTGAAGTGGCCGTGGTACGCGGCGTCGAATCGGACCAGCGTCGTGAACAACCGGACGTCGGCCTCGGTGATGCTGTTGCCGACCAGGTACCGACGGGTGGCGAGCCGGTCCGAGAGCCAGTCCAGTCGTGCGAACAGCCGCTCGAACGATTGCTCGTAGGCCCGTTGCGAGCGAGCGAAACCGCAACGGTAGACACCGTTGTTGACATCCCGGTAGACGAGCTCGGCCACCTCGTCGATCTCGGCCCGCAGCGCCTCCGGGTACAAATCCGGGGCGCCTGCCCGGTGGAATCGCGTCCACTGGGTGGACAGGTCCAGTGTCATCTGCGCGTAGTCGTTGGTGACGACCGCGCCGGTCGGGATGTCCACGATCGCCGGCACGGTGATGCCCCGCGGGTAGTCGGGGAACCGCGCGAAATAGGCCTGCTGCAACCGTTCGATGCCCAGCACGGGGTCCACGCCGCCCGGGTCCAGATCGAAGGTCCAGCTCCGCTCGTCGTGGGTGGGCCCGCAAACACCCATGGAGAGAACGTCTTCCAGCCCGAGCAGGCGGCGGACGATGATCGCCCGGCTGGCCCACGGGCAGGCGCGGGACACCACCAACCGGTACCGGCCGGGCTCGACCGGCCAGCCGTCCCGGCCGTCGGCGGTGATCCGATCGGCGATGTAGCGAGAGTCCCGGACGAACTCGCCTGCGTCCGAATGCTGACCTCTTTGGGGTGCTTCACCCCGACTGCCGTTCCCACCGTTCATCGTTCACCCCCGTCGATCCGCACGGTCGCGTCGATCCGTCCCGTTGTGGCGTGGCGCCTGCCATGACTCTCCGACAACAGAGTGACATTCGGCAAGTACCCGCATCGCCCGTGGTCGAACCAAAGGGTCGGGTCCAGCAGACTGGTCGGGTGGGAAAGCGGACGTTCGGCGTCGAGGAAGAACTGCTGCTGGTCAGTGCCGACAGCGGGCACCCGGTGCCGGCCGGGGCCGAGGTGCTGGAAGCTGCCCAGCAATGGCTGGGCACGGACCGCGATCATCAGGTCGATCACGAGTTCAAGATGGAGCAGACCGAGATCGGCTCGGAGCCGTGCACCGAACCGGGGGAGATGCTCCAGCAATTGATGGAGCTGCGCCGCACCGTCTCGGCGGCCGCCGGGACCACCGGAGTGCACGCCGTCGCGCTGGCCACCAGCCCGTTCAAGGTCTGGCCTCAGCCGACGGTCAACGAGCGGTACCAGCGGATGATCGAGGCGTTCGGATTGGTCGCCCGCCAGCAGCTCACCTGCGGTCAGCACATCCACGTCTCCATCGACTCCGCGGACGAGGGCGTCGCCGTGCTGGACCGGATCCGCCGTTGGCTGCCGGTGATCACCGCGATGTCGGCGAATTCGCCGTTCTACCAGGGAGAGGACACCGGGTATTCCAGTTACCGCACGATCGCCTGGGGGATGTGGCCGACCGCGGGTCCGACCGCCCGGTTCGGGGATGTGGCGACCTACCACCGCACCATCGACGAGTTGGTCGCGTCCGGGACCGCGCTGGACGACGGGATGATCTATTTCGATGCCAGGCTGTCGGCCAGCTATCCGACCCTGGAGATCAGGGTGCCGGACGTGTGCACCGACGTCGGTGATTCGGTGTTGATCGCCGTGTTGGCCAGGGCCCTGGTCGATACCGCGGCGATCGAGTGGGCGGATGGGTTGCCCGATCCGGAGATCCGGGTGGAGATGCTGCGGGCCGCGACCTGGCGGGCCTCACGCTCAGGTCTGTCCGGCGACCTGGTCGACCCGGTGGTGGGCACCCCGGTGCCGGCGTGGTCACTGGTGGAGGACCTGATCGGGCACGTCGAACCCACGCTACGGGCCAACGGTGAATTCGACTGGGTCGAGAGCGCGGTGCACAAGCTGCGGACGTCGGGCACCGGTGCGGATCAGCAGCGGACGTCGTTCGCTCGTCGCGGCTTGCTGTCGGACGTCGTGCTGGACGCCGCGAAGCGAACGGTGATCTGACCGCCGCTTCCCCGGCAAATCAGGTGCCCGTCGACTCCTCCGCGTCGGCCTTGCTGCGCGAGGTCTTTCGTGACCCGCTGGACCGCGAACTCGTCGACCGGGTGCTGCTCGACCGGCTCCCGCCGGATCTGGTCCCACTCGACCGCGACCCACCGGACTTGGAATCGGACGTGGAAACCGACGAGGCCTTCGCATCGTCTCCCGAGTCCTTGTGCCGTTCGACGCTGCGTTGCAGCGCGGCCAGCAGGTCGACGACCTCGGCGTCCTCGCCCTCCTCCTTCGCTTCGGGTGCGGGAAATGCCTCTCCGCCTTCGAGTTTCGCAACGATCAGCTGCTCCAGCTCGACGCGGTACTCGTCGGTGTAGTCCTCGGGTTGGAAGTCGCCGGCGAAGCTGTCGACCAGCATCCCGGCCATCTTCAGCTCTGCGGGCTTGATCGTCACGTCCTCGTCGAGCGAGGGGAACTCGGCGGCCCGCACCTCGTCGGGCCACAGCAGCGTCTGGATCACGAGCACGTCGTCCCGTACCCGCAGCGCGGCCAGCCGGGTCTTCTGCCGGAGCGCGAAGTTGACGATGGCGATGCGATCGGTCTGCTCCAGGGTCCGGCAGAGCAGCACGTAGGCCTTGGTCGACGTGGAGGCCGGTTCGAGGTAGTAGCTCTTGTCGAACAACAGGGGATCGATCTGATCGGCCGGCACGAAGCTGGAGACCTCGATCTCCCGGCTGCTGTTCACCGGCAGCTGCGCGAAGTCGTCGTCCGTCAGGATGACGGTGCGGCCGTCCTCGGCCTCGTACGCCTTGGCGATGTCGGCGAACTCCACCGTCTTTCCGTCCAGTTCGCAGACCCGCTTGTAGCGGATCCGCCCACCGTCGGCCTCGTGCACCTGGTGGAACCGGATGTCGCGCTCCTCGGTCGCCGAGTAGACCTTCACCGGCACGTTCACCAGACCGAAGGCCACTGAGCCTTTCCAGATCGATCGCATGTGCCCATGATGGACCTTTCCAGCTCGAATTGACCAGGCAGATCAGCAACCCACGAAGATCGGGAGCGGGGTGGCTACTCGTGGCGGGTGGTGACAGCGCGACGGTCGAACTCGACGGTCACCGGCTGAGCCTCACCCACCTGCGCAAGGTGCTGTACCCGGCGACCGGGACGACGAAGGCGGAGATCATCGGGTACTTCGCCGAGGTCGCGCACGTCATGATCCCGCACCTGGCGGGTCGCCCGGTGACCCGGAAGCGTTGGCCGGATGGCGTTTCCACCACGCCCTTCTTCCACAAGAACCTCGACCGCGGCACGCCGTCGTGGGTGAGCCGTCAGGTGATCGAGCATTCTGACGGTCCGAAGGCCTACCCGGTGGTCGACTCACCCGCGACGCTGGCCTGGCTCGGTCAGATCGCGGCGCTGGAACTGCACGTGCCGCAATGGAGGTTCGAACCCGATGGTGGTATCGGGCGGCCGGACCGGCTGGTGTTCGATCTGGATCCGGGGCCTGGTGTCGGACTTGCCGAGTGCGCCGAGGTCGCGCGTGCGGTACGCCGCCGACTTGCCGGTTCGGTGGTCGTGCCGGTGACCAGCGGCTCCAAGGGCATCCACCTCTACAGCAGGCTTGACGGCTCGATGACCTCGGACGAGGCGTCCCTGTTCGCCAAGCAGATCGCGGAGGCGATCGAGAAGGACATGCCTGAACTGGTGGTCTCCCGAATGCTCAAGTCGCTGCGGCCCGGGAAAATATTCATCGACTGGTCGCAGAACAACGGGTCGAAAACCACGATCGGCCCGTATTCGTTGCGTGGGCGTGATCATCCCACGGTGGCCGCGCCCCGCACGTGGGAGGAACTGGAGGATCCGGGAGTACGGCACCTGGAGTACACCGAGGTCCTCGCCCTGCTCGCCGAAGCGCCGGATCCCATGCAGGGCTTGGAGACCGGCGACTGCGACGGCGCCGAGCACCGTGGTGGCAGGGGATCTCGCAGGCGGCGCAGCGGTTCCCCGCCGGCAGACGGGTCCGGGGAGGTGAATCCGCGGGTGGACGCGGGCAGCAAGCTGGACACCTACCGGGCCAAGCGGTCCGCCGACAGGACGCCCGAACCAGTCCCGGACAGCGGTCCGTTGCCGCAGGGGAACGACGACACCTTCGTCATCCAGGAGCACCACGCCCGCCGGTTGCATTACGACTTCCGGCTGGAACGCGATGGCGTGCTGGTGTCCTGGGCCGTGCCCAGGGGGCTGCCGACCGACTCCGGGCAGAACCGGTTGGCGGTGCACACGGAGGATCACCCCTTGGACTACGCGGATTTCGCGGGCACCATCCCGCAGGGTGAGTACGGCGGCGGCACGGTCAGCATTTGGGACGCAGGCACCTATGTCACGGAGAAATGGCGTGACGACGAGGTGATCGTCATTCTCCAGGGCAAGCGTGCCCGTGGCCGGTACGCGCTCATCCGCACCAAGGATTCGTCATGGCTGATGCATCGAATGAAATCCCAGCAGTCGCAGCAGTCCCCGCCGCCCGATTCGGTGGATCCCGGCAACGGGTCCCCGGGCGGTCCCGCCGCTGAGGACGGCGCGATCGCCGGGCATGTAGCAGGGGACGGCGTGCGCGGTTCGCGCGCGGACCCATCCCGTCGGCGGAGGGATCCGCCAGCCGTCCGGAGGGATCTGCCCGCGCCGCCAATGGATCTACGGCCGATGCTGGCCACTACCGGCACACCGCAGGACATCTCGCCGGACCACCCTTGGCGCTTCGAGGGGAAGTGGGACGGGATTCGAGCGTTGGCCACGGTTGGTCCCGCGGGGCTCACCCTGCACAGCCGCGCCGGCAACGACTTCACCCGTTCCTATCCCGAAGTCGCCGAACTGACCGAACTGCTGGACGGCCACAGTGCGGTGCTCGACGGCGAGATCGTCGTCCTCGACGAGGCCGGCATCACCAGCTTCTCGCGGCTGCAGCAGCGGATGAACTTGGCCGGGGCGCGGGACATTGCCCGCATGCGCCGGGAGATGCCCGTGCAGTACTGGCTCTTCGACGTGCTCTGGCTGGACGGGGTGTCGTTGCTGCGCAAGAGGTATGACGACCGCCGTCGGTTGCTGGAGGCTCTGCCGCTGTCCGGTGAGATGTGCCGCGTTCCCGAACAGCTGGGCGGTTCGGTCGAGGACGCGTTGCAGGGCAGCGTTCGGCGCAAGTGGGAAGGGATCGTGGCCAAACGAGCCGATTCCCAATACATGCCGGGGCGCCGGTCGCGAACCTGGTTCAAGATGAAGAACTTTCGGACACGGGAGGTGGTGGTGGTC
>Ga0209385_1000981_pt1 | contig 11958 bp, 11 predicted proteins | sample NGEPerB_FD_184506 | JGI IMG/M metagenome (GOLD analysis project Ga0209385, IMG submission 184506) | Arctic peat soil microbial communities from the Barrow Environmental Observatory site, Barrow, Alaska, USA - NGEE PermafrostAB12-B... | ecosystem: Environmental > Terrestrial > Soil > Wetlands >... | reverse complement strand
GGCCCCGAGAGCCCGGGGGCGGCGGGAGGTGGCCACGTTGATGGGGGCCATGAAGATGTGGAGGTGCTTCGAGTAGGACACGAAGACGAGGAAGCCGGTGATGATGGCGATGTTGGCCAGCAGGGCGACGGTCTCGATGACGCTGTTGACCCCGGTGCCCAGCGGGGCCAGCGCCTTGGCCAGGCCGTGGGAGGCGAAGGCCCACCAGCCGTAGGAGAAGTTGCCGGTGTTGACCTGGCCGGCCCGGTAGAGGAGCAGGGTGGCAATGACCCCGAAGATCAGCACGAGGACCAGCCAGGCGGCCCCGGTGTGGGAGCCGAAGAAGCGGGAGCGTCGGTTCTCGCGCTTGGGGGAGTGCTTGACCCGGATGGCCACGAAGACCAGCAGCGAGACGATGACCGCCACGGCGAAGAAGTCCTCGACGAAGCCGATCACCGCCGTCCGGCCGATCAGGGGGATGTGGAAGTCGCGCACGAAGAGGCAGCCGTAGGCCTCGATGATGGTGAGGATGAGGATGGTGAAGCCCCAGAAGGTGAAGGCGTGGGCCATGCCGGGGACGGTCCACTGGAGCAGCTTCTTCTGGCCGCCCACCTCGACCAGCTCGGCCTTGAGCCGCTTGGGAACGTCCTTGATCCGGCTGGGCACCGCCGGCTCGCCGGAGGAGATCAGCCGGTACAGCCAGAAGAACCGCCGACCGGCGATGGCGAACATCACCACGGTGATGCCCAGTCCTACGGCAAGTCTGAGGGGCACGGTGTTCCTCCTGGGGGGTTACTACTCAGTAACAACGGTAGGCGGTCGTCCGGGGTCCTGACAAACCGCAGCTCACACCCGGAAATTGTCGGAGTACCGACTGGGGGTGGGGCCCCGCTGACCCTGGTACTTCGACTTGAGGCCCTCGGAGCCGTAGGGGTGGTCGGCCGGGGTGGTCATCTGCAGGAAGCTGATCTGGCCGATCTTCATGCCCGGGTAGACAGTGATGGGCAGGTTGGCCACGTTGGACAGCTCCAGGGTGAGGTGGCCGTCCCAGCCGGCGTCGACGAAGCCGGCGGTGGAGTGGATGAGGAGGCCGAGGCGCCCCAGGGAGGATTTGCCCTCGAGGCGGGCCACCAGATCGTCGGGGAGGGTCACCTTTTCGGTGGTGGAGCCCAGTACGAACTCGCCGGGGTGGAGGATGAGGGGTTCCTCGCCGACATCGACCAGCTCGGTCAGGTCCTCTTGGTCCTCGCGCACGTCGATGACCCGGCTGGTGTGGTTCCGGAAGAGCCGGAAGTACCGGTCGACATGGAGGTCCACCGAGGACGGCTGGATGCAGGTCTCGTCCAGGGGGTCGATCTTGATGGAGCCGGCGGCGAGCGCCTCACGTATCGAGCGGTCTGAGAGAACCATGCCGCACAGACGATAGTGTGACAGCGCCACGCGGGCGTAGTTCAGAGGCAGAACACGAGCTTCCCAAGCTCGGAACGCGGGTTCGATTCCCGTCGCCCGCTCCATTCGAGTGCGAAATGACCGTCCCCGGTGACGTCGCCCGACGAAGGTGCCCACGCGTGACCACGCTTCCCGACCACCCAGAAGAGATCGAGGGCGGGGATGCCGGGGGCGACGGGGACCACCCTGCGGGCACCGGCGGGTCGGACCTGCCGGCGGGCTCCTCGAGCAAGCGGCGACGGCCGACCGGCACCGAGGCACGGCGCCTACTCGCCCACCTCCACCTGACTCCGCTCACCGTGGGGATCGCCCTCGTCACCGTGCTCCTCTTGGTGGGGACGGTCCTCTACACCACCCATGTCCCGGCGTACCTGGTGAACCACCATGTGGGTTGGGGGGACTTCGGAGCCGCCGCCGTCGTCGCCGTCGGCCAGTACGTCGGTTACGCCGTTGCGCTGGCATCTGCGTCGGCAACGCCGCTGCCCAGGCTGCGGACCCTGGAGCTCGAGGTCGCCGAGTCACTCACCGCCATGGCCACTCCCGAGAGCGTGGGGAGCTTCGCCCTCACCGTCCGCTACCTGATGAAGCAGGGACTGACCAGCGCCGACGCCGCGGCGGTCTCCGGACTCAGCAGTTTCGTCACCACCGCACTCGCCGTGTGCATCCTTCCGGTGGCGGCGATCTTCGCCGCGCACTCCGTCGACGTCGCCCAGCTCGAACAGGACGTGCCGAGCAGCCTGTGGGAGATCGTCCTCGGCGTCATCGTCGTCGCCGTCGCCGTCACCGTGGCCATCAAGGTCCCCCGGCTGCGGCACCGCGCCGCCATCTGGGCCCGTGGGTCCGTCTCGTACATACGGGTCCTGATGGGCCACCCCCGACGCACGGTGTGGATCGGGGCCGGGGAGCTCATCACGATCACCGGCGAGACCGCCTGCCTCGCCCTGTTCGTCCACGCCTTCTCCAACCAGTGGACGAGCGTCGCCGCCCTGGTGGTCATCACCCAGTTGGCAGGCGCCGCGTCGAACATCGTGCCCGTCCCCGGGGGCCTCGGCGCCCCCGAGGCGATCCTCGTGGCGGGCCTGGCCTCGGTGGGTGTCCCCCACCAGGAGGTCCTGGTGATCGCCATCTGCTACCGGATGGCCGTGTACTGGCTCCCGCCGATCCCGGGGTCGCTCATGCTCTACAACCTCTACCAGCGGCAGCTGGTCTAGCCCGCCGGCGGGCACGCCGGAGTGTCCAGGGATCGTACGACTCGTAACGGGCGCCGATCGAATACGGTGGGATCCTCACTCGAGGGGGAGGCGGCATGGAGACTCGGGGCACGAGTGACCCGAATCGGTTCGCCCAGCGGCTCTTCGCGCCGCTGCCGCCCCGCTACGACCGCTTGGCCGAACTGCTCTCGATGGGCCAGAACGGCCGTTGGCGCCGGGCCATGGTCGACCACGTCGTCCCGTCCCACCCGGAGCTGGTGCTCGACGTTGCCACCGGGCCCGCCGGGGTGGCGCTCCAGATTGCCGAGCGGACGGACTCGCGGGTGGTCGGCATCGACCTCACCCTCGGCATGCTGCGGCAGGGACAGGACAACGTCGCCCGGCGGGCGATGGGCGACCGCGTCCAGCTGGTGGCCGGACGGGGCGAGCAGCTTCCCTTCGCTGAGGCGACCTTTGACGCGCTGACCTTCACCTATCTCTTGCGGTACGTGGCCGACCCCGAGGCCACGCTGGCCGAGCTGGCTCGGGTGGTCAAACCAGGAGGTGCGGTGGCGAGCCTCGAGTTCCTCCTTCCCCGGAGCCTGTTCTGGCGGTTCTGGTGGTGGCTCTACACCCGACTCGTACTGCCCGCCAGTGGTTGGCTCACCGGTGGCAGGGAGTGGTTCGAGGTGGGCCGCTTCCTCGGACCGAACATCTCGGCCCACTACCGGCGGTACCCGGTCGACTGGACCGTGGCGGCATGGCGTCGGGCCGGCTTCGAGGACGTCGGGGTCCGGCGGATGAGCCTGGGCGGTGGCCTGGTCATGTGGGGGCGGCGCTCGGGTGGATGAGCCACGGGGACCGGAGCCGGGGCCGGGTGACCAGCCTCCCGACCAGCGCACCGCCTTCTACGCGGCGCGACCGGGCGGCTGGCGGGACTGGTGGACCCTCCTCCACCCCCCCTACACGGCCTGGCACCTCGCCTACGTGGTGATCGGGGGCTGCCTGGCACCGGTGGTCAGCACCACCCGGCTGCTCGCCACCCTGCTGGCCTTCTTCTTGGCCGTGGGCGTGGCGGCACACGCGTTGGACGAGCTGCACGGACGACCGCTCCGGACGACGATCTCGAGCGGCGCCCTGGTCGCAGCGGCCGTCGGCGGGCTGTCGGGCGCGGTGGCCATCGGCATCGCCGGGGCCGTGCAGGTCGGTCCGGTGCTCATCCCCTTCCTGGTCCTCGGACCGGTCCTCGCCGTCGGCTACAACGCTGAGCTCTTCGGCGGGCTCATCCACAACGACTTCGGGTTCGCCGCCAGCTGGGGTGCGTTTCCGGTCCTGACCGCCTACGTGGCCCAGACCGGGAAGTTGGCGTGGGCGCCCGTCATTGCTGCGGCCGGGGCCTTCGCGCTGTCGTTGGCGCAACGGGCGCTCAGCACCCCGGCCCGCATGCTCCGCCGGAGGGCGGTCTCGGTGACGGGTTCGATCGCCCTCACCGACGGGGACCCGCTGGCCGTCGACCGGTCCGTGCTGCTCGCCCCGCTCGAACGGGCTCTGGGGGCCCTCTCCTGGGCGGTGGTGCTGCTGGCTGCCGCACTGGCGGTCACCCGGCTGCAGTGAGCAGTCAGGACGCCGGCCCCACCACCGTCACCAGGGTGCCGATGGGGGTCAGTGGCCACACCTGGGCGGCATTCGCGATGGCCATCTCGACGCATCCGTTGCTCTGGGGGGAGCCGTAGGACGCCCGGACGAACCCGTGCAGGGCGTCGCCTCCGTCGAAGTAGCTGGCCCACGGGACGTTCGGGTCGTCATAGGTGGTGCCGTCCGGATTGGTCCCCTGCATCCGCGAACTCACGACGTGCTCGAACACCGGGTAGGTGCCGTCCACGGTGTCCGCCCCAGGGGCGCCTGTATTGACCGGGATGTTGACGTACAGGGGTGCCCCGTTTTCGAAGAGGGTCAGGGCCTCGGGAAGCTGCTTCGACACGAAGACGTACGTGTACGGATCGGCATTGACCTTCTGGGCGGTGGCATCGGCGAGCAGAGCCATCCACACCCGCGTGCCGGCCAGCCCGTCGGCTGTCAGCCCGTGCTGGTTCTCGAAGTTCATCAACGCCCCCTTGGTGATCACGTTCTCCGAACCCTCGGTCCACAGCGCCATCAAGGACGCTGGAGTGCCCGGCCACCTCCAGGCGAAGGTGCCGGTCTGGGCGGTGGCCGCCTCGATCGGGGAGCTCGGCGGCCCTGCAGGGGCAAAGGAGAGGGGCAGATAGTTCAGTTCCGCCAACAGCTGCTGCAGGCGCTCGGTGCTGGCCTGGGCCACGCCGAAGGTGAGGGTCGAGGGCCTGGCCAGCACTCTTCCGCCGGTGCTGCGGGGACCCGCAGCACCGGCCGGGATCACCAGGGTCTCGGTGGTCGTCGGAATGAACGGGGCGGTGGCCTGGAAGGTGAGGGCGGTGGGCCCGGCCTTCACCCACGACCCGGGCACCGGCGGGCTGAAGGCCGGCATGCCGGACGCGCCGGCCAGCGGCGCGGACATGGAGACGGTGACCACCTGGTCGGACGGGACGTCGGTCGCCCCCGTGGCCGGAACCGTGGACGCGACGGTCAGCGCCCTGGCCGCGGGCAATGTGGTCGTGCCCGCGCCCTGGGCCCGCGCCGTGCGGCCTGTCGCCTGGCCGTGCCGCCCGGCGACGAACGCCCCGGCGGCGGCGAGGACCACGACCGCCAGTGCGGCGACGATCCATGCTGCACGGTGACGCTTCGGCGGGGGGACAAGTATCCGGTACTCGGCCATGGCTGTCGGTACTCCAGTGGGGCGACCTTCGTACTCCCCGTCCGGTGCTCACAGAGGCGGGCACATCTCCGTCGTCGAGAGTACCCAGTGGCAACGGAGAAGGGTCGTCAGCGCTGGTCGGCCTGGGCCTTCACCATCCGTTCGACGAGGTTCGGGGGCATCACGTCGTAGTGGTCGTGCTCGGCACGGAACCGGCCCCTGCCCCCGGTGAGGGAGCGGAGGTCGACGGCGTAGCGCTGGATCTCGGCGGTGGGCACCAGTGCGGTGATCTTCTGCACACCCGCGACCAACGTGTCGGTGCCCTGCACCCGGCCGCGGCGGGCGTTGAGGTCGCCGAGCACGTTGCCCTGCATGCTGGCGGGGACGGTCACCTCGAGGAGCGAGACGGGCTCGAGGAGGATCGGGCCCGCCATGGCCATGGCCTCCCTGAACGCGAGCGAACCCGCCATCTTGAAGCTCATCTCCGACGAGTCCACAGGGTGGTACTTGCCGTCGAGGCAGGTCACCTGCACGTCGACCACCGGATAGCCGTGCGGGCCGCCCTGCTCCATGGCCTCGATGATTCCCTTCTCCACCGCCGGGATGTACTGCCTGGGGATGGCACCGCCCACGACCCGGTCGACGAAGTGGAAGCCCTCGCCGCGCCCGAGGGGCTCGATGCAGATCGACGCCACGCCGTACTGTCCGTGACCGCCGGACTGCTTCTTGTACTTGCCCTCTGCCTCGGCCCGGGCCGTGATGCTCTCGCGATAGGGGACGAGCACCTCCTCGGTGATCACCTCGACGCCGAACTTGCGCGCCAGCCGGTCGGCCGCAACGGCCAGATGGGTCTCGCCCGTACCCCGGAGGATCGTCTGGTGCGTCTCGTCGACCCGCTCGACCACGAGGGCCGGATCCTCCTCTTGGAGCCGGTGGAGACCGGTCATCAGCTTGTCCTCGTCGCCTTTCGATTTCGGCCTGATGGCGACGGAGAGAGCCAGGGGCTCAGGCGTCGGGGGTGGTACGAGCAGTGAGGTGCCCTTGGGCGCGAGGGTGTCACCGGTGGCGACGTCAGAGAGCTTCGGCACCGCCACGATGTCCCCGGCCCGCGCCTCGTCGGTCGGCTGGGCGTCCTTGCCCCGCAGCAGCTCGAGGACGTGGAGCCGCTCGTCGCCGTGGGTGCGGGCATTGGTGAGCACGCTGTCGGGCCGGATGGTCCCGGACAGGACGCGCAAGAGCGAGATCTTGCCCACGTAGGGATCGGAGATGGTCTTGAACACGCGGGCGAGCGGCCGGCCCGCCGGGTCACACGCCACCTCCTCCACCGAGTCGCCGGAGCGGACCTCGACCGGTGGGCGCGAGTCGGGGGACGGCGCAATCTCCGCCAGCAGCGTGGCGAGGCGGTCGATGCCCACACCGGTGGCTGCCGATCCGCACACCACGGGGAACACGACACCCTGGGCGATCCCGCCGGCGAGCGTGGCCTCGAGCTCGGCGGTCGACGGGACGTCCCCTTCGAGGTAGCGCTCCGTGAGCTCGTCGTCGCCGACCACGATGCCCTCGACCAGCTGCTCGCGCACCTCGTGCTCGGTGGCCGCCAGATCGTCGGGGATCGGCCCGGACTGCGACTTCCAACCGTCGTAGATGATGGCGGTGTCGGTGAGGAGGTCGACGATCCCCCTGAAGCCGGACTCCCCGCCCACGGGGAGCTCCAACGGCGCGATGCCGGCACCGAATCGCTCCACGAGCTCGCCGAGGATGCGGTCGAAGCTGGCCCGCTCCCGGTCGAGCTTGTTGACGAACACCAGGCGGGGGATGCCCAGTTCGGCTGCGAGGGTCCAGGCGTTCTCGGTCTGCGCCCCGATGCCCTCCACCGCACTGACCACCAGGACCACCAGGTCGACCACGGAGCATGCCGCCCTGACCTCGCCGAAGAAGTCGGCGAACCCAGGGGTGTCGATGATGTTGAGCTTCACGTCACCGACCCTGCACGGGGCGAGGGCGAGCGACAGCGACATGTGGTACTTGATCTCCTCGGGCTCGAAGTCGCTGACCGTCGAGCCATGGTCCACCTTCCCCGGGCGGACGATGGCTCCTGTGGCGAACAGCAGCGCCTCGGCCAACGTGGTCTTGCCCGAGCCGTGCTGCCCGACCAGGGCGACGTTGCGGATGCCCGCCGGAAGGCCGCCGGAGCTCTTCTGGCCGGCGGGGCCCCGCCCGGCTCGCTCCGAGAGCGGCTCGGAGCCGTCGGTGTCGACCGCCGTCACCACCGGACCCCGGACCCACTCCCACCGGGAGTCCCCGCCACCTGGGTGCGGGCGTTCCCCGGAAGCGCACCGCGTCCTTCGGGCGGATGCACCGACCCCTCCTGCACCCGACGCCCCACCTCGTATCGCAATTTCATGGCGTCTCCGCCTCCCTCTCCTCTGGCGGCCTGAAACACAGTCTCACCCCTTCCGCCACTGACGGAAATCAGATCATATTTCCCCTCGTGGCGCCCACTGGGGCCCGCGGCCGGAACACCGTTCGCTCCGCCCGGCGAGGACGCTGAACGGCGGGCCTAGCGGTGGTGGTGACCGATGTCCACGGACGGCAGGTTCTCCACCTCCTGCTTGGTCATGTCGAGCTGGATGCCGTCCACGACCCCGGTCACGGCACCGATCGGGATGGCCACCTCCTTGCGGCCCCACAGATGCCCTTCCTGGAGGAGCACGTGGGTAACGTGGTGGTTGTCCGCGTCAATGACGAGTCCCTCGACCCGTCCGATGTCGCCGTCGGTGGCGTGGACCTCCTCATCTCGGCGCACGGCCACCTCGCCCAAGGGGACCGTGTCGTAGGTGATGGCCTGTGAGACGCTCCCCATGCTCCCGCCCACCCCGTAATAGGGCCAGCAGATCACCTGCCCGGGTCCGTAGTCCGCGAATCCGGCGCTCCCCGGCAGGAACTGCGTCTCTTCCGCTTGGTCGAGCTCGTCGAACTCCGCCAGGGTGCAGCGGAGCCGCACCTCGCCCGTCGTGGCATCGACAAGAGCGAGGGGAACCAGTCGGCCGAGCCCCTGCCGGTGCTTCGGCTCCACGACGAGATGGGTGACCGCCCGGGCGACGGGGTCGACGACCACCCGGCTCACCTCACCACAGACCCCATCGCTGCAGGTGGCATCGGCTCCTATCGTGAACTGCTCCGCCTCGGCCATCGCCGATCACCTCCACTCGTCGGACCCTACGGTTGGACCCTACCGCCCGTCCCGCCTCTACCGTTGCCACCGCATTCCTGCTCGATTCGAACTGGTGGCCTGGTCGTCGGCCGTCCGTTAACGTGCTGTCGGTGCGCGACACTCCACAGCCCGGTCCGCCCGTCCGTCGAGCGGCCCCTCGGGCACGCGCCCCCCGCCGCCGGAGCCCTCGGCTGGCTGTCCTGCTCGCCGGCCTGTGCGTGGCGCTCGTCGGTGCCGCCTGTTCCTCCGGCAGTGCGACCTCCACCACCTCAGGCACGGCGCCTGTCACGGTCGTCTCCTTCTCCGTGCCGGGACCGTACGCAGCCGGGACTGCCCGCTACACGTTGCCCAGCGGGGACCAGCTGCAGGTCTGGTACCCGGTCGACAAGGCCGCGGTCAAGGGCACGTCGACGTACACGTACCAGATCAAGTCCTGGGTTCCGGCTTCCCTGGCCGACAATCCCGCGCTCGCCTCGTTGCCGGACACCGTTCCCACGAGCTCCTACCTCGACGCCCCCATCTCCCACGACACCTCGGCCAGCGGCGACACCTCCCATGCGTTTCCGGTCGTGATCTTCGCCCACGGATACGGGTCGTATCCCGAGCAGTCGAGCTTCCTGACGGACCACTTGGCCACGTGGGGCTTCGTGGTTGCCGCGCCCGACGAGCAGACGACGGACCTCGCCTCGGTGATCAGCGGGAGCTCCGCACCCGGATCGAACGACGCCGCCGCCGCACTGGGTGAGACCCTGTCGTTCCTCAAGACCCAGGACGCCACCAGCGGGGGGCGCCTCGACCATCTGCTCGACTTCACCAAGGTGGGCGCCGTGGGCCACTCGCTGGGAGGCGGGGCCACCATCACCTTGGCCGGGAACCCCGTGATCAAGACCTACGCGGCACTTGCCCCCGTGCCCGGCACGGCGCCGACCGGTCACAAGCCCGGCCTCGTGATGTACGGCAGCTCCGACATGATCGTGGCACCGGCAAGCGTGCAGAAGACCTACGCCTCGCTTCCCACCCCCAAGCGGCTGATCGTCATCAAGGATGCCGGACACAACGTCTTCGACGACATCTGCACCATCCATTCGGGTTCGGAGCGGCTCGTGGCCATCCTGAAGGCCAGTGCCGGATCCCCCGGTGGGTTCGGCGCGCTGGCGACCCTCGCCACCGACGGCTGCTTCCCGCCGGACGTCGATCCGGTCAATGCCTTTCCGCTGATCGACCAGGCCGTCACCGCTCAGATGCGCGACGGCCTCGGGATCGATTCGCCCTCGGCCGGGTTCACCCCGGGCATCGGAACTGCATTCCCCGGGGTGAGCGCGTCCTACTCCTCGACCACCTGACCGAGGCAGGCGTCGGTCAGGTATGCGGCGGCGCGGGCGCTTGTGCATCGTGCGCCGGAGATCCTCGAGCAGGACCTGCACGCGGTACGACTGCGTTCGGCGTCGGCCGCAGTCATCACGTACAGGCCGTAGGTGATCGAGCGCAGCGCAACCCTCTTCTCCTGGGGATCCACGGTGGTGAACTCTGTGTTCGTGCGTCGAAGAGGGGTCGGTGGGCAGTTGCCCGCTTCACGCCCAGCCCAGCTCCTTCAGCCGCCGGTCATCGATGCCGAAGTGGTGGCCCACTTCGTGGAGGACTGTCTTGCGCACGAGTGCCTCCACTTCCTGTCCTGTCCGGCACATCGCGCAGATCGTTGCCATGTAGATGGTGATGCGATCGGGAACGGATGCCGAATAGTGGTTGCCGCGTTGGGTGAGCGGGACCCCCTCGTACAGCCCCAGCAGCTGCCCGGCCGGGCTGAGGTCGTCCACCACGACAGCGACGTTGTCCATCGCCGCGCGGAGTCCTGCGGGTATCCCCTCGAGCGCGCCGGCCACCAGCTCCTCGAACTGCTCGACCGACACGGTGATCATCTCCGACGTCATGCCAACGCCCTCTCCCTCGGCATGCGGATCAGCCGTGTTGCCAGATTCGGTTCTGGAGGCTCCGGATGCCGGGAAGGGCGACCTTGTCGAGCCGGGCGAGGTCCTCGTCGTCGATACTCCAGCCGAGTGCCCCAGCGTTCTCCTCGGCCTGGTGGCGATTCTTCGCGCCGGGAATCGGTACGACTCCCTTGGCAATCACCCAGTTCAGGGCGACCTGGCTCGGCACCTTCCCCCCGTACTTGCCGCCGATGCGCCGCAGCTCGGCAACGACATCGTCGACAACCTCCATCGGATGACTGGAGAAGTTCCTCTTGCCGGGAGGAGGATGGTCAGCCGAGTACTTGCCGGTGAGCCGACCCTGGCCGATCGGCGAGTATGCGAGCGGCACCACACCCAGCTCCTTGCAAGCCGCCAGCAGGCCGCTCGTCTCCGGAGAACGCCGAAGCAGTGAGAACTCGATCTGGTTGGTGGCCAGCTGCATACCGCACTTGCGCAGCGCCGAAGCAATGGACCGGGTCTCTTTCACCGAGTAGTTCGAGACGCCCACCGCCTTCACCAGGCCTTCTTCATGCGCGGCTGCCAGCGCATCGGCCAGCGCCCCATGGGAACGCAGGCTGATCGGACCGTGGATCTGGTAGAGGTCGACAGCCGGTAGGCCGAGGCGGCCCAACGAAGCACGCAGGGACTTCAGCAGCGCTTGGCGGACCTGCAGCTTCCACGGAGACGGCATGAACTTGGTGGCGACCACGACCGACGAAGCCCGTCGGGGGTCACCGGCCAGCAGTGCCCCGATGATCCGCTCGCTCTCTCCGGCGCCGTACACCTCGGCAGTGTCGAACAGCGTCACCCCGGCATCGATCGACGCGTCCCACGCCTCGTGGATCGAGTCACGCGTCAGGTCGGAGTCGTAGCCACCCATGCCCCACGTGGAGCGGTCGCCCCAGGCCCAGGTCCCCACGCCCATCAGCGGGATCGAGACGGCGGAGCCGCTCAGTGTGTGGCGCTCGGGGACCATCTCCTGCACGGTACCCGAACCTCGGGCGGTCCCGTGCCCCGACCCGAGGGGCCGCTCCGATCTCCTCAGCCCGAGCGGCTGAGCACGCAGGTCCCGGGGACTCCCATCTGGCTACGGCGTGCCGATCACATCGAGGACGGCGAGGATCTCGTCGCCCCATCGCTCGAGTCGGAGCGGTCCGATTCCCCGGCAACGGGCCAATCCGGGCAGTGTCCTCGGCAGATCGGAAGCGATGCCTACCAGGTCTTTGTCGGTGAGGACGACGTAGGCGGGCACGCCCTCCTTTTTGGCGACGGCCGAGCGCCATTCCCTCAGCGCACGTTCTGCGGCAGACGCATCGGCGGGCGGAACTGCGTCCGATGCGCCGGGCCGAACGAGGGTCACCGTGCGGCCCTCGGACCGAACGTCCGTCC
>Ga0209385_1000978_pt1 | contig 11986 bp, 11 predicted proteins | sample NGEPerB_FD_184506 | JGI IMG/M metagenome (GOLD analysis project Ga0209385, IMG submission 184506) | Arctic peat soil microbial communities from the Barrow Environmental Observatory site, Barrow, Alaska, USA - NGEE PermafrostAB12-B... | ecosystem: Environmental > Terrestrial > Soil > Wetlands >... | reverse complement strand
GAGACCGAGAGTCGGAGGTGCGCTACCTGGCGCAGGAAGTCGGCATCACCGAGGTACATGCAGGCCAGACTCCGGAGCAAAAGGTCGCAATCGTGGAGGCAGAGACCAAGCGGGCGCGCACCCTGTTCATCGGCGACGGAATTAATGACGCCCCGGCACTTATGACGGCGACGGTGGGGGTTGCCTTCGGTCCTAACAGTGACATCACCTCCGAAGCGGCCGACGTTGTGATTCTTACCACTTCGCTGGGCAAGGTGGATGAGCTGATTCATGTCAGCCACCGGATGCGCTCAATCGCCCTGCAGAGCGCCGTGGGAGGAATGGTGGCCAGCGTTGTCGGCATGATCGCGGCTGCGCTTGGGTACCTGCCTCCGCTTGAGGGAGCCATCCTGCAGGAGATCATTGACTTGGCGGCAGTGGTGAACGCCGTTAGAGTGGCGCTCCCCACCACTGACTTGGCCGACTTTTGAAAGTCGGTTTCTTACGATCGAGCTTCCAGCGGGATTGGCACACGTACTGCGCTAGCCATCGGGTTTGATAAGAAGGTCACGCCCGGCGACGACGACACAGCAAAATGCGTTGTCAGACTTTACGCTAACTCTGGGCAAGATCCAGGGCTTCATCATCGCGAATACAACCATCGCTCGCAGCGCTGGTCAGGTGGTGAAGGACGGCTACAATGGTGATGGTCTCTTCGCTGCATCCTGGCGAATCGCGAAGGAAGGGCAACATTCGCAGCATGCTTCCGGGTAAGCCGGTCGATTGGTGAGTTTCAATGAACACAGATCTAGAACGAGGCCAGCGACCAATGATGCAGACGCTGGAATCGTTCAAGCGGCAGCAGTCAACGGTGGCCATCCTCAATCTGGCTGCACTCGCGACATTACTTCTGATTCATACCTTCTTCGCCGACCACTTCGGGCTGCCAACACCAACGCTAGTCATCATGTTGGCTGCTGCCTTTCTGTTGCGTGCAGTTGAGTTGATCTGGGTCCAGGCACGGACATCGCCGCTGTCCCATTATGGTCTGCAGTTCCTGACATCAGCATCTGTTGTTCTTAACTTTGTGCTTGCGTTTACCGCCGCGCTGCTGACGAATCGTCCAGATGCGCAGTACTTCGTCCTCTTGGCAATGCCGATCATCGAAGCCGCCTTCACATTCTCGCTGTTCGGCACATTGGGGATCACCATCGTCGCTGGAATGCTGAACTTTCTGTGGATCGTGTTGTATGTGGGGCGGCATGGCCAAATACAGCCGAGCGAATACTTCGAAGCAGGCACCATATCGTTAATCTATGCTTTTGTCGGCGTTCTGGTGTGGATGCTAGTGAATGATCTGCGGGCTAACCAGGTCGAGCTAGCGCGAAACATGTCCGAGCTTGAACAAGCGCGAGAGCGCCTGCTGATTGAAGAAAAACTGGCTGCTGTGGGAAGGCTGTCGAGTGCGATCGCGCATGAGATCCGAAATCCGGTGGCAATGATCTCCAGCTCACTGGCAACCGCCACGCGTGGAGCACTTGATCCAGAGCAACGCGAAATGATGTTCAACATCGCAGCCAAAGAGGCCATGCGTCTGGAGCAACTGACGAATGACTTCCTGGCTTACGCTCGACCACGTCCCCTGACGAAGTCCATCAACAATGTCGCGGACCTGCTCGCCTACGTTGCCGACCTGTCGCGCGCGCACGCGGATTCCAGAAGCGTCAGTTTGACCGTAAACGCACCTGATGAGTTGCTGTGCGATTGCGATCCCGCAGGACTTCAGCAACTACTGTTGAACTTGGTGATGAATGCTATTGACGCCTCTTCGGCACCTGCGACGGTCACTCTGACCGGAAGGGAAGTCGCAGGCCGGGTCCTGATCGAGGTAGAGAACCGTGGAGACGGTATCGCTCCCGATCAGGTGGGACGTATTTTCGAACCCTTCTTCACGACTAAGCCGCGGGGAACCGGTCTGGGATTGGCGATCGCGCGCACCATCGCCCGCAGCCAGGGAGGAGACCTCACCCTGACAGAGAACGGTCCTGAGCGCGTCAGGTTTTCCGTTAATTTGCCTGCCACGGCCGAAGTGTCAGTCGAGATGGTAAAACGTTAAGTATGGCGAGAATACTTGTCGTAGACGACGAACCACACATGCGGAGGATTCTTGCGGCGAACCTGCAGCAGGACGGTTATGCTGTGTTCGAGGCGGGCGGGGTTGAAGATGCCAGAAAGATGATTACCAGTGGTGAATATGACGCCGTAATAACCGATCAGAAGATGCCCGACGGAACCGGTCTGGATGTGCTGCGGCTGGCACAGCAGGATGACCCGACTGTTTCAGTTGTTTTCCTCACGGCGGTGGGAAGTATTGAGCTCGCGGTAGAGAGCATGCGCGGAGGAGCGTTCGACTTTCTCACAAAGCCCTTTCTGCCCGAGGTGTTACGTGCGACGGCGCACCGCGCGACGGACCACACCCAACTCTTGCGGGAGAACATTCGGCTCAGGAATGCATTTGATCGGCTGGAGGGATCGGCGGAGATTGTGGGGCGAAGCGCGGGTATCCAAAACGTTCGGGAACAAATTGCCCGTGTAGCCACGACGAACGCAACGGTGTTGATAACAGGTGAAACCGGCACGGGCAAGGAACTGGTCGCACGCGCGCTCCATCAGAGTAGCTCTCGGGCCGCGAAACCGTTTATCGCCGTCAACTGCGCGGCACTTTCGGAATCGCTCCTGGAGAGTGAGCTGTTCGGGCACGAGCGGGGAGCGTTTACGGGAGCCGACCGAGCCCGTGAAGGACTGTTCGAGGCAGCGCACCAGGGCACTCTGTTCCTCGATGAGATTGCCGAATTGTCCACAGCGGCGCAAGCCAAATTGCTTCGCGTGCTCACCGATGGTGAGGTTACCCGGGTCGGCTCCACTCGGCCGAGAAGTGTTGACGTCCGAGTGCTCGCCGCAACTCACCGTGATCTCGAAGCACGCGTGCGTGAGAACTTGTTTCGCGAAGATCTATATTATCGGCTGGCCGTATTCCCTATCGCGATACCGCCTTTGCGTCAGCGACGCGAGGATATTCCGGAGCTGTCGGAAATATTGCTACAGCGCGCGGCCGCTGAGTTGAAGCTTCCTCGCCGCAGATTGAGCGACGATGCTCTTCGGCTGTTAAGAGAGTACGATTTCCCAGGCAATGTTCGTGAACTGAATAACGTCGTCGAACGGGCATGTATTCTGGCGGGCACTGACGAGATCGGATCCGATGCATTTGTCAACCTGGAGCGCACAAGGGGCCGATCGCTAGCTGCCGATCTGGATGCTCAAGAAGCTTGGATCGGGTCTCTACCGGATCATGTGGACCTACGTGCCGTGCTCGGTTCTCTTGAGAAGAAATTGATCGAGCGTGCTTTAGCCTCCGCTAGTGGCGCCCAGGCCGAAGCTGCACGCCGCCTCGGGCTATCGCGCAGCGACCTGTCATACAAGCTCGGAAAGTATGATTCGAAAGCCGCTGCTGAATAACCGTACGTTACCGCAGCGCCGGAAGCCTCCATAGATACCCCCAATGGCGTCAGGCACTCACGCCAGCACGTGGAATGTCCCCGAGCCACGATCTAAATGTGGCGATCTGCAGGTGCTACCGTTGAAGCTTCATGGTCACGACCCCAGTTACCCGCCCGCTTTTCTTCGCGGAGAAATTTAAAGAGTGCCAGGGTAATCGCCAAAATAATCGGACCGATGAACACTCCAAGAGCGCCGAAAGCCTTCAATCCTCCCAGCAGTGCAAAGAAAACATATAGTGTCGAGAGTCTTGTGCGGCTTCCGATCAATTGTGGGCGCAGCAAGTTGTCTATCGGATGGACAATTGCTACTCCCCAAACAAGGAGAATAAGGCCTTTGATCCAGTGGCCGCTGAACACGAGCATCGAGACCGCTGGCAGAAGAACAATCGATGTTCCAATCACTGGCAACAGCGCACACAGTGCAGTGACGATCGCCCACAAGACTGGCGAAGTGATGCCCAAACACCAGAAGGCAACGCCCGTGAGAGCGCCTTGCAGCGCTGCCATGGTGAGCGTCCCATACACAGTCGCGTTGAGGGTATCTTTAACGCGGGCAAAAAGCCTTCTTGTCTGATCCGAATGGAGTGGGAGCAGAACGGCGGTACGGCGCAACATCGCCTTGCCATCGCGAAATAAGAAAAACAAAATGAAGAATGCAGCCAAAGCGTTAGCGAGCAAGGCCGTAAAGCTTCCAACAGCGCCGGCCGTCATGCTAAGAAGCACTGCTACGCCCTTCTCAGCCTGGCTCACAGCCGCAGTTCGCAAATCAGAGGCAGAAATCGGCAGATAGCGGCTCACCAGCTCAACCGCTTGATCAAGAAGATGAATGAGGTAAAGGCTAAGGCGTTCGCTTCCGTCTCCTGAACTGCTAAGCGATTGGTAGACGTCGCGCAGTCCAGTTGCGAGAGCCCGCCCAAGAAACACCGCTGACAAAACAATGAACAAAACGACGACACACGTGGACAGAAATGCAGAAAGATTGCGATTCCGAACCTGGCGAAGAATACGCGAGTGCAGAGGATAAAAAAAAATAGCTAATACGGCGGAAAAGATGATCGGTCTCAGGAATGGAGCAATGAGGATATAGCAAAAATAGAGCGCTACCGCTGTCAGGCCCAGCAAGAAGACGAGGGCAGCCCGATTCTTCGTGTTACTGCTTTGTTCGGACACGCATGCCGTCCCTGTTAGCTGGCAGATTTAACTCCCGTCCCGGCACCGCTAACCACCGAGAATGTCGGTTAGATGGGAACGATCAGCGGCTTTCATCCCGGGGACAAACTGCCACTGATCGGAACCACCCGTTCACCCCGAGGCTGCCGCATGCTGAGGCGTCGCATGTTCGCTTTCCACCTGCCGAGCGCGCTCGTAACCCTTCGCCGCAAAATACAGGATTCGGTCAAACAATCGGTCCATCGAGTGGAGCAAGTCGATCTCGCCAAACAGGTCAATTGGTTCTGCGAACAATCCTTCCACCAGCATGAATTCCCACAGATACTCTTTCGTCGTGCTCACGGCCCAGAGAAGATCAGTGTAGGGCACACCCTGCCTCGCCCGCTTCATGCCCACCCCTATGTACCGCTCTGCGATTTCCGATTCTGTCCTATACAGCAGCCAATCATTGAGGTCGTGATATATCTCGTGGGAGCGTCTTTTTAGTTCATCCGAAGGCACTCGCCGCAAGAGCTCAATGCACCTATCATTGCTCTGTAGCCTGTGCATGAGACCTTCAGACAATTGTTCCGCGCGGGTTTCGATGAGTTGGATCAATTTTAAAGCGTACATAAGTCCCTCCTGGCGGCAAGTGTTCGGAGACCCCACCAACGCTGCCGAATCGATCTTCAGTCGTGGTCGCCGCTCCGTTGCGATTCGCCTGCATCTGCGGCACCCGTTTTGTTCGCTTCCTGCTCCACTGCTGGTACCGCGGAAGGCTTAACTGCCGCTCTCACCCCAAATTCATGCACTAGCCGTCCACCATTGTGTGCGGTGTTCGTGAGAAGGAGTATGCCGCCTCCATAGAGGACCAAAAATGCAAGCGGGAGTACCGTGGACACGAGCCTGTTCGACGTCTTTTTCAGGATTACGGGAATCAAGAGAGCCGCCGCAAAAACTACAGTCAGAACTGAGAAGGCAATGCGCGTCGCCGCAGCCAATTGTCCATGGTGTTCCAGAACCGCGTCGATTTGTGGAGTTCGCTCCGCCATCCTACCCGCCGCTTCGCCGCTTGCGACTGCCAGGAAGGTTCCCAATGTGCCCGCAATCATCAGCGCCAATGCAACATAGAGTATCGTCCGGCCCCTCTCTGGTGGACGCACCGCCCCGACCACGATAAGGAACGGTACGACCAGCAGCAAAGCGATTGGGAAGTGGATGACGAGGGGGTGTAAGGCATCCCAACTGGGAATTGGTGGAAACTGAATCATGGCTGGTTACCTCATGTCGCTGCGTCTTTGCGTCAAGATGGTTCTCACGGCCTTGCGGACCACATTTGTGCTTAAGCAACAGCTACAAACTTTTCCTTTGCACTAAAGCAGGTGTGGCACTTGGCGAAGTCCAGGTTTGTTGTAGTAAATCCACACACCGTGCAGACATAGTAGGTCTTCTTGCCTCGCATGTTTTCAAGGTTGTTGAATGCCTCCATGAACAGCCTGGCGTGTTCTGCTTCTGCATTGCGCGCATAATTGAAGGTCCTGAAGGCATCGTTATTTCCCACAGCGCGCGCCTGCTTGTAGAAATCGGGATACATAATGTCGCGTTCGTAGGTTTCACCCCTGACCGCAGCTTCCAGGTTTTCTTTCGTGGACTTCACCACCGGGCTCTCAATTTTGGCCTGCGCAGAACCCCCGAGCTTCTTGATCTCAACTAAGTGATTCGCGGCGTGGATTTCCTCGGCGCGGGCCGCGGCCCGGAAGAGGCTTGCCACCCCGCCGTAGCCTTCCTGATCTGCTTTCGTGGCAAACGCAAGATATCTTGCGTTGGCATTGCTTTCGCCGTTGAAGGCGGTTTGCAAGTTCTCCAGCGTGCGGTCACCAGTCGTGGAGGTCTGGGTTGCATAAGCTGCGATCGGAGCGGTGATCAAGAAGAGCGTCAAAGCGAAAATGCTAACCAAGGTCTTCATAGGTATTCTCCATAAGCGAACATGCGAACAACTGTCTCGATCCAAGCTTGACGAATGCAAGTTGCGTGCCAGATCGGCATCGCGTCACGAACGCTTAAAGTGACCTATTTGGGTGCTAGCTGAGGATGGGTAACTACAGGGATGTTCAAGTTTTTGAACAACCCGTCGAATCTGTCAAAAAACTCAAACGCAGAGATCAGAGCCTCCAGTTCCCCAAGCGTCCATAAGTCGTTCTTGGCGAGACGGGAAACGCTGCCGATCTCACCTTCAGCTTGGATGGCAATTGAAGCGAACAGAGTGGAAGGACATTTGCAGTAAACACAAGTGGGAGTACTAAGCTAGCAGTTAATTTCGTACCGACAAAATCATAAGGAGAATGTGATGACCAAGGATCCTAAAAGAAAGCTGCCGCTGTCCGTCATGCCCGATTCGCGCACCGACGAGGAGACGACCCGGAAACGGGCGTACGAGTTCTATTTGGAGCGCGGGATGGAAGACGGACATGATCTTGAAGACTGGTTTCGCTCTGAGGAGGAGCTGCTGGGCAAGCAACGCGCTGTCGCGGCCTGACTCCACCTCCACTCATGGCGAACCGGCGAATGCCGCGACTTGTCCCCCGGCATTCGCCACCCCAATTGAAACCGGTAGGAGTCTAGTATGAAGTCCCTCTGGCCCTGCATCTGGTTGTTATGGCCCGCTTCGCGCTTACTTGACATTCGTAAGAGAGTCTTAGGTGAAGTCATGCTTTGGCGGGCATACGACCAGTTGTACCAAGCTGCCCCCGGAGGTGTGGGATGAAAACGGTGAAATGCACGACTCCTATCAAACTGAAGAATATTCTGCTTGCGACGGACCTATCCGAGGCAAGCCTGCACGCAGCACGGTATGCTGTTTCACTGGCCGCTCAAAACGGCGGAAAGCTTTATGTGGCGCACGTCATTTCCCTCGATGCCCTCGTTCTTGCGCATCCCGAAGCTCTAGATCGGATTCTGAAGGAAGAAAACGACTACGCGGAATGTGCTTTGGACGAACTGCTTGCACCGGCGAGGAGGCAGGGACTCCCTTGCGAGGCACTGGTCGGCGTAAGAGACATAACCAACGTGCTACGCGGGTTCGGAGAGAAGTATGAAGCAGATTTGGTGGTTGTCGGCACTAGTGCCCGCGCAGGATTGGGAAAAGTGTTCCTTGGGTCAGTAGCTGAGGAAATCATTCGGAATGCCCCCTGCCCCGTGCTAACCGTCGGGGCAAAAGCTGCCGACATGATGGCCCCAGATATCCTGAACATTCTTTGCGCGATCGACTTCTCGCAAGAATCTCTGCATGCTTCAGAATATGCCTTTTTCCTGGCGCAAGAGCGCAAAGCACACCTTACGCTGTTGCATGTTGTCGGGGGCTCGGTAGATGAGCCTCCCTTTCACGCGGTCCAGCTGCTCAGCCAAGCGTTGCGAGAACTGATCTCTTTGCAAAGCGAACTTTTCTATGAGCCTGAGGTCGTGGTTAGCGGCGGTCCGGTGGCAGATTGCATTCTAAAGGTGGCAGCCGAGCGGTCTGCACATCTAATTGTGATGGGAGTTAGGGGAGTAAGGGCTTTTGCCTCGCAGGCCAGCCGCTTTGGTTCAATTGCTCATGCAGTGATTTCACGCTCGACCTGTCCAGTTCTCACGACCAGCGTGGGAAAAGGTAGTCCGGTCACAGATTTTGCTTCAGATCGCTGACACTAACTGGCTGGATAGAAGGCCCGTGCCTCGTCAAAACCTCATGCGCCTTGAACTCGTTTCGAATTAGTAACATTAAAGAACAGGGGGTTGGCTTGCGTACAGGATGTAACAATGTTCCATGTGCGGCCGAAAGCCTGGGCTCAAGTTTTTGCGGAACACAGTCTCTCGCCAAGCGGAATAAGCAAAGTCGAGGAACTCTCGGCGCATGGTGCGATCAGTCTTTCGCAGTAGGCGTTCGCCTGTGGGGCTCGTACCGGCGTCCTCAGCACCTTGAGTCCGAACGACTGCAGCTCACCATCAAGTTCGGCCGAGACAATCGAGTCGCGATCCAGGCAGCCGAACCTGGTTCGTGAGCAAGGGACGGGAGGCAGGAGCGGAAGGTAGGTGGCAAGTCCAAATCCGGGCTGACATTTACTGAAACGCTCAATTCGATGCGAATTGCTCGTGCAGGAACATGGCTGGCACGCCGACAACGCGTACTCGGAAACATCGTCCCAAGCATGTACGCCCCTTTGCTCGCCAGAACGAGAAACCGAAACCTTAACGATCGGCTTCTCGGACATGATGTGCAATGTTGGAAACGCTGCAATAAAGGACGCTATCGCCAACATCGCGCGCAATCGCGAGGTCCTACACTTCTTAAGTTGCATCGCCCGTTTTCTGGGGCACTTCTCCGGTTTGGCGACTATACGTCCAAGTGGATCGCCTGACGCAAGGGCGTTTATCGAGACCAATCAACTGATGGCTTCTGATCAGCCAATGACAGATACGTGGTAGGCAGAGAAGCCATCGCGCGCGCGCTCCAGCCTCAACTACGCTTTAATTCATGCGACGCCGATTTTGCGCCAACTGGCAGATTGGAGCTTTGCGTTACTTCCGGTTAGCTACGATCAGGGATTCAGTCAACAAGAGGCGCAGCACGGATTGACTGCGAATTACAATCGCCCGTATCATCAGCCATCCAGCCCCATCATGATTGATACAACGATCTCGCACTACCGTATCGTAGGAAAGCTCGGTGGCGGTGGCATGGGCGTGGTGTACAAAGCCGAGGATACGCGCCTCGGCCGGTTTGTTGCCCTCAAGTTCCTTCCCAATGAAGTCGCTCGCGACCCACAGGCGCTGGAGCGCTTCCGCCGGGAGGCACGGGCCGCGTCGGCGCTCAACCATCCCAACATCTGTACCATCTACGACATTGGCGAAGAAGACGGCCGCGCCTTCATGGTGATGGAGTTTCTCGACGGCGTGACCCTGAAGCACATGATCGAGGGGCGTCCCCTGGAATGGGAAAAGCTTCTTGCCATCGCGATTGAGATCGCTGACGCCCTGGACGCCGCCCACTCGAAAGGGATCGTTCACCGCGACATCAAGCCCGCCAATATTTTCGTCACCGAGCGCGAGCATGCCAAGGTCCTTGATTTTGGATTGGCCAAGGTCGCGCCTACACCCGGTTCTTCCAGCCAAGGGGCATGGGCAAGCGCGGCCACCGCGGTTGAGGAACAACATCTCACCAGTCCAGGTTCCACTCTCGGGACAGTCGCGTATATGTCTCCAGAACAAGTGAGAGGCAAGGACCTGGACGCGCGCTCGGATTTGTTCTCGTTCGGAGTTGTCTTATATGAGATGGCAACCGGCGCGTTGCCTTTTCGAGGTGAGAGTACCGGGGTGATTTTTGACGGGATCATGAACCGGACCCCGGCTCCGTCACTGCGCTTGAACCCGGCGCTACCCGCCGAGTTCGAGCGCATCCTTGAAAAATCGTTGGAGAAAGACCGGGGACTGCGCTATCAGTCCGCGGCCGAGTTGCGCACGGACTTGCGGCGCATCCAACGGGCCTCGGACTCGGGGCGGACCGCTTCCGTGGACACGCCGACCCCGGTGCATTCACCACTCAAGCGCGGAATCGTCTTCGCCGGCCTCGCTCTGCTGGTCTTGCTGGCGATTGCAGGGGTTGCATGGTACGAGAAACATTCTCCGGCACCATCGGGGACCGGTGCCGCCAAGCCATCCGTTGCCGTCCTTCCGCTGCAAAACGTGAGCGCGGAGCCAGACAGCGCCTATTTCAGCCAAGGAATGACCGATGAAATCACCACCAAGCTCTCGAAAATTCAGGGAATCGACGTGGCTTCGCATTCTTCGGTCGCTGCGCTAAAAGGGTCTGACAAGAGTGCCGCGGAGATCGGCAAAGCGCTCGGCGTCCGCTATCTGCTCGAGGGAAATGTGCAGAAAGCGGGAGATCAGGTGCGGATTAACGTGCATCTCATCGACTCCACCACCGGGTTCCAGGTGTGGGCCGATGACTTCGTTGGAAAAATGAACGACGTCTTCTCCCTGCAAGAGCAAACCGCGATGAAGATTGCTGGGTCGCTCAACCTCAAGCTCAGTCCCCAGGAGCAGCAGGCGATTCAGCATCGTTACACGCAGAATCCTCAGGCCTACGACGCCTACTTGCGAGGGCAAGCGTTAGTCCAGTATTTTGACCAGCCCGAACAATTGGAGGCAGCACGGCGACACTTTGAAGAGGCGCTGCAGTCGGACCCGGATTACCCTCTTGCCCTTGCCGGGCTGTCCTGGGTCGAAGGGCAGATCTACCGTAATCTCGATTCCAATCCGTCTCATCTGCAACGTGCTGAGCAGTTCGCCCAGCGCGCCCTGGCCGTGGACCCGCGATTGGCCGAGACCCACCTGGCGCTGGGAACGGTCATGGCCGACAAGTACGACTATACGGGCGCGGCGCGGGAGTTTCGCACCGCTACCGATTTGGATCCCGACAATGCCTATGCTTGGGACCTGCTTTCTTGGTCACTCGGGTACGAACAGCCGCCGGAGGCCGCCGCTGCGGAGAAGGCCGTACGGGAAGCCCTCCGTCTGGCGCCTTCCATGTACGAAGCCTACTATCACCTTGGTCGGGCCCTTCTCGCCCAGCAACGCTACGCGGAGGCTATTACCGCCTTCGAGCACGCGCGGGAATTGAGCCCAGGGGCTTCCACATCATACCTGGGGCTGGGGCAAGTCTATCTGGCGCAAGGAGACTACCAAAAAGCTGTGGCCGCCTTATCGAAGGACATTCGGCCGGCGGGCATCAACTATTTCTGGCTCGCCGCGGCATACGCGGCAGGCGGGAACACCGAGAAGGCCCTGGCCACGCTGCAAAAGGCGTTTGACGTGGGATTTCACGATTTTGCCGCCCTCGATACCAGCCCATATTTCGCTACCCTGCGCAGGGACCCGCGCTTCCAGCAGTTGATGCAACGCTACCGCAAGTAATGCGCGTAGTGCTGCGGCGCTAACTTTGACCGGCCGGAAATCGCGCAACTGGTCTGTACGAAAAGGGCCATCCCTCGCCAACATTGATCTGTCGTGGTCGTGTCGCGGGCTATTCGGAGGTTGACTCAGCTGGCAAGAATAGGGCTTTGCGTGAGTTGAGGCGGCCGTTAGGACAGGCGCGGTCGGTCCTCGAACCATCCCTTCCTTTCGATTAGTAATGATAAGTCGGCATGTCGGAATTGATCAGCGACTCTGGATGTATGGACCAAACCAGAGTCCCGTCGACGCGGGCAAGAAGTCGGTCTCCTGGAAGTTGAGTGGGGCTGATTCCGGTCGAATCACTGACCACC
>Ga0209385_1000977_pt1 | contig 12002 bp, 6 predicted proteins | sample NGEPerB_FD_184506 | JGI IMG/M metagenome (GOLD analysis project Ga0209385, IMG submission 184506) | Arctic peat soil microbial communities from the Barrow Environmental Observatory site, Barrow, Alaska, USA - NGEE PermafrostAB12-B... | ecosystem: Environmental > Terrestrial > Soil > Wetlands >... | reverse complement strand
TGCCGGCTCCGGCTTCGGCAAGCGACATTCAGCAATATCAATATCCCTACACCCCACTTGCGGCGGCACTTTTCCGGGTGCGGGGTGGAAGTTTTCGAGCTAGCGACCTCCGCGATGGCGCCTTCGCGCAATTCGCAGATGTGGAGACGCTGTGGCGGCATAACACGCATTTTGTCGGACGTGACTTATATCGCGCTCAACCAGGCGACCTGCTGTTCTTTCGCCAGGATGGCCAGAGGATGCCATTCCACGCGATGATCTTCCTCGGGCGAGGACAGATCGAGCCGGGCAACGAACAGTATGTTGTCTACCACACCGGTCCCGGTGGCCGCTCTCCGGGCGAAATCCGCCGAGTCTCGCTGGCCCAACTCCTAAACTATCCTGACGCACGCTGGCGGCCGATATCGGCCAATCCAGGCTTTCTCGGTGTATATCGCTGGAACATCTTGCGGGGTGCGGACTAATGCGACTGAAATCCGCTATCGTTGCGGTTCTTCTATGTCACGCAATGGTACTGCCGCTGTTCGCCCAAGAGGGTGCCGACACCGGGGCGTCGTTTTCGCTGACCAGCCAGCGCACGTACCTGCCGGGAGAAAAGCCGGAAGTCTCGGTCTATTCCCACAACGTGAATGCGCTGGAGTTTCGGGTCTATCGCGTGAACGATCCGGTGAAGTTCTTCAGCCAGATGCAGGAGTTGCATAACTTCGGCGGACGCGCGCCCAGCCTACCAAAACAGGCGCGCACCTGGCTGGAAAAGTTTCACACCTGGAAGCACCGCCTGTGGGCATGGGTCCGCGACTTCGTTCGCGCACAGTTTTCGCCCGAATCGCGCCACAAGATTCGGCTGTGGGAGATGGGCGGCGGCGAGAAGAAGTCGGGAACGAAGGTTGAGAGCTACGCACAGGTGCCGGTGCTCAACCAACAACAGGTGGTCTCGGTCTGGAACTGGACGGTGCCATCGCATGAGCAATGGGAGAGCCAGAACGTCGCCATCCCGGTAAGCGACAAGGGCGTGTACCTAGTCGAAGCGACCAATGGCACGCTGCGCGCCTACACGATCATCGTCGTCACCGAGATTGCGGTCATCACGAAAGGCGCCCCGGGCCGGCTGATGAGCTTCGTCGTGAATCGGCGCAGCGGCGATCCGATCGCGGGAATTATGCTGCGCGTGTGGGTAGACCAGAAAGAAGTTGCCGCCAAGGCAACCGACCAGCAGGGCTTGTTGGATACCACGCTGACCGAGGCGAAGCCCGAAAACGTTGCCGTCCTGGCGACGAGCGCAGATCAATTCGCGATCAACACACCCGGAGCATGGAACCTGGGCGACGATCCTGATAGCAGTTTGCGCGGCTACACCTACACCGATCGGCCAGTGTATCGGCCGGGCGACACGGTACATTTCAAGTCCATCATTCGTGCGCAGACGGTGAGCGGTTACATCATTCCGCAAAATCGTGAACTGAAACTTGAGATGCGCGATCCACGGGACTACAGAACCATCTGGCAGCAGACCGTGAAGCTCTCCGACATGGGGACGGCGGAAGGGAATTACGTCATCCCCGCCGAGGCCAATCTGGGGTTCTATTACCTCTCGATGCAGATGGGTGAGCGCTACGTCGAGGGCACCAGTTTCTCGGTGGAGGACTACAAGAAACCTGAGTACCAAGTGAAGGTGACAGCGCAGACCCCGCGGGTGCTGCAAGGGCAACCCATCAAGGCGACGATCGACGCGCGTTATTACTTCGGCGAGCCCGTCGCGAATGCGAAGGTAACGTGGGTGGTGCACACCTCGACGTATTGGCCGATGGGACGCGACGAAGGCGACGACGAGGCTGGCGCATCTCAGGAGGGCGATAATCCCGAAGCTGACAATCCAGAAGGCGATGACACTTACGGCGGGGAGCAGGAGAGCGAGAAGAGCGGCACGCTCGACGCCGACGGCAAGCTGCAGATTACGATTCCGACGAAGGTCGACAGCAAGAAGCACGACGTAACCTATCGCATCGAGGCGCGCGTGACCGACGCCGGCAACCGCGAAATTGCGGGACACGGTTTCGCGCTCGCGACTTATGGCAGCTTCTTCTTGACCGCCGAGCCGGACTCTTACGTTTACACCAAGGGCAGCGCGGCGACCGTCACTATCACGGCGCAGGACTATGACAAGAAGCCGGTACAGACGGCGTTCCGAGTGGAAATGAATCGCTGGGACTGGCGTAAAGGCGCAGGACAATCGGTCACCACTACGCAGGGCCAAACCGACGCGAGCGGCAAAGCACAGATCAAGCTCACCATCCCCGATGCTGGCGAGTTCCGTGTCCGCGTGACCGCAACCACTCCGGAGAATCGCACGGTTGAGACCACCGCATTCCTGTGGGCTCCTGGTGAAAGTCCATGGTGGAGCGGTCCGGCGCAGGAGCGCGTGCAGATTGTCCCAGATAAAAAGACATATCAGCCAGGTGACACGGCGCATGTGCTGATCGTCACCGGCAAGGAGCCGACTTCGGTCCTGGTGACGGTTGAAGGCAACGGACTCTACTCCGGTCAGGTGATCAAGAGCAGCGGCGGCAGCCTCACGGTGGATGTTCCCATCAAGCCGGAGTACGCCCCGAACTTCTACGTGGCGGCGGTTTTCATTCGTGGCAATAAGCTGTACCAGGGGTCCAAGAGTCTCACCGTTCCGCCTATACAGCACGAGCTGAATGTGCAACTGCTGCCTTCCAAGCCGCAGTACCAACCGGGCGAAGCGGCGAGCTACACGATCAAGGCGACGGATGCCGGCGGCAAGCCGGTGGCGGCGGAATTCAGTTTGGGCGTGGTGGACGAGGCTATCTACGCGATCAAACCGGAAACGGTGGGCAGCATCGTGAACGCCTTCTACGGCCGCGTCTATTCGAGGGTGAGTACTGAGACCTCGCTGACGTATTACTTCAGCGGGCAGGCAGGGAAACGAGCGATGCAGTTGGCCAACGTTCGATCATCGAAAGCGATGGCGCAACTGAAGCCTGAGCGCCTGGTGCAGCCCAAGATACGCAAGGCATTTCCTGACACCGCGTACTGGATGGCGGACGTGCGCACCGGCAGCAACGGACAAGCCACGGTGCACTTCGATTATCCCGACGCCATAACGTCGTGGCGCGCGACCACCCGAGGTGTTACGCAAGACACCAAAGTCGGCAGCGCGGTGGTAAACACAATCGTGCGCAAGAACCTGATGGTGCGTCTGGTAGTGCCGCGCTTCTTCCGCCGCGGCGACGAGATAACGATCTCGACCATCGTGCAGAACTATTTGCCCACGGCCAAAGTTGCACAAGTCTCGATGGTATTTGACGGCCTTCAAGTGCTCGATGGTGGCCAGCAGGATGTCACCGTCCCAAGCCGTGGATTGATGAAAGTGGATTACCGGGTGCGCGTGCTCAATGTGGATTCGGCGCGGGTGCTGGGCAAAGCGCTTACCGACGTCGAGAGCGACGCGATGGAACTGACGCTGCCGGTCGTTCCCTTCGGCGTGAAGCTGGCGATGGCGAAGGCGGGATCGGTCGCAGGCGCGGGCACGAGCGACACAGTGCAGCCGTTGACCTTCCCAGCAGGCGCGGAGGTGGGAACTCGCAAGCTCACGATTGGCGTGACGCCCTCCATCGCGGGCACGGTCTTCGCCGCACTCGACTTCCTGACCTCCTATCCCTATGGCTGTACCGAACAGACCATGTCGAGCTTCCTGCCGGATGTGTTGGTGGCAAACTCGCTGAAGAAGCTGGGGGTGAAGTCGAACATCGATCCGCAAGTGCTGAGCAAGCAGGTGCAGGCGGGTCTTGACCGGCTCTACAACTATCAACACCCCGACGGCGGCTGGGGCTGGTGGCAGACTGACGACAGTCAGGCATTTATGACGGCATACGTGCTCGCCGGGCTAAGTCAGGCGAAGGCGGCAGGATTTGACGTCAAGCAGGACGCGATCGATCGAGGACGGAGCTGGTTGCGCCCGCAGTTTGATCGCTCGGAGAAAGTGAAGACCGATCTGCGCGCCTATATGGCGTACGCGCTGGTGTTGAGCGGAACTCGTGAGGCGGCGGTACTCGATTCAGTGTGGGCACAGCGCTCGACGTTGACCGCCTACGGCCAGGCGCTCCTCGGACTCGCCATGCTGGAGATGAACGATGGCCGGGCCAACGAGTTGAGCAAGCAAATTGAAGCCGAGGTGAAACAGGACGACTCGCAAGCCTGGTGGCCTAGTGACAACAACTATCTGCTGGACTTCTCCGCCGACACCACTCCGGAGACGACGGCGTACGCGCTGAAACTCTTAGGCCACACCGATGAAGCGAGCCCGCTGCTGTCGAAGGCCGCGGTTTACCTGGTGAACCATCGCGACCAGGGCTACTACTGGGAGTCAACTGAACAGACGGCGATGGTGATCTACGGACTCACCGATTATCTGGAACGCACGAAAGAGTTGCAGCCCAACTACAGCGTCGAGGTACAAGTGAACGGCAAGATCGTGGCGACCAAGAAGTTTACTGCTGCCGACGCACTGGCTCCCGCTACGACGGTTGTGCTGAATGAGTCGCAACTGGCGCCGGGAACGAACCAGATTCGAATCGCGAAGTCGGGTGACGGGCGGCTGTACTGGTCAACTCGCGGAGAGTATTACTCGAGCGAGTCGAAAGTGGTGAACACCGGCAACTTCAAGCTGAGCGTGGTGCGCGAATATTACCGGCTGTCGCAACAACAGAAGGACGGGCGCGTGGTGTATCACCTCGATAAACTCGCGGGACCGGTGCAGGTCGGCGACACTCTGGCGGTGCGCCTCAGCGTCGGTGGTAATAACTGGAAGTACCTGATGATCGAAGATCCGATTCCATCGGGGACCGAGTCGATCACGCGGGACGACTTGTACGAACTGGATGAGCGTCCCGATTGGTGGGGCCGCTGGTACAGCAATCGCGAGCTGCGCGACGATCGCACTACATTCTTCAACATGTACTTCCCGCAAGGGCAGCATGAATACGTGTACCTGCTGAAGGTGGTGAATCCCGGAATCTTCCGCGTAAGCCCGACCAGCGCGGAGCCGATGTATCAGCCTGAGTATCTTTCGACCAGCGATGCACTGACGGTGACGGTGAAATGAGCGCGAAACATAGTGGCGTGGCGAAGTTGTGGCTGCTGAACCTGGTCGGCAATGCCGGGTTGCTCAGTGCCGTTTATTTCTGGCTGTTGATGCCGGATGCGCATGGCTGGCAGGTAGGAAGCTCCGCGGTGGTCGCGATTGTGGTCATCTTTTTTGGACTGTGGCTGCGCACCGGGACGTTCGCCTACTTCAGGGTTGCAGGGTTTCGGGACAATGCAACTGTGTGGCGCGCCTTCCGCCATGCTTTGCGGCACATGGTGGCGCTGGCAGTGTGGGCTATTTTTCTGGTGGCGATAGTGTTGTTCCTGATTTTTATACGCCGGTATGCGCCGCAGTTCGGAGTGTGGTTCTGGCAGAAGGCGCCGTCATTCTTGCGCCTCGGCAGCCCTCGGCAGGTATTCCACGCCGCCGACTGGCTGCTGTGGTTCCTGCTGTGGGTGCTGGCGCCTGCCGTGTGGCTGCCTATCGCCACCACCGTTGCGGCGGCCGGATTCAGATTGAGGGGCATGGCCCGCTCCCTGCGTGTCTTGCGGCGGCCAGCATACTGGCTATGGTTCTGCGCGCTCATGCTAGTCGGGGCGTACGTTCCGTACAGGCTGGTGTGGTGGACCCCCGACCTCAGCGACCTGCGCAAACAGGCATGGAGCATGGGGCTCCGGTTCTTGTTGGCTTACGTGATCTTGATAACGGCATTCGTCGCGCTGTTGTTGGTCGTCGGTTCGCGCACGGAGAAGGAAGATCCCGAGCCGATTGAGCTGGGCTAACAGAGCGCCGAGAAAGTCTGTAAAACAAGCCTGTCGTCGGCTGAAAGCCGACTCCACCTGACAAAAAATAAACGGCTCGGACGCGGGCCCTCACCAGGATTATTCATGAGCCTGCAGCAGCGAGGCAAATGGCGGGAGGAGGGTAGGGAAAGGGCGTGGAAGTTGCCGCCGCAAGCTCCCGATGAGGGCGAAAGCCTTAGCGGCGGCTGGGACGAGGCCAAGCAGGGTCAAAACGCACTAGCAATTTCTGCTTGAGGTAGAAAGAAAAGTGCAGTTGTGGTCCAATACAGTCTGTCATTGGCGGATGCTCCCAAAAGATGTTCTGGATTCCACGAAAATCCAGTGTTCATACACCTTTTAGAGCATCCGTTGTTTTTTGCCTAGCGAGACCGTGAATAATCCAGATGCAGGGCCGCCACGATTGCCTCTTCCTGTATGGGCTCAACGGTGCGCAGATCGAGCAGTACGCGTCCCTCTTCCACGCGCGCGATGATCGGCGTCTCCCACTGGCGGAGCCGTGCGCAGAGCTCATCCGCGTTCATGCTCGCGCTCTTGATGGCGAGCGCTCGCGTAGGCAGAGTCGATCCAGGAGCAGCGCCGCCGCCCAGCACCGAGCGAGACTCGACAACTTCGACCCGCAAGTTTGGGCAGCTCGCACGCAATCGTTCCGCTATCTGCTTCGCGCGCTGCGCGAGTGCGTCTTCGGAGATGCGCATCATGCGTAACGCCGGAATCGAGTCATAGTCCTCGCGAAGATACGCGAGTAGCGTCGCTTCGAGCGCGGCATAGAACATCTTGTCAACGCGCAGGGCGCGGAACAGGGGATTGCCGCGGACCTTCGCCACCAGCGCGGGATTGCCGCTGATGATGCCGGCTTGCGGGCCGCCCAGCAGCTTGTCTCCACTGTAGGTCACGACATCCACGCCAGCACGCAGGCTGTCGGCGATCATCGGCTCGCCACGTACGCCGACGTTGCGCAGGTCGAAGATCTCTCCGCTGCCTAGGTCTTCCATCACCGGAACGTTGCGCTTGCGTCCGAGCGCGACCAACTCTTCCAGCGACGGCTGCTCGGTAAAGCCCACAATCTGGAAGTTGGAGCGGTGCACGCGCAACAGCAGCTTGGTACTTTCGGAGATTGCGGCCTTGTAGTCGCCAATGCGCGTGCGGTTGGTGGTTCCCACTTCGCGGAGCACCGCGCCTGACTTCGCCATGACATCTGGAATGCGGAACGAGCCACCGATCTCGACCAGTTCGCCGCGCGAGACCAGCACCTCTCCGCCTTCGGCCAGCGAGTTCAGCGCCAGCAGTACCGCGGCAGCGTTGTTGTTGACTACGATGGTCGAGACTTCGCGGCCTGCAGTGTTAAGGAGTTTCGCAAATAAGCGGTCGACGTGGACGTCGCGCTTGCCGCGCTCGCCAGTGCTGAGGTTGAATTCGAGGTTTGAGTATCCCTCCGAGACTTCGGCGAGATGTTCCAATGCTGCTCGGCTGAGCGGCGCACGTCCGAGATTGGTATGCAAGATGACGCCAGTCGCATTGATCACGGGACGTAACGAGTAAGCCAGCGATTCGAGCAGTTTTTTCTCCACCTCCCGTGGCAAGTCATCGAGCCTGAATCTTATTTGTGCCTGGTCGAGCTTGCCCGCCCCGATGTCTGCGCGCAATTGTTCCAGTGCTACGCGGGCTGCTTCGGTAGTCGCGCTGCGGCCTTCGCGTTGCGCCAGCGTGTCCAACACAGGATTGCGCAGCAACTCGTCAATCGAGGGCAGCAGGCGAAAGAGGTCAGAGGTCATATATTCTGTCATTGACAGAGGGTCGAGCAGATCTCAGAAAAAGAGCACGATCAGTATGCCACTTTCGCTTTTCTTTTCCGCTGCGACACACAGCAATCCCCACTTTTCCACAGGCTTTCCACGCTTCTGCGTAAAGTTGCCATTGCTATCTACTGAGATAATTTGAGGTAATGCTATATGCATGAAGATTGTGGCATATAGCCGCAGTCGCTAGAGAAAGGCCTCGATGACAGCCAAGGTGAAGAGGGAGTTGAAACCTGCACCCCGCTGCGCCTGCGAATGCAAGGCGTGTGACATCGGAATACATTGTGGCCGCAAGCCTGACTGCGAACATCCGACCTACCGCTCTAAGCCGGGCAAGGCATAGAGTCCTGAGACTGCGCCCGCGATCGGGAACGTCGCTGCTCTTTGCGCACCCACTCCACGAACAGCGACTCAAACTCTTCCTGAGTGTAGATACCTTTGCCGATCAGCAGAGTGTTCATCGCATAAACGGTCGCTTTGAACGATTCATCTCTTGACGCAAGACCCAACGCTTCCTCAAACGACATCGCATCCCCCAGCACGACAGCTAAAAACTGCAAGCATTAAACCATAAGAATATCCCAAAAGCAGAGAACAATATTCACCCAGAGCCCGGGTAACAAGTAACTTCCGGTTTCACCCCACCTCCACCAGCCCGTACCTCCGGTTCCAGTGTCCGCGCAGGTGCTGCACGGCGCGGGCGATCTCCTCTTTGGTCAGATCGGGGCTGGGGCCAGCGAGCACATATTTCGCCTCGCGACGCGCGGCCTCCAGCAATTCGCGGTCGCGCAGCAAATTGGCAACGCGAAAGTTCGGCATGCCCGCCTGCTTGGTACCGAAGAACTCGCCGGGGCCGCGCTGCTGCAAGTCGAGTTCGGCAATCTCGAATCCATTCTGAGTGCGCACCATGGCTTCGAGCCGCTGTTCGGCTTCCACCGAAACTTTGCCGCCCGTCATCAGCACGCAATACGACTTAGCGCTGCCGCGGCCGATGCGCCCACGCAGTTGATGCAGTTGCGAGAGACCGAAACGTTCGGCGTGCTCCACGACCATGATGTTGGCGTTGGCCACATCCACGCCAACCTCGATGACCGTAGTCGAGACCAGCACATCAATTTCGCCGCTCTGAAAGCTGGCCATGGTCGCATCTTTTTCTTCGGCGCTCATGCGCCCATGCAACAGGCCAACGCGCAGGCTGGAGAATTCGCGCTTGCGAAGCTGCCCGTACATCTTGATGGCAGCTTTGAGTTCGCCCTCCATCGCGCCCTCTTCGATCACAGGGTACACGATGTAGGCTTGCCGTCCCGCAGCGACTTGTTTGCGCACGAACTCCCAGACCTCCTCCGAACGCTCATCGCCGACGCGCCGCGTGGTGATGGGCGTGCGTCCCGGCGGAAGCTCATCCAGGACGCTGGTGTCGAGATCGCCGTACAGGGTCAGCGCGAGGGTGCGTGGGATCGGCGTTGCCGTCATTACCAGCACGTCGGGCTCGGCTTCGTTCGTCTTCTTCATCAGGCGGAAGCGCTGCAGTACGCCGAAGCGATGCTGTTCGTCCACGATAACCAGCCCCAGTTTGTCGAACTCGACTGTCTCCTGGATGAGCGCATGGGTGCCGATCACCAGTTGCGCGTTGCCCTGCGCGATGTGATGGCGCGCCTGCTTCTTGCGGCCGGACTCCTGCGAGCCGGTAAGCAGCACAATGCGGTAGCCGGCGGGCTCGAGAATGCGCCGGGCGGAGAGAAAATGCTGCGTCGCCAGAATTTCGGTGGGCACCATCAGTGCGGCCTGGTAGCCGTTCTCCATCGCGATGACAGCAGCCTCCAACGCAACAATGGTCTTGCCCGAGCCGACGTCTCCCTGCAGCAAGCGCCGCATGGGAGCGGGCTCGGCCATATCGTCGGCAATCTCTTTCAGCACGCGCTTCTGCGCCGCCGTCGGATGGAAGGGCAGAATTCGCTTCACCGCATCGCGTACGCGGCCGCTAATCTGGAAAGCGATCCCCGTCTGAGCGCGCATCTTCCGGCGCTTGAGTTCGAGTCCCAGTTCGAGGAAGAAAAGTTCTTCGAAGATGAGGCGGATGTGCGCCGGGGTGCGCGCCGCCTGCAAATTCGCCAAGCTCTCACCCACCTCCGGCCAGTGGGCCTGCCAGAAAGCGCGACGGCGATCGATCAGGCCCATGTGCCCGCGGACCACAGCGGGGATCGCGTCGGGCGGGTCCTGGTCAAGGCCCTCCAGCATGGCGTGGATCACGCGCCGGAACCAGCGCGCGGTAAGACGGCCATTGCCGGCAGCTTCGTAAATGGGGACGATGCGACCGACCTCGAGCGATTGCCACTTGGGTTCGTCGCCAGTGCCGTTGCCGTGGGCAGTCGGATCGTGCAAAACCTCAAACTGGGGCTGGATAATTTCGAAGCGGTGGCCTCCACGATCGCCCGCTTCCACCTTGCCGTACAGCGCCAGCAGCATGCCGGCGCGAAACTTGTCTTGCAGGTAGGTGGCGTTGAACCACACGCACTTCAACGTGTCACGCCCCTGGCCGACGGTCATCTCGAAGATGGGCATGCGGCGCGTGCGGAACAATCCGAAGGTGCGCACCTCGGCGATGATGCTGGCCATCTCGCCGGCGCGCAGCTCGCCAATGCCACGGGGATTGAGCCGGTCCTCGTAGCGGAAGGGCAAATAGTAAAGCAGGTCTTCTACGGTGCTGATGCCCTTTTCCAGCAGAATTTGCGCGAACCTCGGCCCAATGCCTTTGACGAACTGTACGTTGGTGGCGAGGTCGAGCACAGAAGGATGGTAAATGAAGCGGCCATCAGCCATCAGCTCTTGAGCCATCTGCGGCACCATTCGCTTTTCGCTTTTCGCTTTTCGCTCTTCGCTTTTCGCTTTGGGCCAATCAACTGTCTACCTTCGCAAATGTGGGGCGATCTCGAATCGGGTTTGGCGTACTTGTGGATTCGGGCTCGCAAGGTAATAGCGAAAAGCGAAGAGCGAAAGGCGAAAAGCGATTCGTGCTTTTTCTCGCATCAAATGCGGCTTTGCGGGTGTCCAACAAGTGCGTGCTTCGAAGATTTCTCAAACAGTTTGTTGCCGTGGTTGTCGGCAGCCTGCTCTACTTCTTCGTCCTGATGCCACACCTGCCGCCGGCGGGACGTCACCAACCTTTCCGGATTGACCTCGGGCTGGTGGTGAACCTCTGGGTGTGCCTCGTCCTCTACGGTATCGTCGAGTGGCTTGATCGAAAGTGGCGGCGCGATGGCCCGGCGGGGGACGGCCGCAAGAGGTAGTATTTTTCACTACTGTCTCACGTCTGAACAGGCTGCGGAAAAAGCAAGCAAGCAAGCACATCCAAACCCTCTGTCATGCTGAGCGAGCGCGGCAGTAGTTGGCCGCGCGAGTCGAAGCACCGCTATTGGATCCATGAAGCTAGGGCGACTATAGGGGCCCTTCGACTCGCGGCAAAAGCGGCCGCTCGCTCAGGGTGACACCATGAAGATTTTTCCGCAGCCTGTGAAGCTGTGCCCTGATACAAAACGATTCATGAGATGGCTAGATAGTTCTAGAATTCGTGCTCCGTCCCGAAGCCCTTCATCATTTGCTGCAGGTCGAGCTTCTGCTGCTCCATCTGTTTCTGGAATTCCTGCATTTCCTGCTGGAGCTGCGGCGTCCAGCTCTTCATCGACTCTTGGATGTCGTGCCGCATCTGATCGAGCTCTTCCTGGTTCGGCTGCGCGGACTTCGCGATCTCGCGCGTCATCTTCTCGATCTCTTTCTGAGTGGGCTTCGCAGACTTTTCGATTTTGCGGGCCATCTTTTCCATGTCTTTTTGTTTTATCTTCATCGACTTTTCAATCTCGCGGCGCGTCTGTTCCAGCTCTTTTTCGTTGGGCTGCACTGCTGCCAGCATTTCTTCCTGGCTGGACTCGATCTCGGGACGCAGCTCCTCCATTTCCTGCCCTAAGGCTTGCATCTGATCTGCAACATCGCTCCAGTCCTGGCCAAGCACTTTTGAGGAATCTCGCGGCGGCGGAAGATGCATTACTACCGTCTTCTCTTGTTTCTCGCGGACCACGGTGACGGATATCTGGTCTGCCTGAACCCGCAGGGCGCGCCGCCAGTCGGCCATGTCGTGCACGATTTCTTTGTTCAACTTGACGATTACGTCGCCGGCCCTCAGGCCAGCCGCGTCCGCGGGACTGCCTTTTTCCACCGAGCGCACTAGAACGCCTGTTCCTGCCGGCACGTTGAAGAAGTCAGACAATTGCGGACACAGGCTTTCAACCATCAGACCATGGC
>Ga0209385_1000967_pt1 | contig 12055 bp, 10 predicted proteins | sample NGEPerB_FD_184506 | JGI IMG/M metagenome (GOLD analysis project Ga0209385, IMG submission 184506) | Arctic peat soil microbial communities from the Barrow Environmental Observatory site, Barrow, Alaska, USA - NGEE PermafrostAB12-B... | ecosystem: Environmental > Terrestrial > Soil > Wetlands >... | reverse complement strand
GAGTCGCACGCTCGGCGCGCTGCTATCGACCGATGCCGCCGACGCCGACCCTGCCGAAACCGCCGAGTGGCGCGACGCGCTCGATGCGCTGAGCGCGGCGCACGGCCCGGCGCGCGCCCGCTTCATCCTCGACTCATTGCTCGCCCATGCGCGCCGCAACGGCGTGAACTGGCTGCCGTCGATGGTGACGCCGTACGTCAACAGCATCGCGCTCGAAGCGCAGCCGCCGTTTCCGGGCGACCTCGCAATGGAGCAGCGCCTCGCCGCGCTGATGCGCTGGAACGCGCTGGCGATGGTGATGCGCGCCAACCGCGTCGAGACCGGCGGCTCGGCCGAGCTCGGCGGCCACATCGCCAGCTACGCGTCGGCGGCCGACCTGTTCGAGGTCGGCTTCAACCATTTCTTCCGTGCCCGCGACGCCGGCGCCACCGGCACCGATGCCGGCCTGTCGACAGCCGCGCGCCAGCTCGGCGACCTGGTCTTCTTCCAGCCGCACTCGGCCCCCGGCGTCTACGCCCGGGCATTTCTCGAAGGGCGCCTGACCGCCGGCGACCTCGCCCACTATCGACAAGAGTTGGTGGCGCCGTCGCACGGTTCGCGTGGCCTCACCTCGTACCCGCATCCGCAGCTGATGCCCGACTTCTGGCAGTTTCCGACCGGCTCGATGGGCATCGGCCCGATCAACGCGATCTACCAGGCGCGCTTCATGCGCTACCTGCAGCACCGCGGCCTCCTCGATGCGGCGTCCGGTCCGACGCAGCGCCGCGTCTGGGGCTTCTTCGGCGACGGCGAGATGGACGAGCCCGAATCGATCGCCGCACTCTCGCTGGCGGCGCGCGAGCAGCTCGACAACTGCACCTTCGTCATCAACTGCAACCTGCAGCGGCTCGACGGCCCGGTGCGCGGCAACGGCCGCATCATCGACGAGCTCGAGTCGCTCTACGCCGGCGCCGGCTGGCACGTCGTCAAATGCCTGTGGAGCTCCGACTGGGACGTGCTGTTCGCGCGCGACCACGGCCACGCCCTGATGCGCGCCTTCGCGCACACGGTCGACGGCCAGTTCCAGACCTTGTCGGCGAAGGACGGCGCCTTCAATCGCGAGGTCTTCTTCGGGCAGAACGAGGAGATGAAGGCGCTCGTCGCGAGCTTTAGCGACGAAGACATCGATCGGCTGCGCCGCGGCGGCCACGACGCCGTGAAGATCCACGCCGCGTTCGCTGCCGCCGTCGCGCACGCCGGCCAGCCGACGGTCGTGCTCGCCAAGACCATGAAGGGCTACGGGATGGGCGGCGCGGCGCAGGGCCGCATGACGACGCACTCGGCGAAGAAGCTCGACGGTGCCGGCCTGCTCGCCTTTCGCGATCGCTTCGCCTTGCCGATGAGCGACGCCGACACGCAATCGCTCGCCTTCTACAAGCCCGCCGAAGACAGCGCCGAGCTCAAGTACCTGCGCAGCCGGCGCGAGGCGCTCGGCGGCTGGCTGCCGGCGCGGCGCAGCGACTGCCCGACGCTCGCGGTGCCACCGCTCGAGACGACATCGTCGTTCGCGCTGCAGGCCGATGGCAAGGAGATGAGCACGACGATGGCCTTCGTTCGCTTGCTGGGCAACCTGCTGAAGGACCCGGGGCTCGGCCAGCGCGTCGTGCCGATCGTCGCCGACGAAGCCCGCACCTTCGGCATGGCGAGCCTGTTTCGCACGGTCGGCATCTACGCGCCGCTCGGCCAGCTCTACCAGCCCGAGGATTCCGGATCGATGCTCTTCTACCGCGAGGACAAGAGCGGCCAGATTCTCGAGGAAGGCATCACCGAGGCGGGCGCCCTCTCGTCGTGGACCGCGGCGGCAACCTCGTACTCGACGCACGGCCTGCCGATGCTGCCGTTCTACATCTACTACAGCATGTTCGGCTTCCAGCGCGTCGGCGATCTGATCTGGGCCGCCGCCGACCAGCGCGCACGGGGCTTTCTGATCGGCGCGACGGCGGGCCGCACGACGCTCAGCGGCGAAGGCCTGCAGCACCAGGACGGCACGAGCCATCTCGTCGCCGCGACCGTGCCCAACTGCAAGGCCTACGACCCGGCGACGGCCGGCGAGCTCGCCGTCATCATCGACCACGGCATGCGCGAGATGCTCGAGGAGCGGAAGGACGTTTTCTACTACGTGACGGCGATGAACGAGAACATTGCGCAACCCTCGTTGCCCGCCGATGCGCACGAGGGCGTGCTGCGCGGCATGTACCGCTTTCGCGCCTCGACCAGCGAGTCGTCCCGGCGCGTCCAGCTGCTCGCCTCCGGCGCGATGCTCGGCGAGGCGATCAAGGCCGCGGCAGTCCTCGAAACCGAGCACGGCGTCGCCGCCGACCTGTGGAGCGTGACGAGCTTCAGCGAGCTGGCCCGCGCCGGCGTCGCCGCCGAGACGGCGTGGCGGCACGGCACGACCTCGGTGGTCCGCAGCCATCTCGGCGAGCAGCTCGGGCCGACGCGCGGGCCGATCGTCATCGCCACCGACTACGTGCGCGCCGTGCCCGAGCAGATCCGCGCCTTCCTGCCGTCGGGGCGGCGCTGCATCACGCTCGGCACCGACGGCTTCGGCCGCAGCGACACGCGCGCCGCGCTGCGCGCGCACTTCGAGGTCGATGCCGCGGCGATCGCCAACGCCGCGTTGAAGGCGCTCGGCTAGCGGCTCTCGCTGCTCAAAGCTGGAACGCCAGCCAGAGAAGCAGGCCTTCGAACAGATCGCGAAGCAGGCTCGGTTCCTTCGCCGCGAAGCGATCCGCGCCCGACCGCTCCTGCTCGAGCCACGCCGCAAACCGGCGCACGTCGGCCGGCTCGTAGAAGGCGACCATCAGCTCGTAGTTGAGAAAGAGGCTGCGCAGATCGAGATTGGCGGAGCCGACGAGGGCGAGATGGTCGTCGAACACGACTGCCTTCGCGTGCACCATCCACGGCACGAACCAGACGCGCGCGCCCGCGGTCGCCAGATCGCGCAAGGGACGGTGCCGTGCCACGTCGGCAAGCCGATGGTTGGAGCGCGCCGGCATCACGAGATCGACGAGCACGCCGCGTCGGGCCGCCAGTGTCAGAGCGATGAGCAGGTTCGCATCCGGAACGAAGTACGGCGTGATCGCGAGAATGCGACGGCGCGCGATGTAGCAGCCCGACAGGATCAGCGACTGCACCGTGTCGTCGACCTGGTCCGGGCCGCTGGGCACGAGCTGCGCCAGCGAGGCGTCGTCGGCGACGATGTCCTGCACGGGCGGCAGGCAGCTCTCGGGAACCGACGAGCGCGTCGCGTAGGCCCAGTCCTTTTCGAACTGCTCGCAGGCGCGCAAGACGAGCGGCCCGCGCAGATCGAAGGTCAGGTCGTGCCAGATCGCTTGCGTCGCCGCGCCGCCCTGCCGCACCCCGGCGCCCTCGAAATATTCGGCAGCGAAGTTGCGGCCGCCGCACCACAGCCGCTCGGTATCGGCAACGACCATCTTGCGGTGATTGCGCAGGTTGGCGCGGCCGCGCAGGATCGAGCGGAAGGGAGGAACGAACTTCACGACCTCGACGCCGCAGGCGCGCATCCTCGCGACGTCGAGGCGGCCGCTCAGCCAGGCGCCGATGCCGTCGATGAGGAGCCGCACGCGCACGCCCTGCTGCGCCTTCGCGCGCAGCGCTGCACCGATCTCGTCGCCGAGCCGGTCGCGGCCCAGGATGAAGGTGCAGACGTCGAGCGTCGCCTTCGCGCTGTCGATGATCTCGAGCACGGCCCGCCGCGCCTCGGCGCCGTCGGCATGCACATGGAGCGCCTCGTAGGGCGCGGCCGGCGCCAGCCCCATCGACCGGCCGAGGCGGCGGGCCCACATCGACGCGGCTTCGTCCGGGTCGGCCGGCGGGCCGAGCGACGGCGCCGCCGGCTCGGGATCGTCGCGCATGCGGAGCTTGCGGCTGCCGAACATGAGATAGACCGGGATCGCGATGTAGGGAACCAGCGCCAGCGCGACGACCCACGCGATCGCCGCCGAGGGGTCGCGCCGCTGCGGCAGCGCCCGCGAGGCGCCCACGTAGACGATCAAGCCGAACGCGACGACGATGCCGTGCAAGGTCAGCGCATGGCGGACGATGAAGTCGACGATCATCGCGACGCGGGCCCTCGAAAAAACAAAACCCGCCGGGCCGCGGCCGGGCGGGTTCGGCGTGGCGCCGAGTCGGCTCGCCGCGTCACTTCTTGCGATACCTGCGCAGCGCTGCCAACTGTGCGGCCAGCGACATGAGCTCGTTCTGCGCCGTCGCGAGGTCGATGTCGTTGTGGGCGTTCTTCAGCGCCTCTTCCGCCGCCGCCTTAGCCTCGTTGGCCTTGGCCTCGTCGAGGTCCTTGCCGCGGATCGCCGTGTCGGCGAGCACCGTCACCGAGCCCGGCTGGATCTCGAGGATGCCGCCGGCGACGAAGACGAACTCTTCCTCGCCGTTGTCGGCACGGACGATGCGCACGGCGCCCGGCTTGATGCGCGTGATGAGCGGCGTGTGCCGCGGGTAGATGCCGAGCTCGCCCATCTCGCCCGGCAGGGCGACGAACTTCGCCTCGCCGGAGAAGATCTGCTCTTCGGCGGAGACGACGTTGACTTGGAGCGTGGCCATGGCAGTGTTCGCCTCTTATTGAATCGTCTTGGCTTTTTCGATCGCTTCGTCGATCGTGCCGACCATGTAGAAAGCCTGCTCCGGCAGCGAATCGCATTCGCCGCTGACGATCATCTTGAAGCCGCGGATCGTTTCCTTCAGCGGCACGTACTTGCCCTTCGAGCCCGTGAACACTTCAGCGACAAAGAACGGCTGCGACAGAAAGCGCTGGATCTTGCGGGCGCGGGCGACGGCGAGCTTGTCTTCGGGCGCCAGCTCGTCCATGCCGAGGATGGCGATGATGTCGCGCAGTTCCTTGTAGCGCTGCAGCGTGCCCTGCACGGCGCGCGCCGTGTCGTAGTGCTCCTGGCCGACGACGTGCGGGTCGAGCTGGCGGCTCGTGGAGTCGAGCGGGTCGACCGCCGGGTAGATGCCGAGCGAGGCGATGTCGCGCGAAAGCACGACGGTCGAGTCGAGGTGGGCGAAGGTCGTCGCCGGCGACGGGTCGGTCAGGTCGTCGGCCGGCACATAGACGGCCTGGATCGACGTGATCGAGCCGACCTTCGTCGACGTGATGCGCTCCTGCAGGCGGCCCATCTCTTCGGCCAGCGTCGGTTGATAGCCCACCGCCGAAGGCATGCGGCCAAGCAGCGCCGAGACCTCGGTGCCAGCCAGCGTGTAGCGGTAGATGTTGTCGACGAAGAAGAGCACGTCCTTGCCTTCGTCGCGGAACGACTCGGCGATGGTCAGGCCGGTCAGCGCGACTCGCAGGCGATTGCCCGGCGGCTCGTTCATCTGGCCGTAGACCATGGCCACTTTCGACTCGCTGAGGTTCTCGAGGTTGACGACGCCCGAGTCGGCCATCTCGTGATAGAAATCGTTGCCCTCGCGGGTGCGCTCGCCGACGCCCGCGAACACCGACAGGCCGCTGTGCGCCTTGGCGATGTTATTGATGAGCTCCATCATGTTGACGGTCTTGCCGACGCCGGCGCCGCCGAACAGGCCGACCTTGCCGCCCTTGGCGAACGGGCAGACGAGGTCGATCACCTTGATGCCGGTCTCGAGCAGGTCGGTCGAGGGCGACAGCTCGTCGTACGCCGGCGGCTTCCTGTGGATCGAGGCGACCAGCGTCTGGTCGACCGGGCCGCGTTCGTCGATCGGGTTGCCGAGCACGTCCATGATGCGGCCGAGCGTGGCCGGGCCGACCGGCACCGAGATCGCCTTGCCGGTGTTGGAGATCTTCATGCCGCGGCGCAGGCCGTCGGAGGCGCCCAGCGCGATCGTGCGCACGACGCCGTCGCCGAGCTGCTGCTGCACTTCAAGCGTCAGCGCCGAGCCGTCCATCTTCAGCGCGTCGTAGATCTTGGGCATGGAGTCGCGCGGGAATTCGACGTCGACGACGGCGCCGATGCACTGGACGATCTTGCCCTGTGCGTGCGCGGTGGTTTGCATGTCAGCCATGTTCAGTTCCTTCAATCAATGCATGTTCGTCAGACCGTCGATCGGGCGCCGCTAGACAGCGGCGGCACCGGCCACGATCTCCGAGAGTTCTTTGGTGATCGCCGCCTGGCGCGTCTTGTTGTAGACGAGCTTGAGCTCGTCGATGACGCTGCCGGCGTTGTCGGTGGCCGACTTCATCGCCACCATGCGCGCCGACTGCTCGGAGGCCATGTTCTCCGACGTCGCCTGGTAGACGAGTGCCTCGATGTAGCGCACGAGCAGGTCGTCGATCACGACCTTGGCGTCGGGCTCGTAGATGTAGTCCCAGCCGTGCTTGCCTTCGTCGGCCTTCATGTCCTCGGCCGAGAGCGGCAGCAGCTGCTGCACCATCGGCTCCTGGCGCATCGTGTTGATGAAGCGCGTGTAGCAGAGGTAGACGGCCGTGAGCTTGCCCGCAGCGTAGTCGTCGAGCAGCACCTTCACCGGGCCAATCAGCTTCTCGAGAAGCGGCTTGTCGCCGAGCTGTGTCGCGTGCGACACGACCTTGGCGCCGATGCGGTTCAGAAAGCCCAGCCCCTTGTTGCCGATGGCGACCGCCTCGGCCTTGACGCCGGCAGCCTCGAGCTCCTTGAGCTTCATCGTCAGCGCGCGCAGCACGTTGGTGTTGAGGCCGCCGCACAGGCCCTTGTCGGTCGTGACGACGATGAAGCCCGCCGTCTTGGCCGCATCGTTGGCGACCATGAAGGGGTGCTTGTACTCGGGCGTCGCGAGCGCGAGATTGGCGGCGAGGCTGCGCACCTGCTGGGCGTACGGCCGGGCGGCGCGCATGCGCTCCTGCGCCTTTCGCATCTTCGACGCGGCGACCATCTCCATCGCCTTGGTGATCTTCCTGGTGTTCTCGACGCTCTTGATCTTGCCGCGGATTTCCTTGCCGGCTGCCATCAGTGGGCTCCCAGTGAGTCGAAGTGGCCGCGGCCGCCGCCGGGCCGCCCCAAGGCGGCCGCGCGCCCCCTCGGGGGACAGGAGCGAAGCGACGTGGGGGCCGTCATGTCTTCAGGCGAACGACTTCTTGAACGCGGCGACGGCCGTGTTCATTTCGGCTTCCGAATCCTTGTCGAGCACCTTGGTGTCCTCGATCTTCTTCAGGAGCGCCGCGTGGCTCGTCTTCAGGTGCGTGTGCAGACCGCTCTCGAACGCGAGCACCCGCTTCACGTCGATGGTGTCCATGAAGCCCTTGTTGACCGCGAACAGCGTCGACGCCATCAGTGAGACCGACAGCGGCGAGTACTGCGCCTGCTTCAGCAGCTCGGTGACGCGGGCGCCACGGTCGAGCTGCTTCCTGGTCGCTTCGTCGAGGTCGGACGCGAACTGCGCGAACGCGGCGAGCTCACGGTACTGCGCGAGGTCGGTCCGGATGCCGCCGGAGAGGCCCTTGATGACCTTGGTCTGCGCGGCGCCGCCGACCCGCGACACCGAGATGCCGGCGTTGATGGCCGGCCGGATGCCGGCGTTGAAGAGCGAGGTCTCGAGGAAGATCTGGCCGTCGGTGATCGAGATCACATTGGTCGGCACGAACGCCGAGACGTCGCCGGCCTGCGTCTCGATGATCGGCAGCGCCGTCAGCGAGCCGGTCTTGCCCTTGACGGCGCCCTTGGTGAAGTCTTCGACGTACTTCTCGTTGACGCGCGCGGCGCGCTCGAGCAGGCGCGAGTGGAGATAGAACACGTCGCCCGGATAGGCTTCGCGGCCCGGCGGGCGGCGCAGCAGCAGCGAGACCTGGCGATAGGCGACGGCCTGCTTCGACAGGTCGTCGTAGACGATCAGCGCATCTTCGCCGCGGTCGCGAAAGTACTCGCCCATCGTGCAGCCGGCATAGGCCGAGACGTACTGCATCGCCGCCGATTCGGCCGCGGTCGCGGCGACGACGATGGTGTAGTCCATCGCACCGTTGGCCTCGAGCGAGCGCACCACGTTCTTGACCGACGACGCCTTCTGGCCGATGGCGACGTAGATGCAGGTCATGTTCTGACCCTTCTGGTTGATGATCGCGTCGATCGCCACGGCGGTCTTGCCGGTCTGGCGGTCGCCGATGATCAGCTCGCGCTGGCCGCGGCCGATCGGCACCATCGAGTCGATCGACTTCAGCCCGGTCTGCATCGGCTGGCTGACGCTCTGGCGCGCGATCACGCCCGGGGCGATCTTCTCGATCGGCGCGGTGAGCTTGGCATTGACAGGACCCTTGCCGTCGATCGGCGCGCCGAGCGCGTTGACGACGCGACCCTTCAGCTCCGGACCGATCGGCACTTCGAGAATGCGGCCGGTGCACTTGACGGTATCGCCTTCGGAGATGTGCTCGTACTCGCCCAGGATCACCGAGCCGACCGAGTCGCGCTCGAGGTTGAGCGCCAGGCCGTAGGTGGCCGAGCCGTCGGGGGCTGCGGGAAACTCGAGCATCTCGCCCTGCATCGCCTCCGAGAGGCCGTGGATGCGGCAGATGCCGTCGGTCACCGAGACGACGGTGCCTTCGTTGCGGATGTCGGCCGAGACGGCGAGACCCTGGATGCGGCTCTTGATGAGCTCGGAAATTTCAGCGGGATTCAGTTGCATGGCGGGCTCCGGTCTGCAGTTCGGGCAGGCTGGTTGAAACTCAGGAGTGCCGGTCGAGGCGAACGAAGACGGCTCGCCGCGCTAGGCGGTGAGCGCCGCTTTCATCTGCTCGAGACGGGCGCGGATGGAGGTGTCGAGCACCTCGTCGCCGACGATGACGCGAACGCCGCCGATCAGCTCGGGCTGGACGACGACGCGCGCTTCGAGCTTGCGGCCGAAGCGCTTTTCCATCGCCGACGTGACCTCGGCGAGCTGGCTGGCGTCGATGGGAAACGCACTTTCGATGACGGCTTGCGACGTGCCGCTGCGTGCATCGACGAGCGCCTGGAACTGCCTGGCGATCTCTGGCAACGCCGACAGGCGGCCGTTGTCGATCACGACACGCAGCAGGTTGTTCGCGGCATCGCTCGCGGCGGCGCCCGAAGGCATCTTCGCGACCGAAGTGAGCAGGTCGAAGACCTGGCCGGGGGTGATCTTCGGATCGTCGGCGAACTCGCGCATCTGCGCGTCGGCGGCGACCTGCGCGAGAGCGCTGATTTCGCCGGCGAGCGCTGCGGCGTCGCCCTGTCCCGACGCCTTCATCAGCGCCTCGGCATACGGTCTGGCAATGGTGGCGAGCTCGGCCATATGCGCCTACAGCTCAGCCTTCAGGCGGCCGAGAAGCTCGGCGTGGGTCTTGGCATCGACCTCGCGGCGCAGGATCTGCTCGGCGCCCTTGACGGCCAGCGCCGCGACCTGCTCGCGCAGCGTTTCGCGGGCCCGGCTCGCTTCCTGATCTGCCTCGGCACGCGCCGCGGCGACGATCTTCGCGCCTTCTTCGTTGGCCCGGGTCTTCGCCTCTTCGACCATCGACTGGGCGAGCCGCTCGGCGTCGGCCAGGCGCTGGGCCGCATCGGTGCGGGCCGACGACAGCTGCTCCTCGACGCGCTTGTTGGCCGCGACGAGCTCGGCCTTCGCGTTGTCGGCGGCCGACAGGCCTTCGCGAATCTTGTTCGCCCGCTCGTCGAGCGCGGTGGTGATCGGCGGCCAGATGAATTTCATCGTGAACCCGACCAGGATCAGGAAGACGATGATCTGAATGATGAAGGTTGCGGTGATGCTCACGTTCGTGCCTCGATCACGGTGGCGTGCCAATCGGCCCGGACGAGCCGGGCCGACGACGGGACGACTGGATCCGAATCACTTCGGCAGGTTGGCGAGCTGGGCCAGAAACGGATTGGCGGTCGTGAACCAGAGCGCGATACCGACGCCGATGATGAACGACGCGTCGATCAGGCCGACGAGCAGGAACATCTTCGTCTGCAGCTCGCCCATCAGCTCGGGCTGGCGGGCGGCCGACTCGAGGTACTTGCTGCCCATGACGCCGATGCCGACGCATGCGCCGAGCGCGCCCAGACCAATGATGAGACCGGCAGCAACCGCGACGAGACCGATGAGTTCCATGTTGACTCCAGATTGAAAGGATGAAAAGAAAAGATGTGGGTGCGGGCGCTCAGTGCGAGTCGTGCGCCTGACCGATGTAGACGAGCGTCAGCATCATGAAGATGAAGGCCTGCAGGATGATGATCAGGATGTGGAAGACGGCCCACACCGTGCCGGCGATGATCTGCCCTGCGGCCAGCGCGAAGCCCACCGCCGACAGCGTGAAGGCGCCGCCCAGCATCGCGATCAGCAAGAAGATCAGCTCGCCGGCGTACATGTTGCCGAACAGCCGCATGCCGTGCGAGAACGTCTTGGCGATGAACTCGATGATCTGCATCGCGAAGTTGAACGGATAGAGCGTCCAGTGGTTGCCGAAGGGCGCAGTGAACAACTCGTGGAGCCAGCCGCCGACGCCCTTGATCTTGACGTTGTAGATGAGGCAAAGCAGCAGCACGGCGACCGACAGGCCCATCGTCACCGACAGGTCGGCCGTCGGTACGACGCGAAGGTAGGCATGCTCGGTGTCGTGCCCGGTGAGGCCGTACAGGCCCTTCCAGATCAGGGGCAGCAGGTCGACAGGCAAGAGGTCCATCGTGTTCAGCAGCACGATCCAGACGAACACGGTCAGCGCCAGCGGCGCGACGAGCTTGCGGCTGGTGCTGTTGTGAACGATGCCCTTGGCCTCGTTCTCGACCCATTCGAAGAGGATTTCCACGGCCGCCTGGAAGCGCCCGGGAACGCCCGAGGTGGCGCGGCGAGCCGCCTTCCACAGCACGAAGCAGCCGATGATGCCGAGCAGCGTCGAAAAGAAGATCGAATCGAAATTGAGAACCGACAGATCGACAAGGCCCCGAGGCTGGGCATTGTGCAGATGCGTCAGGTGATGAACGATGTATTCGCCCGAGGTGGGCGCATGCTCTTCGGCTGCCATGGCGTCCTGGTCGTCGTCGGTTGTCTGTCGGTCACTTCACCCGGCCGCGCCAGAGCAGCGCGAGCCAGTAGGTCTGCATGCAGGCGAACAGGGTCGCCAGCATCACGGGCCAGTCGAGGCCAGCGACGATGCGCGGCGCCAGCAACAGCATGGCGACGGCCGCGACCATCTTCACCATGCTCCAGCCCAGCATGCTCGCCGCGCTCGCCAGAGGCGAGAGCAGGCCGAGCCGCCTGGTCGCGCCGCGTGCCATGAGCGCGCCCGGCACCACCACCACCGCCGCACCGTAGAGCGCGGACTGCAGCGCGCCTTCGCTGCCGCCGCCCAGAGCGATCAGGACCGCGACCGTTGCGCCGATCATCACTTGCGCAAGAATCACGCGCCACGGTGACAGCGCCGGCTGGCGCCGCCGAAGCGACTCGGCTTCCTCGTGCGACAGCTGCCTGATCGGTGCCTCGTCGTCCGCTCTTTCTTCATCAGCGAAGCCGTTCCGATAAGCGCTCCGCCCGTCGCCGCGGAACACCGCGTCGGAGGAGGGGCGCGGCAGGGCGGCTTTCAGCACAGCCCAAGATTATACGTACAAACCCGCCCGCTTCCGGACCGCGGAAGGGCCCGGGACATCCGCAGCCTCGTCGCCCGAACGCGTCACTCGCGCTCGGACGATTCCTAGAGAACCTCCCCGCTGCGGTGGATCACGCCGACCTCGACGCGCATCGACGCCTCGATCGTCTCGCCCGGCGCCAGCGCGACGAGACCGTGCGTCGTCGGCTCGGCCATGTGGATCGCGTTGCTGAGGTGGCTGACCGGCTCGACGCAGAAGTAGGCGCGATCGGGAGGCGTGTAGACGACGAGGTAGGGCAGTTCCGAAACGAGCTGCAGAGAAAAGCGCTCGTCGCGAATGCGCGCCGGGCCGCGCCAGCCTTCGAAGCAATGGTCGAAGTCGAGGTGCGACAGGTCGGCGTCGATGCCAGGCTGGGCCACCTTGCGCGTCGGCAGCTGGGTCGCGTCGGATTCCCAGCGGCTCGACAGCTCGATGTGCAGGCGGCTGCGCTCGCG
>Ga0209385_1000965_pt1 | contig 12069 bp, 12 predicted proteins | sample NGEPerB_FD_184506 | JGI IMG/M metagenome (GOLD analysis project Ga0209385, IMG submission 184506) | Arctic peat soil microbial communities from the Barrow Environmental Observatory site, Barrow, Alaska, USA - NGEE PermafrostAB12-B... | ecosystem: Environmental > Terrestrial > Soil > Wetlands >... | reverse complement strand
GTGAGCGGGTGCGGAGCCGTCGGTGAAATAAAGATGGGTCCGTCGTAGTACTCGTGCAGGTCGGTTCCGCAGATCCCGTTGCGGCTGACCTTGACCTTGACGTGGCCGTCGATGACCGTTGGTTCGGGGACGTCCTCGATCTCCACCTTGTTGTTGCCGAAGTACACCGCTGCTCCCGTTGCAGGCTCCTTTGCTCGACGTTCGAGTGACACGCGGTTCGCGGGCCGGTCGTCAGACCACCCTGATCAACTTCTTGTTCGCGAACTCATCGAGGCCGAACCTCCCGAGTTCGCGGCCGATGCCGGAACGCTTGACACCACCGAAGGGAAGGTCAGGGGCGCTCTTCACCGTGCCGTTGATGCCGACCATGCCGACGTCGAGCCGGGCCGCGACATCCAAGGCCAATTCCTGGTTTTCGGTGAAGACCGCAGCGCCGAGGCCGAAGGGGGTGTCGTTCGCGACTTGGATCGCTTCGTCAGGTGACGACACCCGGTGCAGTACGGCGACCGGTCCGAACAGCTCCTCGTCATAGGCGCGCATCTGCGGTGTGACGTCGGTGAGCACCGTCGCCGGATAGAAGGCGGCGGATCCCGCCGGGACCTCACCGCCGAGGTGAACGGTGGCGCCTTTGGCGATGGCGTCGTCGACCTGGGCAGCGAGGTCGTCCCGCGCCGCCCGCGAGGCCATCGGCCCCAGCCGGGTCTCGTCGCTGGTCGGGTCGCCGCGACGCCAGGATCTGGCCGCCTCCACGAATCCGTCGAGAAACTCGTCCCAGACAGCGGTTTCGATGATGATCCGCTTGGACGAGGTGCAGGCCTGTCCGGCGTTGCCGAACCGGCCCGCGGCGGCGGCCCGCACGGCCTTGGGAATGTCGGCGTCGCCGAGAACGATGAGCGGGTCGGACCCTCCGAGTTCGAGCACGCATTTCTTCAGGTGCCGCCCGGCCAATTCACCGACCGCGATGCCGGCCCGTTCGGAACCGGTCAGCGAGACGCCCTGGATGATCGGGCCGGCGATCATTCGAGCGACCTGCTCGTTGGTGGCGAACACGTTGGTGTAGACGCCTTCCGGTGCACCGCCTTCGGCGAGGAGAGCCTCGATCCGCAGCGCCTGCTGGGGGCAGTTGGCGGCATGCTTGAGGACGACGGTGTTGCCCAGCAGCAGGTTCGGCGCGATGAAGCGGGCTGCCTGGTAGTGCGGGTAGTTCCAGGGCATGATGCCGAGCAGGGGGCCGATCGGCGCGGTGCGGACGATCGCCTCACCGTTTCCGGCGATGTCGAGTCGCTCGTCGGCGATCAACCGCGGTCCTTCGGTGGCGTAGTACTCGAAGATCGCGGCGGCAAGGTCGATCTCCGCACGTGCTTGGGCAATCGGTTTGCCCATCTCCAGGGTCATCAGCGCGGCGAGTTCCTCTTTGTGCTGCCGGTACAGGTAGGCAGTCAGGGCGAGGACCTTCGTCCGCTCCTGGACGTCGGCCGTCGCCCAGGTCAGGTAGGCCTGCCGCGCCCGATCCAGGACCTGGTCGACCTCTTCTTCGTGCATCGTGGGGTATTCGCGGATGACCTCGCCGGTCATCGGGCTGGCGGTTCGGTACTTGGACATCGGCCGTCCTTCGTGGTGGGTGCCGGAAATGCCAGGGCCGGGTGGTGTGGCCACCCGACCGCAAGGCCCCGGCATAGTCCGGACGTAGTTTCCTGACCTGCGGTGATGCGTCGCGACACGCCGGTGATGGCGATTTGCTGGATGGGCATGGCCCTAGCTAGTGATGATCACGAAGGTTCTTCACGCCACATGCGCATCACGAAGAACCATGCCCGATGTCATCATCGCCCACGTACACCATCGTTGACCAATTCGACGAGGGCGAGTTCCCCCGACGTAGCGAAAGCGCCGGCGGCCTTGCTGGCCGCGCTGAACACGGTGCCCGATCCAGGCAAACCCCGGGGACTGCGGCACGGACTGGTGGGGATCCTGGCGATCGCAGCGTGCGCCGTCATCGCCGGGGCGCGCTCGTTCGTGGCCATCGCCGAATGGGCCGCCGCGGCCAGTCCAGCGGTGTTGGCGAAACTCGGCGTCACCGGTGAGGTGCCATGCGAATCCACATCCCGACGCACCATCAAACAAAATCGACGCCAACGGTCTGGACCTCATCCTCGGCGCCTGGACCGCGCTGCGCGCCGTGAATCCGAAGGAAATCCGGGTGATCGCGGTCGACGGCAAGTCCTTGCCCGGCTCGGCCACCGTGAGGGGTCGGTGTCGGCACCTGCTCGCCGCGTTCACGCATACCAGGGGAATGGTCCTCGGACAACTCAACGTCGATGTCAAGACGAACGAGATCCCCATGTTCTCAACACTTCTGGACAACATCGAACTGCTTGGAGTGCTCGTCACGGCAGACGCTCCACATTGCCAGCAAGGCCACGCGAAATACCTTGTCGACTTGTCGAACAACGCGGCGCGCATTACCTGCTCACCGTCAAAGGTAACCAGCCCACCCTAGACGACGGGATCCTGTTCCCGCACGCCGCGCAAGCCACCCAGGTCACCCGCAAAATTCGCAAACGCAACAACCGCAAATGGCGCACCGAAACCGTGTACGCCGTCACCGACCTGACCGCCTACCAGGCCCGCCCCGACCAGCTCGCGACCTGGCTCCGCGGCCACTGGTCGATCGAGGACCGCCTGCACTGGGTAAGAGACGTGACATTCGGCGAAGACCTGAGCCAAATACGCACCGGCAACGGCCCACAGGTGATGGCCAAACTACGGAACCTGGCCATCACCCTGCACCGACTGGCCGGCGCCACCAACATCGCCAAAGCCCTACGGCATCACGCCCGAGACCCCAAACTCCCACTCCTACTGCTGCTGACCAGCTGAAATGCCAGCGTCACGCGGCCGCACGCGACTTTGCCGGGGCCCTGCCCCTGCACCGAGCGTGGCGTCATCGTAACGACAAGGCTCAGGTCTCATGATGACGACCGGTCCGTGCCCCTCGACTACGGGAATTCCGGACTCACGAGGGTACGCCGTCGCCATCATTCGATCATCCGCCGCTGGTCGAGGTTGCGCTCGGTGTTGAGTTCTCGCCGGTGCCGGATTCGGCGCGGTCCCGCTGGTGCGGTTCGCGGATCGATTGCATGACCGGTACCCCGTCGTGAGGAATATCCCCCACTTCCGCCCAACCCCCGATAGGAGTCGATGAACAGATCGGTGGCGGTTTGGTGGTCAATGTGGGAGCTCCATCAATTCGATTGTGATTGTTGTCGCGAGAGCAAGATCAACTATTGCAGGTTCAGCGGGACCGATTGATATTGAACTGGCGGGCCGGGACCAGTTCCAGCAGTTATCCGCGCTACCGGGGTGCGCTGCGGCCGGCCTTCGACCGCGAGTACCAGGGGCTGCTGTCCTTCCTCGCGGACGCCGGACTACCGACATCCGTGCCCGTTGGTGTCGAGGTCAGCTACGTCAATGTGGTCTCCGACTCGATTGACGGATCCTTGGACCTCGGCGCAATCCTCCGTTCGCAGCGTCCGTCGGAAGGTCCTTTCGGCGCCCCGCGAACGACGCGCCTACAACAACAATGGAAGTGGACCGGTCACGATGAGGCGGCATCCATCCTCACGATGGACGCAGCGCAGCCGGCCGGCGGAGAGTCCACGATCGCCATGAATCTGACCGCTCGCTCGGCACTCGGTATGAATGCCGGCATCGACGACGTCCTCCGTAGCCTGGACTTATGCCATGACGAGGTGGTTTCAGCCTTCGTTGAGTTGACCGAACCAGATCGACACCTGGAATGGCGGCGCACGTCTTGACGACACTCTCCGACCGAACGCACATCGGTGTGGCCACCGCACCGCAGCCGTGGTCATCGCAGCCGACAAAGTTCCTGGTTCAACGCGACATTGTGCCGCGCCGTGACCAGCGACAGATTGCTCTCACGTTCCCACCCAGCTACAGCGCCGCCAAGCTCGGGCTGATGAATTTCGCAGTCCGAAAGCTCAAACAGCTCCTACGGCTCGAACGGTGTTGGGACGGCCTTGGTGCAAAGCAGGTTGCCGAAGCTGCCGCTGGATCTGCGATTCGTTGGCTCGACCTGCTCGCCGAGGAAGACACCTTCTCGCCCCAGATCTTTCCGTTGTCGAACGGCGGCGTGCAGGTGGAGTGGTTGGCGGGGGGTGAATCGCTGGAAATTGAGATCGGACCTCAGGCCGACCGGTACCGACGATGATGATCACCCGAGAAACGCCGCGCACGCCCTGATTGTCGGGTTTCGTGCCCTCAATGGAAACAACGACGCCGCATGCAGAAAGCACTTGAACTCCGTCGGCTATCTGAACGAATCGAAAGGCGGTACGCTTTGTTCGACTAGTGGAGGTGGGTGATGAGTGCGGCGACGCTGCAGCGGGAGACGTTCCTTCCGGGGGTGCACCCGGAACAGCTGGCGCAGATCTTGGACCTCCTGCACACTCCTGTGACCGTCGGTGAGGCTGCTGTCGCCCGGTACTTCCTGTCCGGTGGTCAAGGCGACGAGCAGGTCGAGATCCCGGCGGAGTTGCACCAGGTGTTGCGGCAGGTCGTCGAGGCCATGCGGCGGGGTCTCGCAGTGACGGTCGTCCCGCAGACGATGGTGCTGACCACCCAGCAGGCCGCGGACCTGCTCGGGGTGAGCCGCCCGACGCTGGTCAAACTGTTGAACACCGAGCAGATCCCGTACGAGCGGATCGGGACGCACCGGCGGATACAGCTGCGGGACCTGCTGACCTACCGTGAGCAGCGCCGGGCGGCGCAGTACGCCGCGCTGGAGGCGACCGCCGCCCCGATCGATGACGACCAGGACGCCGAAGCGGTGCTCGCCGACCTACGTCGGGCCAGGAAGGTCATCGCGCAGCGCCGGCAGGAACAGGCCGGCTGACAGGATGCGGTGATGTTCACCGCGCTGCTGGACACCTGCGTGCTCTGGCCCAGCCTGCAACGTGACGTCCTGCTGTCCCTCGCCGTCGAGGGCATGTACCGGCCGGTGTGGAGCGGCGTGATCCTGGCCGAACTGGAATACGAACAGGCCGCCAAACTGGTCCGCTCCGGCGCCGACCCGACCGCCGCCCAGAGCCGCGCGGCACAGCTGGTTGCGCAGATGCGGCGGGTCTTCGATGACGCGGAGATCACCGGCTGGGAAGGCCTCGACGGCACCTTACGGCCTGCCCGACCCGGACGATGAACACGTCGTCGCGGCCGCCGTTGTCGCCGGCGCCGGCGCGATCGTCACCCTGAACACCAAGGACTTCCCCGCAGCGCTGCTCCCGTCCGGGCTGGAAACCTGCGACCAGCGGACTTCGCCGCCAACACCGTGTCCCTGGACCCGCCTCGCGCGCTGCACGCGATTCGCACCATCGCCGGCCGCACGGGTACGCATGGACCGGCCCGCAGTTTCACTGAGATCCTCGACCTCTTGGTCCACCGGTACGGATTCGATGACGCCGTCGAACAACTCCGCACCATCACCTGAACCACAACCAGCAGGCGGCGGCGGTCGTCCAACAAGACGGTGACCCCGGCGCCGCTCGAGTGCAGTCGATCGCCGGGAACCAATCCCAGCGCCGCCCGGACCCCCACCGGTATCAGGCGACCTTTCTGACCGCCACGACTGTGGCATCCGCTCAGCCAGATCGGCCCTACGGCACGACTACCGGTCGAAGTCAGTTCCCGTCGGTGAGCATCTCCAGGGCGTGCGCCAGGTCCGCCGGGTACGGGCTGGTGAACTCGACCCACCGGCCGTCCTCGGGATGCGCGAAGGCCAGGCTCCGGGCGTGCAGCCACTGCCGGGTCAAGCCAAGCCGCTTGGCCAGGGTCGGGTCCGCGCCGTAGGTGAGGTCGCCCACGCAGGGGTGCCGGGTGGCCGAGAAGTGCACCCGGATCTGATGAGTGCGGCCGGTCTCCAGGTGGACCTCGAGCAGGCTGGCCGCCCGGAAGGCCTCCAGGGTTTTGTAGTGGGTCACGCTGTCCCGGCCGCCCTCCACCACTGCGAACTTCCAGTCCGAGGTCGGGTGCCTGCCGATGGGCGCGTCGATGGTGCCGGTGCTGGGGTCGGGATGACCCTGGACCAGTGCGTGGTAGATCTTCTCCACCGTCCGGTCCCGGAAGGCGTCCTTGAGCACCGAGTAGGCGCGCTCGCTCAGCGCGACCACCATCACGCCGGTGGTGCCCACGTCCAGCCGGTGCACGATGCCCTGCCGCTCGGCGGCGCCGGAGGTCGCGACCCCGATGCCGAAGCCGGCCAGCGCGCCGAGCACGGTCGGGCCGGTCCATCCCGGGCTGGGATGCGCGGCCACGCCGACCGGCTTGTCGATCACCACGATGTCGGCGTCCCGGTACAGCACGGTCAGCCCGTCGACGTTCTCGGGGACCAGGGCCGACGGCCGTTCGGGTTCGGGCAGGGTGATCTCCAGCCAGCTGTCCGCGGTCAGCCGTTCCGACCGGGCCACCGAGACGCCGTCGACCAGCACATCGCCGGAGTCGATCAGGGTGGCCACGGTCGTCCGGCTGATGCCGAGCAGCCTGGCCAGCCCGGCGTCCAGCCGCATGCCGGCCAACCCGTCCGGGACGATCAGCCGGCGGACGTCAGCCACGATCCGTGCCCACCTGGGGTGTCCCTGATGATGGAGCAGCAGCGTCCTTCTTGCGGTCCTTCGTGCGGGTGCCGTCGAAGTCGATACCGAGCAGCGCGGTGACGACCAGGCTGATGCCGCCGATGGTGATGGCCGAATCCGCGACGTTGAACACCGGGAAGTACTGCGCGTTCGGCCCGAAAACGGAGACGAAATCCACCACGTGGCCCTGCAGGAAGCCGGGGGACCGGAAGATCCGGTCGATCAGGTTGCCGCACGCGCCGCCCAGCACCAGGCCGAGCGACACGGCCCACGCCGTCGACCGCAGTCTCGGCGCCATCCGGATGATCACCACCACCACGCCGATCGCCACCAGCGCCAAGAGCCAGGTCATCCCGGTGGCCATCGAGAACGCCGCGCCGGGATTGCGGATCAGCGAGAAATAGACCAGCCCGCCCAGGATGCGCGGTGATTCCCCGGGGGTCAGCAGCGCCACGGCGATGATCTTGGTGATCAGATCGAGCGCGACCACCGACAGCGCGATGACGGCAAGCAGCGCCACCCGACGGGGGTGCTCTGGCGCCTGCGACTCCACCGAAGGGGCGGTTGCCGGGGTGGCGTCCGGAGCCTCCGGTGAGGGGTCGGGTTCGTTGTCGGGGCGGTCGGTCACCGTCCCAGTGTCGCAAACCCGGCGAACGGTTCCGACCGCATCACTCGACGGACTCGCGGTCCCCACGCTCACCGAACCAGCCGGCGAGCGCGCCGCCCCTGCTGACAGCCCGCAACCTGCGCTCCGTCCTGGACCGCACCCGTTCCGGTGCCACGACCAGCAACTGGTCGCCGGACTGCAGGCGGACGGTCGGAACGACGGGCACCGGCTCGCCGTCACGGATCAGCAAGGCGATCACCGACGGCGCCGGCAGGCGCAGCTGGGAGATGTACACACCGTGCATCCGCGAGCCCTGCGGGATCGTCACCTGCAGCACGTGGGCGTTCATCTCGTCCAGCGGCGCGGCCTCGACCTGCACTTCTTCCGCCTGCCCCACCTGGATGACTCCGAGCTTTCGCGCCACCCAGGGCAACGTCGTGCCCTGCACCAGGGTGTAGATGACGACCACGACCACGATCACATCGACCAGGTAGTCGGAGTTCGCATCGCCCCGGGTGACCAGCGGGATCATCGCCAGCACGATGGGCACCGCGCCCCGCAACCCGGACCAGGACAGGAAAGCCTGTTCGCGCCAGGGCAACCGGAACGGCAAGGCGGCCGCGACGACCGATGCGGGCCGGGCCACCACCAGCACGATCAACCCGATCACGATGCCAGGCACCAGCGCGTTGGGTAGCTCGCGAGGATCCACGTACAGACCGAGCATGACGAACAACCCGATCTGGGCCATCCAGCCGAACCCCTCGGCGAAGGACAGCGTTGACGCCCGGTGCGGCAACCGCGAATTGCCCAGGATGACGGCCGTCACGTAAGTGGCCAGGAAACCGGACGCGTGCGCGAAGGAACCGACGGCGTAGGCCCCGCCGATGAAGGCCACGGTGGCCAGCGGGTACAGACCCGCAGCGGGCAGCGCTTCGCGGCGCAGCAACCATGCCCCTCCTATCCCGATGGCCGCACCGATCACCGCCCCGGCCAGCAGTTCCCAGATAACCAGCAACGGGTCGAGCCAGGTGATCGGATCGGTGCCGGCCAGGATCACCACGGCGATCACCACCGGCGCGTCGTTCAGCCCGGATTCCAGTTCAAGCGCGGCGCCCAGCCGGGCTTTGACCCCGACCCCGCGCAGCACCGAGAACACCGCGGCGGCGTCGGTACTGGACAGCACGGCGCCCCAGAGCAGCGATGTCCGCCAGTCGTAGCCCATCACCAGGTGCACGCCGACCCCGGCGACCGCGATGGACACCACCACGGACACGGTCGCCAGCGAGATGCCCAACCCCAGCGCGGGGCGGACGTTCTCCCAGCGGGTGGTCAGGCCGCCCTCGGCCAGGATGAACACCAACGCCGCCAGTCCGAGCTGCTCGGCCAACATGGTGTTGTCGAACGGGATACCGACAACGCCGTTGCCCAGGATCAACCCGATACCCAGGTACAGCAGCAGCGACGGCATGCCCAGCCGCCGGGACAGCCGGACCGCGACCAGAGCCAGCAGCAACACGACGGAGATCAACCCGAAGGCGCGCTGGACGGTCTCCTGGTCCATCTGGTTCAGCGCCGTAATGCCGGCGCCAGGCCCAGCGCGGTCAGCACGTCGATGGTCGCCTTCGACCGGTTGAACGTGTAGAAGTGCAGGCACGGCGCGCCTTCGGCGAGGAGCTGCTCGCTCATCCGCACCGCGTGCTCCATGCCCACCTGCCGGCCGGCGGCCGGGTCGTCCTGCACCGCTTGCAGTTCCGCGGCCAGGTCCGCCGGGATCCGTTGCCCGGACAGCTGATGGATCCGCATCAGCCGCTGATAGGAAATGATCGGCATGATCCCCGGCAGCAGGGGAACATCTGCGCCGGCCCTGACCATCCGGTCCCGCAGCGCGACGTAGTCCCCGGCCGAGAACAGCATCTGGGTGATCGCGTAATCGGCGCCCGCCCTGATCTTGTCCACCAGGTACCGGGTGTCGGTCTGGACGTCGGGCGAGCGCGGATGCATATCGGGGTACGCGGCAACGCCGACCGAGAAGTCGCCGAGCGACTTGGCCAACATCACCAGTTCGCTGGCGTACTCGAATCCCTCGGGGTGGGCCACCCATTCCCCCGACGGATCCGACCCTGGCGGGTCCCCGCGCAGCGCGAGAATGTTGCAGACGCCGACCGCGGCGTACGAGCCGATGACCTGCCGCAGTTCGGCCACCGAGTGCCCCACCGCGGTGAGGTGGGCGACCGGCAAGAGAGTGGTTTCCGCGGCGATGCGTTCGGTGATCCTGATGGTGCGCTCACGATGGGACCCGCCCGCGCCGTAGGTCACCGAGACGAACGCCGGACGCAGCGGCTCCAGCCGGCGGACGGCGGTCCACAACAGGTCCTCGTCCGGGTCGGTGCCCGGCGGGAAGAACTCCACCGAGAAATGTGGGCCGGGCGCGGAAAGTCGGTCGCGGACGGTCACCATGCGCGGGAGCCTATCCGCCGGGGGTCACAACCCGGTCACCCGGCCGCGAGGCACACTGACCGGGTGGACCCCGACCGCCTGCACGCCGTGATCATCGAGGAGATCGCCAATCGCCGGGCGGAGGTGGTCGCGATCGACGACCGACTGGCCGGCCTGACGGACCGGGTGATCGACTTCGTCAGCAATGGCGGAAAGCGGATCAGACCGGAATTCCTCTGGTGTGGATGGCTCGCTGCGGGAGGCCGGCCGGGGCCGTCCGATGACCTCCCCGATGGCCTTCCAGATCGCCGGCACGACGACACACCGGTGCTGCAGGTCGCCGCCGCACTGGAGTTGATCCAGGCCTGCGCGCTGATCCACGACGACGTGATCGACCGCTCCGAACGGCGTCGCGGGGCCCCGTCCACCCACCGCGCGGTCGCCAAGGAACACGCCGACGCCGGCCTTTCGGGCGATTCGGAGCATTACGGGCTGTCGGCGGCGGTGCTGCTCGGTGATCTGGCGCTGGCCTGGGCCGACGACCTGTACACCGCAGGCGCGCACGCCCTGGACGCGGTGGGCCGCTCGCTGCCGGTCTGGCGGGCCATGCGCACCGAGGTGCTGGCCGGGCAGTTGCTGGATCTGGCCACCGCGGCGCGGACCGCCGCCGCACCGGCGGAGCAGGCGGCAGATGCCATGCGCGTCAACAGGTTCAAGACCGCCGCCTACACCGTGGAGCGACCGCTGCACCTGGGCGCAGCGCTCGCCGGAGCCGGCGCCACGACGATCGGGGCCTTGCGCACCTACGGCGCGGACATCGGCGTGGCCTTCCAGCTGCGCGACGACCTGCTCGGGGTGTACGGCGACCCGGCGGTGACCGGCAAGCCGGCCGGCGACGATCTGCTGGAGGGCAAGCGGACGCTGCTGCTGGCCACCGCCCGGGCGGCGCTCCGGTCGGATCCGGCCCTACTGGCGGAACTGGACGCCGGCATCGGCAATCCCCGCGCCCCGGTGCAGCGGCTGGCAACCATCATCGCCGCCACCGGAGCCCCGCATCGGATGGAAGGCCGGATCGACGAATTGGTCAGTTCTGGGCTTGCCGCGCTGGCCGCCGTCGACGCCGACGGCGAGCCCGCTGTGGCACCGGCGGCAAGGAGCCGGTTGACCGAACTCGCCAGGATCGTCACCGACCGCCGGCGCTGACCGCGCCCGGCCGTGCTCACTTTCTCGGCGCTCTCAGTACCCGGCGGCCTGCGCCCGGCGGTGCACCTCCCGGCCACGGTTCTCCCGCAGGGCGTCGATCGGGCTGCCCGGCAGCGAATCCTCCGGGGTGAACAACCAGTCGATGATCTCCTCGTCGCGGTAGCCGCCGTCGGTCAGCAGCGTGATGGTGCCGGGCAGCCCCTTGACGACAAGCCCGTCATCGACGAACTCGGCGGGCACCCGGAGCACCCCGTCGGTGCGCACCGCGATCAACTGGCGCTCGCGGATCAACTGGTGGACCTTGGTGACCACGATCCCGAGACGGATGGCGATCTCGGGGACCGGAATGTAGGTCGGCGCGAGCGGTAAAGGTGAAGGGGACACGCGCTCAGCGTGCCATCTCCGCCCGTCGGTGCCACCGCCCGGACCTCGCCGCAACTTAGACTCGACGGTCGTGGACACCTTTTCCGGCCTGCCGAGCGGCACCATGCTCGACGGCCGGTACCGCCTCGGCGGGCTGATCGCCCGCGGCGGGATGTCGATGGTCTACCGGGGCCTCGACACCAGGCTCGACCGCCCCGTGGCGATCAAGGTGATGAGCCCGTACTACGTCACCGACCCTGCGTTTCTCAGCCGGTTCGAGCGGGAGGCGCGGCTCGCCGCGGGGCTCGGGCATCCCGGCGTCGTCGCGGTGTACGACTACGGCCGGGACGGCGACCTGGTCTTCCTGGTGATGGAACTGGTCGACGGCGGCACGTTGCGCGACCTGCTGCGGGAGCGCGGATCGCTGTCCGTGCCGGTCGCGATGTCGATCATGGAGCCGCTGCTGGCCGCGCTGGGCGCCGCGCACGCCGCCGGTCTGGTGCACCGCGACGTCAAGCCGGAAAACGTGCTGATCTCGTCCAAGGGCGCTGTCAAGATCGCCGACTTCGGCCTGGTCCGCGCGGTGACCTCGCAGACGATGGCCACCGGTGACGTCATCCTGGGCACCGTCGCCTATCTGTCTCCCGAGCAGGTGTCCACCGGCGCGGCCGACCCGCGCTCCGATGTCTACGCCGCCGGCATCGTCGCCTTCGAGATGCTCACCGGCCGGCCTCCCTACGGCGGGGACAACCCCATGTCGGTGGCCTACCAGCATGTCCACAACGACGTTCCACGGCCGTCCGACTC
>Ga0209385_1000964_pt1 | contig 12071 bp, 10 predicted proteins | sample NGEPerB_FD_184506 | JGI IMG/M metagenome (GOLD analysis project Ga0209385, IMG submission 184506) | Arctic peat soil microbial communities from the Barrow Environmental Observatory site, Barrow, Alaska, USA - NGEE PermafrostAB12-B... | ecosystem: Environmental > Terrestrial > Soil > Wetlands >... | reverse complement strand
TATATAGAATATGCTGTAAAAACTCTCTTTAGTCCCTTGCTTAAGTCAGAAATGGCAGTTTCATCTAGCTCATACAGCGATGAGGCATCGTGAAACACCCCGCAGATTTCGTCATTGCCAAGGGGTACGTAACTTGTGATCCAAGAGATGCTACCGATCTTCCCCAGAAACCTAGCACCTTCTTTTTCTTCGATTTCGAGCAAGCGATGCCAATAATTTTCCTTGTATTGCTTGAAGTATTTTTTGCATGCTGACAAATATAGCCAAGCGAGGTTCGTCGGTTGCTCATCGACAGTAAGTTGAACGTGCGGATGGACGACGCTCGCACCCGCTGGCGCTAAGAAATTCCAACTGAAGATTGGAAATACGGCTTTCTTGTCGCTTAACGCAACTGCACGGAAGTACTCGATACTTGCTTTAATAGTATCTTGAATCTGCTTCAACGTAAACTCGTCGATCCCTAAAAAATGCTCTTTCGATACCGTTGCTACAGCATGATATTTTGCAAAAGGAAACAAATTTGGAAAGACCGTCGTTTCGCCTACCTTGATCCTGCCCTCAGACACTAGACTCGAAGGGAACATTGGCGTTGCTGTCTTTATGTTCGTCGGACAAAAGTAGCAATTCTTTGCAGATAGCTCAATTAACTCCGAGTACCCCATCCCAGTTTGTGCCTGTTTCTTCCTTTCCGATCGTTTGACGTTGATTCGGCACGCTCGGCTGGTAAGGAGCTCTTTTCGGTACTCAATTTTTTGCCTCTCTAAAAGAAAGTCACACGTCGGATTGCGCAGCTCAGACTCGATTAACATCTTAGAGAAAGTATTTCGCAGAATTATGACCTCCAGCGATTGATAATCGGATATTGTCCCATAAACAGTTAACGTTTGTAAGCTTGACAACAATATAAACTTTTTTAAGGAATTATCACTCGCAACGCGTTTTAAAGCAAATTTAGGTAGTTAGCCAAACCGGTTAGGTCGACACCTACAACCACGCCATTAACTGACAAATGTTTTTTTTGCACCAGGTGATCTAAATCGCATCGTAAAAATCCTCTGTAAAAACGCAAAACACGCGCGTGTTAATTTGGAACTTTTCACTGCAAAGCACTAGAGTTAAGAACTTGATATTCATATTCGGACTGCAGAGCAGGCTAGCGTAGCCGAGACCGGTATATAGATATTAAATGCTACTATTCCTAGAGCGCTAGCGTAACGTAACCGAGGCCTTAAAGCTTAGCCCGACTCCTTTTGGAGACGACATACAAGGTGTACAACATGGAGTTTGATTTAAAAGCTCGTCTTAAGTTCAGCGACAATCTCCCACAAGAAGCAGATTTCGAACTGCAAAAAACAATAGAAGCTGCGAACAACGTACTTTTCATCAAAGGTGTGCCAAGCAACTCTGTCAATGAAGCAGGAAGAATAATTGAGTGGCATACAAACGCTAATGAGCTTTATATCAGAATCGTCAGCGGCAGATACACTCGGTCGCACGAAGCACTTTTACGCTTTCGTAAAGCCCTAGGGACGATTATCGGGCCTAAATATCGGATTGGCATCAGAGGCTATGAAATTGAAGAGTTTACAATCCTAATTGAGGCCGAAACTCCGGTGCATCTCAAACTCCCATTTGTGCAAGAGGTATCATTTGAAAACAAAGTGTTAAAGTTAAAACTTTTGGTTAGCGAACAAGACGTAGAGAACAAGATACCAGACCGAATAGTGAGTCTTGTTGAAGAGAAGATTAAACAAGAACAGCACGGAACAAAGCTTGAAAATTGGGAGTTGATCTGGAAAAGCCCGGAAAAAACGGTCTTCTTTCAACTCGATCCTACTGAGGTACTACAAAAGCGCCAATGGATTAAGCACGGAATGAGTCGAGGGCAATGGATTTTCGGCCCTCAAATAACGAAAGTTTTCAGCACTTTTCAACGAGTTATCGAAAAGGAGATTATTAAACAACTTGGCTATTCAGAGATGATTTTTCCTAAGATGGTTCCGTGGGAAGTCTGGAAACGATCTGGGCACGCACGCGGCATCTATCCAGAAATTTATTATATTTCAAGTCCTAAAACGCGTGATCCTGATTATTGGGAGGAGGTAACCGACTATTATAAAGTCACTAATGAGATACCATTAACGTTGATCAGAGAGAAAATCGATGACCCTATTGGCGGCATGTGTTACGCGCAATGCCCATCTTTTTGGCCTTTTTTGCAAGGTGAAACAATTTCTTCTCAATCACTTCCTGTTAAGGTATTCGATCGGTCGGGCACGTCACATCGCTATGAAAGTGGCGGTATACACGGTATAGAACGTGTTGACGAGTTTCACAGGATTGAAATTGTCTGGGTCGGTGACCAAAACCAAGTAAGTAACGAAGCTCAGAAACTTGAAAGACGTTATACACGCATTTTTAATGACATCTTAGACCTCGAATGGAGGAAGGCACGCGTAACGCCATGGTTTATGGCCCAAGAGGGATTATTGGATACTTCATCTGATCTTTCAGTTGGCACCGTAGATTATGAGGCCTATCTGCCGTATCGGGGTGAGCGTGCTTCTAGCGAGTGGCTTGAATTTCAAAACGTAAGCGTCAACGGAGACAAATATCCTCGCGGTTTTAACGTAAAAACCCAAAAAGGAGAGTTGTGGTCAGGGTGTTCAGGTATCGGCTTGGAACGATGGGCTGCCGCCTTTTTTGCGCAGAAAGGCTTAGATATTGAATTTTGGCCGCCGAAATTTGCTAAGCTTATTGGAGAGCTGCCAGAGGGGATACAATTCCTTTGAAAAAATGTTATATGGTATGATTTTTAATATATGGTTGAGCTTTAAGAAACAATCGGAATGAGCCTTAATCAAAGCGCAGTCATAAATATTCAGTGTCGTTAAGCTTATAAAAGGAGTATTTGGATGGCGAGAAGACAGACTAGGAAAAAAGCTGAAGGCTGGAAAGCAAAGAAATGGTACGACGTAGTTACCCCCGAAATCTTCGGAAAAATGAGCATAGGATCAACTCCCGCTGATGATCCTGCCAAATTAGTTGGTAGGATTATGGACACCACCCTCGGTGAGCTGACAAATGACCTCGGTAAGCAGAACGTGAAAATGCATTTTAAAGTGAACGAGGTCAGTGGTGAATCCGCACACACAAGGTTCACTGGACACGAGCTTACGCGAGATTACTTAAGAAGTTTGGTAAAAAGGCGAACAAGTCTCGTAGAATCAAACATTATCGTTACTACAAAAGACGGGTTCAAAGTTCACCTCAAACCAATGTCTCTGACTATCAAACGCGCTGGATCTTCTCAAATCAAAGCGATTCGAGATATAATGAACGGTACCTTACGTGAACGTGCAAAAGATCTCGATTATGAGCAATTTATCCACGAAGTAGTGCTCGGAAAACTTGCAAGTGATATCTACAAAAAATCAAAGATCATTTACCCATTACGACGTGTTGAAATCAGCAAGACAAAAATATTGGCCGAACCATAGAAAATTGTTAATCGTTATTTCAATACTTGGCAGCTAGCTCCGACATGTGCGTAGCCAAGAAGATCTTGTTTGTTGTGCTCGATGGGGCAGCCGACCGTCCAACGGTTGCAGCAACGACACCGTTGAAGGCAGCTACCACTCCTTTTTTTGACAGACTAGCGCAAGACGGGATTTTAGGGATTATGGACGTCATAGCACCAGGGACGCCTCCTGGTTCTGACACAGCCCATCTATCGCTATTAGGTTATCCAGTAAATAAGGTGTACACAGGACGTGGACCTTTCGAAGCAGCCGGCGTCGGTATTAAGGTTCGGCCAGGCGACATCGCGTTTCGCGGCAACTTTGCTACAGTCAAGGATGGCATAGTTGTCGACCGACGTGCAGGTCGTATTGACGATACTAAGTCGCTGTCCGACGCAATTAGAGAGCAACTTGATCTAGATTGTGAGTTCTTGTTTAAAGAGTCTGCAGGGCATAGAGCAGTTCTTGTACTTAGAGGGGAGGGGCTTAGTCCAAAAATCACTCAAACCGACCCCAAACATGTAGGGCCGTTTTTATATTCAAAGCCAATTGCCAAAGACGCCTCAGCACGCAGAACCGCAAAAATTGTCAATGATTTTACGCGGCAGGTTTCTTTAATACTTGGCAATCATCCGGTTAATGTGGAGCGATCGCGATCAAATCTACTTCCAGCAAACGCAGTGTTGCTTCGTGGAGTGGGCTCGGTTCCGCATCTTGTCCCATTTGAAAAACGTACAGGCTTGAAAGCTGCAGTAATTGCAGCGACCGCACTAGTAATCGGGATTGGTAAATTGACCGGGATGACATATGTACCCACTAAAGGTGCTACAGGACACATTGATTCAAATATCGATGAGAAAGTGAAGAATGTAAATGAAGCGCTAAAACGACACACTTTTGTGCTCCTCAACATAAAAGGCGCAGATGAAGCAGGTCACGACGGTGATTTCAACGCTAAAACGCACTTTCTGGAGCGAGTTGATAGGGCATTATCAAATTTGGAAATTGATGACGAGACACTTGTCGTTATAACAGCAGATCACACTACTCCAATAAGCCTTAAAGAACACTCGGGCGATCCCGTTCCATTTCTCATACGAGGAAAAGGAGTTCGCGCTGATCAAACTAGCGTATTCAACGAGTACATAGCGGCTACAGGAGGAATGGATCGAATTTATGGTCGTGATATAATGCCCGTACTGACTGATCTGCTGGGCAAAGGGGTTAAGTTTGGCGCATAAACTTCCTAACAGGTAGCCCCAGCAACGCTGTAAAATTAGGTACGAGCACGCTAAGGTAAGTACACCTAAAATATGTCACGACGATTCTTCAACAAAAAAAGTTTGACGCAATAGCGCATGCTACGCAACTCAATAAACTGAGGGCAAAAGATGTCAGTTCATCCAATAGAATTCCGATACGGCTCCAGCGAGATGAAACAAATTTGGAGCGAGGACGGAAAACTCCGTTACTTGCTCGAGGTAGAAGTAGCTCTTGCTAAGGCCGAAGCTGATTGCGGGTACATCCCTAGAAAAGCGGCAGATGAAATTGAAATGGCAGTAAGCAAGGTTACTAGTGAGCGCGTCGCAGAAATTGAAGCCGAAATCCACCACGACATTATGGCTGTCGTTAAGGCGATTTCAGAACAGATCGGAACTGAAAATGACTATGTACACTATGGTGCGACTTCTAACGATATTATCGACACTACGCTTGCGCTCCAGTTCCGAGAGTCGTTTAGCATTCTCGTGTTAAAACTTAAGCGACTTAGAAACGTTTTGGTTGACCTTGCTAGTGAAAACAAAGCTCGAGTTTGTGCAGCAAGAACTCATGGTCAAATTGCTGTGCCTACAACCTATGGCATGAGATTCGCCGTTTGGGCGATGGAAATAGATCGACATTTGCACCGGCTTTACGAATCCCGAAAGCGGATAGAAGTAGGCCAAATGACAGGGGCCGTAGGGACACAAGCAGCTTTTGGAAAACAAGGAAGGGAGATACAAGCACGAACGCTCGAGTTGCTCGGGCTAGCATCAGTAAAAGTAGCAACGCAAATCATCCAACGTGACCGCCACGCAGAATACATAATGCTGCTGGCTAACATCGCAACTTCACTTGAAAAAATATTTACTGAAATTAGAACACTCCAAAGAAGTGAGATAGCTGAAATTTCTGAAGGCTTTGGAAAAAAACAGGTTGGATCATCAACGATGCCACATAAGCGAAATCCCATTAAATCGGAACAAATCTGCGGCCTCGCACGAATCATACGATCGTTTGTTCTTCCCGCATTAGAAAACAACACGTTGTGGGACGAACGAGACTTAACAAATTCCTCCAGTGAGCGGATTACCTTTCCTGAAACAACAATTTTATCAGATCACATAATTACGCTCTCCATTGACGTGCTAACTAACTTAGAATTCAATGAAGAACGTATCAAACAGAACCTCAGTCTGATGCGAGGATTGAACATGAGCGAAGCAGTAATGATACAGCTGACTAAGAAAATCGGGCGCCAACGCGCTCACGAAATTATACGTACGGCTGCAATGGATGCTTACGCTTGCGGAGACTCTTTCTCAGATACGTTACTTAAAGAACCTCTCATCGCGGAACATTTTTCAAAAGACCAAATTGAGTTCATGATTAGCCCTGAGAATTACATAGGAACGGCTGTTGAGCAAGTTGAGCGAGTTGTGGCGCTACTGAGGCAGAACGAGTGTCTGGAATAGTCGGAGCTATTGGAGAATGCGCCCACGAAGCTTTGCCGAAAATGTGCAAGACGCTCGCATACAGGGGAAGTGTACATCGATCTTTACGTGGAGAGCTAGCTGATGGAATGGAATTTGCTGTAAGTGCTCTTGGTCTCGCGACACTTTCAGAAGAATCGAACCAGCATGGTTTTGCAGTCTTAGCTTCTGATAGCAATTACGCAAGCTACGCTCGAGCATGCATCACAAACTCTATTGCTTTAAAATTGGACAGAGATGTTATAGGGTTACGTCCTTTGTTTTACGGCATAAACGATACGAGTACGCTTTGCGCATTCGCCTCTGAACGCAAGGCACTCTGGTCAATTGGAATTAAGAAAACTAAACGAGTTGATCCAAGTACAGTAGTGACTATTTCCGGATTGCGGGATATCGCTGTGAGTCGCAAAAGCTCCTCTACGTTGTTGAACAAGGCCGAAAACGCATCAGAACCTGTGAGTGGTTTGCGCAATGTGCTCGAATGTGTTTTAGATGACGTAGCTCAAGAACAAATGGGCATTGCGTTCTCGGGGGGAGTCGATAGCACTTTGCTATGCAAATTGATGCCCGATTGCGCGAGTCACTTAAATTACACCGTGGGATTACCAGGATCGCACGATTTAAAAAGTGCACAGCACGCAGCACGTTTACTGAATGTAGATCTTCAAACCATTGAGCTAAACGCGCATGATCTCGAAATATTTTTGCCTATTGTAATTGAAGCTATCGAGAGCTGCAACCCCCTCGATATCGCTATTGCTCTCCCTTTTTATGTCCTAGCTAAGCAAGCAAAAGCCGCTGGATTTTCGTCCATTTTAACTGGACAAGGGGCTGATGAACTATTCGCAGGTTATTCTAAATATGCAAGTTTGCACTCTGCACCGAACGACATGCTGAACAACGCACTCGAAAGGGACGTACTTAACATCGCAAGAGACAACCTTGAACGAGACAACTTAGCTGTAGCACCTCATTCGTTAGACATCGTGCTGCCATATCTAGATCCAAGAGTGGTTATTTTCGGATTGGCGCTTGATTCTACTTGGAAACTACATGACGGGACTAACAAATACGTGTTAAGAAGGGTAGCTGAACAAGTAATGCCATGGGAGCTAGCTTATAGAAAGAAAAAAGCGATACAGTACGGCACAGGGGTGACTTCAATGTTGCAGAGATTAGCGCGTATAAAAATGCATCAATCAAATAGCAGAGGTATATTAAGTCTTTATTTGCGATCAATTGCGGAAAAACAAGGCATATTGGTGGCAGCATGATAATAAGAACCGATGTTGAACATATAGCGCGCCTTGCTTGCATTGAGCTTGATGATGAGGACCTCCAAGAGTTTACTATTCAATTAAATACCATATTGGAATATTTCGAAGAACTAGAAGATGTCGAAGCGAAGCTACTACAACAAGAGGAGGACAATGTGCTTCGCACCGATGAAATCACACCAAGCCTGTCACAGCAAGAAGCCCTATCTAATGCCCCACGAGTCGACGGCGGTTATTTTAGAGGCCCCCGAATAATATGAGCCAGCGAGAACATATCGAGAAGGCGCTTAAAACAATCGAACGCAGCGATCTTAACGCATTCATTACGGTTGATTATGAAGGCGCTCGACGGCAAGCTGTAGAAGCTGACGCAGGCAAACTGGATGGACGATTAGCAGGTGTACCCATCGCGATCAAAGATGCCATATCAACCAAGGGCCTGCGAACAACGTGCGCTTCGAAGATGCTTGAACATTACGTTCCGCCCTACGACGCATTTGTTATTCAGAGACTGCGTGCAGAAGGTGCTATCTTGATTGGCAAGACTAATATGGACGAATTTTCTATGGGCGCATCGACAGAGACAAGCTTCTTCGGGCCTTGCAAGAATCCTTGGGATATCAACCGTGTACCAGGTGGCTCATCGGGTGGCAGTGCAGCTTCTGTAGCGGCATATGAAGCAGATCTCGCATTGGGTTCTGATACAGGGGGGTCCATAAGGTGTCCAGCATCGTTCTGCGGAGTGGTTGGGTTGAAACCAACATACGGTAGGGTTTCAAGAAGTGGACTCATCTCATATGGCAACTCATTAGAACAGATCGGCCCAATTGCACGGACAGTCAAAGAATGCGCTACGTTGTTTGAGGTTATTGCCGGCCACGATCCCGCAGATAGCACTTCGCTCAATCTGCCGGTAACTAGCTGTGAACAGTCGATATCAGACGATATAACGGGTTTAAAGATTGGAGTGCCTCTCGATTTTTTTGGCGAAGGGGTCGATGCAGCCGTGGAGAACGCGACGCGGAAAGCAATAGATATACTAGTGGATTTAGGCGCTGAAGCAGTTGAGATATCAATGCCCAGCTTGAGATATGCACTTCCAGCCTATTATATCCAAGCTATGTCAGAAGCCTCGTCTAACCTAGCACGGTACTGTGGGATAATCTATGGGCACCGAGTCAAAAAAGATCAAGATTGGCATCAAACATTCTCAAAGAATAGGGCATCTGGATTTGGCAAAGAGGTTAAAAGGCGCGTGCTTCTCGGAACTTACGCACTATCAGCGGGATACTACGACAAATATTACCTGAAAGCACTCAAAGCACGTACGCTGATTAGGGCAGACTTTAAGAGAGCCTTTCAAAAACATGATGCGCTTATAGCACCAACGATGCCCCACGTTGCATTTAAAATTGGAGAGAAAATAGAAGATCCTTTGTCATTATATAAGGAGGATATAAACACTGTCCCCGTTAATCTTGCGAACATTCCCGCACTTTCCATTCCATGTGGGAAGAAGGGGAAGTTGCCAATTGGTTTGCAAATCATAGGCGATCAACTTGATGAAGCACGGTTGTTCAATATAGCATGGCAGTTCGAGCACAACACTAAATTCAACAAATACGCTGAATGATAGCGTAAATGTTGCCTATTTTTTTAATAAACGAGGCACTCAAAGCTGTAAAATGAGATTAAATGACCTTGTATTACTTTGAGTATAGCTAAGAAAGGTTATTCACAAGATATGCCCTTATTTCGTTAAGCACTCTAGTCCGTCTAACAAATTTTTAATCAAATATATGTACGCGAACCACCTAATTTGATATGGTGCAACACATGGCTGATCCTAAAAACTTGATACGAAAATTTGAATACGGAGAGCAATTAAAATCCGAAGTATCAATAGCAAACCAACTGCTAGAACAACTTATTGGCCTGCAGGATGATCAATTCATTGGTGGCCTTAGAATTTTAGAGACCTATTTAAATTCACTTTTAATGGAAATAAAACTTGCACAAAAAGTGCTACATTCTAATGCTATTTTTGCACAAACCGCACGTAAACTAACAGAAGCTATAGGAAGGATTTCACTCAAGGAATATGACGAGGCAAGAGCATGTTTCGGCGAAGCGCTTAGTGACGTTACCACAGTATGCGCGGAGTCATCTGAAGCATTGGCTAAACTTGAGTTAATGTGAAATTACACAACTAATTAATTTGGTTGCTGCTGAAACGAACAGATGGCTTTTTGGGCGGACAGATCCAAAAGTCAAGTTTTACTGAATACACCGTCTACTCAATCCTCATGACCAACGCGACTGCGCAAGGTTGAAACGGGCGTGGAAGCTGTTGGTTTGATGGGGGCTCTTGTTTGCTTGAAGACCGCTAAGTACAAGCGGGCGATTCTGTCCCAAGTAATGGACTGAGCGTATTCATACACTTGGCGACTCATCGCTTTTCGAAGCTCGTTATCACTTATTAATAGATTTATTTTTTCAGTTAAATCTTCGGGACAGCCAAACTTCACTAACATGCCCCTCCCGTGTGACAAGACTTCTGTTGCGTGAGTGAACTCCGTAGCTATAATGCTCTTGCCACAGCCAATTGCTTGAGAGAGTACACCGCTGGATATTTGATTGAGATTTGTATTTGTCACAGCGCATAGGTCAGTTGCCAAAAAGTAAGCGATCATCTCTTTATTTGATAGATAGCGCTGAACAAAGACAACATTTTTTGCAAGACCAAGCTTCTTTATGAGGTCGTCAAGCTTGCCCTTATAACGCTGTCGCACTTTTTCGTCGAGAGCAGGATGCGGCTCTCCAACGACCATGTATACTATTTCTTTGTTTGGGTTAGCATCAATAACAGAAGGTAGGGCTTCTATCAAGCTCTCAATCCCTTTGTCTGGATTCATTAAACCATAGCTTGCGATAACAAACTTTCCTGACAAGCCTAAACGTCGTTTTGGCAACGCTGTATCTACCAAAGGCACCGCAGGCACCCCATGCGGGATGAGTGCAAGCTTTTTCTTATTTAGCCCATAAGTGTTATTTAGCAGTTCTATTCCAGCATTTGCTGATGTGATGACTCTATCCGACAACGCGTAAATGTCTCTAACTACATCCCTCATTCCAGATGGGGGGTTTGGCAAGATTGTGTGCATTGTAGTGACTACTGGTTTTCTTACTCGGCGCATGAATTCCAAAATGTAGCTGCCAAAGTCACCGCTGTAAAGTCCAAACTCGTGCTGAATATTCACTACATCAATTTTCGAGCTGTTTATCTTGTTGGCAGCAGTCACGAAACTATTAACGTCGCAGTCTTCGATAACATTAAACGTTCTTGAGATGAAGCGCTTGCTACAAACAAATTCTTTTTTGCTAAGTTGCGCTGCCTGTTGTCGCAGAGAAGCGTTACTTAAAAAAAGATTCTTGCACTCTTTAACAACGGTGACGCTCCACGTAGTACTATCTGCCACGTTAGATATGGTTGCGGCAAGATCGCTTGTAAAAGTAGCTATCCCGCATTCCCGAGGAGGAAACGAACTTACGAAGTTCAAACTCAAAGGTCTGAAACTTAATATTAAATCATCTCCAATATGCACTTTTAAAAATCACTTGCACACATTTATGTCTAGCTGAATTAAAGTGCGAGTCATTCAGTGATTATTTGCGAAATACACGGTTGTTGGTAAATAAGCTGAACAATTCGGAAAGACGTCACTCAAACCACTTACGCTATACATCGAACCAATCAAGTCTTTTTCATAGGCTTTATCTGAACCGATACTAATTAATAGAAGCCTCACTAATGTTAATGATGTGATAGCTGATGGCCGAAGAGAAAAAAGAAGAGTACACGTTTAAGAAAGACATCAAGACAGGAACGCTAAATGCCCCTGACACCGATTCTTACAACGCAAACTATGCACACGAACAAGATATGGAAAATATTAAAAAGCTTGAAGTGTGCGACCTCGGCCCTGATACTGAAGGCATTTGCGAGCCAGAAGAGAAGAAGCCCGAACACATTTTTATTTCTGAAGATAAAAAGAAGAAAGAGTAGTTAAGATGTACGGTTTGTGGCTTTCCATTTAGCCGTAATAAATCCTCTTATTTTTTACCCGTGCGCCATTAAACGACTGCGATAAGACGCAAAAGACGCGAAATTTCGTATTGAGCCACTCCTTTTTTTAAAAGATTTTTTATAGATTGAGGGTAGATTCGACAACGATGAAGGTATGGTTCGTCGGTATCAAAGGCGCCGTTGCTACTACAACACTTGTGGGCATTCTAGCGATTAAACGAGGTTTAAGCTCAGCGAGTGGTATACCGTCTGAGGACGAAAAGTTCTCCCGACTCAATCTTGCGCGACTTGAAGACATAGAGTTTGGCGGTCACGACATCAGAAACGTCTCGTTGTATGAAGCAATGTGCCAAAACGTAAGCGAGAACAATACCTTTGACACAACGCAACTGGGGAAAATGAAAGAGGAGATAGATGCAATACCAGTTAGATG
>Ga0209385_1000963_pt1 | contig 12075 bp, 11 predicted proteins | sample NGEPerB_FD_184506 | JGI IMG/M metagenome (GOLD analysis project Ga0209385, IMG submission 184506) | Arctic peat soil microbial communities from the Barrow Environmental Observatory site, Barrow, Alaska, USA - NGEE PermafrostAB12-B... | ecosystem: Environmental > Terrestrial > Soil > Wetlands >... | reverse complement strand
GGGTGGGGCTCAGGCCGTCCGGGCCCAGGCCCGCAGGACGTGGCGATAGCGCCGGTCCCACTGCGTGTAGGCCTCCCGGAGTGTCGGGCCCGGCCAGATCGGCGGCAGCAGTTCGGCCGGCAGCAGGGGATCCGCCTGCAGGTGGCGGAGCACCGCGGCGGACAGCTCGAACCCCGGGGCCAGGTCGGCCGGGCCCCTGGGGGGAAGCCGATCCAGTCGGATGCACAGGTCCCCGGCGCGCCCGGCCCAGCCCCTGAGGTCCCACAGTGCGGTGGCCAGCCGGACCGGATCGGTGTCGGGCACCCCGGAGTAGAGGGCAAGATCGGCGTCGGCGGCCGGGTCCGGCCGGAGGTCGATGTTGTCGGGACGGAGCCAGAACCCCTCACGCTGCTCGGCCAGCCGGGCGAGCACCAGGCGTTTCCGCCGGGCGGCGCGGTCCTCGGCAGGGCTGCCCGAGGCGGTCACCACCACCATGCGCCACGTCCCCTGCCACGCCAGGGTGCGGCCGAGTCGGCTCGCACCCTGGCGCTCCTTGCGCTCGAGCAAGCGGCCGGCCAGCCGGTACCGGCCACTTCCGTCTGTTGTCACCTCCCCAGCGGCGGCCATGCGGCTGAGTGCCACCCGGGCCCGGTTCTCGTTGATGCCGAACAGGCCGACCAGGTCCACCAGGTGGGCCACGGCCAGCTCCGGTGGCTCTTCGCCCAGCAGGGCACTGGCCAGCACCGACCGCGCGGTGAACGGCTGCCTGGTCCCGGGAGTGGCCATGTCCCCGGTCTTACCTTGTTGCGTCACTTGTTTTCCAATTGTAATATCATCAACCATGGCGTCCACCATGGTGCAAGATCAGGCCGCCCGGCCGGAGGTCCTCCCCACCGACCGCCTGCAGGGGAACGGCATGTGCCGGCCCGAGCTCCGCCACGACCTGCGTCGCATCGACAATGTACGCAATGCTCTCACGGTCGTCGCGGTGTGGTTCTGGGTGGCCGTGCTGATCGGGGGCGCCGTGTGGATCGACAATCCCCTGGCCTACCTGGCCGCCTTCGTCCTGATGGGCCCCATGTACGCCCGGTTCGCCATCTTGATGCACGAGGCGGCCCACAAGCTCCTCTTCACCAACAAGCGGTGGAATGACTGGGTGGGCACCTGGCTCATCGCCTATCCGACCTGGACGCCCATCTCCCTCTACCGGCGCGGCCACTTCGCCCATCACAAGCAGGAGTTCGGTCCCAACGAGCCCGACATCGCCTTCTACCGCGGCTACCCCTGCGACCGACGCTCGCTGGCCCGGCGACTGGTGCGCGACGCGGTCGGCATCTCGGGCTGGAAGAACCTCACCCCCCTGTTCAGGTCGCTGAAGACCAGGGCCTACCGGCCCGTCTCGCTCTCCATCCTCGGGGTGCAGGCCGTGCTGTGGGCCGTGCTGTGGGCGTCCACCGGCCGCTGGTGGATCTACCCGCTCCTGTGGTGGCTCCCCTGGATGACCCAGTGGCGGGTGATCAACCGGCTCCGCGCCATCGCCGAGCACGGTGGCCTCGAGGCCAGTCCGGACCGCCGGGCGACCAGCCACAACGTGGCGCAGGGGTGGCTGGCCCGGTTCTGGTTCGTGCCCTACAACACGGGTTGGCATCTGGCCCACCACGTCGACATGGGCATCCCGTGGCGCAACCTCCCCAAGTTCCACGCCGAGCTCGAGCGGGCCGGCTATGTCACCCGGGAGCTGACCTATCCCAACTACCGCTCGTTGTGGAGGGCGTTGGCGTCAGCCTGACCCTTCCCCTCGGCCCGTTCCGATCGGACCGGCCGAGACTCAGACCCGGCGGTTGCGAAGGGCCCGGTAGCGGGTCACGAGTGCGGCCGTCGAGCTGTCCTGGTCGCGCAGGTCGGGCGGGTCGGTGCCCGCCAGGGCCGGAGCAAGCTGCACGGCCATCACCTTCCCCAGCTCCACGCCCCACTGGTCGAACGAGTCGATCCCCCAGACCGCACCCTCGGTGAAGACGGTGTGCTCGTAGAGGGCGACGAGCTGCCCGAGCACCGACGGGGTCAGCCGGGGAGCGAGGATGGTCGAGCTGGGGTGGTTGCCCGGCATCACCTTGTGGGCCACCACGGCCTGGGCCGTGCCCTCCGCGGCGACCTCGTCGGCCGTGCGGCCGAACGCCAGCGCCTTGGCCTGGGCGAAGCAGTTGGCCACGAGCAGGTCCTGTTGCTCGCCGTTCTCATGGGTCGACTCGGCGAACCCGATGAAGTCGACGGGGACCAGCTTCGTCCCCTGGTGGAGCAGTTGGTAGAAGGCGTGCTGGCCGTTGGTGCCCGGCTCCCCCCAGAAAATCTCCCCGGTCTGGCCCCACACGGGTGACCCGTCGCGTCGGACCGACTTGCCGTTGGACTCCATCGTCAGCTGCTGCAGGTAGGCCGGAAACCGGGCGAGCCGCTGGCTGTAGGGGAGCACCGCGTGGGTCTGCGCCCCGAAGAAGTTGTCGTACCAGACGTTGAGCATTCCCTGGATGGCCGGCAGGCTGGCCTCCAGCGGTGCGGTGGCGAAGTGCTCGTCGATGGCGTGGAAGCCGGCCAGCATGTCGGCGAACGCCTCGGGACCGATGGCCACCATGAGCGAAAACCCGATGGCCGAGTCGTAGGAGTACCGGCCGCCCACCCAGTCCCAGAAGCCGAACATGTTGGCCGGGTCGATGCCGAACCGGGTGACGCCCTCCTCGTTGGTGGACACGGCCACGAAATGGCGGGCCACCGCCTCCTCCCCGCCGCCCACTCCCTCGAGCAGCCACCGGCGGGCCGCCGTGGCATTGGTCAACGTCTCGAGCGTGGTGAAGGTCTTCGAGCTCACTACGAAGAGCGTCTCGGCCGGGTCGAGGTCGTGGGTCTTGGCGTAGAGGTCGACCGGGTCGATATTGGATACGAACCGACACTCGACGTCCGGGGTGGCGTAGTCACGAAGTGCCTCGTAGGCCATTGCCGGGCCAAGGTCGGACCCTCCGATGCCGATGTTGACCACCGCGGTGATCCGTTTGCCGGTCTGCCCGGTCCACTCGCCGGACCGAATTCGGTCGGCCACCTCCCCCATCCGATCGAGCACCCGGTGCACGTCGGCAACCACGTCGCGCCCGTCGACCTCGAGGGTGGCACCGCGCTGCATGCGCAGAGCGACGTGCAGCACGGCACGGTCCTCGGTGGTGTTGATGTGGCGGCCGGAGAACATGGCATCCCTGCGCTCCTCGACCCCGGCACGGCGGGCCACCGCCATCAGGGCAGCCAGGGTCTCGTCGGTGACCCGGTGCTTCGAGTAGTCGAGCGAGAGATCCCCGGCCGTCACCGTCATCCGCGCCCCCCGCCCGGGGTCGTCGGCGAAGAGCGAGCGCAGGTGCACCCCGCGCATCCCCTCGAAGTGGTCGGACAGCCGTTGCCACTCCTCGGTGCCGGGTACGTCCACCACATCACCGGTGAGATCCATTTCTCCTCGATTCCTCTGGTCATCACCGTGGTAGGTGTGATCGCCGTGTTCGGCCGCACCAAGGACCTTAGACAGGCCGCACCGGTGCGGGGAAGAAGATTACCGATTGATCACCTTCCAGTGACCTGTCGATCGCTTCCTGTTCACCTGTCTTCCGTACAATGACTCCCGATGGCAGCGCATCCCAGGTCCCAGTGCACGTACCCCGCCCAGGCAGTGAGACGGTTTGTTGCATCGGGGTTGGCCGGGTGGCTCCGTCCGGAGGCCTGGCCTCCTCTGCCTCTCACGGCAACAGCACCACATCCGGCTCCTCCGGTGCGGCAACCCAGCAGCGGCGTGGCCGCCCGTGCGCGTAGACGGAACAACGCGCCAAGGGCCTGCGCCCTGTTCCGGAGAGCGGGGGGTCGTCAATGACCCTCGCCATCCGCGAAGTCGAGGAAGGGGCGCTCCCCCCCGGGGCGCACCCGACCATCCTGATCATCGACAACGATCCGGCCTCGCGGGACTCGTTGGCCGCCATGCTTTCGGTCGAGGGGTTCGACGTGGTCACCGCCAACGGCGGGGACGAGGGGGTCGCCCTGCTGGTGTCGGCCCACCCTTCGCTGGTCCTGCTCGACATGCAACTCGCCGACTCCCGGAGCCTCAGCGTGTTCCGGCAGATCAACGCCCGCTCGCCGGGAGTACCGGTGATCATGGTCACCGTCCGGGACGACGAGCTGGACGCCGTGCTGGCCCTCGAGGCCGGAGCAGCCGATCACCTCACCAAGCCGCCACGACCGCGGGAGCTGACCGCCCGGATCCGGGCAGTGCTCCGCAGGGTGGGTCGGCAGCCCAGCTCCGAGGCCCCCGCCGCTCCGGCCGGCGTCTACACCCTCGGCCCGGTCTGCATCGACCTCTCCCTCCGGGAGACGATGGTCCGCGGACGACCGGTCGATCTCTCCCGCAAGGAGTTCGACCTGCTGGCGCTGTTGATCTCCGAAGCGGGCCACGTGGTGACCCGCCAGCAGTGCATGGGCCGCATCTGGCGCGACAGAAAGGCCGGTGACAGCCGCACGCTCGACACCCACGTCAAGCGCCTTCGCAAGAAGGTCGAGTCCAATCCCGCCGATCCCGTGCACATCCTGACCGTCCGAGGGATCGGATACCGCTTTAAACCGTAGGAGTCCGCCCGGCGTCCCCTCGCCCATGTCCTCCCCCATTGGTCGACGCATGGCGTACGGGCGGACCCCTACGGTTTGAATCGCCCGGGCACCCCGCTGCCCGCTGCCGTAGACTCTCCCTGGCGATGGAGCTCGCCTTAACCGCCGCAGTCGGCTGATGGCTCCTACCGGAACAGCATGGGTAGCGACACCGGAAGGAGAGAGGGTGCCCGAGTTCGACGCCGGTGGCAGCCACCGCTGCCCCGAGCCACCCCTGCGCATCCTGGCCATCGCCGGTGGCGGGGCCCTCGGCACCCTGGCCCGCTACGGCGTCGCCCGCACCCTGCCCACCGTCGCCCTCGGCTTCCCGTGGCCGACCTTCTCGGTCAACGTGGCCGGCTCGTTCCTCGTGGGCGTGGTCGTGACCCTGGTGGTGGAGCGGTGGCCCCCCACCCGGTTCGTCCGGCCCTTCGCCGCCATCGGGTTCTGCGGGGGCTTCACCACCTACTCCACCATGGCGGTCGAGGCCGTGCAGCGGGGTCAGCACGGCCGGGTCGGGCCGGCCGCCGCCTACCTGGTGGTCTCGCTGGTGGCGGGCCTGGTGGCTGCGGGACTGGGTATCACCCTGGTACGCGGGCGGATCCTGGCCATCGGGGGCGACCGGTCCATTCCCGATCCCGATGACCTGGGCGTCCTCTTCGCTGCGCCGGCCGCCCCGTCGGATGCAACGGGAGCGGCCCGCAACGACGACGCCGACAACCGCCAGGCGGGGGGGAGGCCGTCGTGATCATCGCCGGCCTGATGGTGGCCGGGGCCCTGGGGGCGATCCTCCGCTACCTCGTCGACCGGACGGTGCAACGGCGGTCCGGATCGGACTTCCCGCTGGGGACCCTGGTGATCAACGTGACCGGGTCGCTGGTGCTCGGTGTGCTGGTCGGATCGGCGCTCCACCACGGCGTCTCCACCGCCTGGCTGACCGTGTGCGGCACCGGCCTGCTCGGCTCGTACACCACGTTCTCGACGTTCAGCTTCGACACCGTGCGCCTGCTGGAGAACGGCGAGTGGGCTCCCACCGCCGCCAATGTGGCCGTCGGCCTGGGTGCCGGTGTGCTGGCTGCAGCAGCAGGCCTGGCCCTGGGCTCGCTCACCTGAGCAGCGGGTTCCACGCCTCCGGGGCTGGTTCGCCCTTCACTACCACCGGCGCAGGGCTGTCGGCCACCCGGCCCAGCAACGTTTACGGAACGATCACCCGGGTGTCGCTGGGGCGTCGGTTGCCGTTCACCTGGCCTTCGTAGGGCCGGGAACGGAGGTAGAGGCTTCATGGTCGCCGTCGGTAAGAGCATCAGGGTGCTGGTAATCGAGGACGAGGAGTCCTACCGCCAAGGCCTGGCCTCGGGTCTCGGCCGCGAAGGGTTCGAGGTGGAGGTGGCGCCGGACGGTGCCGAGGGACCGCGCCTGTTCACCGACCATCCACCGGACATCGTGCTCCTCGACATGCTCCTGCCGGGGATGCACGGGATCGAGGTCTGCCGCAGGATGCGCGCCATCGCCCCGGTCCCCATCGTGATGCTGAGCGCCGTCGACAGCCAGCTCGACGTGGTCCTCGGCTTCGAGCTGGGGCTGCCGGCTATGTCACCAAACCGTTCCGGCTGCGTGAGCTGGTGGCCCGGATGCACGCCATCCTCCGCCGGGTGTCCCCACGCGTCGATTCCCTGGACGTGTCCCGACGGCCGGCCCGGCGGTCGACCACCGGGTGGTCCTCGACGAGCAGCGCCCCGAGGCCGACTTCGGATCGGTCGCCGTCGACTTCGTACGCCGCGAGGTAACCGTGGGCGACCGGCGGACCCACCTCTCCCGACGCGATTCGACCTCTTGGCGGTGCTGCTCACCCCGGCCCGCAGGGTCCGCACCCACGACGAGCTGATCGACCTGCTGTGGCCGGACCGGTACCTGTCGGACAGCCGCACGCTCGACACTCACATCCACCGCCTCCGCGCCAAGCTCGAGCCCGACCCGGCCGACCCGCAGTTCATCGTGACCGTGCGGGGCGTCGGGTTCCGGATCGATCCCGACGGGACACGGGTCGCCGCGAGCCCCTCAGCGCCCAGTTGCTGCCTCCGACCCGCCCGGCTCAGCCGAAGCGACCGTTGACGTAGTCGAGGGTGCGGGGGTCCGAGGGCTCGCTGAACAGCCGGGCCGTCGGTCCGACCTCGATGAGCTCGCCGGCCTTGTCCTCGCCCATCAACAGGAAGGCACAGCGGTCGGACACCCGCATGGCCTGCTGCATGTTGTGGGTGACGATGATGATGGTCACCCGGTGCTTCAGCTCGCCGACCAGCTCCTCGATGCGCGTGGTGGCGATCGGGTCGAGGGCGGAGGTGGGTTCGTCCATCAACAGCACCTCGGGCTCGACGGCCAACGCCCGGGCGATGCACAGCCGCTGCTGCTCACCACCCGACAGGGTGCTGGCGTGGGCCTTCAGGCGGTCGCGCACGCTGTCCCACAGGGCGGCGGCCACCAGCGCCGACTCGGCGGCCTCGTCGAGCAGCACCTTCTTCCGCACACCGTTGAACCGGAGCCCGGCCACGGCGTTCTCGTAGATGCTCATGGTGGGGAAGGGGTTGGGCCGCTGGAACACCATGCCCACCCGTGTCCGCAGCAGTGTCGGGTTGGTGGAGGCCGCATAGACATCGGTGTCACCGAGCAGGACGGTGCCGGTCACCGAGGCCGACCGTTCCGTGTCGTGCAGCCGGTTGAGGGCGCGGAGCAGGGTCGTCTTCCCGGAGCCGGAGGGGCCGATGAGGGCGGTGATCTCCTCCCGATGCACGTCGAAGCTCACGTTGCGCACCGCGGTGCGGCCGGCGAAGGCCACGGCCACGTCCTGCAGGCGCATGACCGGTACTCCGGTCGGCGGCTCGTCGACCAGGACCTCAGCGGTGTTCAACTCGACGCCGTCGGCCACTGCCGGTGTGGTCGGGGTTCGATCGATCATCGTCTCTCCCTCTGGAGGAATGCGGCGAGCACCCGGCTCCCGACACTGAGCACCAGGACCACCACCATCAGCAGCAACGCAGCACCCCAGGCGATCTGGAGCAGATTGGCATAGGGCTGGCTGCTGTTGTTGTAGATGACCAGGGGCAGGGCTTCCATCGGCTTGGTGGGATTCCACTGTAGGTACTGGTTGCCGAAGATGGTCAAGAGTAGCGGGGCGGTCTCCCCCAGGCCACGGGCCACGGCCAGGAGCACCCCAGTGGTGATGCCGGGGAAGGCAGCGGGGACCAGCACCCGGCGGGCGATGGTCGCCCTACGGGCACCGAGGGCCAGGGCTGCTTCGCTCAGATCACGCGGGACCCCGCGGATGGCGGTCTCGCCTGCCCGCATGATGACCGGCAGCATGATGAACCCGATGGCGAAGGCACCGGCCAACCCGCTGTATTGGCCGGTGGTCTTCACGATGGCGATGTAGCCGAAGATCCCGATGGTGATCGAAGGCATGCCGGTCATCACGTCGGCGGTGAAGCGGACGGCGGCGGCGACGTTCCCGTCCGACTCGGCCAACGTCAGCCCGCACAACAACCCGATCGGCACGGTCACCGCGGTGGCGATGGCGCCGATCTCTGCGGTACCGACGATGGCGTTCCACACGCCTCCCCCCGGGATGCCCTCGGGAACGGTCGACTGGGTGAAGAAGTCGATGTTCCAGGCCGGGAGACCCTTGACCACCACGTAGACGATCACAGCCACCAGGGGAACGATGGCGATGGCCAAGAATGTCCAGCAGACCCCGATGGCGATGCTCGAGGAGATCTTGCGCCGGCGCAACGATGTCGCGGCAGCGTCCTGGATCACCCGACGCCGCTCGAGGATCGGGTCGGTTGAGGCGTCGAGGGCCAGGGCGCTCATGCAACTGCCACCGACGCGGCACCGGAACGTGCGGTGGAGCGGACCAGCATGCGGGCCACGGCGTTGACGGTCACGCCGATCAACAACAACACCAGGCCGGCGCCGAACAGGGCGCTGAGCTCGGTTCCGGTGGCCTCGCCGAAGTTGTTGACGATCAGGGCCGGAAGGGTTGATGCTGCCGACTTCACCGAGTGGGCGATGAAGGGCGAGTTGCCGATGACCAGGGCGACCGCCACCGTCTCCCCCAGGGCCCGGCCGGTGGCCAGGGTGAACGCGCCGAGCAGCCCGGTGCGGGCCCCGGGCACGACCACCTTGCGCAGCACCTGCCAACGGGTGGCGCCCAGGGCCATCGCCCCTTCAACCTGCTCGGAGGGCACCACCGCCAGCACGTCCCTCGAGATGGCCACCATGGTGGGCAGCACCATCACGAAGAGGATGATGCCGGCCAGCAGCAGCCCGACCCCCTCATTGGGACCGTTGAACAGCCCGGTCCATCCGAAGACCGAGGTGAGGAAGGGCTCGACGTACTCACGGAACAGTGGGGCCAGCACGATCAGTCCCCACAGCCCGTAGACCACACTGGGCACAGCGGCCAGCAACTCCACCGCCGTCGACAGACCCTGGCGGAGCCGGTGGGGTACCAGGTAGGCCAGGGCCAGCGCAGTCCCGAGGCCGATGGGGACGGCGAAGACCATGGCGATGGCCGTGGTCTCGAGCGTCCCGAGGATGAAGGGGAGCAGGCCGTACTTGTTGTGGGTCGGATCCCAGGTCTTCTGGATGATCCACGAGAAACCGAGGGTGGAGAAGGCCGGCCTGGCCTGGACCACGAGCGAGACGAGGAACCAGGCCACCAGGGCCACGAAGATTGCGCCCATTGCGGCCAGCAGGACGCGGTAGGCGCCATTGGGAAGCGCGAAGCGGTTGCCTCGCTTCGCGCTTCCCGGCGGTGGCGTCTCGAGGCTGGTCACCGCGTACCCGTCAATCCCTCATGCCACGTCGGATACGACTACGCCGGCTCACTTGGTGAGGAGCGCCTGCCCGGTCGGCCCGGTCACCGTCAGCAGCTGCACCCGGTTCTGGTTCTGCACAGCCGGGGGAAGCGGCACGTAACTGAGGCCCGGGGCAAGGTCCTGGCCACCCCCGGTGTGCGTCGTCCAGTCGAGGACCTTCACCACTTGGGCGCCGGTGGTGGCGCTGGTCTGCTTCTGCAGCAGGATGGCCCAGCTGTACCCCGAGATCGGGTAGCTGCCCGCACCGGGCTCGTTGACGATGGAGAAGTCCGTGGCCGACACGTTGGTCTTCTGGTCGGCGTCGGCGGCCACCGTGGCCAGGTTGGGCGTCACGAACACACCGGCGGCATTCTTGACGGAGGCGTAGGTGAAGTTGTTCTGGATGGCGTAGGCCAGCTCCACGTACCCGATGGAGTACGGCGTCGACTTGATACTTGCGGCCACACCCGAGTTCTTCGGTGACTGCACGGCCACCGACGGCCAGGCGACCGTCTTGGAGGTGCCCAGCGTCCACGTGGTCGGGTTGGCCGACTTCAGATAGTCACTGAAGATGTAGGTGGTGCCCGAGCTGTCGGCCCGCACCTCGGGGACGATGGCATTGGACGGAAGGGTCACGCCCGGGTTGAGGGCGGTGATCTGCGAGGCATTCCACGTCGTGATGGACCCGTCGAAGATGCCGGCCAGGGTGGGGCCGTCCAGCCGGAGGCGCTTGGTGACCCCGGGGACGTTGTAAGAGATCGAGACGCCACCGAGGGTGTCGGGGATCTGGATGACCGGTCCGGCCGAGGCGGGCACCTTGGCCAGGTCGGAGGCGCCCATCGGGACGTCGGAGGCGGCGAAGTTGACCGTTCCGGCCTCGAAGGCGGTGATGCCGGCGCCGCTGCCGACGCCCTGGTAGTTGACCTGCAGGCCCTGGTTCTTCGAGGTGTAGGTGTAGAAGGCCTTGGTGAAGAACGGCTGGACGAAGGTCGAGCCCGAGGCGTTGAGTGTGCCGGCCGGGGCCTTCAGGTCGGCGGCGAGGAACCCAGCGTTGCCGGCGCTGATGGTGCCCCCGGGAGGGGCGGTGGTGGTGGTCGAGGTGGTGGAGGAGGAACTGCATGCCGCCAGCAGTACGCCCAGGGCAACCAGGCCGGTGGCCACGAGAGGTGTCGCCCACCGCTGCGGTCGTGTCGTCGTCTGTCCGGGTATTCCAACGTCCACTGGGGCTCTGACCTCCATGTTCGCCGTGTCCGGGTACGTCTATCGACCTGACACGGGGACGCGGTGCGCGTCCACGTCCCAACGTACCCATCGGAGGTGAACGCCCGGCCAACCTGCGGTGAACCGACCACGAACATCAGATGCTCTTGCGATGAATTCGCCGGCCGACGAGGTGCCCGCCTCGGCGCCACCGATCCAATGGTCGACCAGGAGTTACGTCGTTAGACCGGTCACAGGGGGAATACACGTTCGATTTCCCTGTTGTTCTTTCGGCAGTGTGCAACAGCTGACCGACGGAGGAACGATGGAACCAGTGAACGAGAATCTGCCACTCTTGCCCCTGACCTCGGGGGTGATGCTCCCGGGCATGGTGTTCACCATGGCCCTCGAGTCCGACGAGGCCCGTGCCGCGGCCGAGGCGGCCGGGGCGGCCGGTGGGCGGCTGGTCATCGTCCCGTTCATCGACGGGCGGTACGCCACGGTAGGGGTGGTCGCCGAGCTGGTGGAGAGCGGTGAGCTCCCCGGCGGACTGTCGGCGGTGGCCGTGCGGGGGATCGAGCGCGCCCGGTTGGGCACTGCGGTGCCCGGCACCGGCCAGGCCCTGTGGGTGCAGGTCGAGGTCGTCGACGAGCCGTCGGCCTCCGAGGAGGCGCACGAGCTGGCCCGCGAGTACCGGGCCGTGCTGGAGAACATCCTGCTGTCGAGGGGCGCGGGCCGGCTGGCCGAGCGCCTGGCCGACGTCGACGAGCCGAGCCGGATGGCCGACATGTCCGGCTACTCACCGGACCTGTCGCTGGCCCAGAAGGTCGAGGTACTCGAGACCGTGGACGTGGTGTCGCGGCTGCGCCTGGTGATCACCTGGGCCCGTGAGGTGCTGGCTGACCTCACCCTGCGCGAGCGGATCAAGTCCGACGTCGAAGAGGGCATGGAGAAGACCCAGCGCGAGTTCCTGCTGCGTCGCCAGTTGGAGGCGATCCGCAAGGAGCTGGGCCAGATCGGCTCCGAGGACGAGGAGGCGCCGGACGACTACCGCGCCAAGGTCGAGGCCCGGGACCTGCCCGAGGCCGTGCGCAAGGCGGTCGACCGGGAGGTGGACAGGCTGGAGCGGATGAGCGAGCAGAATCCCGAGCATGGCTGGATCCGGACCTGGCTCGACACGGTCCTCGAGCTGCCCTGGGGCGAGGAGTCCGAGGACCGGTTGGACATCGCCGAGGCGTCGCGAATCCTCGACGAGGACCACGACGGGCTGGCCGACGTGAAGGACCGCATCCTCGAGCACCTGGCGGTCCGCAAGCTGCAGGCCGAGCGCGGACTGGCGCCCGTCGGCGGCCGCGGGGCGGGGGCCATCCTGGCCCTGGTC
>Ga0209385_1000960_pt1 | contig 12077 bp, 8 predicted proteins | sample NGEPerB_FD_184506 | JGI IMG/M metagenome (GOLD analysis project Ga0209385, IMG submission 184506) | Arctic peat soil microbial communities from the Barrow Environmental Observatory site, Barrow, Alaska, USA - NGEE PermafrostAB12-B... | ecosystem: Environmental > Terrestrial > Soil > Wetlands >... | reverse complement strand
GCCTAATGCCTACTGCCTACTGCCTATTGCCTATCGGCTATTGCCTATTAACCGTTTAAATCAGCAACAAAATCAATTAATTCCGTATAGACCCTCTGAACAGGCAGCCCGACTACATTGAAATAGGAGCCTTCAATCCTGTTGCATGCAGCAATTCCTATCCACTCCTGTATACCATACGCGCCGGCTTTATCAAAAGGCTTGAATTCATGAATATAAAAATCTATCTCTTCGTCGGAGAGCTTTTCAAAAGTCACTATTGTCGATTCACAAAATGCAACTTCCTTTTTTGCTGAGAGCAGGTTAACTCCGGTTATAACTTCATGAGTGTTCCCTGAGAGTTCATGTATCATACGCCGTGCATCCTCGTAATCGACCGGTTTTCCAAGGGCTTGGTTATTGCACCAGACAATTGTATCAGCTGTTATAACGATCTCGTTGTCAGATAATTTATTCCTGAACGAGTTGGATTTTCCCTTAGCAAGGTAAATTGCTGCATCTTCGCCATTCAGGTTTTCAGGAAATGACTCATCATAGTCAATCCCGACCACCTCGAATGTCAGTCCAAGGTCTTTTAACAGCTGCTGCCGCCTTGGCGAACGGGAAGCCAGGATTATCCTGTATTTATCAAATCTGGTGATCATTATCCGACAAGGTTCCATGTGATAATTGCCTTGACAACCACTGAATAGAGGATGCCGGCAAGCATTATAACCTTCATCAGACTGCTGGCACTGTGAATTTGTCGCCGGGTTTTGCTGATTGCCAGCTGGAAAATTACGTAAAGAAGCGGAAGAACGATGGCTGCAGAAAGATATAACAGGGTGATTTTATCATTTATGAAGAAAAACCACACAAAATAAAGCGAGGCTATTGTTAATATTATAAGGCTGACTGCAACAACTTTCGATGCAACTGTTCCCATAATGACCGGCATTGTATTCCGGCCATAGGCAAGGTCGCCTTCAAAATCTTCAATATCCTTTATTATTTCGCGGGCAAGGGTTGTAAGAAATGCAAATAACGCGAATCCTCCCACCCAGTAAAACAAAAAAGAGAGACCGGGTATAGAAACGGTATTTACAAAATAATACTGGTACAATGCCGGCCATTCATAGAGAACCACCAGGAGCGGAACCATAGCAGTAAGGAATGCCACTATCAGGTTTCCAATAAGAAATTGCCTCTTGTAACTGGCAGAGTAAAAATAAAGCAACCCTGATACTATGATAAAAAAAACACCCATCCAGAAATACCCGGCTTTCCAGGATATATAAAAACCGCCGGCTACGCCTAAGATATTGAAAATGGAGTGCCACATCATGGCAAGGCGTCTTGGAACCTTCGTCCCGACAATTACTTCTCCTCTGTTAATAAGATCTGTCTTAATATCGAAATAGTCATTAATGACGTACCCTCCTGCAGTGATGAAGACCGTGGACAATACAAGAATCACAAAACTGAAAAGTGGAAACTGCAATTCCATTGGAACAGGTTTGCCTGAACTTCCAGCAAGTATAACAGTAACCTTACCGATCAATGGCTCAATAATAAAATACCTCATCATAACCATTGTAAGAATCACAATGATTAAATTTTGCCACCTTATAAGCTGAAGAAATCCTTTCATATCACCATGTAAAAGCGTCTGAGTCCATCCAGTTGTTATGAAGGCGAAGAACCTGTTCAATCACGTCCCTCACGCACCCTTCCCCTCCTTTTCTATCGGAAATATATAAAGAAATATGTTTTATCTCACTGTCAGCATCTGAAGGACAGACAGGAACCCCGGCAACTTTCATCACCTCATAATCGGGAATGTCGTCACCCATAAAGAGTATTTCAGAATCATTCAGACTGAATTTATTCTTGAAATTCAGATAATGGTCAAGCTTTGACTTGCTATTAAGGTAAATACAGGTTATTCCAAGAAGCTTAAGCCTTTTCTGGTACTCCTTTGAATTGCTGCCTGAAATAATGCCGATATGATAACCCTTTTTAACGGCAAGCTGCAGTGCGTAACCATCCCTCAGGTTAACTGTCCGGTTTGGAACTCCGAAAGCATTCAGGCCGATTGTCTGAATTGAAAGGACACCGTCAATGTCAAAAACAAATGCCTTGATGCTTATAAGGTCCTCCTTAAAATTTGCCATTATGAGCCTGTTTTGAAGTGTTTTAATATTGACTGAGTAACTTCCTGGTACAATTTCTGCAAATCAGGAGAGAAAGATAGTAATTCTATGTGCTTTTCAATAGTATCAAGATCATTTCTGATTGCCGGTCCGGTTTGAGAAGAAGAAGGACCGTTTTCAAGAGCCTTAGAAATGGTCTCCTTAATCAGTGGTTCAAGTATTTCGGGAGAGAATCCGGCTCTTAAAGCAATCTCATTTCCTTCAGCGAGCATAAAGTTCGTGAAATTATTTACGAAGACAGCTGAAACATGCAGCAGTCTCCTGCGCTCACTATCTGCGAAGAAGGCTTTCCCTCCCAAAGTTTCAGTCAGAGTAACCAGCGTTTGGCGTGCACCTTCATCTTTTGCTTCAATAAGAAAAGGAAGGTCCCTTAAGCTTACTTCTCTTCCTTTTGAAAATGTCTGCAGCGGGTAAAAGACTCCCGTCTTCTCAATCCGGGCGGGGAACACTTCAAGTCCGCAGCTTCCTGCGGTATGAGCAATTAAAGTCCTTGCAGAGCACCTTATGTCAGACAATACCTCTTTCAGCTTATGGTCAGGCACTGCAACAATAATTATGTCGTTCGAAACATTGAAAGCCAGGACAGATGACCACTCAGCCCCGCATGAACTGGCCAGCAGTTTGCCATTAGCATCATTTTCTGAAACAATCTGAAGGATTTTGAAACCGGCACGAAACATTTCCCTGCAGAGAGCACCGGCAACTCTTCCGGCACCCGCAAAGGATATGTTATAATGATCCATGCAGAGACTTACTTTTTCCCATAAAGGGATGATTCGATCTTGGTGACTTTTATATTATAAACCTTGTAATAAGACTGTTGATAGGAACTTGATTGGCTGGCTTGTGACACATAGCTGCAATCCCAGTACAGGTCACCTGATACTTTTATCTGGTCATCGCTGCTTATACTATTATATGTGGCATACATCTCGCTGGGGTTACAGAAATAGTAGGTATCATAGTAATACCCTGAAGAAATCATAAAGTAAGCGTTGGTCCCTGTGGCATTATAAACAATCGAAGAATGGTCGAATAGCTGGTCGGTGATCGAATAAAGCACATCCCCGGTGCAGCCGCACCTTGCTTGTTTCTTACAGCCTGTGTATGATACAATTGGCAGAAGTATAATCAATACTACCAGTAGCTTTCTGATTTTATATCCCATCTTAAATTTTCTGTAAAAGGATTATACTTTACTAACACGCAAAGTAATGTTTTATTTCATTCATTACAAAAATAAAGCCGTCAAATCATTTTCTGACGGCTTCAATATTAGAGTTAATGGCATTTTATGCTTGTGCTGCAGGACCTCCAAAAGTAAGGGGCATTATCGGTCCCGGATCTTTGACTTCCTTAATGGGGCCAAAAACTGATTCATATTTGTCAATATTGTCTCTCAGGGCTGCAACGAGTCGTTTCGTATGCTCGGGTGTAAGAATTATCCTTGACATTACCCTGGCGTGAGGCTTTGGCATCCCCGGCACAATACGAATAAAATCGATCACGAATTCAGCAGCCGAATGGTTTATTACCGCAAGGTTTGAATAAATCCCTTGTGCAACTTCCTCATTCAGTTCAATATTGAACTGGTTCTGTTCTTTTGGATCTGTCATCTTTTCAGAATATTATCACTTTCCCGATTCTGCTTCAGCTTCTACTACTGCCTCATTGTCGACACCCACAAGATTCTCATATTCTTCAAGCGAACCAACAATAATGCTGTTATATTCACGCTGACCGGTACCTGCAGGAATAAGGTGGCCAACAATGACGTTTTCCTTCAGTCCTTCAAGCTTATCGATCTTTCCGAGGATAGCTGCCTCGTTAAGAACCTTTGTTGTTTCCTGGAAAGAAGCTGCAGAGAAGAAACTGTTGGTCTGCAGAGCAGCCCTTGTAATTCCCTGTAAGACCTGACTTGAGGTTGCAGGAATAGCGTCCCGTGAATCAACGATTTTAAGGTCCTTTCGCTTGAGGCCTGAATTCTCATCTCTTAGTTTACGAGCTGTGATAATCATTCCAGGGCGAAGTGTCTGTGAATCCCCGCTATCAATAATTACCTTTTTGCCATAGATCCAGTCGTTCTCATCCATGAATTCAAGTTTATCAACTACCTGACGTTCAAGAAATTTAGTGTCGCCCGGATCAACTATTTCGACCTTGCGCATCATCTGCCTTACAATGATTTCAAAGTGCTTGTCATTAATCTTCACACCCTGCAGACGATATACTTCCTGGATTTCGTTTACGATATATTCCTGGACCTTTGTCGGGCCCTTTATTGCCAGGATATCAGAAGGTGTAATGGCGCCGTCAGAAAGTGCAATACCAGCTTTTACATAATCATTTTCCTGTACCAGTATCTGTTTAGAAAGGGGCACCAGGTATTTCTTAACCTCATCGGTTTTCGACTTGATAGTTATTTCCCTGTTTCCTCTCTTTATCTTGCCAAACGTTACTTCGCCGTCGATCTCGGAAACAATTGCCGGGTTCGATGGGTTACGGGCTTCAAAGAGTTCAGTAACCCTTGGAAGACCACCTGTTATATCACCTGACTTGCCGATAGCACGCGGTATCTTTGCCAGCACTTCGCCGGCCTCGACACTTTTGTTTACTTCGACTACAAGATGTGCTCCGACAGGAAGGTTGTAAAGTTTCAGCTCTTCTCCTCCTTTGGGAGCAAGTATCTTAATTGCCGGGTTTTTGGTCTTGTCCCTGCTCTCAATGATTACTTTTTCCTTGAAGCCTGTCTGCTCATCAGATTCCTCACGGAAGGTAACACCCTCAATCAGGTAATCGTATCCGACCTTTCCACCCAGTTCAGCTATAATAACAGCGTTGAACGGATCCCATTCGCAGATGAGCTTACCCTTTTCAATTTCCTGACCAGGCTTAACATAAAGCTTTGAGCCATAAGGAATTGTATGTGTAGTAAGGGCTATCCCGGTCTTCTTGTCGATGATCCTGAGTTCAGCCAAACGACCAATAACTATATCTATATTACCTTTTTCAGGATCTTTTTTAGGGACCGATCTTATTTCCTCGATCTCAGCAATACCTGCATAACGTGCAACAAGTCTCGACTCAGTCATAATATTTGAAGCCGTACCGCCGACGTGGAATGTACGAAGTGTAAGCTGTGTTCCGGGTTCACCAATACTCTGGGCGGCAATTACACCTGTAGCCTCGCCTTTCTGAACCATCTGTCCTGTTGCCAGGTTTCGTCCATAGCATTTTGCACAAACGCCTTTCTTGGATTCGCAGGTAAGCACCGAACGAATCTCAACCTGCTCAATTGGCGAGTCCTCGATTTTCCTGGCAAGTTCCTCAGTGAGTTCCTGACCAGCTTCCACAATTAGCTCGCCGGTAAGAGGATGGTATACATTGTGAACTGTTGTACGGCCCAGAATCCTTTCATACAGAGACTCAACGACCTCTTCATTTTTCTTGATTGCTGTTGCAACAAGACCCCTCAGTGTACCGCAGTCCTCTTCATTAATGATAACATCCTGCGATACGTCGACAAGGCGACGTGTAAGGTATCCGGCATCAGCTGTTTTAAGAGCAGTATCGGCAAGACCTTTACGTGCACCGTGAGTTGAAATAAAGTATTCCAGAACCGACAGACCCTCCTTGAAGTTAGAGAGGATAGGGTTTTCGATGATGTCAGAACCTGTTGACCCTGATTTCTGAGGCTTGGCCATCAGACCCCTCATTCCGGAAAGCTGGCGGATCTGTTCCTTGGAACCCCTTGCACCCGAGTCGAGCATCATATAAACAGAGTTGAATCCCTGCTTGTCGTTCGACAGCTGCTTCATCAGCGACTGGGTAAGGCGTGCATTGACATGTGTCCAGATATCGATTATCTGGTTATATCTTTCGTTGTTGGTAATGAAACCCATGCTGTAGTTACTCATCACCTCTTCAACCTGTTCGTAACCTTCAGTGACAAATTTTGTCTTTTCTTCAGGAATGATAACATCATCGAGGTTAAAGGAAAGGCCACCCTTGAAAGCTGAATAGAAACCAAGGTTTTTGATGGAATCAAGAAAATCAGCAGTCTTAGACATTCCCGAGAGTTTCAGGACGCGTCCGATAATGTCCCTCAGGGATTTTTTAGTAAGGATCTCATTGATAAAGCCAACCTCTTCGGGAACAAACTGGTTGAACATCACTCTTCCGACTGTCGTTTCAACGATATGATTTACAAATTCTCCGTTGATCCTGTCGTTTACCTTAACCTTTATGATTGCATGAAGATCAATTTTACCTTCATTATAAGCAATATTAACTTCCTTGGGCGAGTAAAAAATGAGACCCTCGCCCCTTACCTTAAGTGTATCTGTGCTCTTTTTCCCTTTGGTTATATAATAGAGCCCGAGAACCATGTCCTGCGACGGAACAGTTATAGGCGCTCCGTTTGCAGGGTTAAGGATGTTATGAGATGCCAGCATAAGCATCTGGGCTTCAAGCACAGCACTGTTTCCAAGAGGAAGATGAACAGCCATCTGGTCTCCGTCGAAGTCAGCGTTAAAAGCCGTACATACGAGCGGGTGAAGCTGAATGGCTTTACCTTCAATAAGCTTTGGCTGAAAGGCCTGAATTCCAAGTCTGTGAAGCGTAGGAGCACGGTTAAGAAGAACCGGATGTCCCTTGAGAACATTTTCAAGGATATCCCATACAACAGGATCTTTCCTGTCGACAATTTTCTTGGCCGATTTCACTGTTTTTACAATTCCGCGTTCAATAAGCTTGCGGATAATGAATGGCTTATATAATTCAGCTGCCATATCTTTCGGCAGACCGCATTCATGCAGGTTAAGCTCGGGACCGACAACGATGACCGAACGTGCAGAGTAGTCAACCCTCTTTCCAAGAAGATTCTGACGGAACCTGCCCTGTTTGCCTTTAAGGCTGTCGCTCAGTGACTTGAGAGGACGGTTTGCATCTGTCTTGACAGCATTTGCCTTTCTCGAGTTATCGAATAATGAATCGACAGCCTCCTGGAGCATCCTTTTTTCGTTGCGGAGGATCACTTCGGGAGCCTTTATCTCGATAAGTCTCTTAAGACGGTTATTTCTGATAATAACTCTCCTGTAAAGGTCGTTCAGGTCGCTGGTGGCAAAACGGCCGCCATCGAGCGGAACAAGAGGCCTTAGTTCAGGCGGAATTACGGGAACAACCTTTATTATCATCCATTCAGGTTTGTTGACATTTTTCGAATCCCTGAATGCCTCAACAACCTGAAGGCGTTTAAGTGCCTCATTTTTACGCTGTTGAGAAGTCTCGGTATTTGCCCTGTGACGAAGTGAATAAGACATCTCATCAAGATCGAGACGGCTCAGTAGCCTGTAAAGAGCTTCTGCTCCCATATCGGCAATAAACTTATCAGGATGATCATCTTCGAGGTACTGGTTCTCCTTGGGAAGAGATTCAGTTATCTCGAGGTATTCTTCCTCAGTAAGAAAATCGTATTGTTTAACTCCATCGACAGCTTTTATGCCGGCATTAATGACAACGTATCTTTCATAATAAATAATCGAGTCGAGTTTTTTGGTCGGAAGTCCGAGAAGGTACCCGATTTTGTTAGGAAGAGACCTGAAGTACCAGATATGCGCAACCGGGACTACAAGCGATATATGTCCCATCCTTTCGCGGCGGACTTTCTTTTCAGTGACTTCAACACCGCATCGGTCGCAGACTATACCTTTATAGCGGATTCTCTTATATTTTCCGCAATGGCATTCATAGTCCTTAACCGGCCCGAATATTCTTTCGCAGAATAATCCGTCGCGCTCAGGTTTGTAGGTACGGTAGTTTATTGTCTCAGGCTTCAGCACTTCACCGCTGGAACGATCGAGGATTTCCTCGGGCGAAGCAAGACCAATTGAGATCTTTGAGTAACTGGTTTTGGTTTTGTTATCTCTTCTGAATGACATATATCAAATTTTTTATATTCATTTAATTAAATAAAGGAAGGAACAATTAATCGAGCACAATACTCAATCCCAATCCTCTCAACTCGTGCAGAAGCACATTCAGTGATTCAGGGATCCCGGCCTGTGGCATCGGTTCTCCCTTAACAATAGCTTCATAGGCTTTAGCACGTCCGACAACATCATCTGATTTTATTGTCAATATCTCCTGGAGGATATGTGCAGCTCCGAATGCCTCGAGCGCCCATACTTCCATCTCACCAAATCGCTGACCTCCGAACTGAGCCTTCCCGCCAAGCGGCTGCTGGGTAATAAGCGAGTATGGCCCGATTGAACGTGCATGCATTTTGTCGTCAACCATATGGCCAAGCTTAAGCATATAAATAATCCCAACGGTAGCAGGCTGGTCGAATCTTTCGCCGGTACCTCCGTCATAGAGGTAAGTTGTGCCATACCTTGGCAGCCCGGCCTTTTCGGTATACTCTGTTATCTGGTCTATGGTAGCTCCATCGAAGATCGGAGTTGCGAACTGAAGCCCAAGCTTCTGCCCTGCCCAGCCAAGAACTGTTTCATAGATCTGGCCAAGGTTCATCCTTGAAGGCACGCCCAGCGGATTAAGAACAATGTCAACAGGAGTTCCGTCCTCAAGGAACGGCATATCTTCGGCACGGACAATCTTTGCCACGATACCTTTGTTCCCGTGACGTCCGGCCATCTTATCTCCCACTTTGACTTTTCTCTTCTTGGCAATATATACTTTTGCCAGGCGGACAATACCTGCAGGCAGCTCGTCTCCAATGGTGATATTATACTTCTTCCTCTTATAAATGCCATCGAGCTCCTTATGCTTAAGAATATAATTATGAAGCAGCTGCTTTATGTTGTCGTTTTTCTTCTTGTCGGTGGTCCACTTATTAGGGTTGACATTCAGAAAATCAACCTCCTGAAGTTGTTTGAGGGTGAATTTGCTGCCCTTTGGTATCACATCCACATTGAGATAATCTTTTACACCCTGTGAAGTCTTCCCGTTTACAAGGATGAAAAGCTTGTCAACAAGCCTTGATTTGAGTTCCTCAACATTCTTATTGAACTCATTTTCAATCTTGTCGATCATTGGTTTCTCAACAGCTTTCGCCTTCTTGTCTTTGACGGCCCTTGTAAAGAGTTTTTTGTCAATGACAACTCCTTCAAGTGAAGGTCCGGCCTTGAGAGATGCATCTTTCACATCACCTGCTTTATCGCCGAAGATAGCGCGAAGTAGTTTTTCTTCCGGTGAAGGATCTGATTCTCCTTTAGGTGTGATCTTTCCAATAAGTATATCGCCCGGCTTGATATGTGCGCCGATCCTTATAAGACCATTTTCATCAAGGTTTTTGGTAGCTTCCTCGCTAACGTTCGGGATATCTGATGTAAGCTCCTCGAGGCCTCGTTTTGTATCGCGTACTTCAAGAAGATACTCATCGATATGAACCGAAGTAAACATATCTTCCTGGACAACCTTCTCTGAAATAACAATGGCATCCTCGAAGTTATACCCTTTCCAGGGCATAAAAGCAACCATAAGATTCCTGCCCAGGGCCAGTTCACCTTTCTTGGTGCCATAGCCTTCAGTAAGAGGCTGACCTTTTTTGACCTTCTCTCCTTTTTTGACAACAGGAATCAGGTTTATACAAGTATTCTGGTTTGTCTTCCTGTATTTTGGAAGGACGTACCGTTTGGTATCGTCATCAAAGCTTACGAATTTCTCCTCATCAGTTCTGGTATATCTTACCATAATCTCGTTTGAGTCGACATACTCTACAACACCATCGCCTTCAGCCACAAAAAGAATACGGCTGTCCTTGATAACCTGTGTTTCAAGTCCGGTACCGACGATAGCTGCCTCGGGGTTGATCAGAGGAACAGCCTGGCGCATCATGTTAGAACCCATGAGTGCCCTGTTGGCATCGTCATGCTCAAGGAATGGGATTAGTGAAGCTGCAATTGAGGCTATCTGGTTAGGAGCAACATCCATCAGGTCTATCTTATCTGCCTCTTCCACAGGATAATCAGCTTCATATCTGCATTTTGCCTTCTGTTCTTCAAAATGACCGTCCTTTTTAAGTGGAGCATTTGCCTGGGCGATCACTTTCTCCTCTTCCTCTTCAGCAGTCAGCCACACTATTCCATCCTTTCCGAAATCAACCTGTCCGTTATTTACTTTCAGATAAGGTGTTTCGATAAAACCAAGATCATTGATCTTTGCATAAACGCAAAGCGATGAAATAAGACCTATGTTAGGGCCTTCTGGTGTTTCAATCGGGCAGAGACGTCCATAGTGAGTATAGTGTACGTCCCTTACTTCAAAACCTGCTCTTTCGCGCGAGAGACCGCCGGGTCCCAGAGCTGACAATCTGCGTTTATGCGTCATTTCAGCCAGAGGGTTAGTCTGGTCCATGAACTGGGAGAGCTGATTGGTTCCGAAGAATGAGTTTATAACTGATGAAAGTGTTTTAGAATTAATCAGGTCAACAGGTGTGAACACCTCATTATCCCTGACGTTCATTCTTTCGCGGATAGTACGGGCCATACGTGCAAGGCCAACTCCGAATTGAGAGTAGAGCTGTTCACCCACAGTACGTACTCGCCTGTTGCTCAGGTGGTCGATATCGTCAATATCGGTTTTTGAGTTGATAAGTTCAATCAGGTAACCGATGATTTTTATGATATCTTCCCTTGTCAGGACCTTGACATTCATTTCGGTATTGAGCCCGAGCTTCTTATTGATCCTGTAACGGCCTACCTCGCCAAGGTCATATCTTTTATCAGAAAAGAAAAGCTTGTCAATTACGTCGCGTGCTGTTGCCTCATCGGGTGGTTCAGCGTTGCGAAGCTGGCGATAAATATAGATAACTGCCTCTTTTTCAGAGTTGCAGGGATCTTTCTGAAGGGTATTATATATAATTGCGTAATCTGACAGGTTTATATCTTCCTTATGAAGGAGGATAGCTTTTGCACCTGACTCGACAATAAGGTCGACATGTTCAGGTTCAATGACAGTTTCCCTGTCGAGGATCACCTCATTTCTTTCAATGGAAACGACCTCACCGGTATCTTCATCGACGAAGTCTTCGACCCAGGTTTTCAGGACTCTTGCAGCCAGTTTGCGGCCAACGAGTTTTTTGATACTGGTTTTTGATACCTTATGTTCTTCAGCGAGGTTAAAAATTTCGAGTATATCCTTGTCGCTTTCGAACCCGATAGCACGAAGAAGAGTTGTGACGGGAAGTTTTTTCTTCCTGTCGATGTAAGCGTACATCACATTATTGATGTCGGTTGCAAACTCGATCCATGAGCCTTTGAAAGGAATGATCCTGGCAGAATAGAGTTTAGTTCCGTTGGCATGAACGCTTTGACCGAAGAATACTCCGGGCGACCTGTGCAACTGTGAAACTACGACCCTCTCAGCACCGTTGATGACAAAAGTTGCGCGATCCGTCATATAAGGAACGGTTCCCAGGTATACATCCTGAATCACTGTATCAAAATCCTCATGTTCGGGATCTGTACAATAAAGCTTCAGTTTTGCTTTAAGAGGAACGCTGAACGTGAGTCCGCGTTCTATACATTCTTCAATGGTATAGCGTGGCGGGTCGATATAATAATCCAGAAATTCAAGAACGAAATTATTCCTGGTATCAGTTATGGGAAAGTTCTCGGTAAAAACTTTAAAAAGACCTTCCTTTTTCCTGTTTTCGGGAGTCGTTCCAAGCTGAAAAAACTCACTAAAGGATTTTAACTGAATTTCCAGAAAATCAGGATATTCAAGTTGGTTTTTCCTGGAGGCGAAACTTATTCTTTCGGTATTTTTTGAGGACATGTAGTAAAAGATTAAGTGAACTTACAATTAAAAGAACAAAAAGGCTTAGTCCCGGAAATCCGAGACTAAACCTATAACCCAGCTTAGAGG
>Ga0209385_1000959_pt1 | contig 12086 bp, 16 predicted proteins | sample NGEPerB_FD_184506 | JGI IMG/M metagenome (GOLD analysis project Ga0209385, IMG submission 184506) | Arctic peat soil microbial communities from the Barrow Environmental Observatory site, Barrow, Alaska, USA - NGEE PermafrostAB12-B... | ecosystem: Environmental > Terrestrial > Soil > Wetlands >... | reverse complement strand
GCGTCCTCTTCGGCGGCGTCATCGTCGACCGTTTCTCGGGGCGACTCCTCCTACTGATCTCGGACTCGACGCGCGATTGTGACCGCAGCGCTCGTGGCCTTCATCGGCTTTGGCCTCTTGCAGTACTGAGACCTGTTCGTCCTCGGCGTGCTCCTTGGGACCTCTGACGCGGTCGTCACGCCGGCGATCAAGGCGATCACTCCGGAGATTGTTCCCGGCAGCCTGCTGCCGGCGACGAACTCACTTCGCCGGTTGTCGAACAACTTGATCGGCAACATGATCGGTCCGGCCGTCGGTGACGTGCTGGCCACGTGCAACACCTCGCTCGCCATGGGCGTCGACTAGGCGACGTTCATCGTCTGTGCCGGAGCGCTCATCGTGATGAAGCCAACACCAACGCCGAATCGAAAAACGGGCGCTTCGATAATCGATGACGTCCGCGAAGTCGTGCGCTATGTTCGTAACACCAGTTGACTGTGGACGTCGCTGCTCGCGGTTACCTTGGTCAACTCGTTTGTCGCGGCACCGATGTTCGTCTTGATCCCGTACAACTTGCTCCACAATTTTCACTCGAGCAAATTGGTGGTCGGTTACGCGCTCGCGACGTTGGGACTCGCGCGAGTCGTAGGCGCACTCATCGCGAGCAATTAGAAAATGCCGCCGCGTCGCGTGCGCGTCATGGGGACCTACTGAACCATCGGCACACTCGCGGCCCTGATCATCGGCGTCGCCAACAGCTGGTGGGAAGTGTTCTTGTTTCCGATCATCTCCTCACCGCTACTGTTGCTCGGCAACGTCATTTGGGAGACGATGATGCAAAGTGAGGTTCCACGAGAGCTACTCGGTTGCGCACGGTCCGTCGACTAGTTCGTCTCGCTTGGTGTCAGTGCGATCGGCATCGTCGTCGCCGGTGCGCGGAGTGGCCATGTCGGCGTGCGGACCTACTTCGTCGTGGCGGCGTTGACCACGTCGCTTCCGGGTCTCCACATACTCACGTCGCGACGCATCAACGCGATCGATTGCGAGCGTGTCACTTGAGTTCCAATTGTGGAGCGAGATCGAGCGACAGCCCGATAAGGCGACTCCCCTTCTTCGCGTGAGCGGGATAGATCACGTCGGTTCGAAAGGAGCGACTCTTCGCCTCTCCCTTTCGACCGCCGCGGACTTCGATCCACTCCTCGCTCGACAGCTCGTTGCGCACGTGCGCGACGAAGACCCACTGTTGACGTCGCTCTTTAACGCCGTCGACCGCGACCGGGTCACCGGCGCGCACGCCGTGCCAGAACGTGGTGCGCACGAGGTGGCCCTGGCGACTGATTTCGGGCCGTTTCCTCACCCCTATTTTCTACTCGGCGACAATGCTCAGCACGTTCGTTGCGAGCAGAAATCTGCACCAACCGATCCGGGAATCTTCCTCTCCAACTACGAAAGCCCCAAAGGAACTCGAATCCCACTTCACAACCGTGACGTAACCGTGCGAGCGATCAAAATCGTCTCGATGACGTCACAGGCGTGACCTACGGTACAGACCATGAACTTCGAACAGCCGCTGCCCAAGTCGCTCTCCCCCTCGCGACTGGCCGACTTTCAGGCCTGCCCGCGTCGTTACCAGTACGCGTCGGTGGAGCGAATCCCCCAGCCGGCCAGTTACGCAACGGCCAAGGGCCGATTCGTCCATTTCGTCTTCGAACGACTCTTCGAGCTCGACGCTGTCGAAAGAACCATTGAACACGCCCGCGAGTTCGTGGACCCCGCGATCGAGGCGATCCTCACCGACGACGTACGCCGGGAGATCGCGATGGACGAGGCGATGCTCGCGCGCCTGCTACTCGAAACCGAGCAAATCATTGGGCTGTTCTTCCAGATGGAGGATCCGCGCCAGGTGAACCACGAGGGTATCGAACTGCGACTCGGCGTCACCGTCGACGGGGTGCCGCTGTTCGGTATCCTCGACCGACTCGACCGCGACCCCGAGGGGAACCTCGTGATCGTCGACTACAAGACCGGCGCGCTGCCGAACCGCAACTACGACGCCAAGACCTTCGCCAACGCCGAGCTCTACGCCGCGCTGTGTGAGGCGAAACTGGGCGAACGCCCCACCAAGATCCGCCTGCTCTACGTCGCCCACGGCGAATCGGTGGAGAGAAACGTCACCGAGGTCGTCGTTCGGGCTCGCCGAACGGCCGCGGGAGAGGCGTGGAGCCGAATCAACCGTTATTACCACGACGGCGACTTCCCGGCTACGCCCTCTCAGAATACGTGTCGTTTCTGCGCCTACAAGGATGCCTGTCGCGCCAGTGGAGTGCCAGTGCCGATGCGCTAGTCCCTAGGCTGGATTCGTGACTGCCTTTGAACTCTCCTACGACTACCGGTGCCCGTTTGCGAAGAATATCCACCTCCACGTGCTGGCCGCCCTACGCGCCGGAGCCGATTTTGACGTGACGTTCGTTCCCTGGACCATGAGTCAGGGGTACGTCGCCCCGGAAAGCCCTGACTCCTGGGACGATCCCGCCTTCGACGCCGACCACTTGTCCATGTACGTCAGCATCTCGGTTCGTGACCAGCAGCCCGAACTGTTCCTCGCCGCCCACGAGGCACTCTTTCGCGCCCGGCACGAACAGGCGATCCGCCTCGTCACCCTCGAAGAGATCGAGGGGGTCCTGCAACCCTTGGGTGTTGACATGGAAAGAGTCCGCCTCGACGTGGCGTCGCGCCGCCCCCACGAGGTCATGGCCCAGAGTTACGCGGCGTTCGACAAGTACGAGGCCTTCGGCGTGCCGACCTTTGTTCTGGACGGCGACGCCACGTTCGTTCGCTACATGACCGTTCCCAGCAGCGACGCCCAGGCCTCGGTGAAGGTCATCGAGTCGATTCTCGCCCTCATCGCCCTCGAACCCGAGCTCAACGAGTTCAAACACACGCGCGCGGCCTATTAATACGTACGAGACGAAGTATCTAGTGCGCGAGTCGGAGAATCAACTCCAGTAGTGCCAGCACACCCAGGAGAACGACCGCGGCGAATTCCTTCGTGCGGTCACCCGTCCGCACGTGGCTCACCGCGGAGCGCAGCATCAAGAGGAACAGACCGAGCGCCGCGGCGTCGTTGAGAATCGCCCAAAACGACGCCCCCCAGGCGGCGACACCGATCAGCAGGCCCACGGCGCCCGCGATCTCGAGTCCCCCGACGCGTTGGTAGGCGCTCTTGGTGAACCCCAGGTGGTCGGCCGAATGCGACATCGTGGGATTGAAGATCACCTTTTGCAGTCCCGACGCCAGGAACGCGAAAAACAGGATCAACGTGAGTAGTACCGCAACGGCTGACATCGAGACTCCTTTAGGGATCCCACGTTACTTGGCGGCCATCACCCTGACGGTGCACGGCCCTTACTTGGTGGCGTTGAGTTCCACCAGCAGGTGCAGTGCCGCTTCGCGTTCCTCGGCGTTACCCGACGGGGCGCCCGAGAACTCGGTGACGCCAGCAACTTCAAGTTCGTGGATCTGCTCGAGCACCTGAGCGGAGGACCCGACGAGGCTCGCACCGGCCGGACCGTCGGCTCCCTCGCGCTCGAGCATCGCGGCGTAACTCGGCAGGGTCGCGTAAAGGGCGTAGGTCTCGTTGATCCGTTCGCGCGCGCCCGCCTCGTCGTTGGTGACACTGACCGGCAGCGCACAGACGATGCGCGGGCTCGGTCGTCCGGCGGCCAGCGCCGCGGCGGTGATCGTCGGGGCGATGTGCGACGCGATGGTCTTCTGGCCCGTGAGCCAGAGCAGGGTGCCGTCGGTCTTCGATCCGGCGAGTTCGAGCATCCTGGTGCCCAACGCCGCGATCAAGAGGCTCGGAGTACGCACTTCGCGCGGTCCGATCGTGATCGGCATCACCGTGGTGACCAGTTCCCCCCTCGAGTCGACCTTCTCGCCGCGCAACATCGGCGCCAGGGCGTCGACGTACTCCTTCATGTGGGTGAAGGGCCGCTCGAAGGGCAGTCCCCAGTTGCCCTCGACCATGACCTTGTGCGAGAGACCGATCCCGAGCGACAGATGGCCGCCGATCGCGTCCTGCACGGTGCGGGCCTGGGCCGCGAGCATCGCTGGGTGCCGCGGCTGGATGGGCACGACGGCGGTGCCGAGGTCGACGTCGGTGATCTCGCGCCCGACGATCGCGAGGACCGTCAAGGTGTCGGGTCCGTAGATCTGGCTCGACCACATCGCGGTGAAACCCATGTCGCGAAGCGAGTGGGCCCTTTGCAGGATCTTGTCCAGTGAGCCGTCCGTGTCCAGTCCTATGGCGATGCGCATGATTCCTACCCCTTTTTCGACCGGTAGCGTTTGAGTCGTGTCGAACTTCAACCAAACTAGTGGCGCGATCAACGTCGGCATCGTGGGCGCCGGTCAGTTGGCCCGCATGATGGGCGAATGTGCTCACGACGCCGGCGTGCGCGTCACGGTGCTCGCCCTGACCTCGAACGACGCGGCGGTCGCCACCTGTGACGAAGTGGTGATCGGCGAGCCGACCGACGCTCGCGCCCTCGATCGACTCGCCCAAGCCGTCGACGTTGTCACCTTCGACCACGAACTCGTGGACCTCGACCAGATCGAAGGGCTGGAACGTCGCGGCGTCGTCGTGCGACCCTCGGCGAAGGCCCTGCGCTTCGCCGTCGACAAGGCCCACCAGCGCCGGGCACTCAGGGCCGCCGGACTGCCGCTGCCGCGATTCATCGTCGTTACGTCGTCGGCGGACCCCGAGCTGCCCGCATTCCTCGATGAGATCGGCGACGACGTCGTCGTTAAGACCGCGCGCGGCGGCTACGACGGTCGCGGCGTGTGGTTTTCGACCAGTCGAGACGAAACCCTGGCGCTCATCGATCAGCTGCCCGGTGAGATCGTGGTCGAAGAGCGCGTCGAACTCTTGGGCGAAGTGGCCCAACTGGTGGTGCGCGCGATCGACGGATCGGTGATGCTCTATCCCTTGGTGACGACGGTCCAGTCCGAGCGAATGTGCGCCGAGGTGCGTTTTCCTGCAGAGGTGAGCCTCGAAACGAGCCGGCGAGGCGAAGAGCTCGCCGAGCAACTGGCCTCGCTCATCGACGTCGTCGGCGTCCTCGCGATTGAGTTCTTCGTGACCCCACGTGGTCTGGTCGTCAACGAGGTCGCGCTGCGACCACATAACTCGGGCCACTGGACGATCGAGGGTACGACGAGCAACCAGTTCGCCAACCACTTGCGCGCCGTGAGCGGCCAGACCCTCGGAGTGGTAGGAATCCTGCACCCCTGCGCGGTGATGGTGAACGTCGTCGGCGACGAGAAGCCCGGATCGATCGAAGCGGCGGAGCACGTCCCGGGCGTGCACGTGCACGACTACGGAAAGTCGTGGCGTCCGGGGCGAAAACTCGGCCACGTGACCGTGGTCGGTGACGACGCCAGCTCGGCGCACGTGCAAGCATGGAAGGGTGCGCGCGCCTACGGCACGAGGACCCGGGAGACGTAGTGGAACCAGTAGTCGCCATCGTGATGGGCAGCTCTTCTGACGCGGCGGTCATGGCCGACGCCTCGGCCATCCTCGAACGGTTCGGAATTGCCTACGAGACCCACGTCGTCTCCGCGCACCGGACCCCCGAGGCGATGGTCGAGTACGGACGAGGCGCCCGGGCCCGCGGGCTCAAGGTGCTGATCGCCGGGGCCGGAGGTGCCGCCCACTTACCGGGCATGCTCGCCGCCGTGACGACCCTGCCGGTCATCGGGGTGCCGGTGGCGCTCGCGCGCCTCGACGGCATGGACTCGCTCTTGTCGATCGTCCAGATGCCGCGCGGCGTGCCCGTCGCGACGGTCGCCATCAACGGCGCGACCAACGCAGGCCTGCTCGCGGCGCGAATCCTGTCGGTCGGCGACGACGCACTCGCCCACGCTCTTGAGGACTATCGGCTCGAACTCATCAGCCAGGCGCAAGAGCAGGACCGCTCGCTCCAAGGCGACGACGACTCTTAGGGTCGCTTTAAGAATCCCATTCGAGACAAACCTTCCAGTCCCATTAGTCTTGTCTTGGAACGAAGGAGGCCCTCCATGGGTTTATGGAAGCAGTTCACCACCATCTTTAAGGGCAAGGCCAACGCGGCGCTCAACAAGGCCGAGGACCCGCGCCAGACACTCGACCTCTCCTACGAGCAGCAACTGGAGAACCTCACCAAGGTCCGCCGCGCCGTCGCCGACGTCGCCACCGCGCGCAAGCGCGTCGAGATTCAGGCCGAGCAGTTGAAGGCCCAGGGCGACAAGCTCGCCGAGCAGGCGAAGGCCGCTCTCGCTCAGGGCAACGAGCCGTTGGCGCGCGAGGCCCTCACCCGCCGCGAGGCGATCGCCACCCAGCTCCAGGACCTCGAAGCCCAACACGCGACGATCCTCGAGCAGGAGCAGAAGTTGATCGACACGAGCCAAAAGCTCCAGAGCGAGGTCGAGCAGTTCCGCACCAAGAAGGAGACCATCAAGGCGACCTACACCGCCGCCGAGGCGTCCGCGCACATCTCCGAGGCCGTGAGCGGCATCTCCACCTCGATGAGCGACGCCGGCGCCGCGATGCAGCGCGCCCAGGACAAGGTCGCCTCGATGCAGGCGCGCAGCGGCGCACTCGATGAACTGCTGTCCTCGGGTGCCCTCACCGATCTCACCTCGACGCGCGACGACATCCAGGCCCAACTGGACGCCGCGGGCAAATCGTCCAACGTCGACGCGCAACTCGCCGCCATGAAGGCGCAGCTGGCGTCGCCCGCCGAAACGGGTGCCCTGCCTTCGGGCGACCCGTCAGGAGAGACGGGTGCCGCGCCCTCGGGCGACGGAGCGTAAGGATGGCCAAAACCAATATTGAGAAGGACCACGGCCTCGACGTCCGCATGTTCATCACGGGCCTCGCGCTGGTGCTGCTCTACGCCATCATCGTCACGCTGCTGCTTCGTTTTGGCGTCTCGTTCGTTATCGTTATCGTCATCGGTGCCGGACTGCTGTTCTCGCAGTACTACTTCTCGGACAAGATCGCCATGTTCTCGATGCACGCCCACGAGGTCACGCCCCAGGAGGAGCCGCGTCTGCACCAGATCGTCGATCGCCTGTGTCTGCTCGGCAACGTGCCCAAGCCCCGCGTCGGCGTTGCCGAAATGGACATGCCCAACGCCTTCGCGACCGGACGCAGTCCGAGCCACGCGGTCATCTGCGCCACGCGCGGCATCATGACGCGACTCAACGACGAGGAACTCGAGGCGGTGCTCGCCCACGAACTCAGTCACGTGGCCCACCGCGACGTGGCGATCATGACGATCGCGTCGGGCGTCGGCATGCTCGCGGGCCTCGTCGGACGAATTGCCATGTGGGGAGCGATGTTCTCGGGCGGTGGGAACAACCGCGACGGCGAACAAATGGTGCTGCTCGAGATCGCGACGTGGCTGATCTCGATCGTCATCTACGTGATTGCCTACCTGCTCACGATGGCGCTGTCGCGCTACCGCGAACTCGCGGCCGACCGCTCCGGCGCGATCCTCATCGGCAAGCCCAGCGTGCTCGCCAGTGCGCTCGTGCATATCACCGGCGACATCGGCAAGATACCGCGCACCGATCTTCGTAAGTCCGAGGGGATGAACGCGTTCTTCTTCGCGCCCGCACTCGCGAGCGGCACCGCGGCCTCGCTCTTCTCGACGCACCCGTCGCTGGAGAAGCGCCTCGACCAGCTGAAGAAGCTCGAGATCGAACTCAACGGCTAGTGGGGCTTCGCGACGCCCTCTTCGGACGCACCAAGCCGGCCGCACCGAAACTCGACAACCTCTTCGCGCTGCCGACTGCGGCCCTCACCCTGCAGAGCCAGCTCGACCTCGTGACGTCGGGTGAGGCCGGTCTGTGTTTCAAGGCCGGGAGTGGCGAATCGTCGATCACGAGTGACGAGGACCTCACCCAGCTCTTGGACTTCGACGAGAGCGGCGGCAAGATCTCGTTCACGACCGACGACCTCGGTTTCAAGTGGCTCCTGATCCACGACCCCGACCTCGGGAACCTCGTCACGCGCATCCACGGCGCGAACACCTCAATGGTCGAGCACGGACTCGGCGAGCGGCTCCTGTGCGCAGTCTTCGGTTTCGTGCCCGCCACCCCCCCGGGCGAGGGATCGGTGCGGATGGTCTATCTCCTAAAGCAGGGGACGTTCTATCCCTTCGCCCCGACCGGCAAGGATCAGCGTGACAACGAGTTAGAGCTTCGTGTGCAGTCCTTCCTCGGCAGCGACCTGCCGATGGAGAAGGACCTCTCGCGCTGGATGGCGCTCTGGAACCTGCCCGTCAACTGACGCTCAGCACCGAGGAGAATCTCGCCTCGAGCAACTGGTCGAAGGCGTCGGCGTACTCGAGGTCCAGTCTCGTGATGCCCCCGCGGTCGTGGGTCCACAGCACGAGGCGCACTTCGCGGTAACCGATCGTCGCGATTGGATGATGGTCGAGTCGCTGCGCGAGGTCGACCTGGGCCGCGACGATGGCGACGCCGATCGGGTAGTCCACCGTTCGCAGCTCGCGCACCAGGTGGTCGTTTTCGAGGATCCACGCCGGATGCCCGGCCAGCCAGCTGGCGAGGACGTCGTCTTCCAGGCGCTCGGGTCGACTCACGGATGGGTCATGTCCTCGGGCACGACCGCCGCGTCGAACTCCTCGCCCGAGAGAAAGCCCAGGGCCAGGACCGCTTCGCGCAGCGTGGTCCGCTCCTTGTGGGCCTTCTTCGCGACCTGGGCCGCCTTGTCGTAGCCAATGATCGGGTTGAGGGCCGTGACGAGCATCAGGGAGTTCTTCAGGTGGTGGTCGATCTGTTCGTAGTCCGGCTCGAGTCCCTCGACGCAGAACTCGCGGAACCGGTCGCACGCGTCGCTGAGCATGTCGATCGAGTTGCAGAAGTTGTGGATGATGACGGGCTTGCAGACGTTGAGCTCCAGATTCCCCCGTGATCCGGCCATCGAGACCGCCAGGTCGTTGCCGAAGACCTGGACACCGACCATGATCATCGCTTCGCACTGCGTGGGGTTCACCTTTCCGGGCATGATTGAACTGCCCGGCTCGTTCTCGGGCAACTGCAGCTCACCGAGGCCCGAGCGCGGACCGGAGCCGAGCCAGCGCAGGTCGTCGGCGATCTTGATGAGACTCGTCGCCAGGGTCTTGATGGCCCCGTGGGCGAAGACCAGCGCGTCGTGCGCCGCGAGGGCGGCGAACTTGTTGGGCGCACTGACGAACGGCTGACCGGTCAACGCCGCGATCGTGTACGCGACGCGCTCACCGAACTCGGGGTGCGTGTTGAGCCCCGTGCCCACGGCGGTGCCGCCGGCCGCCAGTTCGTACAGTCCGGGCAGGATCAGGTGCAGGCGCACGAGGTCGGCGTCGAGTTGGGCCACGTAGCCCGAGAACTCCTGGCCGAGCGTCAGCGGCACCGCGTCCATCAAGTGGGTCCGTCCGATCTTCGTGACGTTCACGTACGCGTTGGCCTTCACGTCCAGCGCGTCGCGCAGGCGGGCGACCGAAGGAATGAGACGCGACGTGATCTCAACGACCGCCGCGATGTGCATCGCCGTCGGAAAGGTGTCGTTGGACGACTGGGACATGTTCACGTGGTCGTTCGGGTGCACCGGATCCTTTCTCCCGCGTGTCCCCCCGGCGAGTTCGATGGCCCGGTTCGAGATCACCTCGTTGACGTTCATGTTGGTCTGGGTGCCCGAACCGGTCTGCCAGATCCGCAGCGGGAACTCGTCGTCGAGCAGTCCGTCGATGACCTCGCGCGACGCGCGCTCGATCAGTTCGGCGCGGTGCTCGTCGAGTTTGCCCAGTTCGTTGTTCACCTCCGCGGAGGCGAACTTCAACACGCCGAACGCCCGGATCAGCGCGATCGGCATCGTCTCGTCGCTGATGGCGAAGTGGTGCAGACTGCGCTCGGTCTGGGCTCCCCAGTAGTGGTTCGCGGGCACCTCGATGGTGCCCATGGTGTCTGATTCAATACGTACGTCGCTCATGGCTTCCTCTACTTCTTCTTCGACTTCGTGGCTGCGGCCTTCTTCGCCGCGGCGGTCTTCGGTGTCCCGTACAGTTTCACGCCACGGGTGACGACCTTCTTCGCGAGCGCCACGTCGCTCGCGCGCGGGCCGTCGCCGTCACCGGGCACCTCGAGCAACAGCGGAAGGTTGCGGATCTTGGGGTGTCCGACCAGGGGCGCGAGGCCCTTGGCGCCAATGGTCCCTTCATCGATGTTCGCGTGGCGGTCCCGGTTGGCTCCGAACTCGACCTTGGAGTCGTTCAGGTGCAGACAGCGAAGGCGTTCGATGCCGATCCGGTCGTTGATCTCCTTCACGAGCTTCTTGGTACCAGCGACGCTCGAGTAGTCGACGCCACTGGCCCAGAGGTGCTGGGTGTCGATACAGAGACCGAGGCGTTCATCACCGCCGCAGGCGTCGATCAACGCCTCGATCTCTTCGAGGCTGCGCCCGACGGTGCCGCCGGTGCCCGCGGCGTTCTCGATGAGGATCGGACAGTCCGCGACGCCCGCCGGCGCCGGGTCGGCCTCGTCGAGCGCGCGCGCGAAGGCGTCGGCGATCTGTTGGACCGCGTTCTCGAAGCCGTTGCCGAGGTGACTGCCGACGTGCAACACGACGCCCGAGGCGGCCATGCCCCGCGCGACCGAGAGGTTGTTGGTGAGACAGGCGACGGACTTCTCGTAGAGCGCGGGGTCCGGCGAGGCGAGATTGATGAGGTACGTGGCGTGACAGAACGTGTGGGTGATCGTCGGATGCGCGGCTTGGGCGTCGCGGTACGCGGCGAGGATCTCGGGTGAATACTGCGACGGCTTCCACATGCGCGGGCTCTGGACGAAGACCTGGACCGAGGTCGCGCCGAGCTCTACGCCGGCTTCGAGCGACGGGACGAGCTTGCCGCCACCGCGGACGTGTGCACCGATGTTCATTACAGTAAAACTAGTAGTTGCCCCGCCCGCCAACGAATGGATCAAGCATGAGCGAAACCTTCACCACGGCCGCGCGCGCCATCTTCGCGAAAAAGGTGCTAGCCCACGTCGCGACCCTCGAACCGGACGGTTCGCCCCAGGTGACCCCGGTCTGGGTCGAACTCGACGGTGACAACATTGTCATCAACACCGCGCTCGGACGGGCCAAGGCCCGTAACTTAGCGAGCGACCCGCGCGTCGCGGTTTCCCTGACCGACCCCGACGAGCCCGAGGACGCGATCTGCGTGCGCGGCACAGTCGTGGGCTTCACGACGATCGGGGGCGACGAGGTGATCGACCGGCTCTCGATGAAGTACAACGACGGAGAGCCCTTCGATCATCGCGTGGGCGAGATCCGCGTCACCGTCACGATCCAGCCGGACCGCATCGCGCGTCAACCCGAATAGTCGCTACCCGAAGCTCGTCAGTTCGCCCGCCGCGGTCGTGACGCGCGAGCGCTCGACCAGGACCACGTCCTCGTGTCGCAGTGTCGACGCGTCGAAGTGCCAGACCACCAAGGGTCGCGGCGGTGCTGGGCGGTTGTACGCGCCGCGCAGCGTCGCGACGTCGTTGGCGAAGTTGACCTCGTCGTTGGTGAGCAGCGCGCGTACGACGTCGGCGTGCGCGCTGGCGTTGGCGGCGGCCGCGACGACGACGTGATCGAGTTGGACGAGCCAGCTGAGCGTCGCGACGTCACGCGCCGCGAGGGGCGCCGAAAAATCCTCCGAGATCTCGATCCACACGCCGATCGGTCCTTTCAACTGGTCGGCCAGTGACGCCACGATCATCGTGGCGTTGGCGTGGTCGCCCTCGACGGCGACGGGCTCGCTCCGTTGATGAACGACGCCGGCCACGTGATCGAGATCCTTCATCGTGACGGTAAGGCGAGACAGCTCCACGGCTAGGGCTGCAGGTCTTCTTTGGGCAGTCGCTCGATGTTCACGTCGCGAAACGTGAGGATGCGTACCGACGGCACGAACCGCGCGGCGCGGTACATGTCCCAGACCCACGCGTCGTGCAGCACGACCTCGAGCAGAGTGGGCGTGCCCGTCGAACGGACCTCGACGGCGACGTCGTTGGCGAGGTAGAAG
>Ga0209385_1000958_pt1 | contig 12086 bp, 9 predicted proteins | sample NGEPerB_FD_184506 | JGI IMG/M metagenome (GOLD analysis project Ga0209385, IMG submission 184506) | Arctic peat soil microbial communities from the Barrow Environmental Observatory site, Barrow, Alaska, USA - NGEE PermafrostAB12-B... | ecosystem: Environmental > Terrestrial > Soil > Wetlands >... | reverse complement strand
CGATACCAATCAGCTTTGGGGATGGATCTCCGGCGCATAGGGCCAAGTCGCAGTCGCTGACGGGGGTCAATAGCTTTTCCGTGACGGCATGACCCAAATCATTGTCCGAACCGTTGCGGCTGGGCTGAGCTGCCGAACGCAATGTGATCTGCGCTGATGGATCCGCGCTGGGATCAGATGCGGGAGTAGCGCGACTGGGTGAACGCCTGCCCCCACAATCTAGCGTGCATGCCGCAGTTGCAGCCGCAAGCACAATCAACAAGACTTGGCTGCTCACAATTCCGTCACTAAGTCGTCCTTGTGTACGACGACGATATCCGCCTGGTGGGTCCCGAATAGATTCGACAAGCTCTCGCCTTTTTTCCCAGCGGCTCTCGCAACGTCCAGAGCACCCAGACGCGTGAGGCCGCGGCCAATGACCACGCCGCTGGGCGCGATAAGCTCGACTGCGTCCCCTGGGAAGAAGTCGCCGCGCACCCCGATAACTCCGATGGGCAGTAGGCTGCTTTTACCCGCCTGAAGCGCGGTTGCGGCGCCGGCATCGAGCAATATTGCGCCGCTTGGGCGCAGCGTGTAGGCAATCCAATGCTTTCTTGCGCGAAGTGTCCTGTTTCCGGAAGGTAGGTAGGTGCCTACGTCTTTTCCGGCTAGAACTTGGCTGATAATTTGCGGTTGATTGCCCGCGGCAATTACAACGGAGGCGCCAGAGCGGGTAGCCATGCGTGCCGCCACGAGTTTGCTCTGCATGCCCCCCGAACCCAGACGCTCACCGCGACTTTCGACGACGCCCACTTCGGCCGAGTCAGTCATGACTGCGATGCGTTTGCCGCGCGCATCCAAAACGCCGTCGACGTCGGTCAAAAGTACCAGCAAGTCAGCACCCACCAAGGGTGTTACCATGCCCGCAAGCTGGTCGTTGTCGCCAAACTTAATTTCCTCTGTGGCCACTGTGTCGTTTTCATTAATGATCGGTACCGCCTGGGCTTCCAGTAATTCCGCCAGCGCTTCGCGCGCGTTATTGGCTCGTTCGCGATCGGCAAGATCGGCGTGCGTTAACAGCACTTGTGCTGCTGTGAGCCCAGCCAACGCGAAGGCCTCATCATAGCGTCGCATCAAGATGCTTTGCCCAGCGGCAGCTGCTGCTTGAAGTTTGGCCATCTCCTTAGGCCGCGTCCGATAGCCGAGCCTTGTGCAACCAATCGCAATTGCACCGCTCGTTACGAGCACAAACCCGTAATTGCGCTTACAAAATACGGCAAGCTCGGTTGCCAGTTGCCCAGCCGCCGCTTCATGGGCAACGAGCGCACGTGACCCAACTTTGACAACGACGCGACGCGCGCGGATTACCGGTGATCTAATTTCCGTCACAATGACCTCTGCATGGTCAGCAATGCCGCCGGGAGGATGCCGCCTAGAAAGACAACGTCAAGGCGCGGATGCCCCAATCCACCCAAGGAATCAGGTTGCGTCATTCCCAACTAAACCCTGGAATCAGCCAAAAAACACACGTGGCTAAGGGTCGCCGCATGGGCCAATTGGCTGACTGCGATTCTGTACTGCTAAATTTTCGCCGCGCCTGTACCGTAGTTGCTTCCGAATGCCCCCTACCGGTCGCTGGATTGCGTTGTGTCTACACGACCTGTCCAATAAATACCAGCGCATGTTGTGGGACGATGCCAAGAAGGCCTCCCCACGTTACGATCATTCGATCTCGGCGCTATCAGCCGACAAAAATCCGGATATTCAAGTAGTGCAGATTCGATCAATCCTTGACCTGCCCGACAGTCGACGGCCGACTGCGATAATCGTAAGTGCGGTACGCGAGAACATGCTGCTCGCGGTGGCGAAGGAAGCGGTCAGTAAAGGTATTGCGTGGGACTACTTGTGCAGATGGACGGACTCGATTCACGAACTTCGTCGGTCAAATCCCCGGGTGCCGGTGTTCTCCGTCAGTCCGAATCAGCACAATGTTGGCCGTACCCAAGGAATGCAACTCGACCTATTGCTTCGTCCCGGTGACGAGCTAGTTTACATACAAGGTCCGACTGGAACTTCGACGGCGCAACGGCGGCTGGTCGCCGCACAGCAAACACTAAGCCACCTACCTAACCTGAAGTGCTCAATCTTCAATAGCGATTGGTCCGCCGAAGGCGGCTGCGATGTTATGCAAGGTTGGCTGAAGATTTTTTCGCGAGGCTCGTTGCCCGGTTTTGTCCTAGCGGCGCAGAATGACGACATGGCCATGGGGGCGCGACGCGCGGTACTGGCAAGGGTTGCCGTGACACCTTCGTTGGACTCGGAGTATTTACGGTTCCTTGGTTGCGACGGCAATCCGGGATTTGGTCAACGTTTGGTATCGGAGGGCGAGTTGACAGCTACAGTAACCGTCCCGGCCGTGAGCGGGAGGGCCGTCGACGAAATCTTCTCCGCGTTGAGCAGCGGTCGACCCTCACCCGCCGAAATCAACGTTGATGTTGGATCCTATCCGACACTTGAGGATCTAGCCAGAAAATACCCAAGGATTGCTCCCGAAAAGCGCGAAACGCAAGGTTTCACTCAATCCAGACCACGCCGTTAGCAGCCGACAGAGTTGCTACGGGCAATAGTTCGAGCACCACCAGACTCAACTCTACGCAAACGTCGAGCAATGTGCCGGTATCCGCGACCGCATTTGCATCGCAATCCACATCCACTAGAAAAGCCGTGCGTCCCAGTTGCAAGTCACTGGGCGCGCGCATTGCGGATGCAGTCAATCCGGAACGTTGCAACGCAGCTGCCACTTGCTCGGTATCCCCGACGACCCGCAATAAGTACCGTACTTTATTCGACCCAATAGGCCCCGCATTGCCGGATGCACCGACATCGAAGACATACGTAATCTCATCCAAGGATTCTACCCAGGCCACTTCTGCGTGGTGCAGTGCGGGGCGCGTCAACTCGGCGATAAAACCCCGCCCGTCAACGGCCCGTGCCAGAGCGGCTCCATAACGGGCGAAAGCTTGTTCCTGCAGCTCACCGAGGGGCAAACGCAGGAAAAGAACCGGTGAATTCGTCAATAACCCCAAAGCGAGCGTAGCCAAGGCCTGCTCAAGCGCGTTGCCGCGCGACCATTGGATTTTCAATATCAAAGGCTCGCCAATTTGCTCCGCAACGGCTGTAACGCGCGCCACAGAGTCGCGTCGCGAGTAGCCCGCCACCTCCGCGGCGAGTTCGAGAACGCGACGGACCGTCCACTTCTTGGGAAGTACCTTGGGCGGCACAGCGCACCCGAACAATTGCTCGGCTCGCGCAATTTCAAGGGGTTTGCCAAGTACCCGGAGTTCGCCGGAGGTAAGTTCTGCATCGCCCGTCAGCAAGGCCGATATACCCAGTGTCTTACCGGACAACCCAACGCGATTGCCCGTGGTACACAACGTTACGTAGTCAAGCCAGGTGACGTCATTGACGCTACAGCGCACTTGCTCTAACTCGAGCAGAGGTGAGCTCATGGTGCCCAGGTCACCCACTCGAGGCGCGCGAAGGGCATGTCTTGACCCTGAACCGCAAACGGCGCAAGCGCCCGGGCCATGTCGATCAGCGGCTTTGGTAGCGGCAGACTCGTCTGCGCCGTCACGCCCTCAATGCCCAGGATCCGCCCGAGGATGCTGGTGTCCGGCGGCGGTAATTCTACGATTGGGGCATAGTCCGGCAGATTCGCGGCTTTGCGCGCGTAGGCTAGGGCCTGGCGAAGCCCGCCAAGTTCGTCGACCAAGTGGTTCTTCAAAGCTTGCTCTCCGGTGTACACACGCCCTTGACCCAGGCCATCCACGGTATCGTGATCCATACGGCGTCCAATCGAGACTCGACTTAAGAACACCTCGTAGAACTGCCGCACTTTGCGTTCGAGCTCGGTGCGTTCTTCCGGCGTGTACGGGCGAAACATTGATTCAGCATCCGCGCGCGGGGCGGTCTTGTACGTTTCGGTGCCCACGCCAATTCGGTGCAAAAGTTCCGCAACGTCGGCCTTCCCGTAGAAAATCCCGATACTGCCGGTAATTGTGGCCGGGTTCGCGAAGATGCGCGTGGCCGGCGCCGCGACATAGTAGCCACCGCTTGCTGCGACGCCGCCCATGCTGACGACGACCGGCTTGCCTCCGGCTGTGTTCGTCAATTGTATTTCGCGCCAGATCGTGTCCGCGGCCAACGCCGAACCCCCAGGCGACTCGACGCGAAGCACAATGGCTGCCACTCCGGGATCGGATCGCAGTTGACGCAAAGTATCTCCAATGGTTGTGGATCCAACCAGCTTGCTGCCAACCAAGGGAATTGTCTGGCTCTTGCCGTCGACCATGTCCCCTTCAACGTATACAATCGCGACTTTCCGCACGGAATCATAATGCGAGCTTTCTCGTCGCGTCATGGGTTCGTCGACGACAGGCGCCGTATGACCTAGCAATTTTGCGACTTCGTCTTCGATTTGATCCGAGTAGGCAAACTGGTCCACAAAGCCCGCCACTTTTGCTTCCGAGGAGACAAAGGGGCCGCCGGCAATCTGTTTCGCCACCTCTGTCGGGGCTAATCGGCGGCCCTGTGCGACACCCTGAATGAGTTGCTGATTGATGGCGTCGAGTAGCGCCTGCGTGTCGGCACGGGCCACGTCTGTTGGACCTTCTCGAGTAAATGATTCTGGGGCACTCTTGTGATCGCCGATTCGCACGAAGTCGGCTCTTACGCCCAATTTATCGAGGAGCCCCTTGAAATAGAAGTGAGTGGTGCTCATTCCCGCGAAGCGGAGCCCCCCGGCGGGATGAATTAACACGCGATCGGCGCTGGAACAAAGATACAGGGCGGCGCCTTTGGCATCATCCATATGACACAGCACTCGCTTACCCTGCGATTTGAGGTGCTCAACAGCGTCGCGCAACTCTTGGGCATGGGCCATGCTCGAAGCAGGCGCGTCGCGCAGTTCAAGTATGACCGCGTCGACATTGGACTCGTAGTCCGCCACGTTCCACAATTTGCGAAGCAAGGCCACGTGCTCGCGGGCGCTTGGTGTAGCTTCGATCAGGAACCGTAGCGCCGTGTGAGGCAATTCAATAGCTGCTGAGCTTCGGTAAGTGTGCACTGCGGCATCGAAGTACAAATTCGAATACGCCTTGTACCGGGCGTTTTGGCCGAGGCCATTGCCAACTAAAGTGCCTGCGCCAAACTCGGACCCCCCTTGCGGTCCGTTGAAATCGACGACAAAGCCTGCTGTGGCGAGCCAGGCGCGCAGTTCCGCGCGATTGTCGGGATCATTGATGGTTAGGTCGGCACGGAATCGTCCGAACCCCGGGATTTTTACGCCCAGGGTGGCACGCGGCACGAAATAGTCTGGCGTGTAACGCGGGTAAATATAGCTGCTCATGAGCCCGATTTCGAGCGCATCGCTAGCAAAGGGCCGAATTGACAAGGCCACTTCGAAGGATGGATCGAGGCGATAGCCGCCATCAGTCACAGGAGCATTAATCGCGCGACCCCAAATGCCAATCCCTAGCGTTTCCCAAGGGCGCGCCGTGTAACCCAAAGCCCAGGCATTAAACCCGTGAATCCAGCGCGACTCCGAATAGGACCGCTGCCAAGCTAGCCCGATTGCTGAAGCGTCGGTAATTTTGAATCCTGCTCCCCAATTGAGCAATTCATAGGACGGGTAATAGGTCGTGTTCGGCAAGAAAGACGCCGCGTTCGGCGGGTTGACGAGATCCACACGCAGAGCGGTCCCGATGCGCAGCAAGGGTATTGCAAAGCCAAAGGCAAAGGCGTGCCCTTGTTGTGGCAAGGTGGCACGTTCACTCAGAAACATCCCAGTCCAGCGAAACTCGGCTCCGGGCAAGAATGCCAAAAGCGCGGGGTTAGATACTACGGCTGTCGTGTCTACCGTCCCGACCGGATCTCGCCCGAGCGCAGGCAACGCGGTAGGGCGCTCGAACCCTGACTGCGCGTTTGCGGTAATCGGGCAAGCAATGGTGACGGTGAAGAGTAGCCCAGAACCTACCAGGCGAAGGTTTCGATGAATCACGGGCGGCAGCTTAGCCCGGATTTCGCAACGCATAGGGTCCCCGCTGCACTTTGGCCTATTTTTCGGCCCGGGTGGCGCGATTCCATCGAAACGACGGGCCCTTCGGGCGGGCGGCTTCGCCGCCATCGCGCCGCTAGCCTGGTTGTCTTGGGCTTTGCCCAAAGCAAGCAGCGACCCGCTTGTTTGAGCCCAAATGGTGGTAGTCTTGGTCTGAAATGAGTGACTTGAGTACCGCTTACAAGCGTTGCAGCACGTGTAAGTCCCCTATTGATTTCGGGGCACAACTTTACCTCTGTAGCGTTTCGACCTGTAATCGCCCGCGGCTCGCCCTGTTCTTCTGTAGCTTGCCTTGTTGGGAGGCCCACGTGCCCGAGGCGCGGCATCGAGATGCTTGGGCAGAGCAGAGCACCGCACCGAGCCGTGCCGAATATGAAATCGCCTCGAGGGAGCAAATGTTGCCACCCACCCGTGCCCGGGTTGTTACCTCGACGCCCGCCCGCAGCACTGTCAACGCCGACACGGATTCTGAAGATAACATGCTCGTTGTCGTGTCGAAATTAAAACGGTATATCAAACTTCGCTCGGATATGAATACCTCGGACGGCGTGGTAACCGAATTATCCAACCACCTGCGCACGCTGTGTAACGAAGCGATCCGCAACGCTGCTCGAGACGGTCGAAAAACCGTGCTCGACCGCGACTTTGCCTCTCTGTTCAAGAGGGGTCCCGGTTAACGTGAAGGTGAGGGCTCACCCCGAGAAAACGCGCCAATTCGGTTGGGTTGCCGGTTGCTGGGCCCTCGTAGCATCAAGTTGTGTGCCAAGTGTCCGAACGCGTCCCTCCACCGAGGCGACCCGGGAGCCCCCGGCCTCCCCCACGCCGCGACGTTCCGCGGCAGCTATGCTGAAAAATGCGCCTTTGGCAGCACCGGGTGCACCTGCTCCAACTCCAGATGCCGAGCAGCGGCGTGCCGAGGGACGTTGGCATTGGAACGGGACCGAATGGCAATGGATCCCCGAGCATCTCGAGAAAAAAGGTGCCCCGTTTGAGTGGAAAAGGTGACGGCGGATGACTCAGTTTCTCACTCCCTGCGATACTTCAACAGCATGGGAGTGCGAAGGCCAATCCAGAGCACGGCGAGCACGCAGCCGATGCCGCCCGAAACCACGGACGCTACCGGTCCAAACCCATGGGCGACGACTCCTGCTTCTAATTCGCCGAGTTGCGGCCCACCCATAAAGAACATCATATTCACGCTCGTCATACGGCCGCGCATGTCGTCCGGCGTTGCCAGCTGACGGATCACGTTTCGCAGCACCGTGCTCACCATGTCCGCGGCACCAGAAAGGAACAGGCAGGCAAAGCTCAGCCAGAAGACCGTCGATAGACCGAAAGCGATCGTCACTAGTCCGTAAACTACGGCGGCCATAATCAGCACGTAACCGCGCCGCTGAATCTGATCGACGATTTTGACCATCAGCAGGCTAGTGAGCACCGCACCCGCGGCAGTTGCGGCCGACAATAGTCCGTAACCGTGTGCGCCTACGTGCAGAATGTCCTGCGCGAAGATGGGCAACAGGGCCGTGGCCGACGCAAAGAAGGTTGCAAAAAAATCCAAGAGCATTGACGATCTAATCAGAGGTCGGCTAAACACGAAGACAATGCCGTCCCAGGCGGCCCGCAATGTAACGGCGGAACGCTCAGAATTCGGGCGCAATGGAACGTCGCGCATCGCGAGCAGCGATGCGATCAAGACGAGAAAACTCCCTGCATCGACAACGTATACCCAGCCGATGCTCGTATTCGCTATTAGCACGCCGGCGAACATTGGGCCCAGCACCGATGCGGCCTGAAACACAATGCTGTTGAGACTGATCGCATTCGGCAATTGTGCGCGGGAAACAAGCGTTGGGAAAAATGAGTTACGCGCGGGGTTGTCGAAGGTGGCTGCGGCGGCACTCAGCGCAGCAAGCGAGTACACGGCCCAGAGGTTGCAAATGCCACCTAGCGTAATGACCGCCAAAGCCGTCGAAATCAGCAACATGACAGAGTTCGTTACCAGCAATACTCGGCGCCGATCATAGGCATCGGCTGCAACGCCAGCGAGCAGCGAACAGACCACGATCGGCACCACACGTACGAGGCCCACTCCGCCAAGCGCTAGCGCCTTTTGGCCTTCAGGAACGAGCAGTGAAACGTGCCATAGAATGGCCGCGTTGCGCATCATCGAGCCTGCCATCGAGATGAACGTGCCGAGCCAGAGCAGTCGGAAATTGCGAGACTGAAGAGCGATGAGCGCTTGTGTCAACGGGTGGCACCACTTGCTCTGCAAGCTGCCGATTCACCGGTAGTCGCCGCAAGTTCATAAGGTCCGATACCTGCGGACAGGGGAAGCGTCACTTGAACTTGAAAGCGACCTCGATCATCCGTAGCCGTGGAGCCCAGCAATTGACGTTCACCCTGGCGCAACAGGGTGAAGTCAATGCGGGTCATTCCGCAAAAGCCGGTCTCGCTCTCTACGACACCCGCAATGCGCATCGCGTCGCCGCGATGCACGGTGGAATCACCCACCAGGTGGAAGCTGAGCTTGGGTAAAGGGCGACTATCGGGGGCTGATTCCTGGGGCGCAGGCTCTGCAATTTCGGGCTCATTGGATTGTGAGTGATTGCCCGGATCGGTCTGGATTGACACGTGAGACGCGGTTGAAATCGATTTGGCTATTAAATTCGGGTCAGACGCGGTCATGGGTGTGGCCAATTGGCTACCGGTGGACTTCAGGCTCAACTGATCCCCGGGGCTGGATTCTCGTGGCCATTCATAGTTGTCCGAGGGCATCCGGTATGCCGGCCCCTCCGGCTTCTCTCCATCAAAAGTAAGACCCGGCGCGGCGCCCCCTAGATCGATGCGGTGCCACAACTTACCGTCAAACACTTCAACCCATGCATGTGCTTCATTGTGAACGAAGCGTGCCGGAATGCCCAAAGCAAGAGCCGTTACCACGAAGGCATAGGCCCGATGTCGGCACACGCCTTTGCGAGACAGCGCTAGTTGTTGATAGAGCTCCCTGCCGGCTGATTCGTCGATATGTTGATGGCTGGGCCGGAACGATCGAAAGTACTCAACCAGGGTTCGCACGGCGTCGGTTGGGGAGAACACACGAGATACGCCAATGCGCTGCAGGACGGGCTCGGCAGCACGGCTAACGATTGCCGGAACTTCGGGTAGGGCCGTTGTCAGGGTTGAGTAGGAGTTCGCTACGACATCTGGAGACAACGCCGCGCGGGGAGCCGCAATTCTTAGGATGAGTCGACCTTTGCCGATCAGGTTTTGCGCCTGAAAGAACCAATTGTCCGCCGTGTCGACCCTCAACTGGAAGGGAACATCCGGCTCCAGATCTGCCGCCAATACACGCATGCCCGAGGACACGCTGGGAATGCGCAGGGGCTGACCCCCGGACAAGGTTAGGTCAGCATAGAACTCATCATCGCCGGCCTGGGGCGAGTCGTGCAGCTCGACCCTGTGTTGCGTTGAATCGCGAAGGACGAGCTCGAACGCATCATTGACTGCATCGAGGACGACCATTCGCTTGAACGGGGCAATGCTCGGGCGAAAAGGCTCGTGATAGTGCAAAAGACCCGGATCGCTGGTGGTGCCGTCAATCCGAAAGCGTTCCGAAGTGCTAGCGTAGTCCGAACCATACGTCGGTACCCGACCCGCGCTGCTCGCCCTGTCGCTTGGCCCAAGCGCGTCGCCCTCTGGGCGCAGCGTGTTTGGCGCGCTTACAACCCCGCTCGACGTACGCATTGCGGCGGGCATTTTCCCCGAGGGCGTCAACACGCCTAGCGCCAAATCTTCCGCCGCGTCGGGGGGAATATACTCATGCAAAACGACGCCATTTTGGCCCCGCGCCATGGCGGCAGTAAGCAACCCTGGTGCGGCCCAAGCAATCCGGCGAAGGAAATATCGCAACCTATTTTGCACCACGACTTGCCCTCAGCCTAGCACTTCTGTGCCGCTGGCCCGAGAGGCCGCTGGCCCGGCTGGCAACCGAACTGTTCACAGAAGCAGAGCAACGCGGATCTATCCGTTTTGCCGCCTTCCTGTTACCCTCGCGATGTCTGATATGCGATCTATCACGCGCATTCTTTTGTGGAGCGCAATCGTGCTAGCGCTATTCATCGGAGCTCTGCGCGCCGTGGCGATTCGTTGGTGGAGGCTACCTTCGAACGACCCCTGGCTTGAGGCATCGGTCGAGCCCTCAATGCGTGGGGGGGATCTCGTGCTTCTTTGGCGTCTAACTGCCCCGCGCTTCGGTGATCTGGTGATTTGCCCCGAACCAAACGCTCCGGAACGGGTCGTTGTCGGGCGAATCATGGGTGAAGCGGGGGACAAAATCGTGATTGAGGCCTCTACTGTTATAGTCAACGGCCATTACTTTCCGACCGAGCGCGCCTGTCTAGACCCCAAGATAACCGTACGGCATCCACGAAATGGCCAACCAGTCGAGCAAGCCTGCGATCAGGAAGTCACGGGTGGTGGGATGCATCAGCGCGCTTCGGCATCCGGGCATCCGGATCCGCCGCCGCGAGTCGAAACCCAGGTGCCCGCCGGCCGCGTGTTCCTCGTCAGTGATAATCGGCTCTTCCCACTAGATTCCAGAGATTTTGGCCCAGTCGAACGTGGCTCTTGCCGGGAATCAATCTTCTACAGGCTAGTGGGCCAAGACGGTTTCTTCGACGTGAGCCGGCGCTTCACGTACATTCCCTGAGGCTAGTAGGCCTTGATTCCGCCAAGATTTCATGTTCGATCTGGACCTTGAGATTGGAATTGTCTGTGGACGCTGTGAAGCCTGCAGTCCCGTGGGTGCGATTGTTTGTCCTGCCTGCGGGTACGATCTGCAGCTATTCCCGAAGGGCACCCGATCACAAGCAGCGTCGGCCACCCAATCGTCTTTTGAAACGCGACCACTTGACCCTTTGCAAGAGCAGGGAATTGATAGACCCTCCCTAGGCGCGGTGCCGGAGCAACGGCCCCCTAACACTCCGAGCAAGCTGTCGGAGGAGACACCGATGGACCAAGTCAAACATTACGTGTGCACGTCGTGCATGACCCCAGTGCCCCGCGGCCATAAGTTTTGTGGTCGTTGTGGCGCTCCGATTCCAGAAGACATCATCAACCTGCGTGTAAAGTTCTTCAGCGACATGCAGAACCCGGAAAAGGCCCGGTTGCTGCTAATTCGCGGGGATGACATGGATGGCCTTTCCTACCATCTCAAAGCAGAGCAGCATTTCGTCGGACGCCAAGGGCAGATCGAATTTCCCGAAGATGCCTTCGTGTCACCGCGGCACGCTAACCTGTTCTACCGCGACGGTAAGCTCATCGTACGGGACGAAGGTTCGCTCAATGGGATTTTCTTTCGTGTTCGCGGCACGCTTGAAGTCGTGCCCGGCGACACTTTCCTCGTTGGCGAGCAACTATTCCGTCTCGATCCGGCGCCCAACGCGGCAGATACTCCAGACCCAGATGGGACGTTCTTCTACTCCTCGCCGAAATATCCCAGTCTATTTAGGCTCAATCAAATCCTCGAGGGCGGCTGCTTGGGTATGACCGTCTGCACGCGAGGCAAGGCGCTGCAAATTGGGCGTGAAGACGGCGATCTGAACTTCCCCGGGGATGCGTACATGTCGGCGCGCCACGCCACGGTAGAGTTGCGCGACAACAAGTTCTTCCTCACGGATCACGATAGCCGAAATGGCACGTATATTCGCATCAAGTCCGAGCAAACGCTTGGCCACGGCGACTACCTGTTCATTGGACGCAAGCTGTTGCGTGTCGAATTGAACGCGAACTGACGCGCAGTGGCGTTTGCCGCGGGCACGATGTCGCCAACGACGGCCCGCGTGCGGTTCTTAAATCTGGGCGGCTCTCGGGAGCCCTCCTCGGAGGTGGGCTGTACCTGGCCGTTGCCAGCCATGACGCAAAAGTTTCGCCTTTTTCTGTTATGACGGCACTGGGTACGACAGTAGGCCTGAGCGTCGATTCCGACCGT
>Ga0209385_1000957_pt1 | contig 12112 bp, 9 predicted proteins | sample NGEPerB_FD_184506 | JGI IMG/M metagenome (GOLD analysis project Ga0209385, IMG submission 184506) | Arctic peat soil microbial communities from the Barrow Environmental Observatory site, Barrow, Alaska, USA - NGEE PermafrostAB12-B... | ecosystem: Environmental > Terrestrial > Soil > Wetlands >... | reverse complement strand
GGTTCCGCGACCGGGCCTGGGTCGAGGAGCGGATCAAAGACAGCAAGCTCGGGATGGCCTTGCGACACCTACCCTCCGGCTACGCGGCCGCGAACGAGGTCTGGATGTGGGCGGCGTTCCTGGCCCTGTCCCTCTCCGCTGCGCTGCAGGCCCTGACCGGGCACGATCAGCCGCACCGCGCGCACGGCAAACGGCTGCGCCGCGAACTGATCACCGTCCCGGCCCGGGTGGTCCACCACGCCCGCCGGCTCATCGTCCGGCTCGCCCCCGGCCAGGCCGACGGTCCGCTGACCACCGGCTACGACCTGCTCCGCGCGCTGCCCGGCCCTGCCGGCTGACCCTTCTGCCTGACCCCGACACGCCACCGGCACGACCCAGACCGGGCCGGAGGCAGCCCGTAAACCGCTACCCCTCGACCGACCTTGCCCCTCAGGGCACCAGCACGCGGATCCGTGCTCGGTCGCCGTGCCGAGCAGCCGCGCGCACGCCCGACCGAGAGGCACACCTTGTCCATCACGCTTGAAGACGATCACCACCGCGCAAGATCAAGCCACTACTCGCGGATCTAGGTCAGACTCGTAAGCACTCCTGCAGCCCAGCGACGAGTCCGACTTCCTATGAGAGGATGCAGACCATGCAGCAGGTGACATCTGGACGAGAGTCTGGGTCGACTCCCAATTCCGGCTCGCAGTGGACGACCCTGCGTCCGTACCTATACGCGGTCCCAGCACTCGGCGTAGTCTTCGCTGTTCTCGCCTTCGTCGTCAGCAAGAGTATGTCCCCGACCTATACGGCAGATGGACGAGTGTTTCTCGACACCAGTGCCCAGCTGTCCGGGCAGCAGGCACAAGACATCGTTCGGCTCGGTCAAACCCAGGCCGCATTGCTGACGTCTAATATGGTCTTCGGTGACGCGGGTAGGACACTCGGCATCAGCGAGGCCACGCTTAGGAAAAGCGTGAAGGCTGTGTTCGCGTCCGAAGCGGCGTACATCACGGTCTCGGCCAATGCTCGTCGCCCGGACGAAGCGACTTTGCGCGTGGTTGCCGTGGAACGAGCATTTGAGCGAGCTAGCGGTGCACAACGACAAGCCCAATTCGTCGCCGCTGCTAGTAGCCTGCGGGACTTGCAGACAAACCTCGGAACCCAGCTCAACATTGTGCAGAGGAGTTTGCAGTCCAGCCCGAGCGACGCTCGCCTGCTGGCCCAACAAGCGGCGTTAAGTAAGCAGATGTCTGACGTAGCCGACAAGCTGTCCGCTCAGGTCGTCGCCCAAGACACTGCCGGAACCGGCGTGTCGCTGTTTGAGGCCCCATTAACGCCGAAGGATCCTAGTTCACCCCGTGCGGCGGTGGCAGCCGAGATCGCCTTCTTGTTCGGCGCGCTGCTGGGCGGCGCGGCCACGTGGGTTGTGACCGGACGCAGAGCCCGGCGGTCAGAGCCCGTCATCGAGTCGAGCGATATGCCGGCATTGGGATGGTTGCCTCCGGCCAACGCGAGTCCCAAGCCAACCGTGACCGAAGACACAGCTTTGGCCTTGATGCTGGAGCTGCCTTCGGGTGCAAGAACGGTAGCGCTAGTTCCAATCGGCGACTACTCCATTGCGCCGTGCCCAGCGGAAGAACTGGCGGCCGGAATCCGCTTCCAGGGGCAGCGTGCGTTCGTGCTTGATTCTGCCTCCGCTGCTGTGCCGATGCCAATACTTGACAGACCTCCAGCGGAGGGTCTGCCGAGACGGGAGCTCAATGTCGAGGACTTGGCCCAGTCGAGACCAGACGAACACCTGGCAACTGTCAACTGGTCCCGCATGGCGGACGTGGATCAGTTGTTCAAAGCACTGCGGGAGTTGGAAGCGCTAACCCTAATAACGGTTGGTGAGCTGTCCAAGCTGTCCACACAACTGGTGCTCTCTCGCAGTGATGCCGCCGTCCTGATTGTCTCTGACGTCCAACATGACTTGGAGACGGCGGCAACTGTGGTTCGCCACAGATGCACGTCGGTCCTGGGCTACATGACTGTCGGCGAACCGGCATACGAGCGGATTAAGGCTAGAGAGCCTAAACTTGAGAATCATTCCGTGCGTTGGCCGGAGAATCCACAATCGGGCGATCCAGGACTGGTATCCAGCAATGCGTAACAGGACGCACTCGCAGAGTGCATTCTAGCGAACTAACCCGTGACGTTAGTGTAGCGGATGGCCGGGCCGACCCGCGCGCGTAGAGCCACACCTGCTCGCGCTCTCATCGTTGTCAAGGCGATGCTGTTGGTGGTCGTCCTGTTTCAGCGGATCTCCCTCCCGGGCATGAATATCTCAATCGCACTGCCGGCTGTGCTTGGGGGCTTCACCTACTTGTGGCGGCTGCAAGCCCTAAGTTTCGACCGGAGGCGCGGTGCCCTTTACTTGATCGCCGTCATTCTGTGCTCCGCCGCCACGCTGGGCACTCTCTTCGGAGGAGCAGAGGCTTCCCGTAACTCTCTACTACTGCTCGCCTTATTGTACGCCCCGTTTGCTTTCGCACTGAGCTCCGAGATCCGGTCCCAGTACGCCGTCGTCCTTCGCTTTTACTCTCTGATGATGTTGCTTTTGGCTAGCTTAGGCATTTTGCAGTTACTGCTTCAATCGCTGGGCTGGCGGTACACTGACGTACTCGGCGACATCCTGCCGAGGCAACTGCTGATATCTGGATATAACACGTCGTACCCAATTAAGTACGGCGACAACTTGTATAAGTCGAACGGCTTCCTGTTCCTTGAGCCTTCGTTCTTCTCCCAGTTTCTCGGGCTTGCGATCATTGTTCAGCTCGTCCTTCGCGACCGGTACCGAAGACTGCTGCTGTTCGTGCCTGCCCTGGTGGCGACGGTTTCAGGTACAGGCCTAGTGCTTGTCGGCTTTGGCATAGCCGCACTTGCCCTCCGTAGGGGACCGACGTGGGCGGCGCGCGTGGCTCTGTCCGGGTTGCTCCTCGTTGGCGTAGTTCTGCTCAGCCCATTCGGTACTGTCTTCAAGGCGCGATCGACGGAGACGGGCAGCTCCGCCTCCAGCGGCAACTTGCGTTTCGTCAAGCCTTATCAAGTGCTGGTCCAGGATTTACTTCCTTCACCGCAACGAGTGCTGCTCGGTCGTGGGCCGGGGTCGGGCGACCGAGCGGCCCAGGACTACTTAGCCCGCACCGGCTTGCCATTGTCGAACCCCACACTGCAGAAGGCGCTCTATGAGTACGGATTCTTTTCCGGGTTGTTTCTCGTAGTGTTCATTGCTTATGCCGGGGCCGTCCGGCCCCCTGATTCCGCGATCGCGAGCTGTCTTTTAGTGCAGCAGTTGCTGTTGTCCGGCGGGCTACTGCAGCCTCAGACGGCATTTGCTGTGCTGTTGTTGGACTCCGCGTTCCGGCGGGACCATGCTGACACTGTCGGTAACCTTCCGAGGGAGCGCGAGCGTGCTTAGTAATTGGCGCCGGTGGCTAGTTGGCGCGGTGGTCCTCGTCCTGCTCGTGGCCACGGCTGTGCTGCTGCAGTCGCGCGCCTCGCCGAGCAGGAGCCCGTCAGGGCCGTTCGGCACAGGGGACCGAGGGGGAACATCCGGCCGTGCGGCTCTGGGCGTTTACTCAGACGACATCCAGCGATTGAACTCGTTTCAGTCGCTCGTGGGCCACCCGGTGACGCATGCAGTTGCTTATATCGACGAGAGGGACTGGACGACCCTGACGAGACCATGGTTCTTTCAGGAAACCGACCCAAATCTGGACTGGCGTGGCTGGGCTACTACCGATGTCCGGCGACGCTTGGTGATCAGCCAGGCAATGGTGCCCAAGGACTCTCCTGAGGACTGGCGACAGCGAGGGGCGAGGGGCGAATATGACCAGTACTGGGCAGCCTTTGGCAAGTCTTTGACGGACTCGGGTCTGTCGAGTGTCATCATTCGTCTCGGATGGGAAATGAACGGTAACTGGTTTTCTGGGCACTTCATCGGCAATAGCCCCGGTGACATACAGGACTGGTGCCAATACTTCCGACGGATCGTCGGTCGCTTGCGCGCGGACAGCACCGTGCCGGTGCAAATCGATTGGAATCCGACCGCCCGCGTGCACAACGTCCCATTCCAGTCCTACTACCCCGGCGACGACGTGGTCGACATCGTGGGTTTGGACGTGTACGACACTAGTTACGGAAGGCCGAACGTCAGCCCCGAGGCTCGGTGGCGCCATCAGTTCGAGGATCCGGGAGGACTGCGTGACGTCATGGCATTCGCGGACCGACACGGCAAGCCCCTGAGCATTCCAGAGTGGGCACTGGTGGCCCCAGGCGATCCAAGCGGCAGCAATGGTGCGGGTGACGATCCGACATTTGTGGAACACATGGCGCAATTGATTCAGGAGCGCCACGTGGTGTACCATGCTTACTTCAATGTTCCGGATGACGGGGTGGGCATGACTCTACGCGAGGCCCCACAGGCACTTGCCGTCTTTCGCCGGAAATTCGGATCAACGGGTGGCGCGTAGCCCAGCTGTGACGAATCACCACAGCCAGGAGATTGTGACGCTCGGGACGACCCGAAGCAATGCGGTGGTCGAACGTGGCGCACGCCGATGGCGCAGCGTACCCTGCGATAGACGGCCACGACGCGTGGACGTCCGAAGACGCCAGCAGATCAGGCGCGACCACCCGCCATCAGTGCTGCACCCGCCGCCGCTCCTCGGCGTGCGATCCGCATACGAGCCAAGGATCGGGCCTATTCGCTCGACAGCTCGGGCCAGCCAGTCCTTCCCGGTGATCGAAAACCCGTCAGACACGCCGATGGTCGGGCTGACTTCGAATGGACGCGGCGGTGATCCGGCATGATCGCGGCGAGCAGACACCTGTGTGCCGCCGATAGACTTGATATGACCAACGACCAACCCGCCTTGGTCCGCGGGACTAGCGTTTGTCGGTCGAGCCGCGGGAGGGACTTTGGCAAGTGCGAGGCTGGTATTTGGGTGCGTGTACCCCTGATGGTGCGTGCACCCCTGATTAGGACCAGTAGTCACCGGGTCGGGTCAGTCCACCGGCGGGGGCCCGTCGCGGGGCCTACGTCACGAACTCAGGTCGGGAATGTCATTTGGACGAACTAGCCACCTGACTGCCCGCATCGCCGGTAAGGCGAGCTGGAATCTTGTCGACCAGGTTCTGTCCGCTGCCAGCAATCTGGCGCTCACCGTGGTTATGGCGCGGGCAACGGACGCGATTGGCTTCGGGGCCTTCTCCGCAGCTTTCTTGGTTTACAGCCTTGTGATCGGGCTAGCCCGATCCGCCTTCGGTCAGCCACTCCAGGTGCGTGCAACCCACCTGCGTCCTGAGGACACGGCGAGCGTCTATGGTGCCGCTGTCGCCGCAGCACTCGGGGCCGGTGCGTTCGCCGGCGTCATGTGCGCGATCAGCTCCATCTTCCTCGGCGGCACAAGCTCAGCCTTGCTGGGCCTCGGCATCTGTATGCCAGCGCTGCTCATGCAGGACTGCTGCCGCTTTGTCTCCTTCTCAAAGGGAGAGGCCAAGAAGGCCGCGCAGAACGACGCGCTGTGGGCCCTGCTGTCTTTCGGCGCGCTGGCTCTCCTCGTTCGGCACGGCGAGCGCAGCCAGTTCATGCTGACCCTCGCATGGGGAGGAGGAGGAGTATGTGCCGGTCTGTACGGGCTCCGGCAGCATTGCATCCGCCCGAGATTGTTAGGGGCCTTCGGCTGGGCATTTAGGCAGCGCGATATCTCCGGCTACTTCACCGCGGAGTTTTTCCTCGGGCAGGGATTTGCTATTACCAGTACGCTACTCGTGGGTCTGCTCGCGAGTGCCGCAGGGCTGGGCTCCTTCCGGGCTTCCCAAGTCCTACTGGGTCCCTTAAATATCATCGGCACTGCCGCTTTTACGTACACTATCCCGGAGGTGGCCCGTAATCCGCAGTTGGGGTCGCGTCAGAGACTGCGGATTTCTTGGGTCGTGGCAGGTATAATGGGAGCGGTAGCTACAGGTTACGGGGCAGCTGTCGTCTTTTTGCCCGGGAGCCTTGGTGTGGCAATGTTCGGTGCTACTTGGCCTGGAGCACGTGAGTTGCTACCTGCCGTGGCGGTCGGAGCGGTCATCAACTCGTTGGCAACCGGGCCGGCAGCTGTCCTTTACGGGATGGGCCGCGCGAGAACCACTTTCGGACTACACCTCATAACGGCTCCACTGATGCCAGTCGGCATTCTGCTTGGATTCGCTCTAAACGGTGTTCTTGGAGCGGCCTGGGGGGTTGCTCTGACTCAGGTTCTTAGTGCTCCACTCTGGTTCTTTCGAGTTTCTCAGGTCGTCCACAAGTTGCCTGGCACCACCGAAGACCCGCATCTGTAACGTCACCGCCGATTGCTTGCTGTCAAGGCCGGGCCGTCGTAGTGCTGGTTCGGAGAGAGCTCCGCTCAACAGCCGCGCTGATCGCATCCAGGTAGGTCCAACACATGGCTTCCATGTCGTACGACCGCAACTGACCAAGTAGTTGCGCAGACCGATCTCGTCGTCCCTCAGGCTGCTTGAGCAATCGCCGAAGGCCAGCGGCCAGCGCGTGCGCCGATCCAGCTTCCACGAGATCTCCGTACAAGCCATCACCCAGCAGTTCGATGACCGCGTCACTGGCGCGAGTGGCTAATATCGGAACCCCCAGCGCCGCAGCCTCAAGCAGAGCGATCGGCAATCCTTCCCGAATCGACGAGAGGCAGTAGAGTGCCCCCGCGGACATGATCGGCAAAGGATTTGCGAGGAATCCTGGGAGCCCAACCGTTTGCGTCAAGTTTAGGTCTCGAATCAGGCCCTCGAGACGTGGGCGCTCCGGCCCTTCTCCTAGGATCAGCAGTTGATGACGGATCCCGTCGCGAAGAACTTCTGAGTGCGCCGCAATGAGGTGGTCGAAACCCTTCTCCCGGGACAGTCGCCCCGTAGCTATTACTATGGGTGAATCAGCATTCGTCGGTGATTGGCCGACTTGCGCTCGGGCAAGAACCTCAGGCACGCTGATACCATTCCTGACAACGGTGACTGCGCCAGGCCGTACTCCCAGCTGAAGTACATCAGGCACAAGGTCGGCGGATGCGCAGACTGCGGCGTCACAGTGAGCTATAGCCGCCCGAGTTAGTCCTCGTAGTGGGCGCGGCACCCACTGCTGCACGGTGGCCTCGATGTGCGCGTGGACGGCAACGACGAAGGTGCGTCGGGTGATCCGAGCCGTCAGATACCCAAGGAGCAACCCCAGCCCAATCTCGGAACCACTGACGACGACGTCATATTGTCGGACTTCGCGCAGCAGGCGCCACATCCCCGGAAGAATAGTTGCACGGACCCTGGCCGGCCGCCTCGTGCCAGTTGTCACAGCCACCGGCTCAGGGACGACGGCTAAGTCTCCGTCGGGCGCCTGTTGGACGACAAACAGACTGGCTGCGAGACCAGCAGCATTCCATTCCTTAAGTAGCGTAAGCATCATCCGAACCGCGCCATTTTCGCGCAGGCTCTCCAGAACGACTAAAATGCGCGGATGGCTTGACATTGCGCCAGTCGAGTCTCGGGGGGGTATCTCATTGCTCACCGGTGCATCGTCCTATTCAGTCGAATGAAGCCGACGCGCCCAAGGTGCCGCCGCCGTAAGTCCTCCCAAGCCGAGCGAGCGCGGGCTGCGGGCGGCGCGGGTGTGCGCATCCTTCAACGGCTCTACGTTCTATGGCACTGCCTCAAAAGGGCGCTGCCTACTACCGCAACCTGCAAGGCCCTGCATCACACAAGTTCACAAGCAAGTAGACTTTAGTCTCGACGGGCTTGACGGAGTACATGACGTCGTCCACTACCAGTTGTCGGCAACTCGGGCTTTTCCAGTGTCGTAGGCCCGGCTATCAACCTTGGCCAACCTCAAGGCCACTGAACAGAGAAGTACGCGTCCTGCTCCGCCCGGAGCGCGTCCACAAAGCGGTCCGGCGGCACGTCCACGTCGTCGAGCGTGATCGTGTGGTCCCGTGAGACGTCGTGCCGCAGGACGCATCCCTCGGCGAGGCCCATCGGCAGCAGTCGTTCCGCCCGGGCAACCGACGAGTTCTCGGCCTCGCCGTAGGTGAGGTACCCACCGAAGGCGTCGATCTCCGTACCAGCCTTCAGGTCGACCTTGGCCGTCGCCACAACGTCGACGCGGGGTCCGCCCAGTGGGGCGATGGCGGCATCGTGGAACAGCGCCGCCCGGGCGATGGTGGTGGGAACCTCGAAGTGGCACAGGTGGTACGGCGTGTAGAAGCTGTAGAGCGGCCCCTCACCCAGCTTGTACAGGTTGAGGTAGTGCTTCTGCTTTGGGTCGTCGTGGGTGCCCAACACGAAGATCCCGGGACTGGGTCGGCTGCCCACGACGTAGTCGACGATGCCGCCGGCGGCCCGCAGCTCATCGACGTCGTACCGCTGGGTCAGCTCGTCGACGTGGCCGTCGAAGTTCAGCCCGAGCATGCCGCGCCGGGCCACCTGCATGCCGGCCGCGTTGGCGACCAGGGCCTGCTCAAAGGACACCTTGGTACCGTCCGCGAAGCTGGTCACCATCCAGCGGTTCTGTCCCCAGCGGCGCGCGAACCCCTCCTGTGTGGTGGGATTGCGGTACGGGTCCTGCATTCCCTTGATGTTGCCGCAGAGCAGCGGGGTGACGCCGATGCCCCGGACGAAGCGCACCAGGTTCATCTCCACACCGGGCTGGTCGCCGTCGACGCCGGTGTACACGACACCTGCCCGGTCCGCGTGCACCTTGAGGATCGGACCGAAAGTGCCGTCCATCTCGGCGCTCATCAACACGATGTGCTTGCCGGCGTTGATGGCGGCCAGGCTGACCCGGGCGGCCAACTCGACCGTGCCGGTCACGTCGAGGACGACGTCGATGCCGTCCGCCTCGCAGATCGCCAGGTGGTTGTCGGTAACCGCCGGCACGCCGGCGGCGATCGCTTTGTCGATGCCGGCGGCGTCGTCCACCAGCCGGGTCTGCTCCACGCCGGCCTCGGTGTAACCCCGCTCGGCGTTCTCCACGTGCCGGTTGGCGATCGCCACCAGGTCCATGCCCGGGGTCGAGTTGACGATCTGGTTGACAACTCCGCGACCCATAAAGCCGCAGCCGACCATGCCTACCCGAATGGGGTTGCCGTCTGCCGCACGCTCCAGCAGGGCCGTGTCCACCATGATCACTTGGTTACCTCCACCCGCTCCTCGAGCAGGGGCCAGGACCTGTCCTTCGGAGAGATCACCGTAACCGAAAGCGGCCAGGTGAGGCCTAGAGCTGGGTCGTCGTACCGCAACCCCGCCTCGGCGCTCGGCGTGTACGTCTCGCTCACCTGGTACGTCACCTCGGTGCCGTCCGTGACCGTCTGGTACCCGTGCGCGAACAGGGGGGGCACGTACAGAATGCGGTAATTGTCCGCGTTCAGCTCCACCGAGATGTGTTGCAGGTAGGTCGGTGACTCCGGACGCACGTCCACGATGATGTCCACGATCGCTCCGCGGACGCACCGGATGAGCTTGGCCTCCAGCGCCGGCGCCAGCTGGTAGTGCATGCCGCGCAGCGTTCCGGTCGCGTGGTTGTACGACACGTTGCACTGCTCGACCAGCGGCTCGAGTCCGTGAGCCGCGAACTCCTGCCGGCAGAAGGTGCGGGCGAAGAAGCCGCGCTCGTCCTCCCGCCGTTCGAGATCGATGATGGCCGCCCCAGGCAGCTTCGTCGTCGTGAAGATCAAACCGTCCTCCAGAACAGCTGGCCATCCAGCTGTGATGTGTCGAGCAGGTGCTTCAACTGCTTGAGCCGGGTGTGCCCACGTCCGGTGAACGTCGCCGCATCCAGGCCGACGGCGTGAAAGACGTCGTGCAGTTGCCGGGCGCCGCGCGCCGCGTCCCAGTCGCACGAGAATCCGGGCAGCTGCTCACTGATCTTCTTGAAGGAGACCCGGTAGCTGCGGTTGTCCCCGCCGCTCTCGCCGAAGGTCAGCTCGCAGTTCGGGAACACCGCGGCCACCGTTTCCGCGATCTCCCGGACCTGGTAGTTCTGGTCGTCGCTGCCCACGTTGAACACCTGGTTGTGCACCGAGTCGACGTCGGCCCCCAGAACGCAACGGATCGCCTTCGCGATGTCCAGGGCGTGCACCAGCGGGCGCCATGGGGTGCCGTCGCTGGTCATGGCGATGCAGTTGGTCGTCCAGGCGAGGCCGGCGAGGTTGTTGAGCACGATGTCGAACCGCATGCGCGGGGACGCTCCGAACGCCGTCGCATTGCGCAGGAACGTCGGGCTGAAGGCCGCGCTCGCCATCGCACCGACATCGCGCTCCACCAGCGTCTTGCACATGGCGTACGACGTCTGCGGATCCGTGGGAGCCGTCTCGTCCACCTCGCCGTCGGCCACGCCGTACACGCTGCACGAGGACATGTAGACAAAGCGCCGGACGCCGGCCGCCTTGGCCAACTGCGCCAGCCGGACCGAGCCCGCGTGGTTGACCTCGAAGGTCACGTCCTTAATGAGCTCACCGAGTGGGTCGTTGGACAGTTCGGCCATGTGCACGACGGCGTCTACGCCGCGTAGGTACTCAGCCGTGAGTCGACGGATGTCGGTACACAGCGTGTAGGGCGTCCGGTCTAGTCCGGCATAGAGCCACCCAGACTTGTAGTAGCCGGTGTCGACGCCGATTACTTCGTACCCCTCCGACAGCAGCAGGGGCCCGAGCAGGCAGCCGAGATAGCCCTCTGTGCCTGTCACAAGCACCTTCACGAACTGCCCCCTCTGGAGTGGTCTCAGGACCGGCCGAGGGACAGGTGATCACCAACACGCGAACGTTTCGGCCTTACCGCCGGGTGCATTTCGACTCGGGTCGTTGTCCCCACGTGCTTGGGTGACTACCTGCCTCCCTTCTTACTGATGGTAACGCACTGAGCCCTGCGCCGTCCGCTACAGGGGCAACTGACGAGTCGCACCCGTAGGCGCTACCCCCACACGCGCCAAGGCGCGATGTCTTGGTCCCACAGGCGGTTGAGCTCCGTCCAGTCTCGGAATGTGTCCATGCCCATCCAGAATCCCTCGTGCGGATAGAGCGTGAGTTGCTTGTCCCGGGCCAACCGCTGTAGGGGATCCGCCTCGAGCAGTAGGGACGGGTAGTCTGCCAAGTACTTTTCGATGAAGACCCGCTCGAACATGAAAAATCCGCCGCTCACCCAGCCGGTCCCCAAAGTAGGCTTCTCGTTGAACTCGGTGACACTTCCAGACACCGGGGAAACCTGCATCTCACCGTATCGGCTGCTCGGGCGCACTCCGGTAACTGTTCCGATGCGCCGACCGCTGTTGTGCGCCCGCACCAAGGCGTGCAGGTCGACAGCACCGATACCGTCCCCGTAGGTCAACATGAACTGATCAGTATCGAGATAGTCGGATACTCGCCGCAACCGCGCTCCGGTTCCGGTGTGCAGACCGGTTTCAGCGAAGGTTACCTCCCAGTCTTCGTTGCCCAAGCTATTGTGAAAATCCGGCCTATGATCGTTGGCAAGCCGAAGCGTGAAATCGCTAGCGTACTGTCGATAGTCGAGGAAGTATCGCTTGATTTGGTAGCTCTTGTACCCGAGGCAAAGAATGAAGCTCCGGAATCCGAAGTGGCTGTAGGTCTTCATGATGTGCCAAAGAATGGGGTTACCCCCGATGTCAACAAGGGGTTTGGGTAAACTTTCACTGGCCTCCCGAAGCCGAGTTCCCATTCCACCGCAAAGAATGACGACGGGAATGTCGTTGTAGGGGGGCGGACCGTCAAGGTCGCCTAAACTGAGGTCGGTCACTTAGAGCTACCTCAAGGGCTAAGAGGGGTTACCGGTGCACATGGTGACACAAACCCACGCATCGGTGACAAGTCAGGGCTCCGGCAAAGTCCATCAGCAGGTCATGATCGTCTGTAGGGGCCGGTCCGATCGTCGGGCATGGTGTCGGAGGGCTGCGGCGATGTTAGGTTAGCGGTCTGGGTCAGGCGCAAGATGGTGATCGCGAGGTTGCGCAGGCTGGCCATGACGCGGGGGCCGTTGCCGGTGCGGACCTGGGACAGGTCCTCGCCGAACGTCACGTCGCGGACCCAATGGAGTC
>Ga0209385_1000956_pt1 | contig 12122 bp, 10 predicted proteins | sample NGEPerB_FD_184506 | JGI IMG/M metagenome (GOLD analysis project Ga0209385, IMG submission 184506) | Arctic peat soil microbial communities from the Barrow Environmental Observatory site, Barrow, Alaska, USA - NGEE PermafrostAB12-B... | ecosystem: Environmental > Terrestrial > Soil > Wetlands >... | reverse complement strand
GTTCTCTGGCGGACGCTCATGGTGCGCGAATTCTCGGCGGGAGGTGTCGTGCTGCGGAAGATGCGAGGCCGCTGGTTTGTGGCGGTCATCGAGCCGCACATGACACGTCCCAAGAAGTCGAGCAAGCCTTCGAACCGCCCGCAAAAGACGGCGGCCGCACTGGTGGCCCTGCCCAAGGGCGCCATCGACGAGGGAGAGAAGCCGCAGCAAACGGCCCTTCGCGAGGTCAGCGAGGAAACCGGAGTACAGGCAAACCTGGTGACCAAGCTGGCCGATGTCAAGTACTACTACGTGCGCAACTGGGGCGACCGCGCGCGGGTGTTCAAGATCGTCAGCTTCTATCTGCTGCTCTACCGCTCAGGGCGGCTGGGAAACATTGCGCCCGAAATGCGGATTGAGGTGCAGAACGCCTACTGGCTCCCGCTGGAGGACGCCCCCAATACCTTGAGCTATCTCGGCGAGCGCGAAGTGGTCCAGCGTGCGTTGCAATATCTGAAAGCCCATCCGGGGTTAGGAGACCATGCCACAGACACCACACATTGAGCGCCACTTCACCGCGGGCGAAGTTGTCCGCGACGTCGTCATCGGCATGTCGGACGGGCTCACCGTGCCCTTCGCGCTGGCAGCGGGTCTCTCCGGCGCGGTCGATAACAGCCACATCGTGGTGGTCGCCGGACTGGCCGAGATCGCCGCCGGCTCCATCGCCATGGGACTGGGTGGCTACCTGGCCGCCAGAAGCGATGCCGAGCACTACGAAAGCGAGCGGCTGCGCGAGACGCGCGAGGTGCAGGAGATCCCCGACGAGGAGGCGCTCGAAGTGCAGAAGGTCTTCGCCGATTACGGCTTGTCGCACGACGAAAGCGTTCCCGTGGTGCAGGCGCTGACGCGAAAGCCGAAGGAGTGGGTGGACTTCATGATGCGCTTTGAGTTGGGTCTGGAAAAGCCCAATCCCAAGCGGGCCATGCAGAGCGCGCTAACCATCGCGGCTTCGTACGTCTGCGGAGGCATCATCCCGCTGGCGCCTTACATGGCGGCGCACAGTGCGCGTATGGCTCTAGTCTGGTCCGTCGTGGTCACCTTGATCGCGCTCGGAGTTTTCGGCTATATCAAGGGGCGCTTTACGGGATCGAGGCCAGGCCGTTCCGCCTCCCAAACTGTTGTGATTGGCGGACTTGCTGCCGGAGCAGCCTTCCTGTTGGCCAAATTGATTTCCTAACCCAATATGGGAAAAGAATTTATGCAGATTCTTGTTGACTGAATGAGGACTCATTCAGTAGGATCGACTTAACTTAATAGGCGCGCGCCGTTGCCATCCTCACCCCACATCTTACGGCGCGCGCTGCTTGTATTTTGGGGCAGTCATATGTGCGTTGTCGCTTTGTTTTTGAGGAGAGTAGTGCCGACGATGATGTTGCTTTCTACGTCCCAATCAACCCAGGTAACTCCATACATAATTCAGCAGCCGTTCTCCATTGACCACAATCGAAGTTCGTAGTCCCTTGATCGCGTCCCGGTGTGACGCGACTTTGCTCGCGCAAGCTCTCAGACAATAGGTAGGTTGTCGCGCTGGAGTGATTCATACATCCCATGACGAAACGGATTGAGAAGGTCGCTGTTCTAGGTGCGGGCACCATGGGCGCTCGCATCTCCGCGCACCTGGCCAACGCCGGCGTGCCCTCATACCTGCTGGACATTGTCCCGCCCGATGCCGACGGTCCCGCGCGCAACCGGTTCGCTGCCGCTGGGCTCGAAGCTGCGGTGAACTCGAAACCTGCGGCGTTCTTTAAGCCTTCGCTGGCCAAGCTGGTCACCATCGGCAACTTCGAAGACGATCTGAAGAAGCTGGCCGAGGTGGACTGGATCATTGAGGCGGTGGTCGAGGACCTCGAGCTCAAGCGCAGCCTGCTACGCAAGGTGGATGCGGTCCGCAAGCCGGGCACGATTGTCACCACCAATACCAGCGGGTTGCCGGTTGCGAAGATCGTCGAAGGCTTCCCTGACGAGTTCCGCCGCCACTGGTTTGGGACCCACTTCTTCAATCCGCCGCGTTACATGCGACTGCTGGAACTCATCCCCACTCCCGACGCCGATCCCGCCGCGATGGACGTCATCGCGCACTTCTGCGATCTGCATCTTGGCAAGGGCGTGGTGCATGCCAAGGACACGCCCAATTTCATCGCCAATCGCATCGGTACGTTTTCCGCGCTCAATGTCATGCGCCTGATGCAGGAGATGGACCTCAGCATCGAGGAAGTGGATGCGCTCACCGGCCAGGCCGTCGGCTGGCCCAAGATGGCGACCTTCCGTCTTACGGACATGGTTGGCCTGGATGTTCTCGGCCACGTAGTACGCAACGCGAGCACGAATATTCACGATGAGCGCAGCGATTTGAAGCTGCCCGACTTCTTCGTGCAGATGCTGGAGCGCAAGTGGCTGGGCGACAAAACCAAGGGCGGCTTCTACAAAAAGCAGAAGAGCGCCGAGGGTGAGCAGCGGCTGGCGCTCGACTGGAAGACTCTCGAATATCGTCCGCAGCAAAGGCCCAAGTTTGCCTCGCTCGAAATGGCGAAGACCGTGGACAGCCTGCCCGAGCGGCTCAACATGCTGCTGGCGCCGTCAAAGGACAAGGCTGGCGCTTTTCTCTGGTCGGCGTTGTCGGACTTGTGGACGTACGCCGCGAATCGCATTGGCGAGATCGCCGACTCGGTGGTTGAGATCGATCGCGCCATGAAGATGGGCTTCAACTGGGAGATGGGGCCGTTCGAACTGTGGGACGCCGCCGGCGTTGCCAAGACCGTAAAGCGGATGAAAGCGGACGGTAGGCCGGTTTCGCCCAACGTCGAGAAGCTGCTCGCCTCGGGCGAGGAGAGTTGGTATGCCGATGATCCTAAGGCCGCCAGCGGACGCGTTTACTTTGACCTGCGCGGCGGCAACTATCGCCCCGAAGTAGTGCCGCCGGGAGTCTGGTCGGTCACGGTTGCCAAGAAGTCGAACTTTGTGGTGAAGAAGAATGCGGGCGCGTCACTGGTCGATCTCGGCGATGGCGTCGCCTGTATCGAGTTCCACTCCAAGATGAACGCACTGGGCGGCGACATCGTGCAGATGATCACCCAGACGCTGAAGCCGGGCGGCGCCGGCGAAAATTTCGATGCCTTCGTCATCACCAACGACGCGGCCAACTTCTCCGTCGGCGCCAACATCATGATGCTGCTCATGGCGGTGCAGGAAGAAGAGTGGGACGAGGTTGACCTCGCCATCCGCCAGTTCCAGGGCATGACCCAAGCCATCAAGTTCTCGTCCAAGCCGGTGGTGGTTGCACCATTCGGCATGACGCTGGGCGGAGGCGCCGAGGTCACGCTGCATGCCGCTGCGCGCCAGCCGCATGCGGAGCTCTACACCGGACTGGTCGAGGTGGGCGTGGGCTTGCTGCCCGGCGGCGGAGGCTGCAAGGAGATGACGCTTCGCGCGCTCGATAAGGCCTATCACGTCCGTCCTCACGGCCGCGGCGAGAGCGTCGAGCTGATGGAAGCCATGAAGCAGGCGTTCGAGACGGTCGCTATGGCGAAAGTCTCCATGTCGGCCTTCGAGGCGCGGAATCTTGGATTCCTTTCCAGCGGCGACGACATCACTATGAATCGGGAGCGTGTGCTCACGGACGCCAAAGAGCGGGCGCTGGAGCTAGCGCGCGAGGGATATCGCGCCGCCGTACCACGGACGGACATTCCCGCGCCCGGCGAGAGCATTCTGGCAACGTTGAAGCTGGGCGTGCACATCATGCACGAGGGCCAATTCATTACCGATCACGAAGTCAAAATCGCCAACAAGGTGGCGGAGGTGCTGTGCGGCGGCGCGCTGAATCCGGGCACCTTGGTGAGCGAGCAGTATCTGCTCGACCTGGAGCGCGAGGCATTCAAGTCGCTCTGCGGCGAGAAGAAGACGCAGGAGCGTATTCAGTACACGCTGAAGACGGGTAAGACGCTGAGGAACTAGGAACCAGTTGCCAGTGGTCGGTTGCCAGTTGTCAGTCAAAAACGATGGCCCTTGCCAGGAAGCTTGCAAGCGAGGGAACCAGCCCGGAGGGCGGCTTACTTTGGCCCAGCACGGAGCCGCAGGCGGAGTGCTGGGTAGGGGCGGGAAAAGACATCCCGAGTCCCGTAGGGACGGCAGAACCGCAGATCCCTCCGCTCGGGCTGACAAATGGAAAAGAGTTCAGGGAAGGTTCGGCTGACGGCTGAGAGCCGACAGCTAATGGCTAAAAGCTAAGGGCTAACTGCTAATTGCTAATTGCTAGGAGCTTCGAATGCGTGAAGTCGTAATCGTTAGTGCCGTGCGGACGCCGGTGGGCAAAGCTTACAAAGGAACCTTGCGGGCGACGCGTCCCGACGATCTGGCCGCCGTCGCCATCAAAGGCGCGCTCGAGCGCGTGCCGCAACTTGATCCCAACGAAATTGAAGATGTGATTTTCGGCTGCGCCATGCCTGAGGCTGAACAGGGCATGAACGTCGCGCGCATCGCATCGCTGCGCGCTGGCCTGCCGGTTGAAATTTCGGCCATGACCGTCAACCGCTTCTGCTCTTCCGGGTTGCAGGCGATTGCCATGGCTGCCGAGCGCATCATGGCCGGCGGGGCTGAAATCGTCGTCGCCGGGGGCGTCGAGTCCATGACCATGATTCCCATGGGCGGGCACAAAGTTTCGGCCAACCCGTGGCTGGTGTCGAATTATCCCGACGCGTATCTCTCGATGGGCCTCACCGCCGAGCGGCTGGCGAAGCGCTTCAACATCACGCGCGAGCAGTCGGACCAGTTCTCCGCCGATAGCCACAAGAAGGCCATCGCGGCGATCCAGGCGGGCAAGTTCGACGAAGAGATCGTTCCCGTGCCGGTCAGTCTCACCACCCCGAACGGCAACAAGCCGAAGCGCACCGACATCGTGTTCAAGATGGACGAAGGCCCGCGTGCCGAGACTTCGCTGGAGGCGCTGCTGGCTCTCAAACCGGCGTTCCATGTGAAAGGCACGGTGACCGCCGGAAACTCGTCGCAGATGTCCGATGGCGCTGCCGTTGCGGTGGTCATGTCCGCCGAACGGGCAAAGGCGCTCGGATTAAAGCCCCTGGCGCGCTATGTCGCATTTGCGACGGCGGGTTATAAGCCCGAAGAGATGGGCGTAGGGCCGGTGTTCGCCATCCCGAAAGCGCTGAAGCTGGCCGGGCTGAAGCTGAGCGACATTGACGTCATCGAGTTGAACGAGGCGTTTGCAGTACAGTCGCTGGCCGTAATTCAGGAAGGAAAGCTGGACCCGGAGCGCATCAACGTCAACGGCGGCGCCATCGCGCTGGGGCATCCGTTGGGATGCACCGGCGCCAAGCTTACAGCGAGCATCATCCGCGAACTCAAGCGCCGTAATGGACGCTACGGCATGGTGACCATGTGCGTCGGCGGCGGCATGGGCGCGGCGGGTATCTTTGAGAATTTGCAATGAAATCGGCTCTTAGCTTTTAGCTCTTGGCTCTTAGCCTTTAGCTGTTAGTAAGAGACCGAGTAGCGGTAACAAATAGTTTTCAACGCATAGTTACGGATTCTTTCGCTTGCTAAGGGCTAATAGCTAAGAGCTAGCGGCAACAGTCGAAGAGCGAAAGGCGAAAAGCGAATAGCGAACAGCGAGGACAAATATGGCTACGACGGTATCGGCAGTTCCCAAAATCAAGACCACGGGCGGAAGTTTTCTGCTCGAAGATCACAACCTGGAAAACGTCTTCACTCCGGAAGACTTTAACGAAGATCATCAGATGGTCGCCAAACTTGCGGAGGAGTTTGCCACCAACGAGATCCTGCCCAATGCCGAGAAGATGGAGCACAAGGACTGGGCGGTGTCGCGCCAACTGCTTCAGAAGGCCGCTGAAATGGGCCTGACCAATGCCGACGTCCCGGCCGAGTACGGCGGATCGGACATGGATAAGACCTCATCCGCGATCATCGCCGACTACATGTCCAAGTACGGCAGCTTCATGGTGAGCATGGGCGCGCATAGCGGCATCGGCACTTTGCCCATTGTCTTCTTCGGCACCGAAGCTCAGAAGAAGAAATATTTGCCGAAGCTGGCCACCGGCGAAATCATTGGCGCGTATGCGTTGTCGGAAAGCACCAGCGGCTCGGACGCGATGAATAGCCGCACCCGCGCCGTTCTGTCGCCCGACGGCAAGCACTACCTTCTGACCGGCGAGAAGATGTGGATCACGAATGCCCACTTCGCCGACCTGTTCACTGTCTTTGCCAAGATCGATGGGGAGAAATTTACGGCGTTCCTGGTTGAGAAGGATTTTCCGGGCTTCTCGGTCGGCAATGAGGAAAAGAAGATGGGCATCCGCGGCTCTTCCACCGCGCCGCTCATCCTGAACGAGTGCAAGGTGCCGGTGGACAACGTACTCGGCGAAATCGGCAAAGGACACATCATCGCGTTCAACATTCTGAATGTTGGCCGCTTCAAGCTGGGCGCTAGTTGTGTCGGTGGCGCCCGCACTTCGTTGCAGCATTCCATCGCCTATGCCAAGGAGCGCAAGGCCTTCGGCAAGAGCATCGCGGAGTTCGGCTTGATTCGCGAGAAGCTGGCGCAGATGGCCGCCGGGATCTACGCTAGCGAATCGATGGTGTATCGCACCGTCGGGATGATGGACACCGCACTCTCCGCGATTGAGCACAATCCCGAGACCGTGCGCAAGGCGATTGAGGAGTATGCGGTCGAATGTTCCATCATCAAAGTGTCGGCGTCTGAGATGCTCGACATGGTGGTGGACGAAACGGTGCAGGTTTACGGTGGCTACGGCTTCGTCGAGGAATATCCCGCCGAGCAGGCGTATCGCGACTCGCGCGTCAACCGCATCTTCGAAGGCACCAACGAAATCAACCGCCTCATTATCACCGGATGGCTGCTGAAACGGGCCATGAGCGGACAGCTTGCGTTGCTGCCGGCCATCAAGAAAACCATGGACGAGGTCATGGCGGGCCCGTCGACGGACGAACTCGAAGGCACGCTCGCAGCCGAGCGCAAGCTGGTGGGGAACGGCAAGAAACTGGCCATGCTGGTGGCAGGAGCAGCCTCGCAGAAGTACATGCAGAAGCTGGTCGATCATCAGGAGGTCATGGGCGCCATCGCCGACATGGTGATCGAGACCTTTGCCATGGATTCCTGCCTGCTGCGCGCCCGCAAGTATGTCGAGGCCAATGGCGAAGGCAAGGGCGCGCTGGTTGTCGCCATGACGCAGGTCTATCTGGAGGGCGCATTTGCGAAGCTGGAGGCTGCGGCCAAGAAAGTGATCGCTGCCGTCGCTGAAGGCGACATGCTGCGCACCCAGATGGCAATTGTGCGCCGGCTAGCGAAACACGACCCAGTCAACGTGATCGCCTTGCAGGAGTCCATCGCCAGCCGCGTGCTGGAGACCGGGAAGTACGTGACGGCGTAAAACGAAATCGGCAGCAGAGCGGGTTACACATCGCAGGGCGGAGCGCATAGTCTCCGCTCTACGTTTCTGCTGTATATTTATGTCCGGTAAGGGAGTTTTTGGACGCAGCCGCCAATCGTAGGGACTGAATTCTGCGCTCAGAGAGGAACAGCATGGCAAACGGGAAGCTTGGTATCGATCAGCCGGCACGCCGAAAAGATCTCAAGATCGCGACAAAGCGTCGCGGCACACTAGGCAAATCCAGATCTGTGCGAACCTACACAGCTGTCATCCACCGGGAAGATCACTGGTACGTAGCCGCATGTCCCGAAGTCGGCGTCGTCAGCCAAGGCAAGAGTATTGACGAAGCAATTGCCAACCTGAAGGAAGCGACAGAACTTTACTTGGAAGAATTCCCGCCGCCGTCGTCTGAGCGATCACTGATTACAACATTCGACGTGACGCATGCCTAAGCTGCCCCGAATGTCAGGAGCTGCAGCGATCCGCGCTCTTGGGAAGCTTGGGTTTGTGCGGGTGCGACAGCGTGGCAGTCACGTTGTGTTAAAACGTGTAACTGATACCGGTGCAATAGGCTGCGTCGTGCCCCTGCACTCTGAGCTTGCGACAGGCACACTCCGTGGCATTTTGAGTCAGGCGCAGGTTGATCCGGAAACGTTCACGAAGATGATCTGAGTTTGTTACGCCTCGGTTTCTTTCTGTTTTCTGATCTCTTCCATCACTGACGAGATCAGCTCCTTTGCGTCGGTAATGCCCTTCATCACGATCTGGATATCCATGGCCGGCATGCCGGGCTGGCGCGCGCTCTGGCAATAGACGCCGTGCTGGCCCACCATGGTCAGCGCATCCGTCAAGACATCGAGCGCCACCGCCAGACGTCCCCGCGGCACACCCATCATGAACTCGTATTGGTCCAGTTCTTCACGCCGTTCGTCCAGAATGCTCATGGGTTGAATTGTATCGTTCCGCCCCGGCGTGAATAATAGAGCGGCAACAGGAAATGAGAATTTGCAATCAACAGGAGAGTGCAATGCGGAAAAGCCGTCTAGGAATGTTCGCCATGCTCGTCATCGCTATGTGCACGACAGCCTGCGTGGCGCAGGAGAAAAAACCGCTCAGCCCTCCGGGCCAAGCGTCGGTCAAGTTCGATGATGGAAAGACAGTCACCATCCAGTACAGTCGTCCATCCATGCGCGGACGGAAGATATTCGGCGGACTTGTCCCGTATGGCCAAGTCTGGCGCACCGGAGCGAACGCGGCAACCAGCCTCAAGACCGACGTTGACCTGACCATCGGTGGCACTACCGTCCCTGCGGGCAGCTATACCCTTTACACCCTGCCCCGCATGAATAGCTGGAAGCTGATCATCAACAAGCAGACCGGCCAATGGGGTACGGAATACAGCGAAGGCCAGGACCTGGCGCGGGTGGACATGAAGGTAGCTCAACTGCCATCGGGCATGGAGATGTTCACCATCTCTCTGGGCAAAACGAGCGCGACCTCGGCCATGTTGAAGCTGGATTGGGAAAACACCATCGCCAGCGTGGAGGTGAAAGAGAAGAAGTAGCGCCCGGGACGAAGCCGGAGCCGAATGGAGATCCGGGGCCGATCCTGATTCTATTTCTCTGTGTCTCTGTGGTGAATCTTTTTCCGCCCGCTGCGGGCCTAGCCATTCGGAAAGCTGTCCAGTCGCGACAAGTCCGCCGTGTCGTCGAACTCGATTCCGAAATGATCGCGCAGGCATCGGCGCACTTCGTCATCGGTGCTGAGGACGGTCTCCTCGCGACGGTCTGCGGCCGTGATGATCAGCCGCCGGTTGGCCACGGTGAAGCGGCCATCCCGTGTTGCCTTGCTACAGATCCAGCGTTTGGTGAAGCCGGACTCTGGTGACGTTTGATGGAGCGCCGACATTTCCTCGTACTCGCCGAGCTGGCGCGGCACGTCGCGAAAAACGTAAAGCGGTACCGCGCCTTTGTCATCTTCACGCAGCAACTGCCACTCCTCTCCAAGTGGCGACACCAGATAGCGATGCCCATTCACCTGGTCGGCGCCACCGGCGCGAAACACGATCGGATCGACAAACGAGTCTCCGAATCCGACATCCACCAACCATGGCTCTTCCAAGTCAACCCGTAGCAGCATGTGATCGAACTCGGGGCCGAAGCCGCCATTGTCGCGGCGCACCCGGGCGGAGAGCATTCGAACGCGGAAGCCCAAGGCCATCAGCAGTTCGCAAAAAAGCCCATTCAGTTCGTAGCAGAAGCCGCCACGATGCCGCCGCACGATCTTGTCATACAGCAAAGGAAGGTCAAGACAGATGGGAGTCTTCAGCGGAATATCGAGGTTTTCGAAAGGGACTGCAAACAGATGCTGGCGGTGCAAGCTGCGCAACGCGGCAGCCGAGGGCTGACGCGGGCCGTCATATTCAATGCGGCGCAGATACTGCTCGACATCCATGGCTACACAGGCAGCTCGCCTTGCAGCCAGCCAGCCTCCTGCAACTTCGGTTCGGCGGTCAGGTCGAGCACAAGGTTCTCCAGGATAAGTCGCTTGCTGGGAGGATTGGAGCGCAGAGCGAGGTCGGCACGCGCCACGCGCCGGATGGAGCTGGTCAGTTCACGGCGCGACTTGTAGCGCCGGGCCTGCCGGATAATGTCTTCCGCGGCAAAGGGCGGAATGCGGAAGCCCTGCCACAAGGCCTGCCACAACGCGCGCGAGTCGCGCACATTCCGTTCCAGGATGACGAGCATCTGGCGGAAGGTGCGCGCTAGCATATACAGGTGGCCGATGGCCGCCTCGTCGCCGTCCCCGGTACTCAGGATAGCGTCGAGTACACCCAGGGCACGGGCGCGGTCGCGCGCCGAGATGGCGTCGGTCAATTCGTAAAACGACCGTTGCTTGGCAGCGAGCACCAGGGTCTCGACATCGCCCAGCGTAATCCGCTTCTTGTCGCCGACGAAAAGAACCAGCTTCTCCAGTTCGTTGGCGACCATCATCATGTCGCTTCCGAGAGAATCCACCAACTCTCGCGCCGCGTCATTGTCCAGCTTCACGTCCTCGCCGCTGGCGGTTTCCATCGCCCACTTCACCGCGTCGCTTTCGTCCACGCGGGCGAACTCGAGCACCGTGCAATACTCGCCCAAGGTCTCGCGGATGCGCTCGTAGCGGTCTTTGTCGGTTAGGTCCATGCGGCGCACGTCGGTGGGAATGTTGATGTGATCGGCTACGAAGATAAGCAGTGCATCGGGATTAGGGTCTTTGAAGTAGTCTTTGATGGCGCCGAATTCGTCGTCGTGTTTGCCGCGGCCGTAAAGATTCTTGACGCCCCGAATGAAGAAAACCTGGAAGGGCGACATCAGAGAAGGAGTGCGCGCTTGATCGAGAATGTGCTGCAGTTCCACCTCGCTAAGGTCCATGTCATAGACGCTGAGTTCCCGCACCTCCGCCGGCACCAGGTGTTGCAGGATGGCGTCGCGGCAACGCTTGCGGAAAAACGTCTCATCGCCGATGAATACATACCCCGGCGCCAGTTTGCGCGCCCTCACGTCGGCGACGAAGCGGTCCGAAGCGGCAAAACTGCGCACCTAGTAGGCCTCCAGGATGTCACTGACCAGCGACTGGGCAAAACTATTCGCGATGCGGCCCAAAGCCGGCTCCTCTTCCTCGAAAAAACTCGGAGCATCTCGCGAAACCTGGTATTGCTCGCGGTACAGATAATTGGGATTCTCCCAGAGTACCTTGCCCTTACTTGTGACCAGCGAAGCTCTCATCGAGACTGTCACCATGCCCGAAGAGATGCGTCCGGTGGCAGGGTCGTAGGTCAAAGGACTTATGATGGAGGCGGTGACCGTCCCGGTGAGGGTGGCGTCGGCGTCGCCATCGTTGGTGGTCACCACGCGGTAGTTGGTCCGGCTGCGCAACTCGCGAATGACGTCTTCCGTGATGGTTTGTTCGATGCGGTAGATTGACGTTCCGTTAATGAAGGTCGGCACATACAGCGTGTGAAGGTCCGTGGGCAACCGGACCGCTTTGCCACCAGTGTGGTACCCGCAGCCCGCGGTGGCGAGCAGCAGCACGGCGATGCCAGCAAGCATTAGCCGGCGCATGACTTGAGATGTGGTCACTGAACGGTCCCTCGCGGACGAGCGGCGATCATGCTCTCGGCGCATTCTACCGCGGTCAGGGCCGCGATGCGCAGGTTGTCCGATGCGGCCCATAGCCAGAAACCGCTAGTCTGTTGCGAATCGCGACGCACAAACACCTGGACTTGCTCCTGTCCCGCGGCGTTGACGTTGCTGGGCGATTCATCCCCGTTTTGCAGCACGTCGACGTGCTCGCCGGAAAGCGCCGCCGTCAGTTCTTCCGTCTGGGCCGTCTGCTCCAACTCAAGATAAAGCGAGAAGGCATGGCCATGGAAGATCGGAGCTTGCAAAAGCATCAACGAAGGCATGGTCAGGCGCTCGCCGACTAGCTTGTGGAAGTGACGCTGGATACGGCTTTCAACCGCATTCAGCGAGGAGAGTGCCTTTTCGCCGTAGCGATCGATCAGGTTGAAGGCCACTTGCCCGTCGAATACCGATTTCGGTAGCTGCTGGAAGGACAACAGGTTCACGGTCTGCTCGTGCAATTCGTCCATGCCACGCTTGCCGTGCTCCGAAGCCGGCTGGA